>Ga0302319_10021701_pt1 | contig 11559 bp, 10 predicted proteins | sample Bog_T0_2_FD_203319 | JGI IMG/M metagenome (GOLD analysis project Ga0302319, IMG submission 203319) | Peat permafrost microbial communities from Stordalen Mire near Abisko, Sweden - Bog_T0_2 | ecosystem: Environmental > Terrestrial > Soil > Wetlands > Peat | place: Sweden: Abisko, Stordalen Mire...
CCGTTACGCCGAAAGCGAATCAGGGCGGTGGCGGCGGTTCGCGTTCTCCTCTGCCTCCGCTGAAGGCGCAGTTGCCGAAACCGGCACCGAAACAGTACGTGCCGCCTCTGGTCACGATCGAACATCCGGTGCTGACGATGGACGCTTCGCTCATCGCTCCTCCCGACGCATGGGCCGCTCCCACGGGTGCCATCGGAAATCCGCTGGGCAGTATCGGCGGTGGCGGCGGACTGGGCAGCGGCGGCGGTATCGGTAACGGTCGCGGCACGGGTATCGGCAATGGAAACGGCAGCGGATACGGAAACGGCAGCGGCGGCGGCGTTTACTCGGTCGGCAACGGCACGACGGCGCCGACGGTGATCACGCGTGTCGACCCGGAATACTCCGAAGAAGCCCGCAAGGCTAAGTACAGCGGATCGGTCCAGCTCTCGATCGTGGTCGGCACCAACGGAAAAGCCACGGATATCAAGGTCACGAAGAGTCTCGGCATGGGTCTCGACGAAAAGGCCGTCGAGGCGATTCAGAAGTGGCTGTTCAAGCCCGGCACGAACAAAGGGCAGCCTGTCGCCGTTCGCGCGCTGGTCGAAGTCAACTTCCGCCTGCTCTGACCGGTCCGGCAGTTTGCTAAAATGAACCGCCCGTCTCTCACTGAGGCGGGCGGTTTTTCGTTTACCCCAACATGCCCCTGAACCGCCTCCAGCACGAGAAGAGTCCGTATCTCCAGCAACACGCCCTGAACCCGGTCGATTGGTATCCCTGGGGCGAGGAAGCCTTCGCTAAGTCCCGCCTCGAAGACAAGCCGATCTTCCTCTCTATCGGCTACTCCACATGTCACTGGTGCCACGTCATGGAGCGCGAGTCGTTCGAAGTCGAATCCACCGCGGCGCTGCTCAATAAGTGGTTCGTGCCGGTTAAAGTGGATCGTGAAGAACGGCCCGACATCGACAGAATCTACATGAATTACGTTCAGGCGGCTACCGGCGGCGGCGGGTGGCCGATGTCGGTCTGGCTGACTCCGGATCTGTACCCGTTTGTGGGCGGAACCTACTTCCCGCCAGACAATCGTTACGGCCGTCCCGGTTTTCCCGACATACTCGAACGCGTGGCGCAGGCATGGCGCGACGATCGCGCGCGCATCGTGGAATCGAGCGCCCAGGTGATGGACGAGTTGCGCCGCCAGTCGGCGGTTACGGCCACCGGGCCCGACCATATTCCGACCGCCGTCATGGACAGCGCCTTCCAGCAGTTCCGGCGTTCGTACGATTCGAAGCTGGGCGGCTTCGGCGGACCACCCAAGTTCCCCCGCCCGTCCGTTCACAACTTCCTGCTGCGCTACTGGAAGCGAACCGGCAACGACGAAGCGCTCGATATGGTGGCGGAGACTCTGATCGCCATGGAGAAAGGCGGCATGAACGACCAGCTGGGCGGAGGATTCCATCGCTACTCGGTCGACGAATACTGGTTTGTGCCGCACTTCGAGAAGATGCTCTACGATCAGGCGCAACTGACGAGCTCGTACCTCGAAGCTTTCCAGATCACCGGCAACGCCACGTTCGCGCTGGCGGCCCGGCGCACCATCGACTATGTGCTCGGCGAGATGACCGCGCCGGAGGGAGCTTTCTGGTCGGCCGAAGACGCCGATAGCGTGGTGGATCGCGAGAAGCCCCATCATAAGAGCGAAGGTTGGTTCTACATCTGGAGCTGGGCGGAAGTCGTGGATCTGCTGGGCGAAGAAAAAGCCCGCTGGTTCGCCTTCCGTTTCGGCATGGAGCCCGGCGGAAACGTCGTGAACGATCCGCACCACGAATTCACGGAGCGCAATATCCTGTTTCAGGCCCACGGACTGGAAGAGACGGCGCATCACTTCGACCGGCCGCCCGACGATGTAATGCGCGCGATCGCCGAGGCGCAGCAGAAGCTGTTTGACGCGCGCGCATTGCGCGTCCGCCCGCATCTGGACGACAAGATTCTGACGGCCTGGAACGGCCTGATGATTTCGGCCATCGCCCGTGGCGCGGCCATCCTCGACGAGCCGGCCTATTCCGATGCCGCCCGGCGCGCCGCCGACTTTATCCTGTCGACGATGCGCGGGCCGGACGGAGGTCTCCTGCGCCGCTATCGCCAGCGTGAGGCCGCCATCGGAGGCATGCTCGACGACTACGCGTTCTTCGTTCAGGGCCTGATCGACCTCTATGAGTCGACATTCGAATTCCGCTATCTGGAACAGGCCATCGCGCTCACCGATGAGCAGCGCGAGCGATTTGAAGATCGGGATGGCGGCGGTTTCTTCGCTTCCGCTCAGGAAGACGCGTCGCGGCTGAACCGTATCAAGGACGATTACGACGGCGCCGAGCCATCCGGCAATTCCGTCGCGCTGTTGAACCTGCTGCGGCTCCACAGAATCACGGGCCGGGACGGCCTTCTTGCATCCGCGCGGAATCTGATTCGCGCTTTCTCGGCGCGCGTTGCCACATCGCCGTTCGGCATGCCCCAAATGCTCGCCGCATGTGAGTTCGATCTGTCGCCGCATCGCGAAATCGTGGTGGCCGGGAGCCCGGAACCGGACATGATCCGCGAGCTGTGGAAGAGGTTCGACCCCAACCGCGTGATGCTCCGCGCCTCTCCGGAGATCGCGCAGTTTCACCCTGCGGTAACGGAACTGGCGAAGGGACCCGCGGCGGTTTGCCTTTGTGAAAACTTCACTTGCCGGGCGCCGGCGGCGAATACGGAAGATCTCGCCAGGCTGCTAGAATAGGGCTTTCCCAAAGCATCGCCGGCATCGCCCTTGTCGGGAATACACAGGAGACAGATATGGAACGCCCAGGAGCCACTACACTCAGAGGCAACCCGATGACCTTACTCGGACCGGAACTCAAAGTCGGCGACAACGCTCCGGATTTTTCCGTGGTGGACAGTTCGCTCAGAACGGTAACGCTGGCCGATACCGGCAGCTCGACGCGGATCTTCAGCGTCGTTCCTTCCCTCGATACACCGGTCTGCGATGCCCAGACCAAGCGCTTCAACGAAGAATCGGTCCGGCTGCCCGGCGTGGAAATTTACTCCGTGAGCATGGACCTTCCGTTTGCGCAGAAGCGTTTCTGCAACTCCTACGCGGTCGATCACGTCAAAATGCTGTCGGATCACCGGGACGCGTCGTTCGGGCAGGCCTGGGGGACGCTCATCAAGGAACTTCGTATCGAGAGCCGGGCCATTTTCGTCGTGACCCCGGATAACAAAATCAAGTACGTGGAATACGTGCCGGAGGTCGGCAGCCACCCGAATTACGATGCAGTGATCGACGCCGTCGTCAGTTAGTGCAGCCGAGTACCCTCTTCTGACAGCCTCCTTTTCCAGTACGATCACGAGACTGCGCCGAAGCTCCTTGGTGCGCGGCGGTCTCGTGGTTGGCGGGGGCATCCTGATTGGCAACATCACGGGATTCCTGCGTGTCGCGCTGGCGGCATACAAGCTGGGAACTCACGTGCGGGCCGACGCGCTGGCGGTATCGACCGGCCTCGCCGATACGCTGAACACCATCGTCATCAATACGCTGCTGGTGGCGTTCGTCCCGATGCTGATGTTGCGGCCCTCGCACGAGCGTCTGGCTGTCTTCTACCGGGCCGGCCGTCTGTTCGCGTGGATTCTGGCGGGCGTGAGCATACTGGTCGCGCTGTACGCGCCGCAGCTGATTTCCCTGCTGGGACCCGGACTGGCCGCCGAACAGAAGCAAACCGCCGTCCGCCTGCTGGAGATCCTGGCGCCCGGCATTCTGTTCTCGGGAGCGTCCGGTATCTTTGCCGCGCTTCTCTATACTGAGCGGCGGTTTGTGGCTCCGGCGACCTACCAGCTCTGCCTGAATGCGTCCACCATCGTGTTTGCGCTCGTGTTCTGGAAGGCGATCGGCGAGTATGGATTCGCAGTCGGTTACACCGTGGGCGCCGCGATCCAGCTGGCCGTCACCTGGTCCGCCAGCCGCGACCTGCGCGCATCCGGCACAAAACGAATTTCACTGGCTTCCGGTGAGATTCTTCTGAAGCCGGGCATGTACCTCCTGTATGCCGGACTGATGGCGGCGAACATCGTCCTTGCCCGCGCTTTCGCCACCCACGCGGGATCCGGCATGGCGGCGGCGCTCGACTATTCCATGCGCTGCGTGAACGTGGTGATGGCCTATCTGGTGTATCCCGTGGCGAACTCGCTGATGCCGGAAATTGCGCGGCTGCGGGCGACGGGCGAGACGACACATGCTTACCGGCTGATGAGCCGCAGCGTGGCTCTGATGGCTGTCGCCTCGGTGGTTTCCTGCGGAGCGGGGTTGTTGCTGCGCACGCCTGTCATCTCGATCCTCTTCGAGCGGGGCAGTTTCACCGCGGAATCCACCGTATTGGTGGCCAGCGTCTTTGCAGGCCTGGCGCCGAGTCTGATCGGCTGGACGCTGATGGATCTGATTTCCCGTTGCTGCTTCGCGCTGGACCGTCCGCGCCTGCCGTTGATCGCGGCGTTTGTGCCCGTCTCGGTGAACGGCGTTTTTCTGGCGGTGCTGCGCTGGCGCGGTCAGCTGGGCAATCCGGTGTTGCTGGGGCTGGGCGCGTCCTGCGGATTGCTGGCGGGTTTTGTGGTTCTGTTCGCGATGGTGAGGATGTTGCAGTCGCGCACACTGGCGGTCCCGGATTAGAACTGTCGGGGAACCCGGCATCTCGCCCCGCGCGTGCTATTCGCCGCCGGCTAACTCGCGGAACCTTGAGTAACCGGCGCGGCTCATCGGGATCTTGGTACCGTCGCGCAGGATCGCGAGCCAGGTGTCCTTCGTATTCGGTTCCAGGCGCGCGATTCTCTCCATATTGACGAGAAACGAACGGTGTACGCGCAGGAAACGGCGCGGATCCAGCGCCGTTTCCAGGCCGGAAATCGTCTGCTGCTTCAGCCACGACTTGCCTTCGCTGCGGAGGGCGACGTAATCGTCCTGAGCTTCCGCGTAGTCGAGTTTTCCTACGGGGATCACGTGAACGCGCGGGCCATCCTTTACAACCAGGCGCTCCAGATATTCTTCCGGAGCGCGCGATGCGAGCTTCAGATCGCGCGGCAGTTGCGGCGGAGCGGCGGCTGCACTGAAACGCCCACGGACGCGGTCGAGCGACGCGCGGAAGCGCTCCGTCGTGAACGGCTTCAGCAGGTAATCGACCGCGGCCGCGTCGAATGCCCGCATGGCGTACTGGTCGTAGGCGGTGACGAACACGACGGCCACCGCGCTATCCACCAGCTCGAGAACCTCGAAGCCGTCGAGTTTGGGCATCTGGACGTCGAGAAACAGCAGGTCGGGTTTCAGATCGTTGACCGCCTTGACGGCTTCAAAGCCGTTCGGGCATTCCGCGACGATTTCGATATCCGGTTCGCTGGCGAGATATTCGCGGAGGATGCGGCGCGCGAGTTCCTCGTCGTCGGCGATGATGGCACGCAGTGTGTTCATGATGTTCGGGCGGGAAATGTGAGGGTGACCTGGTAATGACGTTCGGTGGCGTCGATCTGCATCTTCGCGGCGCTGCCGTAGCGGGCTTCGAGGCGCGCCCGAACGTTGCGGAGACCGATTCCGTTGCGCGCCTGCACGGGCGCTTCGGGGTCGAACGGATTGGCGACGGAGAAACGAAGAAGGTCGCGGTCGCGGTGGCCGGAGATGAGAATCTCGCCGCCTTCCGCCATCATGGCAATGCCGTGTTTCACGGCGTTTTCGACCAGGGGCTGGATGAGAAGCGCGGGGACTTCGCACGTTTCGCAGGCGGGATCGATATCGCGGACGAGGCGGAGGCGTTTACCGAAGCGCGCCTGCTCCACATCCAGATACATGTTGGTGAGGGCGAGTTCTTCGCCAAACGGGACGGTATCGCGTTCGCCGAGACGGAGGGAGGCGCGCAGAAAATCGGCCAGACCGATGCACATCTCGCGGGCGCGGGCGGGGTCGATGGAAGTCAGGGCGCTGATGGAGTTCAGGCTGTTGAAAAGGAAGTGGGGGTTGATCTGCGCTTTGAGAGCTTTCAACTGCGCTTCGCGAGCCAGAAGTTCGGCGCGGCGGGAGGATTCGATTTCCAGAAGAGCATAGTGCAGGGCCGTCGAAAGCATGTAGGTCAGAGCGACGAAGATCGTCAGGACCGGGGTCGCTTTCGCGAAGAGGGTGTCGAGACCCGGCCATACGGAGGAAAGCGCGCCGGCCTCTACCCGGCCCACCAGCATCACAATAGCCGAAGCAACCACGGTGGCCGGCAGATGCTGGCGGATCAGCCGCTTCCAGGCGCCGGCCCGCAACGGCACGGAACGGCAGACGAAATGCGGGGTCAGGCAAACAAAGGCGAGCAGAAACATCATGGGCACGCCGAGGGCAATGCCTTCGAGGTACGGCAGATGTCCGGCGGCGGCGGCGGCTATCACTCCGAGAATTACGCCGATCTCGATCCACGCCGCGAAGTACAGCAGAGACCGCCGCCAGTATAAGAGAAGAGGATGCATGTGGCCGGTCAGTTGTCGATTTCGACCGCACCGAAGGCCGCGCTGCCGTTCACGATCAGAGTGGGAGGGTCGACGCCGGGGCCGGGGCGCGGGGGGACCGTCCTGTCTTCATAAGCTCCGAAAACCGCCGAGCCACTTACTACGACTTTCCACGTTTCCGGGACCCGTAGTTTGATAGCGCCGAAAGCGACATTGGTTTCGACAACGGCTTCCCGCACCGGCGCCGAAATACCCGCGCCGCGGAGGTCGAGCTTGAGTTCTCCGAAGAAACAGTTGAGATCGGCTCGTTCGAAGTTCGGGGAATCGATGCGGCGGTTGACGCTGCTGAAGACGGCGTTTTCGTCGAGGTTGCGGAAGGAGCCGCGGACACGGGCGCCGGCGTGAAAACGTTCCGGCCACCGGCGGGACCAGGTGCGCGGGCCGTTCCATGGGGTGCGTTTGAAAAGCATGCTGACGCCGGCGGCAATCAGAAAGATCGGCCAGAGCGATCCGATGGTGACGGGGAGAATGCCGAGATTCCCCAGAGTCAGCAGCACGCCGATCGCGACCATGGTCCCCGCCCACACCAGGGCGCAGGCCGTCCGGGCCCGCATTAACAGCGTGACGCCGAATACCGCGATCGCCAGGGGCCAGTACGCGCGAATGTTGGCGAACGGCACGAGGCCGAGGTTATCGAGAAACAGGATGGTGCCGACGGCGATCAGCACCAAAGCGCCGAACGAGGCGTGGATGGGCGGGCGCGGAGCGTTCTCTCCCGCGGAGTTCTCTTTCATTGCCTGTCCTGTGTGGTCGTCCCCGGTGTAATGGTCCATAAGTACAGTTTCTCCATCCCCGCGGCGATCAGCACGACGGGCCACAGGCTCCAGATATGGTTGACCTGGACGATACCGAAGCGGTCCATGGCGAGAAGCACGCCGGCCAGGATCAGACAGAGCGGAACCGCGACGGAACCAGAGCAGATTCTCATTTGATTTGTACCTCGATTCCGATCTTAGGGCGGATGGCGGGGGAACTCACGCGGTATTCGGCGAACGGCGGGAGGGAACCGGTGAGTGACGCATCCTGTCGCCCGCGCCCCTGATTGCTTTCCGGCGCAAAAATGGCAAAAGCGCCACCTACGACCGGTTGCTTACGCGCGCCGCTCGGTAACGGCCATTGATAACACGGTACTTCATTCCGAGCCGTGACCGTAAGGGAGCGGTACTCAAAGGCTGAAAGCGAGTTTTGCGCCGGAAAGTAATCATGCACCGGTAAGATCGTCGAATGACTCACCCCGCTGGCCTGGGCAATCGCCAGCGGCAGATCCGTGAAATAGTCTGTCCGCCATTGTACCTCCGTTCGCGCATACCCAACTGGCAGGCGGTAGAGTCGAGGATGGGCGCGGGTGCTGACGTTTGGCCGCCGTTCCGTTTCCCATCCCCGCTCGTCAAACCGGACGTGCGGATTTCCCGCATCCGGCTTTCCGACTGGTTTCGTCGCAGACTCACGAGCGCGCCTCACGCAGCGGACCCCGGAGCCGGAACACGCCCCACTCACCATAGATCCGCCTCATCGTAAACCGACGGGTGCCTTGCGATGACACCTTGTGACGCCGTCTCAGAAAATGCCTCACACGTTCCTCCACATGCTCATCCAGCACTTCGTGCGCCTTCGTCGGACTCCCCAGTCCGAAGTACGCTTTCCAGCCTCGCAACTTCTGGTTCAGCCGGTCGCGCACTTCTTCCCACGGACCCACATTGCCGGGCTTTAAGTGCTCCCCCACTTTCTCTTTGATCCGGTCCACGCTCTTCTGCGACGGACTACAGCCGATATACTCCCGCCCCGTGCGCCTGCTGAAGTGCGGCCCGAAGGTGTAACCCAGAAAGTCGAACCGCTCCCGACGCGCGTCCCGGATGCTCGTCTTCCGCTCGTTGAGTGTCAGCCTCATACGCGTCAGCGTCCCTCGCGCCCAACTCAGTGCCTCGGTCGCTTTTCCGCGACTGAGAATCACGAAGTCGTCCGCATACGACACGATTCGCGCCTGAAACTGCTCTCCCCGTCTGGTCTGCTTCCATCCCTTCAGCATCCGGTTCATATAGAGATTCGCCAGCAACGGACTGATCACGCCTCCTTGCGGAGTTCCGCGATCATTGTCCTTGCCACCGGTAAACCTCTTCTTCCCCTTCTCATCCCGCTCCTCGACCGGCACCTTCAACCACATCTTTATCAGATGCAGCATGTGCTTATCGACGATTCTCCGAGCCACGCACTGCATCAGCCCGGAGTGCGGAATCGTGTCGAAGTACTTCGACAGATCTGCATCGACGACATCCGTATAACCCGCATACAAAAGCTTATCCACTTCCCGAATCGCATCCTGCGCGCTTTTCTTCGGCCGGTACCCATAAGCGTTCGGCTCGAAATCCGCTTCAAAGATCGGCTCCAGTATTAGTTTCGCGGCGGTTTGCGCTACCCGGTCCCGTATAGTCGGAATGCCCAGTGGCCGCTGTCCCCCGCCCGGTTTCGGAATCATGACTCTCCGCACCGGCTGTGGTTCATATGTTTTGTCGTGTAATTCTTTCCCGAGGCTGTCCAGCCACTCCATCACCCCTTTCGACTCGATATCGCCGAAGCTTTCCCCCTCCACGCCCGGAGCGCCATCATTGGCTTTCGCCAGCACCCACGCGCGCAGCAGAACGTCTTCCCGGTACACCTTGTCGTAAAGCTGATAGAAGCGGAAGTCCGGTTCGCTCTTCGCCTTTCGATACAGTTTGATCTGAAGTTCCCGAACCTTATCCGGCGCTTCCAGACTTTCGCCAGTCACCGCGTCTTCTCCTCTTCACAAACACACCAGAAGCAAGGGCCCTTCCCTCCACCGGCATTACCCGGCTTCATCGGTACATCCGACCCTCTCCGACGCCCAAATGGTCCGCCGCCCTTTCGACGACGTTCGCCAGAGCCTTCTCCCGCGACCACTCCGGGCCTCCCCCACTGACGCTGAATACCTTTCTGACATGCTGTGTCCACTACCCCGGCGGACTGAATCGGTGCACGATGGTTATCGTGTTGGCGCGCTCCCGCGCCGGGCTTCTTCCCGATCCATACTGCCTTCCCCGATCTTGCGCCGGGTCGGCATCCGCATTGCAGCTTTCGGGGCCTGCTCGAACTTTACACGCGTTACGGCCTGCCAGATTGCTCGCCCACCTTTCCGTGGACTTCTCTCGCGAGGTTTCGATCAGCACCGTTACCAGTGCTCACCGCTCGCCAGCTATCGAATCTAACCATCAATTATTCGAATGGGTCCCTCCCCCACTGGTATTTAGCCCCTTTGGGGCACACACAAGATCGCCTGCCCCACACGGGGCGGGAACAACGGGGATATGCTGGTTCGAGGAGAAAGCGAGAACGTATGGAATACAGGTTGTTGGGCGCGAGCGGTCTGGAAGTTTCGGTGCTGAGCATGGGCACGATGACGATGGGTGGCGAGGGACGTTTCGCCGCCATGGGCAACGTACAGGTGGAAGAAGCGCGGCGGCAGATTGAAATCTGCATCGAAGCGGGCGTCAATCTGTTCGATACGGCCGATATCTATTCGTTCGGCAAGTCGGAAGAAGTGCTGGGCCAGGCGCTGGGCGCGCTTCGGAAAGACGTTCTTGTCGCCACGAAGGGCTACAACCGGCTCGGACCCGGCCCGAACAAGGCCGGGACTTCGCGCAAACATCTGATCGAAGCGTGCGAGGACAGCCTGCGGCGGCTCGGAACCGACTACATCGATCTGTATCAGGTCCACACGTTCGATTCGATGACGCCGCTCGACGAGACCCTGCGCTCGTTCGACGATCTGATCCGCGCGGGTAAGGTGCGCTACGCGGGCTGCTCCAATTACGGAGGCTGGCAGGTGATGAAGGCGCTGGCGATTTCCGAACGGCTGGGTATCCATCGCTATATTTCGCAGCAGATCAATTATTCGCTGCTGGCGCGCGACGCGGAACACGACCTCGTGCGGGTGGGCGTGGATCAGGGTGTTGGCATTATGGTGTGGAGTCCGCTGCAGTTCGGATTGCTGTCCGGCAAGTTCCGCCGGGGGCAGGCGAAGCCATCGGAATCGCGCCTGAACAGTCTGGATGCGCCGGGGACGATCGACGAAGAGCGGCTCTTCAGAATTGTCGACACGCTGGCGGAGATTGCGGGGCAGCGCGGGGTTTCGATATCGCAGGTGGCGCTGAACTGGGTCGCGCGGAAGCCCGGCGTGGATACGGTGATCGTCGGGGCGCGCAACGAGGAGCAACTGCGCGACAACCTGGCGGCCGCGACCTGGTCGCTGACGGACGCCGAGGTGGAGCGGCTGGACGAGGTCAGCGCGCTGCCGTTGCCTTATCCGTACTGGCATCAGCAGAAATTCGCCGGGGAGCGGAATCCTGCGCCGAGGCACGTGCGGTAGGGTGCTTCAGAGTTCCCACTTGCCGATTTCCAGCAGGCGATTGTATTTGGCGAGCCGCTCGGAACGCGTCACCGACCCGATCTTGATCTGCCCCGCCCCGGAAGCCACCGCCAGGTCGGCGAGGAACGAATCTTCCGTCTCGCCCGAGCGCGCGGAAATCACCGCGTTAAACCCGGCCTCCCGCGCGCGGTCGATCACGGCGAACGTCTGCGTGAGCGTGCCGATCTGATTCATCTTCACCAGGACCGCATTGGCGGCCCGCTCGCCAATGCCGCGGTTCAGCCGGCCGATATTCGTTGCGAACAGGTCGTCGCCAATGAGCTTCACGCGCGAACCGAGACGGCTGGTAACCGCCTTCCAGCCGTCCCAATCGTCCTCCGCCAGCGGGTCTTCGATGGATGTAATTCCGTATCGCGGGAGCCAGCTTTCGAGAAGATCCGTCATCCCGGCAGACGTAAGCGTGCGGCCCTCCAGACAGTATCCGGACCCGTGGAGAAAGTGCGTCGCGGCCACGTCCAGCGCGATATCCATATCCGCGCGGACCTCGGTGATGGCCTCCCGCAGAATCGCGGCGGCTTCTTCGTTCGAATCGAGCCGCGGTCCCCATCCGCCTTCGTCCGCGACTCCTGTGAGAACGCAGC
>Ga0302319_10021702_pt1 | contig 11558 bp, 7 predicted proteins | sample Bog_T0_2_FD_203319 | JGI IMG/M metagenome (GOLD analysis project Ga0302319, IMG submission 203319) | Peat permafrost microbial communities from Stordalen Mire near Abisko, Sweden - Bog_T0_2 | ecosystem: Environmental > Terrestrial > Soil > Wetlands > Peat | place: Sweden: Abisko, Stordalen Mire...
TGGCGCTATCGAAAATCGCGCGCTGCAAAGCGCCCGCCTTAAGCAATGCTTCTTCCCCCTGTTTGCGTTCGGTGATGTCGCGTGTCAGCTTCGAGAATCCACGCAGATTCCCGGCATCGTCTCGCAAGGCGGTGATCAGCACGTTAGCCCAGAACGGCACTCCCTTCCCGCGCATGCGCCACCCGTCGCCCTCCCAGCGCCCCAGTTCCGCCGCCGTTTTCAGCTCTAGGGCCGGCTTCCCCGCAGCCGCATCCTCCGGTGTGTAAAACACCGCGAATGATCGGCCAATGATCTCCTCGGCTTTGAACCCCTGCACGCGCTCGGCCCCGGCATTCCAATTCATGACGCCTCCCTCGCGATCGAGCGAAATGATTGCGTATTCGCGCACCCCTTCCGCGAACAACCGAAAGGCTTCTTCGCTTGCGCGCAAAGCATCCTCGGCTCGTCGACGAGCCACCGCTCCCCGGTATACGAACCAACCCGCCAGGGAAACCAACACCAGCGAAAAGGCCGCCTCGCCCCCGGCCATCGCCAATCCCGGGCGAATTGTGACGTTTCGCAGTAGCCAAGCCGATAGAACAACGGCCGCCGTGACCACCCAAACCGTGCGCAGAGACCAACGACTAGCTAACATATTCCCCTGCGGTACATATCGTCACTTCTGGCGGGACACAGGCAATTAAACATAGAGATTTTATGGGACTAGTCACCCGTTGACTATCCCCACTGTCATCGATGTTGCGAAAACCCGCAATCAGCTTCAAACCCCGATTTGTAAGGCATCGCCCCCCATTCGGCCCTGAACTCTCTGTGTTTCTCTGGCAGAATTGAAATTAACAATCTTCGAAAGGGAGGAGCAATGAAAGTTCCTTATGCGCAGAAATGGCGGAACGAAACAGAGGAACTTCGCCAGATCGCGCTCGACTGCGGACTGACCGAAGAATGCAAGTGGGGCAAACCGTGCTTCACCTCTCTTAAGAAAAACGTGGCCATCGTGATCCCGCTCAAGGAGTCATGCGCCTTCCAGTTCTGCAAAGGCGCACTGCTCAAAGATCCACAACGCATCCTCGGAAAAATTGGCGAGCACACGCAAGCCGGGCGCTGGATTAAATTCACCTCACCGCGAGAGATTGCGGCCCTCCGATCGACCCTTAAGGATTACCTCCACGAAGCCATGGAAGTGGAGCGGTCCGGCAAGAAGATTAAGCTCAAGAAACCGGCAGATTATCCGATTCCCGAAGAACTCCAGACGATGCTGAAGGAAAACCCAGTCCTCAAGTCGGCCTTCGCAACCCTCACACCCGGCCGGCGAAAGTCATACTTGTTCCACGTCTCGTCAGCCAAGCAGGCAAAAACCAGAGTCGCGCGCGCCGAAAGGTGCGTGCCGATGATCCTAAGTGGGCGTGGCTTTAATGAGTTCCCAAGCTGAGGCAGTTCTCTCGGAGTCATCCGAATTCAGCAACCCCTAAACACCAATTTAGTAGTGGTATCTACTCCACTCCCATTCATCCTCAACACCCTATACCCCATGCTAGTGTATTTACTGGCATCGCAAAACATCCCGGCACAGGCCAGCACATTGACATCACCTACAGTTTCATCGGAGGGCTGAGCACCACTCCCGCCGTCAGCGGTAATTTCCTGACCGTCGACGGCATCGGAGCCCGCTCTGTCGACGAATTTGATCCCACTGTGAATGCCATCTGGAATCCCGTCACTCTCGACACGTTTGACGACGTCAACCTCACCACCGGCAGCGGATTACTCTGCGCCCCTTGCCGTGGTCACCCCCGAACCCCAATCTTGGCTGCTCGCTTTCGGCGGCTTGGCTCTTTTCACTACACGCTTTCGTAAGCTGACCCGGCGCTAAAACTCACTCCAACGCAATGCCCAGGGGCACTCCTCACGGAGTGTCCCTACAGCAACCCATCCCACTCAACCCGCCCGGTTGGGTTGGCCAAGTCGCAAGGTAAATTCCGCAACTTCTTCGCCATCAGCCCTTCGTGGGAGCCGTGCTTCCACAGTCTCTGATACATCACCAAACGAAAGTACCCGGACCCTTCCGTTTGACGGGTTGTTCTTTAACTGCTAACGTTTTGGGTGGATCCATTTTCCGGAGGGATTTTTTTCATGCGTCTTCAATCCAAACTATCTTCAACCATATTTATTCTTGCGGTGTCTCTCGCCACCGCATCGGCGTCTGTCGTGACGTATTCAGGTGAGGACATCATGCCCACCACAACCAGCGCCCATCCTATCTCTGCAGCAGCGGCAGCCAGCTTCGCCACCGCCGTCGGCACTTTGGGGACTTCCTCGCTCGTCACCTTCGAAGGCGATGCGTTAGGAAGCTTCTCGCACTTAACAATCGCCCCAGGCGTCACAATGAACGGGACCGATTATAACGGTGCCAACCAGACCATCCGCAACACTTCGAATTCGCCCACAATTCCTACACTCGACGGTTACAATACCACCCCCGGCGGAGCATATTTTGTGGAAATGCAAGCCGGCACCCTCACGTTTACCTTCGCTTCTCCGATCGACGCTTTCGGTGCTTATTTCTCCGGTGTCCAGTACTTTTTCTCAGGCGAGTCCATACAGTTTTCCGATGGGACTTCAGAGACGATCAGTATTCCAGAGGCTGGCACCAACGGTGGCATCGGGGCGCTTGATTTTGTTGGTTTCACAGACGTAGGCAAGTCAATTACCAGCATCACCATTGACGCAGGAACTTCTACCGACCCCGGCGCTGACTATATCGGTGTGGACGACGTTCAATTCCTGACAATTCCGAGCACGAGCGCGCCAGAACCCAGTTCCATCGGATTGGCTGTTTCCGGATCAATCGGCTTAGCCCTTCTTATGCTTCGCCGCCGCCGCGCCCAACAAGCCTAAATCCAAACTCGTCCCAACGCAGAACGGCGAACTCCTAAATCTCGGAGCTCGCCGTTCTGTTTTCAGCCAGGGGACAAAGTGCCGATCTGAGCGAGAATGCAATCCTATCTCTTCGCCCGCCTCGTCCAATACAAGCTATCCGGGTTCGCATTGACCTTTGCCAAACCAATGTCCGGCCAAAACGTAACCACGCTCGAACCATCAATCGCCTGTTGCAGCAAAACAAAGTGGTAACGTGTGGTGTATTTTCGCCCGTTCAACGTCACAAAGTCACCCGACACCTCCAACAGGCCGGTGTCGTCGCCCTTGATCGCGTTGTTGTTCAAGAGCCCCCGACTCAGGGAAGCAGTCCTTTGTCAAGCAGTTGCAAACGCAATCTCATTCGTTTGCCGTCGTTCAACGCAAGGACACTCACCGTAGCCCGTCCAACAGGCGAGAGACCTTCGATTAACGGTCCGTTCCACCGAAAATGATCGTCCCAGCTATCTCGGCGCGGATGGAAGATTACCGTGATCTGGCCAGTCATCGGGTCGATCCCGGCTAGTGATCGGTCCTTTTTTGCGATTACAAAAGTGGCAGGCCAAGGCCAAGTTGTCAAGGTTATCGGCAGCGAGATGCTGCCGGGCTACAATGCGCTTCAAATGGTGAGCAAATTCACAGTATTCTTGTCGGAGCCGGCAGTACTCACAGCGATCTTCAGCCCGCCTGCGTACCCTCTCGCGAACGGACTCCGACTTCACACCGCCAAGAGGCGCTGCGCCTTCAATTTGAGAATTGTGATCAAGTCCGCGCCGTCGATCAAGGCTTCATTTTCGGCGTCCTCATCGGGCGTAAGTTCACCGTCGTTCGCGCGTTTCGCGAAGTAGTCGACGCGCTCCTGCAAGTCAGGGGAAATTCTGATCTCAATAATTTGGCGTAGTGCCGATGCGTCCAGCGAAAAGGCCAAAGGGTCCAGGAGGCCATCCAGAGCGGCGGTACTCATACTTCTCAACGCTAGCACCATCAATGCTCGCCGAGGCATCCGTCAGGTTCGGAGGGGGTCAGAACGTGGGGGTAGCCGGTCAGTAACGGATGCCAGTTGCCCGCGGTAATCGCCGAGGGTAGACCGGTCTTTCGGATCGCACTGGACGAGAACGCGCAAGCGAATTTGAATTCCTAAGGATCTTCGGGAACGGCCGAATATGAAATCGTTCATACTTCGCCGTCATTGACTACAACCCCGTATCTCGGGCGCTTCGAGCTGGATTAGTAAAGCCTGCGCCGTTACCCACGGGTGGCGCGTTTATCCGGCCAAGCGTAATGCCGCTGTCAATCTAAGGGCCATTAGAATCCAGTGCCAGACAGATTGAACCGGGAAAACGCGCATAAGTCGGCCAAAATGCTTGCTCCCAAGTCGCTTACGCTGAAATTTGGGGTCAAGCACTTCGGCCGGTTTATTGAAGTCGCTCGTGCAGAAGTTGAATTTGTGGGGTCGACGAGCGGGCTTACATGGGCATTAACTGGTGCGAACTGGATCACTGCCAGGAATCAGTCGTCGTCTCGTAAACGGCGGAGTCGCCAGCCGTCGCTTTTCACTCGCCGACGGCTAGCCAATATTCGTTGGGTGAGTGAACCCTACGCCTGTGGAAAAGTTGAGCGCGTCTTTGTCCATCACCGCCTTTTTTGGGCCTTACGCGCGTTCAGCCGGAACTACGGCAGCATCTTGTAGATTCGCCAATTTACTCATAAGCGCGTCCAGATTAATCGGCTTGGTGAGATAGTCGTCCATACCCGAGGCGAAGCAGCGTTCCCGATCCGCGCTCATCGCATTGGCAGTGAGAGCAATAATTGGAATGCGGTCGTTGGGATTCTCGGCTTGGCGAATTGCAGAGCAAGCTTCCGGCCCATCCATAACCGGCATCTGCACATCCATTATAATGAGGTCAAATCGCTGTCGCATCCAGGCTTGAACCGCCTGCGAACCATCGGCGGCAATGACCACCTCATGTCCGGCGCGTTCCAGCACGGCCTTGGCCAGCCGCTGGTTGATCTTATTGTCCTCCGCAACCAACACTTTAAGCTGATGCGTCAAGGTCTTAGCGGTCGAGACCGAACGACCATTCAAGCTTGCTGAAGCCCGATCATTCTCCTGCGGTTCGCGTTCGGGCGCCCTGGGTAGAACGATGGTGAAAGAAAAGTCCGCTCCGGCCCCTGGCTTACTCTGCAGTTTAATCGCGCCGCCCATGAAAGCGACCAACTGACTTGAAATAGCCAATCCGAGCCCAGACCCGCCGAATTGCCGTGTTGTTCCGCCATCCGCCTGTACGAAGGCTTCGAAAATGCTCGTGTGCCTGTCTTCAGGTATGCCAATTCCGGTGTCCCGTACGCAGAACGCAACACGGCCTTCAACTTCCAGCGAGGCTGTCAACTCCACGCGGCCGCCGGAGGTAAATTTGATGCCGTTGCCAATCAGGTTTAGCAGGATTTGGCGAAGTCGCGTGGGATCGCCCAGAACCCAGCGCGGCAGCGCCGCAGAGATATTCCCAACCAAGGCGATACCCTTGGCCTCCGCCAAGGGTAAAAGAATCCGTAATGTCTTCTCACACAAATCAGGCAGATCGAATTCAATTTCTTCAAGAAGCAGCTTGTTGGCTTCGATCTTCGAATAATCCAATATGTCGTTAAGCAAGGACAAAAGATGTTCCGCCGATTCGCTTACTGACTCCAGGCACTCCCGCTGCTTCGGATCCGCCAACATTTGAAGCGCCAGGTTTGTCATGCCGATAATTCCGTTCAGCGGCGTCCGAAGTTCGTGGCTCATATTCGCCAAGAACTGAGATTTTGCTATATTGGCGGCCTCGGCCTTCTTTTCGGCCGCAGTTCGGAAGACGACTTCGGCCTCCAGGTGTTGATTTGCGACCAGCAGATCCCGCGTCCGCTCTTTGACTCTGTACTCCAATTTTTCGTTGGCTTCCCGCAATTCACGTGTTCGTTCTTCTATCAGTCGCTGGAGTTTGAGTTGATTTGCCTGCAAGTGCTTGACTTTCAGGGCGTGAATGCCGAAAGAGGCACCCCCCAGAAGGAGACTCACCAGGACGAGGAACCCTTTTGTCTCATAGAATGCGGGCAAGAGCGACACATTTAGTGCCGGGGATTCCGCCGAGCAGATTTCTCTTACGCATGCCTTCACTCTAAATTGGTATTGACCCGGCGGGACGTTCGTATAGTAGGCAGTTCTTCTGCTTCCGGCGGATATCCATTGTCGATCGAATCCCTCCAGGAAATACGTAAAGCTAAGACTCCCTTGCGAGCCAAAATCGGGAGAACTAAATTGGAATTCCAAGTGTTCGCGCCCAGGGGGTATTTTGAGCGGATTGCGAATTACGACGGGCAATTCTTTCGATAGAACGTTCTCAACAATCGGGCGGACGGGAATATACTCCTTTGTAACAATCGAAGGATCTATATTAACGATGCCTTTCATCGTTGGAAACCAGAGCGTCCCGTCCGATGCGCGAAGGCTGGCACCCTGGAACCCTCCATTGCACTCACGACTTCGCATCCCGTCCTCGGTGCCGTAGAGCTGACAGGAAATCGACCTGACGGCAGTTGCACCGGCGGTTTCAAGTTCGCGGCTTTGAACCGAAAAAATGCCTTTATTAGAGCTCATCCAAAGCCGCCCTTGGCCGTCATCTAGGACCGAAAAGACGTCGTCGTCCGCCAAACCCTGCCGCTCCGAAAATACAGTGAACTTATCTTCGCTGAACCGAACCAGACCACCACCTCTGGTTCCTAGCCAGAGTTCGCCGTTTCTGCCACCGGCGACCGACAGAATTGTATTACTCGGCAGACCGTTTGACGATGTGAGAGCTCTGAACACACCGTTTCGAAGATTCAGCAAACCGGCGCCGTCTGTGCCAATCCAGAGAGTGTCGTTGGAATCTTGATATAGCGAGGTAACCACAGTGTCCGGAAGTCCATTCACCACTGTGTAAGTGTTGAATTGCCGCCCATCAAAGTAGCTTAAGAAGCCTCTTCCGCCGACCCATAAATGACCGTGACGGTCGGTGTAAGTGGAGAGAATCATGCCCCCAACACTCTTAGGGTCACTCTTGCCAACCGCCACAAATCTCTTTCCTCGCAAGCGCGCCAGACCTTTGCGCGTTCCTGCCCAAATGTCTCCGTTTCCGTCTTGTGTGACTGAAAGGACAAGATCGTCAGGCAAACCCTGCCGCGATGTGTAATGCTCAAAACGGCCATTCTTCCAGTGTGTAAGGCCTCGTTCGGAACCGATCCAGAAACCAGCGCTGCGATCCTGGTAAATGCCTAGGGCCTTATCGGAGAGCAGGCCTTCGGGGATCCCTAAAGGGGTGAGGCTGCCTTCGCGGAGGCTACTGAGACCGCCCTCTGTGCCCAGCCACAAGACGCCCCTCCGATCCTCCATGATCGACCAGACTCCGCCAGAGGGGAACCCATCTTTGGCCTTGAACGAATCAAGGTGCTCCTTTGTCAAGCGGTTGACCCCGCCCTGCAGCGTTCCTATCCAGAGTGTTCCGGCACTGTCCTCAAACAAAGACGTGATGTCTAGACTGTTCAAGCCGTCTCTCTGCGTGAACGACCGCAAATCGTTTCCATTTAACCGGAACAGCCCTCGTCCGCGGGCGCCAATCCACAAAACGCCAAATTTATCGATGGCCAGCGAGCGAATCGAAAGCTGGTCTAACTCGTTCCTATGGGACGCCGCATCGAATCTTCCGGCCGAGAATTTAATAAGTCCGTTTTGTGTTCCGAACCAGACCGTGCCTTTGTGATCGCCGGCGATTGCGAAGATCGACTTAGCCGCGATACCGTCTTCCCGGCGGCACGCGCCCGCATGATCCCGGATAACTCCGTCGCCGTCCGTCCCGATCCAAATGTCGCTGTCATCATCCTCAAAAAGAGCCGTGATCCGGGTGCGGATTGAGCCACAGGTTTTTGCGGCAGCCTCAAAATTTCGATCGTTGAAACGAAGCAGGTGGCCGTCCCCGGTTCCAATCCAAAGCACTCCCTGACGATCGGCCATCAATGCCGTAATCAGGTTTGTGCCAAGTTCGGGTACATTCCTTTTATCGAATAGCGTAAACTTGACTCCGTCAAAGCGGACAAGTCCAACTTCGGTACCCAGCCACAAGTAGCCGTCCTGCGTTTGTGCCACGGCAATGACGGAATTCTCTGGTAATCCCGCATCCGTCTGCCAGAGTTTGTGAATGTACTGGGTGATTGCTTTGTTCGGGTCAAGACTCGCTCCCGCCGGCAGTGCCGAGAACATCAGCGCGACGATCAAGCGAACAAGAGAAAAAGGAAGACCCGCGGTTTTTTTGGCTGGGATGAGTTGCTGTCGCGACGTAGTTCGGGGGCAGGCGATGAGCATTCTCAAAGGCACAATCGTCCGTGCGGCTCAATAGCTTTAGTGGGAAATCAGAAACTCCCTTAAGAAGGGCATTTTTAAGAAGGCGTCAGCCTTTCTCAGCTTCTTATCGCGATTCACGTTTCAGAGCTTCCAGGGCGGTATAGCGCTCCCCCTAACGCCCTTCTGTGCTGCTTTGCCGCAAACGGCCAGCCGTTACATCCTGGCTAAGCGAAGGGGGAGACTCCAGTGGGCAAAGAAGGCTGTTTAGCGAACTCTTGAGCCGCGGCGCTTGCACAGGAGCATCACACAAATTCCTTTAATTCTGTTTACGAATTTTGACAACGTTAGGGGCCAATGTTTCTAACACGGCTTCCGTTTCGACAAACAGCTTGGTGGCGCCCCGCGGGGGCCAGAGCGCCACCAGCTATCCCTATTTGTCGCCCGAGATCACTGCGGTCGACGTCTCGGTGCTCATACTCGCGCCCCAGACTGATTGTGCGCCCCAGACCGATTGCGCACCCCAGACCGACTGCGCGCCCCAGACCGATTGTGCACCCCAGATCGATTGCGCGCCCCAGATCGATTGATCCCCCCAAATCGTTTGTGCTCCCCAGATCGATTGTGCTCCCCAGATCGATTGTGTCCCCGATAACACTGCGCCGCTATTTGTGACCAGTGTCAGTTGGTTTGTCGAAGTGTTAAACACGGCCGTGGGCGATGCGGCCGAGAGACTTGCCGTGGGCACTACTTTATAGGCGAGCGCGGCCGTGATGCTCAACTCGCCCGCTCCGATGGTGAATGGATCGTGGTCAACAGTGTAGGTGGCTCCGCTGGTCGGATCGGTCGCAACATAAGAACGCACAAAGTTGCTCTTGGTGGCTGTAGCCATCAGAATGACCTTTACCTGGTCGGGCGTGAGTGACGGGTTCTGCTGAAGGAGAATCGCCACTGCGCCGGAAACCACAGGCGTCGCCATGCTCGTTCCGCTCAGTCTGAAATACCACTTGCTCGCGGTTTGGGAGCTTGCCGTGGCGTAGTCTATATCGCTAACCATGTTCGCCGCATAAGTCTTGATGAGCGGGCAGGCAGCCACCGAGCCACTCGTCGCGCCCGGCATCGTGCACTGTGTAGCGTAGATGTTGTTGCCGGGTGCAATGAGGTCGGGCTTAACGATGTGGTCGATCCCGGTCGGGCCTTTTGAGCTGTAGCTGGTCACCACATGCTGGGTTCGGTCAGTTGTGCCTCGTGTATTCACGGCGCCCACCGTAATCACCAGGGGATCGTTACCCGGGGCAGTCACCGTGCCATAACCGTCGCGGCCATAGTTGCCTGCCGCCACAACCACAACGATGCCCTCCTTCCAAGCTGCCTCCGCCGCTTGGCAGAGCGGATCCTGCTGATAGGAGGTTGTGAACGGCCGGCCCAGCGAAAGGTTTATTACACGGATATTGAACTTTGCCTTGTTTGCGATGGCCCAGTCTATGGCCGCGATGACGGAGGAGTCTGTTCCCGCGCCAGTGCTGTCCAGCACGCGTTCAGAGATAATGTTGGCGCCCTGAGCGACGCCGTGCACATAGTAGAACGGAAAGATGTTAAATTGATTGGCGTAACTGGTCGAGAAGGTTCCCTGGCCAGCCAGAATGCCGGCCACATGCGTACCGTGCCCGAAGTAGTCTTCCCCGTCGTCGGGAGCCGTCCAGCTTCCATTCGGATTCTTCACGAAGCTGATCTGAGCGGCGTAACGGGCAGCGGAACCGCAGTTGACCCCAAAGTCGCAGTTTGTGTAACTGACGCCGGAATCGATCACCGCCACCCCTATTCCTTTGCCTGAATAACCAGCCGCCAGCGCGGCATAGGCGCCAACAGACTCCGGTCCCTTGTCAAGCGCGAAAGCTTTAACTGGGGAATCTGGAGCGACATACTCAACTTCCGGATCCGTAGACAGCGTTATGATCTCCTGTTCGGTTAGGCTGGCTGAAGACTGCCGGACCGAATCGAAGTGGTTGCGCAAAGCCACCCCGGTACGCGCTTCAATCCGGGGCCCGGCGCCATGGGCGGCGCCAACGCGGTGGATCACGATCACGCGGGTGGTCTCTCCAGCGTTAAGCTGGCGGAGCTGCGGATGTACGCGGTCTGACGGAGATTGAGCGAAACAGAGAGATGTGGCCAGTATCAGCGTTGGCCACGCGACAGCAAGTGATTTCGTCTTATTCATGATTTGTTTTTGCGCACCTTACTTTCAGGACTTGAATTCCTCGTGTTCTTGAGGGACTTTCCTCCGTAAGCTCTATCGGCTAGCCTGAACGGAATTTGAGCGGACGGCCTTTAAAGGGATCGCGCGGCTGCATAGGCTGTCCAAACACCCAAAAGGTGCTCTCCCCGGGTGGACGTAAGATCACTAGGGAGAACAGCAGCCCTTCCTACCAGTTATCCAGCTCACCTGGAAGCGAGCCGGCCACTCGAAAAAGGGCGGCCAAACCCACCAAAAAACGGCCAAACGGTCCAAAATAGAACTTGTGAAATAGCGCCCATGTGTAGTCGCCCGGCGTTACGGATCCTTGGCGAGTGGAAGCGAATAGCGCCCGAATCACGGGCATCCGGAAACTATCCTTTTTTCAGCCATGCGCCCAGGAAGTCTCATTGGAGGAAGCGTCGAACCCAACTCCCGGGAAATCCCACGCGACTCGGAGAACGCTCAGTTTTTGGCATTTGCACAGATGCCTGTGGCAGAGACGAATGTTTGCTCGTCCCGCCAAAGATCAAATTTTACGTTTCAGAGTACCCTTTAACATGCACAATCGAGCAAAGCGCCTGAGCTATTCCATGAGTCATAAAAATCTCCCGCAACTTCCATCCAATCAACTACTTACGGCCCGCACCTCAAAAACCACCCCCTCCGAAAATCTCAGTCACAAATCACGAAAATATTTTTAACTCCTTGCCCCACAACCACTTACCCCCACTTTCGCCTATAGGCGAAAGTACGTTTCCGCCCCTCCCGATGCTAATGTTTGACCAGCAGGCCCACCAGAGACGCCCGTCTCTGCGTGGGCCTTCTCCATTTCAGCCGCCGCGCTGACAAATCAAACGTAAGGATGAAATAAATGTCTAACCAATCCCCTCTCACCGAAGCCCAACTCGCCGCCAACAAACAAAACGCCCAACACTCCACCGGAGCCACTACCCCCGAAGGCCACGCCGCTTCTTCCATGAACGCTCTCCGCCACGGCATGTGCTCAATGAAAGCGCTCCTCCCCAGCGATAACGCCCAAGCCTACGAAGACTTCGTCGCCAG
>Ga0302319_10021704_pt1 | contig 11556 bp, 13 predicted proteins | sample Bog_T0_2_FD_203319 | JGI IMG/M metagenome (GOLD analysis project Ga0302319, IMG submission 203319) | Peat permafrost microbial communities from Stordalen Mire near Abisko, Sweden - Bog_T0_2 | ecosystem: Environmental > Terrestrial > Soil > Wetlands > Peat | place: Sweden: Abisko, Stordalen Mire...
GCCGACGGCACAAAGGTGCCATCACCACGCTTTCGCATTCGCTCACTAAAGGTCGGCAACAAAACCCTGGAGAACGTAACTGCTAGTATCGCTTCTGGTAATGCAGATATTCTCCTCGGGCAGAGCTTCTTGGGCAGATTCAAGTCTTGGTCCGTTGATAACGATCGACACTTATTAATTCTTAGATGAATGGGGTTGCCGTAGTAGGAGCCGTGATCGCCACGGACACCCGCCCTTCAAGCGTGTCATCACAGGTTCCATAATGCCGCTTACGCGGCGACACGGGCGTCACCGCGCTTGGCGCGGTCGGGCTGTCGTGAACCGAACCCGCAAGCGGTTTCGGCCTTGCGGCTCCCATCCCTGACACGCTCCCTGCCCTGCCGCAGATCAACCCGACGCGCAATAATGGCCCATTTCCGACGCACGATAATTGAGACTCATTATGTCGGCAGTCCGGCGGTGCGCATTTCCTCCATGAGTTCTCGTGTTCGACCCTGATCGAGTTCGCCTCGGAGGAACTGACGGATCTCGGCCGACTTTGCATCGAACTGTTCGACACCGGGTAATTCAATTCGATTATCAATTTTGCTGCCGCACGGCGTTCCGGCGAGCCAATCTCGACGGCGCAAACCGAGAGCGCGGTTGTCGGTTGGCATTTTGGCGGGGTCTGCGTCACTTTCCGTGCAGGCAGGAACCTTTCACAGCGCAAAGCGCATTGAAAATACAAGGGAAATATGGTCCGGCCACCTGATTTCTGCGCTAAATAATTTCTAAGAGGCTTCTCGCCAAATGCTGCCGTGTTTTCAGCGTGTTAGGGGTCAAAAACGTTTTTTCCCTGCACGGAAAGTGACGCAGACCCTTCCAAGATGCTACCTGACACAGGGTACTATCGCGAGGCAGATCATCCTGAAGAGTGGAGAGTGCGGCGTTTATGGCAATATCCGCGAATGAAAAAGATTAAACGCAATAGTATGACAAGCAGTTAAATATCTAGAACGAGGGTTATTCATATCTGAAAGGTTAGGTTCTCCCCCAGCGAAAGATTTTGGATGCATTGCTAATCCGTTCATGTCTGGTATAAATAAGCCACTACACATATCTGATACTTGTGGTGTATCAAATTTCATGGGTTTTCTAACGTGAGCAAAAGCGTTTCTAAGCTCTCGGATTAGATCAAGATCGTGTCGTGTTTTTTTGCCGAATGCGTTTAATGCAAAGCCAATTAGAATTCTTGCAGAAAATGTACTTATTGGTCCATTCCCTTCGAAAAGTTTTTTTTCGTCTTCGGTCGTCAAATTGGTGCGCATTTTTTTCAAGATCGCGGCTTGCAGGAAAATCCCCAATGCGGCGCCTTGCAAAAGGGCAACCGCGCGATCAGATTCTCCGTAAAATTCTTGCTCCATGGTCGGGAGATCATTGTTAGATGGTTCTTCCCGGATGTAATCCCTGAAGGCTTTCAGGTATGCGGAATCAGCCATCATAAACCTCTAACCAGTGTCGTGATGGGACGGTGTGCGGCTCTTATAGACACTCCGCCAGACACGCCTCAATTAAGCACGTTTTTCTTAGCTTCATTGGCAGAGATCAGATGCGAAATCGTGCGCTCAGAGGGTGTGTAGCCGCCTCTCTCATGTTCATAGCTTGCGGAGTGACTGAGTCGAAAGAGACGCGGCGCAATAAACCCGAAACTCAAAAACCCGGAAATATTACACAGCAAACCACGCCGCCTCCGATTATTGTCAATGTCTCACCTCCCCAAAAAACAAGTGAAGAAATAGAGCAAGAAGCCAAGGAGCGAGAGGAAAAGTCAGACCTAGATAGGAAAGTCGTCAAACTTACGGGAGATCTCGCCAATTACACGTTTGGTCTTTTTGCCGCCACTGTTGCTCTAGTCCTTGCGACTCTTGGCTTAGGAATTTTTGGCTGGAAACAATCCCGCGACATGAAGGGCTCGATTGCTGTCGCCAAAGAATCCGCTGATGCGGCCAAGCGGTCGGCCGAAATCACTGAAAAGGCTTTTACGCTGTTGGAGCGCCCCTATGTGATCCCGGAAGATGTTGGGGACCTCCATCCTGTAAAATATTTCGGCACCGATTCCGGCTTCGTACAATTCCAGATCGGGAATTATGGGAAAGTTCCCGCGATCGTACATCGTGTCACTGCACGATTCGCAATGATTGAGCTTCCTGTAACCCAAGAAAAGCTCATCGCAGATAATTATGCGCCGGGTGAAACAAGAGTGGAAACATGGAATCTCTCCAAGGTCCTGATGAGCGGTGCAATACATCAACTTTCGCAATCCGTTGTTCCCGATGGCATGCAAAAGGTCGAAATTGAGATCGTACAGGAACGCGCGCGCCCTAAACTCGTACCTCAGCACGCATTTTATTTGAGCATTTTGATCGAATATGAAGACGCAGCCAACGGAACCATGAGGCATGCATTCACGCTCTGGGAACTTGGCCTCGGAGGCTTCATCAGATATGGCGGCAAGAAATACAATTACGAGCGCCAGATAGACGCCTGACCTCTGCCACGTCGTTCGCGCCCACATGGCGCGCGCTTCTACACGTCAACTTCCTGGCTTGGTGGGAAGCTGACCTTATATTAGATGGTGCGCCTCATGCCGTTAGGCTTGTGGCATTAGCACCATAATATCGCTTATTTAAGGGGAAGCACGGCAGACTATCCGTGCCACTTATTGGCGGAGTCTCTCCCGAAGTCCGTCGATGATCGCAGCGACATAGGAGCCGTTTCGCCCTAGCCGCTTTTCGATCTCTTGCTGAGTCTTAAAGATCTGGTCGAAACGACAATGGGGTTTTCCAAGTTCTCAATCGGTCGAGCAAAAACTGTCGGTGGCCCTATCGAAATTGCCGCGATCACCAAACATGAGGGCTTCCGTTCGGTAGCACGAAAGCACTTCTATGCAACTGACCTAAATCCCCAGGTTGCCTATAGCTAGCTCGTAGCATTGGTCTCGACGGGTTCGATTAGGCTTGGGTCATCGTCTCCACGTCCCGACACGTTGACCCGTTTTGAGACTGGCCACATGCGCAAAAGGTCATTTGGCGCGGGCAGCAAGAGTCCGACACCTGCCTTACCTGATAGCCAGGAATCAATATCACGCTGAGCCAGCAAGACCGGCATGCGGTCATGAATGCACCGCGTGAAGTCATTGGCGGCGGTCACAATCAACGTGGCGCTCGAAATTGTCTCGCCCGTTTCAGGCTCTTTCCACTGATCCCATAAGCCCGCAATCGACAGCACGGAGCCATCGACTGCGCTGATGAAATAGGGCTGTTTGCCGCCTTCGACCGCGTGCCACTCATAATAGCCGGACGCTGGCACGATGCAGCGGGTGCGTTTGAAGGCTGAACGGAACATCGGCTTTTGCGCGACAGTCTCGGCCCTTGCGTTGAACGTCGAGGGAACCTCCTTGGCGGTCTTTTTCCACCATCCTGGAATGAGGCCCCAGCGCATCGGCAAAAGCTCTGGACCGGAATCCGTCGATCTCACGACGTCGATTGTCGTTGTTGGGGCAATGTTGTAGCGCGGTCGCAAGTTTCGCGCAGGTTGCGTCAGCCGGTAAAGCTCGACCAGTTCGCGCCATGTGTAGGATTGGGTGAAGCGACCGCACATGGCGCGACCATATCATGGGAGATCGCCGAGAACCTGCGTCGCTGAGCGAGCGGAGGCCATCGTAGAGGCCGACGATTAGGAAGGGCCTGAAAGGCAATTGACGCGGCGCGGCGCGACCATATCCGGGACGGAGAAGCATTTGGGCGCGCGGGTTTGGGCTTTGCCGATCACTAGCCAACGCGCCTAATCAAGCTTATCTTGAAGGTTGATCGGCGGGGTGCCAGCCCTGCTCTGATCGCGTAACGATGGCCGCTGGAGTGAGCAAGCGGCTTTGGGAAATGGCCGATATTGTTGACTTGTTGCAAGCGTGGGAAGCGCACGATAAGGGGGCAACATGAACTGCCTACTTCGACCTAAGCTATTGCATTTTCTCGCCACACCAAAATCGCCCGTGCCGTCTAAAAACATATCCTTTATAGAAAATTGCAGCCATATCGTAGGTGGATTCATAGGCTTTATCAGCAAGCATTTTATAAAATTCTTTCTCTTCGTAGCATTTTCGCATACCGCTGCCGCCCAAACGGTTGGGCATGGCACCTATTACATCGCTGCTGTTTCCGCCGACTTTGTCGTGGTGACCATCGATAGTCGGGAGCTTCTCAACTATGTGAATGGGCCATTCGCCAACGACCGCTATTGCAAGATCCGCCCGCTCTCGCCTACTGCATTTTTCTTCGCTACAGGCGACACTTCCGTTACTTCTGCGACCGTTCGAGTTTTCGATGCAGACGATATTGCTCAAATTGCATACGGATCTGATGCCCGTCTTGATCAACTTGCCGAAAAATGGGCAATTCAAATGCAAGCCGTTTATAACAGATATTCCGATGTGTTCGCCGCTCGTCACAAAGCCGGTGACACCGTTGCAATGGGATTTTTTGTTTGGACAGACAATGATGCCAACATCGAATTGGACGGGGCCATTATTACTTATCAGCCAACGGTCTTGATTCATTTCCCTTACGCTATCAATCATTATCCGCTTGGCGATCCTAATGATCCGAAATTGCTTCGGAGTGGCTATCCAGAAATAGTCCAAGAATTTAAAGATGACGGGCAGACGGAGCGAGCGAGAAGTATTATAGCGGCCGCGAACAAAGAGATCGTCGGAAAATTGCAAGTTGACGCAATCGCTATTCGGTTGGTTGCCATTAACTCCGCCGTACGAGATTGGAGCAGAGACTCCGGTATTGGCGGAGAAATAGCCGCAATTATCTTGGAACGCGGCAAGGGCTGGCGATGGTTCCATCGGCCAGATTTCTGCCCAGAGAATTGAAAGGATAAATATCCCGCAGCGGGCTGCCTTATTCAAACTGGCCCACTACTGATATTTTAAAGATAGCATCAACGTTCGACATTCTGTTGCTATGGGAGGATACCGTGGCTTCTATATCTCACAAGTTGATGATTAAGTATGGTCTGGGTCACACACCGACAGAAGATCAAGCAAATACTTGGTTGACCAGGACACGATCTAATATAAATCGTGGGATTGGGGAGGAGGAGGCGGGAGACCAGGCTGCTAGAGCTATATTTAGTGATTATAAAACCCATCATTACGCGACTCAGGCCGATACTATTGAAATGCTGTTGCGCGAGGCGGAGGGTAAATAAATGGACGCGCAAGCAATTATTGATTACCTAAAGAACGCTGGTCCAGTATCTATAGTTACATTCATTATGGGTTTCTTTGTTTCGCGCTGGACGATGTCAAAAAAAGAAAGAAAAGATTATGAGCAAAAGCTATACGAGAACGGCATTGATCTGATGGATAAGCAGAATGAAAGATTTCAAGAATTTACGACCGCGCTTACAAAGTATATCGAAAATAAAGAGAGACCGACGCTTGATGATTTCTACCAAATCGCGACGAGCGGAGAAAAATATTTCTACCAGCAAAAAATAGCAAGCGATGCTATTCTTACTAACAAGGTAGATGCTCACGTCAGAGATAACACGCTAGTGCCATCTATTAAAGAGGCAGTCTCAAAGTCGTTGCCGCAATATTATAAATCGCTGAAAGTCATTTCAGACAAAAAAGGGTACAAGTATACAGGACAATTGAAGCGAGAGAATTATGAGAGTCTGTACTTAGTTGTTGAGAAATATGGCCGAGAATCGGGGCAAACTATTTAACGCTCTACGCTCCGCTGCCAATATCCACTGAAATCCACAGTTGGCCCGCGCTTCGTCGCCAAGCCTGAAATCATATGAACCTGTTCGCCATTGGCCAGAACTAACGAAATGCTCTCCTGGTACGCATAAGCGGACAAAGCTGGAACGGATTTGGCTGATATCCACAGCGGATCAGATGGTTATGCCTTTTCGACCGTCGCGGGATGCGTGGCGGGCGTTGACGGAACACTTGTTTCCCGTGGGCGTCCGTACCCCGTCGAAAAAGTGCGAATACCGACGACGCCGGCCATGCATTCCAATAGGAATCCCGCCACCTGTTCCGATCTGAAGCCGGCCATGGTTCCGATTTGATGTCGGCCACCGGCTGCTTGCTTCCACAGGTCGAAGTTGATGGTGTTTGGATTATCCGGATTGGTCAAGAGTGCTTCGATTTAGGCGACGTTTGCCGCTTGCGCAAACTTTCTCCTACGAGCTCGACTCGGTAGGCGTTATGTGTAATGGACCGCAATTATCCGGAGCTGGGATCGCAATCATCGGGGGCCGGACCCACATTGATTGCAACTAGCGCCGGCGCTCCGGCCCACATTCATTGCAACTTGGCCCACAATCATTGCAACTGACCGAGGCTGAAGGGTCGATCACGCAAAGAACGTCTTGATACCTTTATAGAGCATAGAGAGAGTGACGGGTTATCCGGCATAATCCGGCAGGATCGTGTCTGTCACTCAATCGGTCGTTTGCGTGACGTGTTGATTGGCTACATGCGCGTCTCCAAGGCGGATGGCTCGCAGGTTCTCGACCTGCAGCACGACGCCCTTGCCGCCGCGAGCGTCGAGCCCTCACGGCTCTATGACGAGCTTCGAGCACTCTTTAAGCAGGAGCTCGGCGCGGAGCGAGCGCGCGACCGCAAGGAGCAAATGCTGGCCGCCGGTCTGCCGGTTTGAGCGCCAGTCAAACGATTGGATCGCGATCGATTCTTCTGCCCAGGCCAATTGCAATGAGCGTGGTCCAAACCGCCAGAGCCAGTTGCAATCAATCCGGGTCCGAGGACCGATGATTGCGATCCCAGCTCCGGATAATTGCGGTCCGTTACACATAACCCGCCTCCATTGTTGCGATCGCCGCCGATCTTGCGACCATTCGGCAACCAGGGGAAGCGGGGCCGTCCATTCCAACATGGACGCAAGCGATCTGATCAGAGCACTGCCCAAATAACCTTGCGAGGAGGGGGCCGTCCACATATGGAAAGCCGCCATTCGCTCAAATCGGCTGAATGATGCCAGTGCGCCAGGAACGGTCATTCGAACCGGCAAGAGCCCTCAACCCAGGGACCGCGATCCAACCTCCGTCAAGCATCCACCTCGAGATCCGCGAGGGCAACGCTGCAACAGGCGAAGGCAAGGCCGCTTTCTTTGCACTGTGGCGTCGTTTCGAAATCCGCCTTCTCCGAAAGCTTTCCGGAGAACCTAACCTCGCAGGCGCCGCAACTGCCGCTTCGGCACGCATATTCGATCTCGATCCCATGCGCTTCGGCGAGTTCGAGGAGGTTCACTGTCTCGTCGGTTTCGACGCTTATATCGCTTATTGTGAAACGCACGCGGTGACGCGGCTCGGAGAGCTGCAATGATTTGGCGTTACCTTTGACGCCCCGCGCAACCCGCCCGGTTCCAAAGCTCTCGGCGTGGAAATTGGCGAAATTGAAGTTGAGCTCCTGCAGGCCCTTCTTGACCTCCGCCGCAAAAGGTTCGGGGCCGCAAAGGAAAACGTGGCGTTCGTCGAGATCCGGCGCGAGCATCCGGATCAGCGCGCTGTTGATCCGGCCGGTGAGGCCGGTCCAGGATTCGGTCCGGCCCCAGGTTGAGGTGAGGGTTACCGCCACCCGAAACCGGGTATGCCTCGCCGAGATCAGCTCCAGCTCTTTGCGGAAGATGATGTCGTGCGGCGACTTGAACGAGGCCAGAAGCTTCACGTCCACATCGGCGGTCGTGTCAGCGATCCAACGGCTCATCGACATCATTGGGGTAATCCCGCTGCCGGCGCCGATGAACAACATTTTCGATGTTGGATAGGTGAAGCAACTGAATTTTCCAGCCGGCCCTTTGATCGTGAGCGATTGCCCCAATTTGACGTTGTCGCACAGCCAATTCGAGACAAGGCCTCCGGGCACGCGCTTCACCGTAATTTCCAAAACGTGTGGTCGAGAGGGGCTTGACGACATGCTGTAGGATCGCTCCACATCCTCCCCGTTGATGTTGAGGAGAAAAGTCACGAACTGTCCGGGGCGATAGGAGAACAGCGTCGGTTTTTCGCCGACAAGCCGGAAGGTTTTAACGTCGGACGTTTCTTCAACGATGTCGGCGACCCTCAAGGTTGTGACGCCTTCGGACCAGATGCTGATGTTGTCGCGATCCTCGATTAGATTCATCAACACCGGGCTTGGCGGCGGCGGCGGCGGAACGTAAAAATAGGAAGGAATTTCATCGAGCTCTTCCGCCTCGATCACATCCTCCCCCTCGACGACAGGCGCATCGGTGAGGTGGAATTGCAATTGGTAGCCGGGGATGTCGACGAGGGCGCCGTCGGCCAGGCGAACAGGCGTCGCGCTTTCGACCTTTTTGCGATTCAGCAACATCCCGTGTTCGGCGTCGAGCGCCTCGGCGTAGAGCTTTCCGTCCTTCTTGCGGATGACGGCGTGAAATAACCCGAGTTTATAGGCTTCGAGCTGGATTTGGGCGTCGGGATGACGGCCGATGATCGTATCGCCGGCGAGTTCGCCAATGGGGAACTCGAGAACCTCGACGCCATTTTTCAAGATGACCATCTTGTCGGAGGCGTTGGCGTAGAAATCATGTCCCGCGAAGAGCCGGTCGATCCAGGTTGTCTGCCTTTGGCCGGCGGCGGCTGATTTTCGTTTCGCCCGTTCGAGGTTTTCTGGCGCGACAATCGTGCGGGACTTGGCTGCAAACACCTGCTTCCAGAACGTCCGCTCTTCAAGGAGCTGCTTCGAATTTGCCTCACTTTTTTCTGTCGTCATCGCGGAATCCTCGTTGCGATCATTGAAAATCCTCGACGACGGACAAATCCCACCGTATGTCTTTCATCGCCGCGCCGGCGAGATAGGCTTGTCGTTGAAGGGCTGAAACTTCGCTTCGCGGGCCACACAGATACAGCTTGGCACCTTTGAGACTCGGCAACAGTCGCGCGACATGCGCGCCGACCGTGCCCCGGGCGCAACCGTCGGCGTCAACGCGAGGGGCGGTGCGGTCCTCGATACACGGCAAATAGCGGAAATTTGGAAATTGCTGGCCAATCTCTCGCAGCTCCCCGGACAGGTAGAGGTGGTCGCGATCGCTGACGCCATGGAACAAATAGATCGCCCCTGCATGGCCGTTCTCGAAAGCGTCTTGCATCAAGCCGATCAGCGCGCCGAGCCCGCCGTTCCAGCCGGCGAGAACGAGAGTCCGATGCGGATCGCCGATCTTATAGGTTAGTTCGCCAGTGGCGCCGCAAACGGCGAGTTCGTCGCCGGGTCGCAGGCCGCCATGCAGCCAATCGCAAAATGTCTCGCCCTTGATGCGTTCGACATGGATTTCAACCCGTCCCGCCAGTTTTCCGCTGCTAGGAGACGCGATCGGGAAACGATGGCCCTTTTTCTGGTCGTCGAGAAGCGTGAGAAACTGGCCGCCGCGATAGGGGAAATCGAACGCTGGGCAGGACAATGCAATCTCCAGAATGAAAGAGCAGAGCGCGTTGAGCTCGTCAACTTTGGCGGGTGCCGCTTCGCCGACTGTCTCGGCTGTGAAGGTGATCTCCATATTCCGTTCTGGCCGGCAATTGCAGGCGAGAAAGAAATTCCGGGCCTTAAGGCTGTCTGGAAGATTTGTCTGCGACTCCGCTGGGGGCGAGCCGTTGAGAGCGCGCATCATGCAGGTCATACAGATCTGCCGGCGGCACGAATTGGGGACCGCTAGTCCCTGCCGTAGGAGAGCATCGAGCACGGTTTCCTCGGGCCGACAATCATAGACGCCGCCACCCAGCAGAAGCCTTCGCGTTTCTGCGTCCGCCATTCCGCCATCCCAATACATCCAGGTTGCAGCATTGGCTCAATCGCCTAGCGGCACAAGATGTCCTCTCGCGTCGATTCAATGACCACGAGCACCTCTTCGACCTCCTTGGGGCCGACATCCGCTTCTTGCAGCGTCGCCTTCAAAAGCGCGGCGACCCTGTCGAAATGTTCGTCGTTCAAGCCAAGATCGGTGACCAGTCTGCTATGGGCCTTGCGCAAATCGAGCGCCGTATAAGGATAGGGGCCGCCGAAGGCCATCGCGAGAAAGGCTTTCTGCTTCAGCCTTTGCCCGGCGATATCCACATCCTCGAAGAATTTGGCGACGAGATCGTCTTCGAGAACTTTGCGATAGAAGATGTCGACGACGAGCTCCATCGCGTCGTCGCCTCCGAGGCGGTCGTAGAGCGGGATGTCGAGGAGCTGAAAATAATCGCCTTTCTTGGCGGCGACGCTGTCCGTCCCCCAATCGATCGTCCGTTCTTTCTTTTGCACGAGGGGGATATGCTTGGAGCATTGAATATAGGCTTCCTCGATCTCGACCATGACCCAGCGCTCGGGGCGTTTGTTGCCTTCCAGCGCCAGGAGTTCCGTCACCTCTTTGGGGAGTTTGTCAGTATAGGCGGACAATTCGTCGTTCTCGATGACGCGCGCCCTGCCGTTGATGTGAAGACCAACGGAATCGCGATATAAATCGAGGATCAGCATGGCGATATGAGGATTCTCGGACAGATTGCCGAGATTGGCGAAGACGCCGTTGCCCCTATATTCCGGATAGAGAACGTGTTTGTCGCCAAGCACGTGAATGAACCCCGGCTTGCCGAATTTGGAGGTGCAATCGCATTCGCCATGGCGATCGGCGGTGGCGACGAATAGATATTCCTGTTGCGCGACGAACTCTCGCATCCGTGGGGAGAGGAAGTTGAGGACTTGCCGGCCGTAAAAGGCCTGAGCGCGATCTCTGCTGCCGTATCGCGTTTGCAACAGATGCTCGCCGTCGGAGCCGGGCAGCAGACTGGGGTTTTTCGATGGGAAGGGACAGCCGCCGATTTTTTCCTGTGTAGGGGCGGAGGTAGAAAGAGCAGAACCATTCCCCGCAGTGTCGACGGTTTTTGCGGCCGCGGGCGGGGCGGCAATTGGAACTTCCCCCGCCCCGCGCATGAAACCAAATTTCTTACTTGATTGAGGGACTTCGCCCGGCGGAGGCGGAGTCTCGGGAGATTTCGTGTTGGATGGCTGTCCCGCCACTAAGCCACCAGGAGGAATTTCCGACGGTGGAGAGGCTGTTGATTCGGGACCCTGCCCGAATCGCGACAAACCGCTTTTCATGCTTGTCCCCCCTCGCGCCTTTTAGCTGCCTCGTCGCCGCAGGTAATTCGGCGCCGGGTGCGACATTTTGTCAAGCTGTCGCGGCGCATCTGGCGAGATTTACGGCTATTGATGGCGATTGAAATCTTAACATTGAGACCAAACGAAACTGAAGTTCTTTCATAGACCATATAAATTAGACTGCTTCAACGAGTTCTAATGCCTTCGCTGGATTCGCTTTAGCCTGACGGGATCAACGTTGGTTCAAGGCCAACCTCGCTGCAGCATCCGTTTTCAACCTCTACGCAATCGATTGGTCAGCAAATTGCGCCCCAGCGCACCTATAACCGCTTTGGGTCGATTCCGACCAGCGAAGCCATCGCGGGAAGCGCAGAGTTGAGCTCCCTCTG
>Ga0302319_10021705_pt1 | contig 11556 bp, 8 predicted proteins | sample Bog_T0_2_FD_203319 | JGI IMG/M metagenome (GOLD analysis project Ga0302319, IMG submission 203319) | Peat permafrost microbial communities from Stordalen Mire near Abisko, Sweden - Bog_T0_2 | ecosystem: Environmental > Terrestrial > Soil > Wetlands > Peat | place: Sweden: Abisko, Stordalen Mire...
CTATGTCAATGTGGTGGTCGCGGGCAAGCATGCGCTTCCGCAGTGGCTGACGATGGATGCGGCGGTCGTGCACTGCACCGAAGGAATCGGCATTTGGCAGTGGGCCAGCAACGACCAGGACAGCGAGCCTGACGTGGTGATGGCCTGCTGCGGGGACACGCCAACACTAGAAATCCTAGCTGCGGTCTCGATTCTTCGCCAACATCTGCCCGACCTGAAAATCCGGGTGATCAATGTCGTCGATCTGATGAAGCTACAGCCGAGCACCGAGCATCCCCATGGATTGACCGAGCATGAGTACGACTCGCTCTTCACGAAGGACAAGCACATCATCTTTGGCTTTCACGGGTACCCATGGCTGGTCCATCGGCTGACTTACGCTCGCACCAACCGCAACCTGCATGTGCGCGGCTACAAAGAGGAGGGCACGATCACAACCCCCTTTGACATGCGGGTGCAGAACGATCTTGATCGCTATCACCTCGTTCAGGACGTGGTCGACCGGGTGCCGAACCTTGGCTCCAAGGGGGCCTATCTGAAGCAGCAGATGCAAGACAAGCTCATCGAGCATAAGCACTACATCGACGCGCACGGCCAGGATATGCCGGAGATCCGCAACTGGAAATGGAGTCAGACTGGCAAGTAAAAGGAAACTGAATCGACTCCAAGGAGTTCAAGGTGCCAATACAAATCAACGAAGAAGACGGCGGGAAGCTAGTCGCCGTTCAAGTCATTGGGAAGTTGGTAAAGGCCGATTATGAGCGCTGTGCCCCCGAATTCGATCGTCTCATCCGGGTGCACGGAAAATTGCGCCTCCTGTTCGAATTGACCGATTTCCACGGCTTGGAAGCTGGCGCGCTGTGGAGTGAAATCAAGCTCGACATCAGACTGTTCGCCGATATCGAGCGGCTCGCGGTCGTCGGGGACAAGAAGCGGGAGCAGGGCATGGCGACGTTCTTCAAGCCCTTTACGAAGGCGGCGACCCGATACTTCGACCAAGCCGACGCTGCGGAAGCGCGGAAGTGGTTGCGAGAGAGGTAGCCCGATGTCGTAATCGCCTGATGCGCAACAATCGCGACATCGGCCGGCGCGATCAAGCTACGCCGGAGATACACAACTGGAAATGGAGCAATTCCAAATGAACACGCATGATCTTGAATCGACCGCACAGCAGATGGTCGCCGACGGCAAAGGGCTGATTGCCATCGATGAAAGTATTGGGACCTGCAACAAACGATTTGCCAAGTGGGACATCCCGCAGACCGAGGAGATGCGTCGGCGGTATCGAGACCTGATCGTGACTACGCCGAACCTGGGCGAGTCAATCAGCGGCGCAATCCTGTTCGATGAAACGATTCGGCAAAAGACCAATCAGGGCAAGCCCTTCGCGGAAGCCCTCGTAGACGTGGGAATCATTCCCGGCATCAAGGTAGATATCGGGGCGAAGCCGATGGCCGGCTGTCCGGGTGAGAAGGTAACTGAAGGACTCGATGGACTGCGCGCACGGCTCTCAGAGTACGCGAAGATGGGTGCCCGATTTGCCAAGTGGCGGGCGGTGTTCTCTGTCGGCGATCGGACTCCTAGCTACGCATGCATTGAGGCCAATGCACACGTGCTGGCTCGCTATGCTGCGTTGTGCCAGGAGGTCGGACTCGTTCCCATCGTCGAGCCGGAAGTGCTGATGGAGGGCGCTCACACGATCGACACTTGTCGCGAGATTACGGAACTCGTGCTGCACGCGGTATTCAGCGAGCTTTACACACAACGCGTGAGACTGGAAGGGTTGATCCTGAAGCCCAACATGGTGCTGCCTGGATTGGTCTGCCCCATACAGGAGGCGGTGGACGAAGTTGCTGACGCTACCGTTAAGTGCCTTCTGAGCTTTGTTCCCGCAGCCGTTCCGGGGGTTATGTTCCTGTCTGGCGGCCAGTCCGGCGAACTTGCTTCGGTGCGCCTGAATGCCATGAATATCAGGTTCAAGTCACGTCTGCCGTGGGGCCTGGCGTTTTCGTTTGGCCGCGCCATCCAGCAGCCTGCCCTGGAGATATGGCATGGCGAGCAGGCGAACTCAAAAGCAGCACAACAGGCTCTCTATCACCGTGCCACATGCAGCAAGGCAGCGCGCCGCGGCGAATATGACGCACGGATGGATCACGACGAGACCGCACTCTTTAGAGCCACCACCAGTATCTATGCAGGGAGTTCCCGATGAAGGCACATATACGTCAAAGGTTCATTGTTGGTAATTGGAAGATGCACACAACTGCGTTCGAAGCTCAACAGTTGGCCAAGAGCATTGTCGATGGCATGGGGGCCACCGAGCACGTTACAGCCGTCCTATGTCCGCCGTTCCCCTATCTCGCGCTTGTGGGGGACATGCTGAAGGGTAGCTCTGTTGCGCTTGGGGCACAAAACATGTATCCCGAAGCGGAAGGCGCATTCACTGGCGAGGTCAGCCCGACGATGCTTGTCGATCTCGGCTGCAAGTATGTGATTCTGGGACACAGCGAGCGCAGGCACAAACTTGGCGAATCGGACGCGTTCATCAACCAGAAAGTACGGTGTGCTCTGGGCAGCAGTCTGGACGTCATACTGTGCGTCGGCGAGACGCTGGAGCAGCGCGAGGCCAACCAGACGGAAGGTCAGCTCGATCGGCAACTCAGACTGGGGTTGGCAGGTGTCTCGTCAGAGTCCCTGTCCCACCTGAGCATTGCATACGAACCTGTATGGGCGATCGGTAATGCAGACCACCACGCGACCCCGGAACAAGCGCAAGACGCCCACGCGATCCTGCGACGCCAGTTCAGTCAGGTCTATGGCGAGACGGAAGCCCACAGGCTGACCATTCAATATGGCGGCAGCGTCGTAGCGGATAACACCGCTGCGTTCCTCAGCCGGCATGGCGTGGACGGCGTGCTGGTTGGGGGCGCCAGTCTGAAGGCCGACGAGTTTCTGGCTATAGTGCGTGCTGGGATCTTTGAAATAGAAGAGGAGATGCAACCGGCATGAGACGAAGGGACTCAGCCACCACCCCTTCGCCCGATGCATGTGAGGATGCTTAAGCCAGGACGTTCGCCTTATGCCTTGGCGTCCCGTAGGAGTTTTGTCCGTCGCTCATCGTATTCCTCACTTGTGATTTCGCCGGCGGCATATCTCCGTTGCAGCAACTGCATCGGCGATTGCAGCGCACGGTAGGTTGCACGTCTCATGGGCGTCATGATGGAAAAGAAGACCGCCCAGAGAAATATCCAGAAAAACCACCAATAAAAATGCATCCCCCCGTAGTAGGGCATTGAACCTCCGTACATAGAACCTCCTTGCGAGACGTTATCCAACCTATGCTTCAATGATTGAATTGCTTGTCTCTCATTCTGCGAAAGCAAGAGCTTTCATCCATGGCGATTGTTCCACTTTGGAAAGGTCCGGATCTGCTCACTCTTGCTCATGCGTCTGTTGGGGTTCCCTAGTCGTCGCTCTAACATGACTAATGCCAGCTAATGAGGGTTGACTGTCATATGAAGTATGACGATGGAGCCATACCTCGTATGAGCGATTTCACCGCTGCCATAGAATCTGAGAAGCTTCTAAAGGGATATGAGCACCCGCATGGGCGGGCACAAGGCGTGCGGTGTAATCGTCCGCAGGTCGCGTCGCGGGGCAGCATATGGAATAGAGCAACATCCCCGAAGCGTCTGGGGAGCTATTGCACGCAGGGATGACCTCGGGATTGGGGCCGCTCGGATTGACCTGGGAGGCGTAGAGTTCCACCCGGAACTGGTCTGCATGGAGTCCGCCCGGCACGACCTCCACGCGAAATCGATGCTGGCCGTCCTTAGTCTCGGAGGTCAGCTTCCCAAACCGTAAAGTTTTCCATTGATCGGCGAGGGTATGCTGCCATTGCACCAGATCGGCGCCAAGCTTGCCGTCTCTGGTGGCTCGTTCCGCGTAACCAGCGGCCGCTGGCAGGTAGTGATCGTTAGTATATTCGCGAATGGCGCGACTGGCGGAGAACTCGGGCGTAAGTCTCGCCATGCTCTCGCGGATGCGTTCGAGCCAGCGGGATGGCAGCCCTTGGATGTCTCGATCATAAAACTCGGGAACAATTTGCTGCTCCAACAGAGTGTAGAGTTGCTCCACCTCGGCGGCGTCCCATGCGGGCTCTTCCCCGTGTTCCTTGCCATCGCCAACGACCCATCCGACCTCGGGGACATAAGCCTCCGCCCACCACCCGTCCAACTCGGAGACATTCAATCCGCCATTCGCAAGCACCTTCATCCCGCTTGTTCCGCACGCCTCCCACGGGCGTCGTGGCGTATTGATCCAAAGGTCCATCCCCTGCACCAGTTCCTGCGCCATCTGCATGTCGTAGTCGCTGAGGAAGACCACGCGGCCTAGCACTTCGGGACGCTTGATGAAGTCGTTCCATTGCTTGATGAGTGCCTGTCCCGGCATATCCTCGGGGTGGGCCTTACCTGCAATTACCAATTGCAAGGGCCGCTGAGAATTGGTGAGCAGACGGATCAGCCGCTCAGGATCGTGCAGTAATAGATCGGGACGCTTATAAGTCGCAAAGCGACGGGCAAATCCTGCTGTAAGTACATCGTCCTTGAACCCGACCGAAGTTTCCAGGGGCGTGTTGCCCTCGGCGGAGACCTGCCGGACATAACGATCTCGAACCTGAACAAGCATCGCCCTACGCGCCTCGGTGCGCATCTGCCACAAATCGAGGTTGCTCAGCTTCCGAATGTCGTCTCCGATCGGAAGGCTGCTCCGCCAACGGTCCGCTCCGCAAGCCTTCGTCCACAGTGCGTCCGAACCCGCAGAATCCCACGTAGGCACATGAATGCCGTTGGTCACGGACCCAATGGGTACCTCGGCCTGCGGCCAGCTGGGAAATAGCGGCTGAAAGATTCGCCTGCTCACCTCCCCATGGAGCTTGCTGACCCCATTTACTTGGGCGCTGCCGCGTAGCGCCAGGTAGGCCATATTGAAAGGCTCGGACGCTTCTCCCCTGTTCCGCCTTCCGAAGGCGAGCAGGCTCTCCATCGGGATTGCCAGTTCGTCCTTCGCGTAGTGGGCGAGGTACTTGCTTACAAGTTCGGGGTCAAATTGATCAAATCCAGCCGGAACCGCCGTGTGGGTTGTGAACATGTTTCCGGCTCTAACAATGGTGAATGCCACCTCAAAAGGGACACGATGGTCCTCCATGTAGCAGCGCGCTCGTTCAAGCACTGCAAACGCCGCGTGCCCTTCGTTCAAATGGCATACCTCAGGATGTAGACCAAGCTCGCGGAGCAGGCGCCAGCCGCCAATGCCAAGAACAATCTCCTGCTTGAGCCGCATCTCCGGATCACCGCCGTAGAGTTCACTGGTGATCCCGCGATGCGCGGCGGTATTGGCGAAATCATTGGCATCAAGCAGGTAGAGCTTGTTTCTGCCAACATTCACCTGCCAGCACCTCAGCCATATCTTCGCTCCAGGAAGTTGAATTTGCAGCCGCAGCCACTCTCCGTCCGAACGGCGTACGGGCTGAATTGGCAACTGCCCGGGATCATTGACTGGATATAGAGCTCGTTGCCGCCCATCAGCGTCGAAGTCCTGGCGAAAATATCCTTGCCCCCACAGCAAACCCACGCCTACCACCGGAACACCCAGATCACTCGCTGCCTTCATCTGGTCGCCCGCAACATTGCCCAGTCCACCGGAGTAAATTGGCAGCGCCTCGCTAAGCATAAACTCCATGCTGAAGTAGGCTATCGCCGTCAGAGCGGATCCAGGGTGTTCCTTCTGAAACCATGCATCCGCCGAAAAGAATTTGTGTTTGTGCTGGATTAGCGCGCGTAATAGCCCTTGGAACGCCGACGTTTTCAGCAGCGCCTTCACTTTATCGTGTGATACCGTGCGCAGGATGACCCATGGATTTTGGGTTGTTTTCCAGAGATAGGCATCCAAAGCCTTCCACAACTCGTCTGCTGCATGGTTCCACGACCAGTGCAAGTTCAGTGCCAGCTCTTTCAACTCCTCCTTGCCAAGAAGGAACTCCGTAGATACTGGTGGAGTAATGTTGCCGGTCTTATCGGATTCTGGATCGTTCACACAGCCTCCCTTAGTTGAAAAAGACCCGAATCGCACCCCCGAGTGATTCGCTTGCGATAGATTGAGCATCAGACTCTCTCGCTGCGTCATCCGTTTGCCGCGAATCGTCCAAATCCACCAAGTGGGTTGTAATCCCGAGGTGTATCGGTGGCCGCTGGCACATGCCTCTCACTCGCCAGCTTGTCGACATAGAGGCCAGCAAGGATCGTGATCGGACTGCGCTATCCGAGGATCAAGCGCCGATCCTGCGATCATGACCAAGTCTCTCTGTGGATTGGCAAGCCGGCCTACACCGGACCAGCGGGTTGCGCACTATCTCCAGCATTCACGGACGTGCCGGCGCCACCGGTTGGTTGATTGTTGCTGCCTTTCAACCCGCTATCCTGTCCCAACCCCATCGTCAATGCAGTGATGCCAGCGAGCCCGCCCAGCTGCATCGTTTCGATAGCGGAGCTCGGAACAATCACGATAGTCGAATTGGTCTTAAGACCCTCGTACAACATGTTCATGGCCCTAAGATGAAGCGCGACCGGATTGTTAGCGTAGGTCTTTGCAGCTTCGCCAAACTTTTCGGCGACCTGGAGTTCAGATTCGCCGAGGATGACTCGGGCCTGCCGCTCGCGTTCGGCCTGTGCCTGCATGGACATCGCGTCTTCAAGTGAGGAAGGTATCAAGACATCCTTAACCTCAACGGAGATCACGTTGATACCCCACGGTTCGGTTCGCGCATCGATGATCGTCTGCAAGCTCGCACTAATCTTGTCTCTGCCTTCCAGCATGTCGGAAAGCATGGTCTTGCCGATCACATCCCTTAACGCAGTTTGGGAGGCCCATCCGATTGCAGTTTGATAGTCTGCCACGGCCAAGGCCGCCTTTTCAGGATCCACAATCTTCCAGAACAGCACCGCGTCGACGTCAACCGGCACGGTGTCCTTGGTCAGCGTCTTTTCAGCTTTAAAGGAACTCGTAAGAACGCGGGTGTCGAGCCAATAAGGAATCGTGTCAATGAACGGAACGATCAAGAAAAGCCCGGGTCCCCGAAGAGCGCGAAAGTTCCCCAGCCGCAAAACGACTGCTTTGCTCCATTGATCGGCAACTCGTATGGAAGCGAAGGTCAGCCAGGCCACGCCAAGACTGAGAGCCAAGACCACTACAGCAAGGAAGTCTGAGAGGCCAAGATGGATGACGAATGCAGCTGCTGCACCTATTGCCAAGATGACGACAAAGATCAAGCCTGGGAACGCGCTACTTGTTTTCATGGATGACCTTTAACCCGTAACTAGCGTGCGCCATGTGGTTACCACTAGGGGAAGAGAAGTGAAGCTACCCACAGATAGTGGATCATCGTGCAGCGAACAAATCTGAGCAATTCGACACGTCCCAGCTACGATTACGGTTGTGGTCGATCGATCTTAAGTCTGAGGCATCGACAGCGCTTTCCTTCCGGCAGATGCAAGCGCGATGCCATCTCGGGGGCGAAGGATGACATGCCGTATACGATAATCTCGTCGCGATTCGCCTAGTGTCCTCGCCCTCGAACTCATTCTGGAATAGCAATATCAAGCAAAGTCACTTGACCTTGTGGGCGGAAGCTGCAGACGCCGACTGCTGCCGGCAACAGCCACACTTCTCCTCGACTGACTGAATACGTCAGTCCTTCGTGGTCCACATTTCCAGTGCCCTCAATACAGACGAGCACGCGGGGTAAGTCTGCGCTGCCGATATCAAATGGCTCGGCTCCCCGCAATCTCCATAAGAGAAAGTGTTTTGTGCCAAACAGCCGTTCGCGTGTGACGGGGCTGGTTGACTCGATGACCGGAGTGACGAGGCCTGCCTGGCTCTTCCCGAGGTTTACGGCAGCTACTGCTTTCTCAACCTGCAGCGGGCGAGGTTGTCCGGTGGTGGGGTCGATATGCCCCCAGTCATCAAGCCGGAAAGTGACATCGCTGTTTTCCTGAATTTCGAATACGACGAGGCCTCCACCCAACGAATGAACTGTTCCGGCGGGAGTAAGAGCAGCGTCTCCAACTTTGGGAACGAAGCATACAAGATGGTCGGGTAAGGTGCCGTCGGAAAGCGAATGGCGGAGGTTGCTGAGCGTGGTTCCCGGCTTGAGGCCGTCATAGATCAGGCTCTGAGGCCCTGATTCAAGAACAACCCACGCTTCGGTCTTGCCAGACTCGCCGGGCGGCAGCAAGTCCGCCCGGTCGTCGCCCGGATGCACCTGGACAGATAGCATTTCTTCGACGTCAAGGAACTTGAGCAGCAATGGAAATCGCTGAAAACGATGAGCGAGCCTTCCCATCATCTCTTGGGGAAATCTCTCCAGGACATGCCCCATGGTTTGTCCTTTGAGAGCTCCGTTGGCGACGCAACTGGCGTAGTCGTCACGGTCGCTAAGTACCCAGGCCTCGCCGTACCGTCCCTCGCTGGGCGGAGGAACAGAAAGCAAGCGCCCTAGACGGTGGCCACCCCAAAGGCGATATTGATAGATCGGATCGAACTTCAAGGGATACAGGGGAGCCGCGCTCATGGTCCTCGCTTTCCTGGGTGCATTGACGGCTGCCGCGGCACGGTCGAGGAAACTCAAGCAGAACCGTTCCGCATTCCATAGAGAATCACGCTCGCAGAGACGGAGGGCGGACTAAGACAGAAACGCCGGTTTCGGCAAGACACGATTCCACCGGGAACCAAGTCCACCGGCCCGTCCCAACTCAAGACCTACCGAAGGCGAGCACCCTATTGTGGTTGGTTGGAAAGGGCATACATTCTGGATCCTAGATGACATGCTGAAGCCGACGCTGAGCACAAGTGACCAGTCTCGCCAATCTTTTTCCCACATAGTAGTAAAGGGCGCAAAGTAATTTCGATGGACTGCCTCCTACTACGGGACAGGAAAGCAGGACGGCGATGCCACTACCGGCGATGTCGCTTGACGAAGAAAACCAAGGCATCTCACTCGTACCAGCAGCACAACGGATAACGGCTTCTCCGATGCATTCCGAGCTGCCGTTACCGACACGCATTGCCTTCATCGGAAATTATCTTCCGCGTCAATGTGGAATCGCCACGTTCACCACCGACCTTTGCACTGCGGTCGGCACCGAATATGGCGTCGATAGACTGTTTGCCATTCCGGTCAACGATCCGGACTCCAGCTATCAGTATCCAGAAACGGTCAGGCTGGAACTTGATCAAGAAGACCTCTCCTCGTATCAGAGAGTCGCTGACTTTCTGAACTTTAATGGCAACGATCTGGTATGTCTCCAGTTTGAGTACGGGATCTTTGGCGGCCCGGCAGGGAGCCATATCCTTGCTCTGCTGCGTAGATTGAAGATGCCATTGGTGACGACTCTGCACACTGTATTGCGGGAGCCGGACGCAAACCAGCGATCAGTACTGGAAGAGACCGCGGACCTTTCGGACAGGCTCATCGTGATGAGTGAACATGCGGCCAGTCTTCTTGATGAGGTTTATGCCATTCCGCGAAGGAAGATCGACGTGATTCCGCACGGCGTTCCGGACCTCCCTTTCATGGATCCTAATTACTTCAAGGATCAGTTCGGCACCGAGGGGCAATCGGTCCTGTTGACGTTTGGTTTGCTGTCCCCGAACAAGGGAATCGAAAATGTAATCCTCGCATTGCCCGAGATACTAGAGAGCCATCCAGACGTGGTCTACATCGTCTCCGGAGCGACACATCCGCACATCCTAAAACAGGTTGGTGAGCAGTACAGAGATTCGTTGAAAGCGCTGGCGGAAAGCATTGGCGTCTCATCACAGGTTAAGTTCAACAACCGCTTTGTAAGCGCCAAAGAATTGGTTGAGCAGGTTGGTGCAGCTGACATCTACATCACCCCATATCGTCAGGAAGCACAGGTCGTGTCCGGTACTCTCGCGATTGCCCTGGGCGCAGGAAAAGCGATTATTTCGACCCCTTACTGGCACGCGAAAGAGTTACTTGCGGAGGGTCGAGGAGTCATCGTTCCATTCGATGAGCCGACTTCCATCGCGAAGGCTACCATAGCCCTGCTCGACGATGAGGCGGGCAGGCATGCTATGCGCAAACGTGCCTACCTCCATTCTCGTGAGACGACATGGCCAAGAATCGCCGTTGCCTGCATGGCAAGTTTTCAACAGGCGCGTGTCGAGAGAATGTACCGTCCCCACCCGACTCATGACGCCGCCAGCATCAGCAATTTGGAAGATCTGCCAACGTTGAATACACAACACCTTCTTAGCATGACCGACGACACTGGCATTTTGCAGCATGCCATCTTTTCGCTGCCAAACTGTCTGGAAGGCTATACCACCGATGACAATGCGCGTGCACTGATTGTGGCCATATTGATGAATGGTTCGAGCCACGCAGGGCTATCACGACGCTACATGACGTTTCTGTGGCACGCATTCAACGACAAGACAGGGCGCTTCAGAAACTTCCTAAGTTATGACCGCAGGTGGCTGGAAGAGACTGGGTCGGAAGATAGTCACGGTCGAGCTTTGTGGTCGGTTGGAACAGTCCTCGGCAAGACAAAAGACGCGGGGCTGAGAGGCGCAGCTGGTCGATTGTTCGAAAAAGCCTTTCCGGTGGCTTCCACCTTTACCAGCCCTCGGGCGTGGGCTTTCTCCATCCTGGGGATGCAAAGCTATCTGGATTGGTTCCCGGGGGACAGAGTTATCCAGGGTGCACGCAATTTGCTGGCAAACAAATTGCTGGACATCTATGAGCGCACCCATTCGCGAAGTTGGCACTGGTTTGAAAAGAGCCTTTCGTATTCAAACGCCAGGCTTTCCCAGGCGCTGCTATTGACCGGTCATGCGAGCGAAAATCAGAGAATGATTGCGACTGGTTGCGAGTCACTGGAGTGGCTTGTCGCCCAGCAGCACCGCGAAGACCCCGATATCTTCGTGCCTTTCGGTTCGATGGGATTCTTCGCCGAAGGCGGTGAAAAGGCCAGATTCGACCAACAGCCAGTCGAGGCTTGCGCAACTATCTCAGCTTGTTTGCTCGCCTACCGCGTGACGGGCGAGCAACGATGGTGCGATGAGGCATGGTCCGCCTTTCGATGGTTTCTCGGCGGCAACGATCTCCAAATATCGCTCTATGACCCGGCGACCGGCGGGTGCAAAGACGGACTTCATCCGGATCGGGTGAATGAAAACCAGGGGGCCGAATCGACGCTTTCGTTCCTGCTCGCCCTTCTTGACATGCAAAGCCTGGAAAGCCACATCGCCCCACAACAGAAGCAAGAAACGAGCGTGTCCGTTTGAACACAATCACACTGTCGCATCCCTTATCTGATCCGGCCGGGAACGACCCCGAGCACACACGGTTTCACGGCCAGGACTCGCTCTTCCTCCGCCATCCCTCCAACCCAATTCTCAGCGGCAAAGATTGGCCGTATCCGGTCAACAGCGTTTTCAACGCCGGAGCCGTTCGTCTGGATGACGGTGACA
>Ga0302319_10021708_pt1 | contig 11555 bp, 9 predicted proteins | sample Bog_T0_2_FD_203319 | JGI IMG/M metagenome (GOLD analysis project Ga0302319, IMG submission 203319) | Peat permafrost microbial communities from Stordalen Mire near Abisko, Sweden - Bog_T0_2 | ecosystem: Environmental > Terrestrial > Soil > Wetlands > Peat | place: Sweden: Abisko, Stordalen Mire...
TCCGGCTCGCGCAGCAAGCCGTCGCAGTCGATCCCGTTACCCTGGATCAAATCATCCATCCCGATGCGAAGGAAAAGACGAAACCACAACCTGTTGGGCCTACCTGAGTCAAGCAGATACCTATCTTCGGCAATATGCATTCTCAATCAAGAAAATCGGGTCATATTCTCGTTTTGCTTTACGGCCATAGCCGCAATGTTCGCGGGGCTGGTGGGCATGACCCTGATGGGCCGGTTTTCAAGCCTGTTCACGCTTCGCTTTCTCAGGTATCTTGGGAAAATCAGCTTCGGTCTTTACCTCATCCACCCAACCGTCTTTCTCTTGTTCCAAAGCCATCGCTTCATCGAGAGAATTGGAATGGCCAATCACCTCGTGCTTGCAGAATGTCTGGCCGCCATCCTGGCCACTAGCCTGAGCATTTACATCTCCCACCTTTCGTGGAAGTTCTTTGAAAGCAGGATTCTTGCGCTGAAAGCCAAACTGGCGCCATAGCGGCGCCTCTCAGCTCATTTGGTTTCCAAGTCATTCGTGGAGGGATTTATCGCACATCCTACGGGTAGATCCAGGACTACTTGACCGCTAGCGGCGTCAGAGTGAGAATCAGGCCCCGATCGCCTTTGAGCGTCTCGACGCTCACGCCAGTGACATCCTCCAACAGGTAGTGGGCGGCCTCCAGCGAAGCGATCGAATGCGAGAATGTGGTGGCCACCACCGTGCAGCCCGCCGCCTGGCCGGCCTTGGCGCCCGAGGCCGAGTCCTCGAAAACCACACACTGTTCCGGAGCAAACCCCAGCAGCGCCGCCCCGGCCAGAAACGCCTGCGGATCGGGCTTGCCCTGGGTCACCTGATCGGCCGTGATGAGCCGCTCCGGAACCGGAATGCCGGCAGTGGCCAGCCTCACACGCGCCAGCCGCTCGGTGGCGCTGGTCACCACCGTCCAGCGGTTTCTGGGCAGCGCCGCCAGCAACTTCAGCACGCCGGGCAGCACGGCCAGCCCCTCCCCGTCCGCGAGTTCGATGTCCTCGATCACCTTCAGCTCCGCCACGCAATCCAGGTCAGGGCGCAGGATGGCCACGGTCTCGATGGCCCGGCAGCCGTGGGCAGTGCGGCAGGCATGGACCGGGTCCACGCCGCGCATCAGCGACCATTTCGTCCAACTGCGCTCCACCGAGGCGATCGACGAAATGAGAATGCCGTCCATATCGAACAGCACGCCCTGGCAGCGAATCTGAACCGGGGAAGATGCGGCGGAGGAAACCATGCCTCCATTGTAAAGGGAGACAGATTGGGGTATTGCCACAGGCTACCGCTTGGCCCTGGTCTCCTTGGGTGCTACAAAAGCGACCTTGGGTGGGTCGGAGAGGGTCACCGCGGCCTGGACTTCCGCGGTGCGGGCGCCGCGCTGCACCTGATTCTGCTTCAGCGTCACGGCTCCGCCGGCGATGTTCGCGTCGGCGGTCCAACGGTCGAACCGCGCCAGGACCGGCGGGACTGCTCCAGGTCCCGGCCCTGCCCTCAGCGCGCCGTGCCGCCACTCAAAATGGACTGAGCCCTTGGCGGACGCTGCCAGGTCCTGGCCAGTGAAGCCGGAAAGCTCGATCTTGCCGTTCCCGTCGAAGACGCCGCCGGACCAGCGCTGCTCCAGCAGTTGCCCCAGAGCCTGCGGGGTGAGCTTCTCGAACTGGGCGTCGAGCGCGTAGGTGGGCTTGTCCTGGGCGGACCCGGCGGTGTGGAACGCGCCACTCCCATGAACCCGCCCGCCGAGCAGGCCGGCATCGAGGCTGGTGATCTCGGCGCCGCTTTCGAGAATGCGCAGATTGGCGGTCGCCTCGCGAAGCGTAACCGGCCCCAGGATGAGCGAATCGGCCTTCACCGTCCCTTCCAGCCGCGGCCATGCGGGTGCGGCTGTAGGCCTCAGACGGTCGATCAGCGTGGAAAGCAAGGTGCCCTTTTCATGGGCGCCTAGAAATGCGGCCTGGAAGGTGGCAGCGTCGAGATCGCCGAACTGGATCTGGAAGTGCGCCGGGCAGGGCTCCGGAGCTGCGCAGTGGACGGGCAAGCTCAGACTGGCCGTCCCCTTCACCGGGCCGTACGAGAAGGCCACCGGGTCCCAGCGAATGCTGCCCGGCTCCAGATGGAGCGTGGCCTGCGAAATCTCGACGTGGTTGGCCAGGTAATCGGCCTTCCAGTTGGCGTTGCGCACGGTCACGGTCCCGGTAAGGCTGTCGGCATCGGTAGCCACCACCGCCGTGGAGGCTGCCGGCACTGTTGCGGCGCCGGGCAATGTATCGCCGAATGCCAGGCGCGGCGCCGGCATCCACGGGCCCTCCGCGCTCAGGTCCATGGCGATGGGGTCTCCGGCCAGCGCCTCCAGGGCCGAGACGTCCTTGAAGCCGGCCACGCGCGCCAGCTCCCTGGCCCGGGCGATTGAGGCCTGTCCATGCACCGTCAACTGGTAGCCGGCCAGCGCCAGCCGGGCAGTGATCGTGAGCGGGCCCACCCCCCCGGATGGAACAGCCACGGTTGCGGCCAGCGCCTGCGGCTGGTTCCCGGGGGCCGCGACCGGCTCCAGCAGCAACCTGGGCGCCTGGAGGGGCGTGCTCAGCCCGTCCCCGCTCAGTTGAAATCCCTCGACCGCAATGCTGCCGGTCAGAGGCCCCTTCACGGCGGGACGGGTTTTGGCGTGGTGTGATTTGCCGGCGTGTGCCGGCGTTTCCAGAGCTGCCTGGTCCACGCCCGCCGGGGCGTACGTGATTTTGCCGCTGGCCGATCCCCTGGCCTCCAGGCCGGGACCAAGGTCGTTCCGGACCGTGCGCAGAGCGTCCAGGCCGGCGGCAACCGGAATGTGGTCCAGCTCGACCGAGAAGCGCGGCTGTCCGCCGTCACCCGGCAGATCGCCGGAGAGACGAATGCGGCCGTTGCCCAGGGGCGAATCGCAGACCAGCTTGTCGATGGCCCAACTGGAAAAGTGGGAGACAAATCCGCAATTGGCATCGAAATCCATGGGGGCGGCCGGAGCAAACTCGGCGCGGTGGACGCCGGTGGCCCGCAGCCGTGTCTTGACCTGGGCCGCTTCCGCGGTGCCGTCCAGATGCAGTTCGCCGGTCAGGTCGCCGCGCCAGCCGACGTCGGACCCCACCACCAGCCGGGTGAGCTGCCCTAGCTGGGCTTCGCGCCATTCGAGATCGAGGTGAATAGGGACCAGCCGCAACTGGGCCGCCTGGTGCAGGCTCGCCTCCAGCCGCACGATACCCGTACCCGTGTCGGCCAGATCCAGGCTTAGGTCGGTGCGGGCGGGCTGGCCGCGCAGCCGGACGCGCCAGTCGCCGGGGTTGTCCTGCCAGAACGAAATTTCCGCGCCGACCAGCGAAAAGGGCAGCTTTTCCGCGCCGTTCTTGATGTTGATGCGGGAGTTGGTGGCCTCAAAGTAGGGCAGGCTGACCTGCCGGCGCGGCCCGGCTCCGCCCTGCTCCGGTTGGACCTTGGCGGCCGCGGTGCGCAACAGCGGATCGAGATTCCAACGGCCCGCCGAGGTTCGCACCAGGTTCAGGCTGGCTTCGTCCACGCTGACGGCGCCAATCTCAAGCCGCCCGCGCCACAGCGAGAGTAGCCGGATGGAAGCCGTGACCGTGTTGGCGTGGAGCACCGGCTCGGCGCCATACGCGGGATCTTCGTCCACCGTCAGATCGGTCAGCACAAAGCCCGGCCGGGGCAGCAGACGCACTTCCACCGAGGAAAGCCGTACCGGCCGTCCCAGCGAAGCTGAAATCAGTTGGGTAATGCGGCTCTTGTAGCGGCTGGCGCTCACCAGCGGGGGCACAATCAGCACTGCCACCAGCGCCAGCAACACTGCCAGGGCCAGCCAAATCCGCCTGCGCTTTCGTCGGCCGCCTTGCGTTTCTTCCGTCATGGTCTTTTCAGGGGGCAGGGGTCAGTATTCGTGTCAGCGATGAGTGATCAGCGATCAGTAGCAGCCGTTGACTGACCCCTGACCCCTGATCCCTTCTCTTGTCACCGCACCGCATGAAGGGTCCGCTTCCAGCGCGTTTCAGTAAAAAAGTGCAACGCCACGTGGCCCATCCAGGCCACGGTGTTGCCGATTCCGGGCTGATCATACTGGTCATCCGGAGTGACAAACGACCAGTAATTGAAAAGCGGCCGGCCCACGATGTTTTCCCGGGGAACAAAGCCCCAGTAGCGCGAGTCGAGGCTGTTGTGCCGGTGGTCACCCATCATGAAGTATTTTCCCGCAGGAACCACCAGGTCGCCGTCCACGATGTGCGAGGGAAATTCCACGCTCCAGCCCTCGGTGGCGCCCATCTCCGGCGATGGCGGAATGGACGGGTACTCATCAAGGAATTCCCGGTCGCGGGCGGGAGAAATCTCTCCCTCCTTGGGCGGGTCCTGGGCCACGCCGTTGATGTACACAATGCCGCTGTGCAGGTGAATGTGGTCGCCGGGAACGCCGATCAACCGCTTGACCAGGAACATGACCGTCGGCTTTCCGTCGGCGTCCAGCTCTCCGGGCTTGATGAAGACCACAATGTCGCCGCGCCGGGGCTCGCGATAGTGAACCAGCGGCATCCACTTGGCCGGCGGGGCAAGGGTGATGCGGTCCACCACCAGGTGATCGCCCACCAGCAGGGTCTTCTCCATCGATCCGGAAGGAATGACGAAGTTCTGCCCCAGAAATGTGAGGATAAACAGGCCCACCACCAGTACCGAACAGATGCTGGCCAGCGCCTCAAAGGGCGTCTCTTCCACCTGCTTTTCAACGGGCTCGGCAGTTGGCTGGGCTTCGGACGGCGTCTTGGGGGCGGGCGTTTTTTTCTTCGTCATCCTGTCGCTCTTTGTCACTGGTCGGACAGTAGTCCAGGTCTCTCACTGACCACTGTTCACTGATCACTGACCACTGTTCCCTAGTGCACCACGTGGAAGATGCGCTTCCATCGCGCAAACCCCGTGAGCCTGGCTGACAGTTCCCTGTCGTGTCCGAGTCTATCATCCGCGGCCTGTTGCACATCGGTGGAGGAGGGCCGGGCAACCGAGAAGTAGATCACCAGCGGACGGGCCACGATCTGCCGCCGCGAAACAAAGCCCCAGAAACGGGAATCCTTGCTGTAGTTGCGGTTGTCGCCCAGCACGAAATACTCGTCCTGAGGCACCACAAGCTGGCCATCGCGGACCAGGCTCTGCATCTGCCGCCACCAGACGGGATCGACATTGGGGTCGGTATAGACCTTGGCGGGGAAATCGTCGCGGAAGGGATTGCGGGCCGCGGGCTCAAAGGCCGCGTAGGGTTCGTCGAGAGGGGCGCCATTGACTGTCACCCGGCCCTCTGCAATGCGCAGCCGGTCGCCGGGAATGCCCACTACGCGCTTGACGTAAAAGTGGCCCGGCTCCTCGGGAGGGTGGAAAATGACGATGTCTTCGCGCGCCACCTGGCGATAAGGCAGCAGCCAGCGAGCCAGCTTGCCGGATGGCGCATAGACCTGCTTGTTGACCAGCAGAAAATCGCCCACCAGCAGGGTGTGTTCCATGCTTTCAGAAGGGATCAGATAGGGCTGGAGCACAAAAGTGAGCAGAAACAGCGCCACCACCACCGTCCTGAGCAGCGAGGCCAGGGCCTCGGGCACCGTGGGCAGATGGAACCGCAACCGCGAGAGCCACAGCGAACGCGGGCCGGGCCCCTGGGTAGTGGTATTCATTGCGCCGATCTCTCCTCCTGTCCGGCTCCCGGCTCTTCGGACTCCGGTGCGCCGGTCGTTGCCGCGGCTTTCGTCAGCCGCTCGAGAGCTCGCCGCGCGGCATCCTGTTCGGCGTGCTTCTTGGTGCTTCCCGTACCGCGAGCCAGCGGCTTGCCGGGCAAAGATTCGTCGGACTTGAGCCGCACCTCGACGAGAAAGCGCTTGCGATGGTCGGGTCCGCTTTCGCTTTTGACCCGGTAGACAGGCGTTCCGGCGTGCGCCGCCTGCAACTGCTCCTGCAGCGCCGACTTGAAGTTCCCCAGCGCGGCCCCGGAGCGCAACTCCCGGGCCAGCTCTTCAGCCGCCTCGCCCATCACCCAGCGGCGAACAACGGCTTTCACCGGCTCCAGCCCGCCGTCTAGAAAAAGCGCGGCCAGCACCGCTTCCATGGTATTCGAAAGCACGGTGCTTTTGCGCCGCAGGCCGCTCTTGTCTTCGCCGTGGCTGAGCAGCAGATACTTGCCAAGATCGATGGCAGCGGCCACCTCCGCCATGTGCTGGCGGCTGACCAACTGGGAGCGGACCCTGGTCAGCTCGCCCTCCTGCCACTCCGGATGCAGCAGAAAAAGTGCTTCAGCCACCACCAGCCCCAGCACCGCGTCGCCCAAAAACTCCAGCCGTTCGTTGTCGCCCGCTTCCTGTGCATCCTCCGCGCTGCTCTCCAGAGCCAACTCGCTGATCGCCCGCTCGTTCGCCAGGGACCGATGGGTCAGCGCACGCCGCAGCAGCCCGGGCCGCGCAAACCGATGCCCCAGTGCGCCTTCCAATTCCGCCAGCTCTGCCTCCACACGCGCCTCGATCGGGTCCATTCCCTTGACAGTTTCTGAGCAAAGGCCGCGGCCTCCGATTCCGGCCGGAAAACCATTCCCCATCTACCAATTTAGACGCCAAGGGGAGCCGCGGCGATCGCCTGCCGAGGATTATTGCGGCTTTCCAGTCCCATTCTGGCCGGAAGCGCCGGCTCCCGGCTTGCCGCCCGTCGGCTTGGGCGCTCCAGCGGCCGGGGCCTCGTCGCCGTCGTCCTCCTCGCAACTGTGGCCGTTGATGGCGTAAGCCGCCTTGGCGCCGCGCTCGGCGGCCAAACGGGTATCCTGCTGCCCGTCGCGCACCTTCAACGCCTCCTGGTACTCGGCCAGAGCCTGATCGCGCTTGCAGTCCAGGTCCAGCATGCGGCCCAGGTAGATATGCGACCAGGCCAGCAGACGGGGGTCCTTGCTGGTGGCCAGCGTCTTCTGGAATCCGTCGATGGCCTGCTCCGGGTGCCCGGTAAGAATCGAGGCCCTGGCCAGGATAAAGTTGGCGCGGGCGCCGTCCGCGGTCGCATCCAGGGTATCGGAGTGCACGATAAGCGCTTGACGCGCCATGGAGCTGGCGGTGGCCACATCGCCGGACGCAAGCCGCGCCTCGGCCAGATCCAGCCCGGACAGCTTGCGCGCCTTGCTGCGCGTCAGCACGTCGCCGTCGGATTCCTTGTCGTACTCGATCTGCCGGGCGCGATGAACCTGCTGGTCCACGTCCATGCTGTAGACCATCTCGCCGATGGTGTCGCGCAGGCTGGCGGGGTCCTTCTCAAACTGGATCAACTGCTCATAAAAATACTGCGTCAGCACGAATCCCTGGGTCATGTCGTGGCGCACCGTGGCCACCCGGACCGCCTCCATCTTCTGCTGCACAACCTGGCGCTCGTGCTCGTAGCGCGGCATCTCCGACCGGTCGGCGTTCGAGGGAATCTTGTACTCCGGAATCCCCGTATCCATGGTCCGCGCCTCAATGGCCTTGATCAAGCATTCGATGGTCAAAGGAACCGTGTCCGAGCGATAACGGAACTCCAGCGGAGACTCGCGCACTTCCTTAAGAATCGGCTGCATGCGGTCCACCGCATTGGCCCGCGCGTAGAGCAGCGGCTCGATCAGGTAGTGCAGGTAGGTGTGGCGCACGTCGCTCATGCGGATGGTGCCGTTCACCGGCGAAACCACCACCACGTAGTCGGTGCCGTAGATGCGGGCGTTGATGGCGTGCGGAGAAAGCAGCGGCTCGACCACCACCACAAACCGCCGCCCGTCGTAGGTCGAGGCCGGCATCTTGAGGTAGAAGTTGGTGGAAACAATCATCTTCGACAGCGGATCGTGCAGCTTGTCGGCCTCCGCGTCGTAGGTGCGATGCACCGCCAGCCAGATTCCGTGCAGGTCCACGGCCTCGCCAAACTGCCTCAGCAGAGGCACAATCTCCACCACCTGCGTCGAGTCCGGCGGCATCTCGGTCAGTTCCACCGAGGTTTCCAGCTCCGGCGGCGGGGTCAGGTAGAGGGCCAGCGAAATGTACTGCGCGATGTCCCGCTCCCCGCCCGTCATCCGGTGCTGCGCGATGTAGAGGCACACCGCATCCCGCTTGGCCCGAGCCTCCTCGCTCCTGGCCAGCGCCTGGTTCATCTCGTCCCGGACCCGCTTGCGCACCGAGGCGCTCTCGTCCAAACCTTCGTCGTAGCCGCAGGCGTTCAAGGCCGCGGCCATCAGGAACACCGGCTCGATGCTGACCATCGAGATGGTGGGGCCGGCCGGATCAACCAGCGAGGGCGCCTTTTCCTGCGCCACTACCTGCGAAGAAGACGAATTCTGCGCCTTGCTGGAACCGCTGCTGGACGATTGCGCGCGGGCCGCCTCGGGCGGAAGACCCGCCAACAGGAAAAGTGCCGCAGCCGAAAGAAGGACGGAAGATCGAATCGCTCTGAACGTCATCGAGAACCCTGCCTTGAAGTCTACAGCGGAAGCACCGCGGATGCACCACGGGGCTCCGCTCCCGGTTAGACGCGCGCGCCAGGTGAAGGTCGGAACCACTCCATTCCGCCCCTCCAGTCCGCCACTCCATTCAATCCTGGCTGCCAGGGAATACCAGCCAATCCCGCCGGCGGCGCCACGGAATCCTGCCCCGGACAGCTCGATGGAACAGGCAACGTCGTCTCCGCCGAAGGCGGCGTGGAATGTTGATCGACCAGCAACTTCCGGCCCACCATTGAGAATTGAGAGTCTGGCGCAAAGCGGCCGAGCGGCATGGCGCTCAAGCTCCTAGCCGTCGTCGAAAAGCGCGGCCTGGAAGCTCTGGCTTGAATGCCTGTGGTGAAAGTCTGGCTTTGAAAGGGCACGACTCTTGAAAGGGCACGACTTTAGTCGTGTCTCCATGGGCTTTCGGCCCACCCAAGTGGATGAAGACGCCACTGAACGCGTGTCGCAAAAAAATGACTTAGCTAGCGGTCCGACCGTGCCGCAAATGATTGATTACAAACGGCGGGCTTTACAGGCTGCGGAAAAACTCGTTTTGCATGAGTTTTGTAACAGGGCATGGCGGGGTGCCCTCTGGGCCCCGTGCCGCAAATGCCGCAAACGAGACGTGGGCTTTAGCCCCTGCTCCTCTATTTTTCATATACTTGCATGGCAGCAACGGCTAAAGCCGGAACCTTTTCTTGCCCCTCATCGGCATGACTGAAGTCATGCCCTGTTACAAGGCATATCGATGAAGGAGTTTTCCCGCAGCCTATTTAGCCCCTGAGGGATCGTTTCAGGCAGCCTTGACTTTCACCACCGGCTACGTTCGGCTTGGCGGTCAACCAACCGGAGCCCAAGAAATCGCGGAATACAGTCGCGAAGGCCACTTCCCGATACGTATCTGCGCTCGTTGAGGCTTTCGGCCGCGTACGCCGCGGACGCCCAGCCCGGATTTGAGACACTCGCGGTCTGGTCGACCCCATAGGTCTCTCTGAATCAAGCTCGGGCATTTAACCGAGCAGGACCGCATTCAACTGCGACTTGTGAACCTTAATGCGCCCGTTGTATTCGATCAACCCGAGTCTGCGAAATCGATTCATGAAGTAGCTCACGCGCGACCGTGTGGTGCCGATCATCTCCGCCAGTGTCTCCTGGGATATTTTGGGAATATATTGATCCGGTTCGCCAGGCTCGCCAAATTCCGCCATTAACAGGAGTATTCGCGCAAGGCGTTTTTCACTGGAGTTGAAAAGCTGATCGACCAGGTCAGCCTGAATGCGCATGGTGCGGTTAAGCATGACCTTCATAAAGCGGTCTGAGAAACTGTGCTCCGCATGCATAACACGGATCATCTCTTCACGGCCGATTCTGAGAGTGGTGCAGCCGGTGATGGCCGTGGCTGTTGCCATGCGCAGCCCGGCGGTTGCCGTGAGCGCCTCTTCTCCCACAAAATCGTCTGCGGAGAGAAGCGTGATGGTAGCTTCTTTCCCGGATGGGGAGACCACCGTAACTCTGGCGCGGCCCTTCTGAAGATAAAAGACCGAGTCCGCTGGATCTCCTTGCGAAAAGAAGGTCTCTTTTGGCGCCAGGTGGATGATTCTTCTCCCCGTTCCGGCGCTAGCAAGGAAAGCGGCGGTATCAAATCCTGGCTTTTCAAATCCTGGCTTTTCAAACTGAATCATGGAGGGGCCTCCCCAGGTGCGGCCTGCCCATGGTCGCGTTCTTTGCGGGAAGACCGCTTGCAGCTTTACGCGACCGATATGCCGCCTGGTGACGAAATCGAGATCGCGATTGGCGTGGACCGGGCACTTGTGCACTATGCCCCTGACGCTGAGTCCGACTATACGCCAGCAGGAAAGCATTTTGATCAATTCTGCACAACTTGTTCACAAGTATTTCAAATATCTTGGTTTCTGTGACTCCAAGATGGCGCCAGATAAGACGCGCCAGGAATCTTGCCGCTTCATGCAGCCCCAAGAAAGTATGATCGCGATTGACGCCTCAAATTCAAAGCAAGGTGTAGCGTGTAAGGAAAGAGCGGAATCGATGCTTCCTCCACAAAAGTCGCGTGAATTGGCGCGCAGGCTCGTTGCTTCCGAGACCGGCGCAAGTACGACATCCCTGCAGACCGAACCTGCAACTGTGCGCGTCTATGAGAGGTTGCGCCGGCAATTCCGTGCACCCGTGGGAGCTGACGGCTTTCAAGCGCTCGCTTCTCGTGCTTTGGCTCTGGCCAAGTCGGAATCTCCGCAACTCAGCGCGGTGCAGATTGCGGCGAACGGGGGATTGCGCGGCCTTGGCGAAGTTGAATCCCAGATGGACCTGGATGAGAACGGCGAGCCCGGAGTCATTCTGATTGCGCAACTACTTGGGTTGTTCCTGACCTTCCTCGGAGAGGCAACAACGCTGCGTTTGATAGAAGACCTGCGCCTTCAGGCTGAGGTCAAGACAGAGCCGGTCGCGGCCCAGGCGGACGCAACAGCTTCAGAGGTAGATGAAGCGGCAATGGCTGTGGCCTTCGAGGACCTTCTGCTGGAAATTGACCGGCTAAGGGGGGTAGGCGAACGTATCGAAAGCCTCGCGGATAATCATCCGGGTATGGAACAAGGGCTCGTGAGTGTAGCGGGGAACATTCGCAGTATTGCCACGGTATTGGACGTCTTCACGCTGATCCGAAGCAAGACTGGCGGGTCGCAAGAGGACCCACCGAATCCACAGACGTACCGCTATATGAATTGAGTCCCGCCAGCGCTCCATTCAGGGCCCCATGCAGTGGCCTGGACGTGCGACGCTCAAACCGCAAGGGACGCTTGCGAATAGGCGGAACCCTCGCCCTGCCCCTCCCGCGAAGCGTATAACGGTTATCAGAATCTGCTACCTGGAGCAATGCAGGGTTGAACATGGCAACTCCTCCAAAAACGCGGTGATAGGTATCTGCTTGACTCAGGTAGGCCCAACAGGTTGTGGTTTCGTCTTTTCCTTCGCATCGGGATGGATGATTTGATCCAGGGTAACGGGATCGACTGCGACGGCTTGCTGCGCGAGCCGG
>Ga0302319_10021709_pt1 | contig 11555 bp, 7 predicted proteins | sample Bog_T0_2_FD_203319 | JGI IMG/M metagenome (GOLD analysis project Ga0302319, IMG submission 203319) | Peat permafrost microbial communities from Stordalen Mire near Abisko, Sweden - Bog_T0_2 | ecosystem: Environmental > Terrestrial > Soil > Wetlands > Peat | place: Sweden: Abisko, Stordalen Mire...
AAGTGAGCCTGGTAGGCGCTCCAGAGCGTCCAGGAGCCTTCTTTGCATCCACCGGTGGGGCAAAGCGCAAGAATCAGGACGATCAGGAGCCAATGCTTTCCGAGTCGGTTAATCAGGTGGCTCATTGAGAGACTCTCCAGGTTAGTGTCCATCTCCGGGGTTCGATGTCTTTAGACCCGGTTTGCTGGGGCAAAGTGGTTGTTCGGCCAATAAAAAGGTTGCGCGGGCCTAAGCCTCAGGGGCTAAAGCCCTCGTTGATTTGAGCAGCTTTTTGCCGGGGATAAATCCCCGGCCTACCGCCCGTCCTTGGGGCTTCCTGGAAAGACGAAGCGGCTCTTCGGTATTCGAAGAGCCGTTCGTTGGTGAGATGCGAATCGCGGTGTCGGGAATGTTCTAATCTCCACTCATTTTGAGGCGGGCTCTTGCCTTTTTGCGGAGCCATTGCCTGGTCCAGACGGATATGAGGACTGAAAGCAGAATTGCTACGACGGGTACGAGATATGGTCGTTCCATGTACCAGAGGGTCAGTTGCGTCCACCAGGGCAAGTTACCGACGTGGTAGACGTCCGCTCCTATGCGGAAGGACTGGAACTGGGTGCCGTGGAGCACGGAGACGGAACCGGAGATGGCGCTGGACTGCTGGACGTTGATAAAGGCCGCCATGAAGGGCTCAAAGGAGGCGGCGTCTTTGAGGTGGATGGCGACGATGCTCCGATCGCCGCTGGGGCCGTAGGGCGATTTGATTCCTTCCATGACGGTGTCGGGTGTTCCGCCGGCGGTGAGGTCGCCGCTTTCGGAGTGCTCATTGGACTGGAGCTTCCACCAGGCTTTGTGAAGCGAGGTGAAGAAGCCCTGGGTGTCGCGGACGGTGACCTGGCCGCTGCGCAGGGCGACGGGCAGGGCGCTGCCTAGCTTCTCGAAGCCGGGCTGATCGTCGCCGGTTCCGATGATGAGGAAGTCGGTGCGTGCGCCATCCTGCATGGCATCTGGCGAGGCTACGGTGACGCGCAGGGCGGGAAAGCCGGTTTGACGGCTGAAGTGGCCCATCAGGGTGACGAAGGTTTCGATCTCCTGCTCAGTGGGGACGGCGGGAAGGACCACAGTGGTCTCGCCCAGGTCGGCAATGCGGGTGAAGGGGAATCCTGCATTGGCGAAGATTTCGAGATTGGGCATGGGCGCGAAGTGCGGGTAGCCACGCAGATCGAGGTAGGTGTCGCGCAGGATGGACGCCTGCATGTTGATGGGCGTCGTGTCCTGGCAGCCGCCTTTTTTTAGCAGCTGGAAGGTGAAGTCGAAGGAGAGCGAGTTGGAGAAGGGGCGCAGGTTCACAACCGGGACGGGGACATCGACGGACATTTTACGCGAGGCTTCCTGGCCGGGGACGAGCGGAACCGAGCCGAGGAAGGCGTTATTGATGCGCACCTGCATGCTGGAGATGGGTCCGATGGGAATGGAGTTGTAGCGATAGACGAGGCGCAGCAGCGCGTTGCGGTTCTCCGAGTAGAAGATGTCGGGCGCAATGCGGAAGTAGACGTTGAGCGGAGCGCCGCCGTCGCCCTGGAGCTGATCGGCGGTGGCGTAGTCCCAGAGGGCGATGCGCTGATCGGTCTGAGCCCAGCGGGGCGCGTCGTCCGGCTTGCGGTTGTCTGGCAAGCGGAAGTTGTCGATGGGGGACTGGGCGCCATTGAGCAAGTCGCTGTGCAAGGCCACGGCCTGGGCGGCAACGATGGCCTGGTCTGCATTGGCTCCGGCAATGACCAAAACCTTGCTATATGGGTCGTTGGGGTTGGTGCGCATGGCTACAGTGGGCGCGGTGACGTCGGCAAGATTCAGACCGGGAGGCAGATTGGCCGAACCATCGGAGATGACGATGGCGTTGCCCTGGGGCAGCTGGCCGATGTGGACCGGATAGCGGACCGGGCGGTTCTCGGAGATGAGACCGAAGTAGCTGGAGACGATACCTGCGGCCTGGATGGCCTTGAAGCTGGGCGCGGAAGCGAAGACGATGGGGATGCTGAGCGGCTGGATGACGGCCGGGTCGAGAAATGGCATGGGCAGCTGCTTGAGATCGTCGGCGAGGGGAAGCTGATCGCCTTCGATATCAAGGAAGGTGTTGCGATGGACGCGGGCCCAGAGAGTGGTGTTGGCGGGGTCTTCGCAGACCATGGTGTAGTGGCCGATGAACTCGATGGTGAGGTTGTTGCTATGGACCAGAAGCTCGGGCGGGATGGTGAATTCGGCTTCGGCGTCGCGAGCGTCTGAGCCACCCAGTTGGCCGGGGGTTGGCTGAAAGGTGGCAAACAGGGTGCCGTTCATCATCAGCTTGATGTGGCTGAGCTGAGGCAGAAGGCTGGGAGAAAAAGCGTAGTAGATATGGATCTTTGCGGTGCGGACGACGTGCGTCTGAGGGAGGGTGAAATAGATTTCGTGACGGCTATCGATGCCATGGAGTTCGATCTGCGGAGAGCCGGCATCGTTGAGAGTGAAGGAGTCACGGTATTTTCCGGGAGGGACGGGCGGTCCCTTTTCGACAGGGCCAGTTTCGGGGCCGGGTAGAGCGGAGTTGTCATTGGCGGAGGCGGTCTGCGCTGCGCCGGAGTCGCTGGGCTGTTGGGCGCCGGGCTGCTGGGAATGAAGGCTCTGGGCAAAGCCAAAGAGCGCCGTGGCTAGAAGGAAGAGGACCGCTGAGCGAGCCGGCGCGGAGAGGGCTGCCGGCTTCTTGCGCGCCTTCTTTCCATCTCCGCCGGTGAGGCTCTTGAAGGTCTGCGCGAGTCCGATGAACGAGATTCTGAAGATGCGGCCCATGGAGCGCATTGGGTCATCGACCTCACGGGACTCACCCCAGCCAAGCCACGAATCGGCGCGCGAGTAGAGCACCATGGTTAGGACTTCCTGTTCGGCGATGGTTAATTCCTGAAAGCGCAGGCGCAAGACCGATCCTTCCGATGAGACAACGGTGGCGGGCAATTCCGCACTGACACCGGGCAGCGGGAAGGCGAGGCGCACGAGGCTGAGCGGAGCCAGATCCATGGCATCCGTAAAGCGGACACTGGTGCCGCCGGAAGACATGTCAATGGTTTCGCCGGCAAGAAGACGGCCGTCGGGGGTGCGGGCCATGATGGGCGTAACGACGTTGATTCGGACGGTGGTGCGGAGCTGCCTCATCTCGCGCGCGACGGCGGTGCAAACGCCGAGGATGATGATATTGAAGAAGCACCAGATGGCGTTCATGATAACGGTTCCGGGGCGGTCGCGGTCCCAGATGAAGAAGCGGGGTATTGCGACTGCCAGGCCGGTGAGATTGAAGAGCAGCATGATGAGAAACGGCTGGGCTATGCGCTTGTCAAAGAAGGTGCGCTTGACGACGCCGCCCTTTGCGGTGACGTTGAACTTGCCGAGCTTGGGGTTGATGAGGGCCATCATGGTGGGGAGCAGGATGTAGGGCGAGAGGATGGTCTCGTAGATTTCGTTCCAGAACGAATGGCGGTGTTCACCCTGGATGCGGGAGTTGGTGACGCTGGAGAGCGTCAAGTGGGGCATGGCGTAGGCCAGGATGGCGGCCCAGTAACCGGGAACGTTGGTGTGGTTGAGAAGCAGGTAGATGAGCGGCGCGGAAAGGAAGATGAGGCGCGGCACCGCGTAGAGAAAGTGCGCCATAGCGTTGAAATAGCAGAGGCGCTGGTACCACTTGAGGCCGGGCTGGAGGAGAGGGTTGTCGGTGCGCAGGATCTGGATCATGCCGCGCGCCCAGCGAATACGCTGACCGACGTGAGCGGAGAGGCGCTCGGTGGCGAGGCCGGCGGCCTGGGGAATGTTGATGTAGGCGGTGCCCCAGCCGTTCATCTGCATGCGGAGCGAGGTGTGCGCATCTTCAGTGACGGTTTCAACGGCGATTCCGCCGATTTCATCGAGGGCGGTACGGCGCAGGACAGCGCAGGAGCCGCAGAAGAAGGTGGCGTTCCAGAAGTCGTTGCCGTCCTGGACGATGCCATAGAAGAGTTCGCCTTCGTTGGGGATGATGCGGAACTGGCCAAGGTTTCGCTCGAATGGATCGGGCGAATAAAAGTGGTGAGGGGTCTGCAGCATGGCCAGGTTGGCGTCACGCAGCATCCAGCCGATGGTCATCTGCAAAAAGCTGCGGGTGGGCACGTGGTCGCAGTCGAAGATGGCGACAAACGGCGAGTTCATGCTTTTGATCGCGGTGTTGATGTTGCCGGCTTTGGCGTGGAAGTTGTCGGGGCGGATTTTGTATCCGCAGCCTGCCTCGAAGGCGAACTGCTCAAACTCCTTGCGTCGGCCGTCGTCGAGGATGTAGACGTGGAGTTTGTCGGCGGGCCAGTCGAGGTTAAGGGCGCCGAGGGTGGTATAACGAACTACATCGAGGGGCTCGTTGTAGGTGGGGATGAGCACGTCGATGTGCGGCCATTCTTCTTCCGCCTCAGGCAGAGCAACAGGAGCGCGGCGAAGCGGCCAGATGGTCTGAAAGTATCCCAGAAAGAGAATGAAGAAGGCGTAGGTTTCGGCGACCACCAGGCTCATGATGAAGAAGGCATCGAGCGCGCCCCAGTGGTTTGCGGGGTCCTGGAAGTAGCGAATGGTCTGCGTCAACCGCCAATAACCGTAGCGGAACGTGCAGAACATGGAAAGCATCATCAAGGAAAGCGTTATCAAATAAGAATCGGAAGTGCGGCCCAGGGCGATGGCCATGAGCAGAGTGAGCAGCCCGCAGACTGCCTGCTGTGGCCAGGTAAGCGGCAGCATGGCAAGGAAGACAAAGACCACGCCTGCCGCGAGCAGGAAGGAGAGGCGAAGGAACTTGGTGAATATATTTTCCCCGGCCCCAATCTCCTGCCATAGACCCGATAAGGTCATCTTTCACTCCAGCGAACGCCGCGATAGCTGGTAGTCGCGGGCGAAGAGAGGCTCTTGACCCAACCCGCGAGCGTGGCAAAGTCCTCTGCGAGCGGGGAGTTGGGAGCGTAGTCCATGACCGTCATGCCCTCGGCGAGCGCTTCGCTCATGGCGGGCGTGCGGCGGAGCGCAAACGGCAGAAGCCGTTCGCCCAACTGCTCGCGCAACACCTCACGCACATCGAGGTGCAGCGGCAAAGAAGCATCGAATTGATTGATGACGTAGTAGGGCATGGAAGGCTTGCCGTTGGGGTTGCTGTTGTGCTCGAAGAAGGCGTCGATGGAGCTGACGCTGACCACTGAGTTCATATCTGGAACGATTGGAACCAGCACCAGAGGCGCCATGCGCATGATGCGGCGGGTGGTGGCACCGGAGGCGGTGGCGAGATCGACGATGACGCGGCTTGCGCCGCGGGCAAACTTGGAGATTTCGCCGCTCAGGCTCTCCTGCCCGGGGACTTCGGAGTTGAGGCCATCGGGGTCGAGGGTGACCATCTGAATGGGCGCGTCGGTGCTGGCGCCGGGAGGTGTAAAGGTGCGGAGCAGGCCGGGACGTTGATCTGTGGCGCCGAAGAAGAAGGGCAACAGGCCGAAGGCGGCTGTATCGACGAGAATGACTCTCTCGCCGCGGGCGGATAAAGCGCGACCGAGGGTTGCGACAAGACTGGTTTTGCCAACGCCGCCTGCCAGGGAGAAGACTGCCATCACTGGCGCACGCGAGACGACGGGGGCTGGAATCGCTTCCGCCGGGGCCAAATTGCCGTCGAACACTCCGCGCAGGGCAAACCAGCGGGAGGTGAGGCGATCGCGCGATCCCTGGAGCGTATCTTCGGGCGCGGGGGGCAACGAAGCCTGGGGGGCGACGGGAGTGGGTGTCTCAACCTCAGTGTTGAGCCACGCGGGACGGCCTGCGGGTTCGCGGGATTCGGGCGTCGACCACGGGCTGCGCGGGGTTGCGTTCTCTTCCCGGGCAGGCGCTGCATAATTGGGCTGAGCGGCACGGATGGGCTGCGGATGGGCGGCCGGCGTGTACTCGTAGCTGAGGGGCTGAGACGGATAATAGGGCGCGGGTGGAGGCTGGACCGGGGCCGCAATGGGCTGCTGCCAGGCGCGCTGCTGGGCTATTTGCTGTGCGGTTTGACGGGCGGCTTCTTCAGCGGCGCGCTCAGCCTCAAGACGGGCGGCCTGCTCCGCTGCCAGTTGGGCGGCCTGGTGAGCTGCTTGCTCACGGGCCTGCTGGGCGGCCATTTCCCGCGCGTGTTGGGCGGCCAACTCCGCGGCATGGCGGGCTTCGGCCAGCTGGGCTGCGACCTCGGCTGCCTGGCGTGCAACTTGTTCGGATTCCATACGCGCCGCCTGCTCGGCTTCCAAACGCGCGGCGTGATCGCGAGCCGCTCGTTCCGCGGCCTGCTGGGCTGCTTGCCTGGCTGCTAATTCGGCGGCCTGTTGCATTGCCAACTCCCGCTGACGGGCTGCTTCCGCCGCTGCGGCGCGCTCAGCCTCGCGGGCCTGAGCTTCAACTGCGGCCTGAGCCTCTGCCCGGGCTTGTGCTTCGGCGTGGGCTTGCGCGTCTGCCTGCGCCTGGGCTTCTTCGGCGGCGTGCCGCGCTTCTGCGGCTTGCGCCGCTTCTTGTTCCGCTATGGATTCCTGGGTATGCCGCAGTTCCTCCTGCATGGCCTGCTCGTTGCGCAGGCGGGTCTTTTCCCTGGTCAAGGCTCGTGCGGCCGAGAAGTCCCTGTACTTTGCACCATGCAAATTCGCCCAGGAATAGAGTGTTGCTACATCTTCGGGGGTGCCGGTCTGGTCGTTCAGCGGATTGAGTTCTGTCATTTGGCCCTCATCAACCTTTTCGCTGCCAGAAGCGCTTCCGATTCAGCGGTTCGCCAGGTACATCAGCTGCCTTGAAAAATCCAGCCGAAGGGACGCTCAAACGGGAGGTCTTCTTAGCCAGAATTTTAGGCGCACACTGTTGTCAGAACAATAACACTTGAACGGTTACCTTCCTACCACTTTCTTGCCATCCGAAGACTGCAAACCACGGCGATTTGCAGGCAAGGCGTTGGTTTTAAAAGGGATTACCGGACCCAGTGAAGTGTGCTTACTATCGTACCAGCGACGATGATTACTGACGCGATAAAAAGCAATTAACCCCGATTCAAACTGATTACTATCTTGATACCGACTCCAGACGCGGCCTCTCGCGTGATGGCGGGTCTCCGCATGGCGATTTTTCGGCGACGGGCCTTGGTGAAGATCAGGCCGCCGAAAGGGGCAAGAAAGGCTCCCTTGTGTTAACTTCGAAAGAGCGGCTTTGACGAGTTCGTAGCTCAGTTGGTAGAGCAACGCCCTTTTAAGGCGTGGGTCCTGGGTTCGAGCCCCAGCGAACTCACCATATACTCCGTCGGCCGCGTTCCCTTCCCTGTGGTCTCCCTTTTTGGAAGACCGATCGCGTCCCGTTCAGTCCCGTGGCCAGAAATGGATTTCGCTGGCTTCCCGAAGGCGCTTTGCCGCGTCTTCTGGAGTGATGTCGCGCTGGGGCATGCCGAGCATTTCGAATCCGACCATAAATTTGCGGACGGTTGCGGAGCGGAGCAGCGGTGGATAGAAGTGCGCGTGGAAGTGCCATTCGGGGTGGGTTGAGCCGTCAGTGGGGGACTGGTGGAAGCCCATGGTGTAGGGGAAGCTGGTTTCGAAGAGATTGTCGAAACGAATGGCGATGCGGTTGAGGGCTTCGGCGAGGGCATCGCGTTCGGCGGGGGTGAACTCGGGGAGTGCTCCGGCGTGGCGCTTGCCGAGGAGCAGGACCTCGAAGGGCCAGACGGCCCAGAAAGGCACCAGGGCGGCGAAGTGATCGTTTTCGAAGATGATACGGTGGGCGGCAGATTGCTCGGCGGCGAGGTATTCGCAGAGCAGGCAGTGGCCGGTTAGGGCGAGGTGTTCGCGCTGGGCTTTGGTTTCGGCGGCGGGCTCGTCGGGGACGAAACTGGTGGACCAGATCTGGCCGTGGGGATGGGGGTTGCTGGCGCCCATCATGGCGCCGCGATTCTCGAAAATCTGGATGTACTTGAGCCAGCCCTGGGCGGCGAGGGATTCGTACTCGGCGGTCCATGCGTCGACGACGGGGCGAATCTCGGCGGGGGTCATGCGGGCCAGGGTTAGGGAGTGGTTGGGGTGGTAGCAGAGGACCTTGCAGAGGCCGCGGGCGGGTTCGGCTTTGATGAGTGGAGAGTTGGAGAGCTGGGCCGGCGCGGGGGAATCGGGGAGCAGTGCCGCGTAATCGTTTACAAACGTGAAGACGCCATCGTAGTGGGGGTTGGTAGCTCCGCCGGCGCGGTGGTTTCCGGGGCACAGGTAGCAGGCGGGATCGTAATCGATGGCCGAGGGCGCGGTTTTCTGGCCGACTTCGCCTTGCCAGGGCCGCTGGGTGCGGTGGGGTGAGACGAGGACCCAGGATTGGCGAAGTGGATTCCAGCGGCGGTGCGGGGACTGATTGCTTTCCATTTGGGGCTCCCGCAGATGATTGTAAAGTCTGTCAGCGAGTCAGCGGGCCGCTGGTGAAGCGTTGAGTCAGGGGTGGAGATCGAATGCGGGGCGGAGGGTGGCGTCCATGTAGAAGGGGACAGAGGCGTGCTCGTGGACGATCTTCCAGTCAGTTCCCTGCCGTTCTAGACAGAGGGTTTCGCGCATCCAGAAGCTGACGGTGCCTTCGGGGCCCTTTTTGGTGCCGGCGAGGCGGAGGTAGCCGTGGCAGAAGGCGAGGTCGCCGGAGATGGTGACTTTGAAATCGCGGGGCTCGATGATGATCGGGGTGGTCCAGGAGTCAAACCAGGCTTGCTTTTCGGCCGCGTCGACACCGTGGTGGATGAGCGGCGGGGCGAGGTTGAAGATGGGCGCGTTGGGGGCGAACTGGGCGGTGAAGAGTTCGACGTTTTTGGTGAAGTGGGCGTGGCTGAGGTTGTCGAGGACGGCGAGGATGGCGGCTTCGTCAGTGGTGGCGGGGGCAGCGAGGGTTGCGGTGGACATGATGGGACCTCCTTTGAGTTGGGGATGGAATCAGGCGATGGGAAGGAGAATTTCGATTACGTTTTGGTCTTCGGGGGTGTTGCGGGGATCGGTGACGTAGTTCTCGATGCACCAGTCGGCGCGGAGCATCCAGTCGTTTTTGGAAGCCAGCTCAAAGACTCGGCCGGTGGCGGCACCAAGGTCAGAAAAACGACCGGTGAGGACGAAGCGGCTGTACTCTCCGCCTTCAAAGAGCTCATAGGTGAACTCGGGCGGGAGTTTGACTGGCGGGGCCGCGAGGGCCAGGCCGGCGCGATAGATGTTGGGGCTCATTCGGTAGAGGGTGGTGTAGCCGTTGATCTTGTTGTGCTGCTCGATGAGCGGGACCAGGGAGTGAGCGAGGCCCCAGGCTTCAGGGGCGACCTTCATGAAGGGGCCGGCTTTCTCGATGAAGACGTAGTGGGTTGGGGGCCATTGGACGAGTTCGGGACTTTCGGTGAGGTTCATTGGGTCTCCTTTCAGGTTGAGAGGCTGGGTAACGGGGGCTCGTGTTGTGTGTCTGAAGTCCCTGGCAAAACGCCCGAAAGGCAAATTCAGGTCCTTCGACTCACCACCCCCAGGCTGAAATGCGCCTGGGGCCCCGTTCGCTCAGGATGACAGATTTTTTTGTTACGAACTTCAGGGGCATGACGCCGGATGGGGCCTCTCAATGCTGGTGGGTTTCGGATGCTTCGTGGGCGGGTGAACCGTCGGACCAGTGGTCGATGGGAACCAGAAAGATGGTCTCGGGTTCGGGGCCTTCGATTGCACCCGTGTAGAGGAGGACTGGGGAGCCGGGCAGGTTTGCACCCCAGACGGTGGCGGCCATTCTGGGCATGTGGAACATGAGATGGGGGTGCCAGTGGCCGGGACCGTCGCCGAGGTAGCCATCTTTAGACATCATGTAGGACATGGCTCCCTCCTCGGGCGGGGGAAGCTGGCCGGCGGTGAGCGAGGCCTGGATGGTTTGGGCCATTTGCTCCTTGGATTTTCCGCTGAGGATGAGCTTTGTCCTCAGGATTGTGTAGGGGAGGATGGTGCGGACGGCGGGCGGGTTGTAGCAGACGGGGCCACGGAGCTTCGGGTTCCAGAAATCCGGGGCGTCGAGGGGTGACATCCAACCCCGCTCGACAACGCAGGTAAAGCCATTTTTGCCGGGAATCGCGGTGTGGTAACCGTCGCGGCCCAAGACCAGGATCTCGGCTTCGTCGGAAAGGGCGGCGGGGGCTGCGCTCTTGGCGAGGGCGATTTCAGCGTTGGGGTCGGGCATGAGATAGCCATCGAGGGGAGCCATGGCTGGGTAGGGAGTTGCGGGCTGCTGAGCTGGCGCAAGGGTGGCGGCGGTGGATGCGACGAACAGCATTGAGAATGCCAGGACGGTTGGTTTGAGGATGTTTGCGCGCATTTCTGTCTCCTGAGATTGGTTCCCTGAGGTGGATTGGGGCCTCACTCCGGCAAGCGGGGTTGGTTGAAGAGAAGTTCGACGTAGCGGCGGAAGTGGGCGATGCTGGTGACGGCGATTTCGGGGCTGTGCTGGGCTTTGGCGAGGATGAAGGCTCCCTGGATGGTGGCCTGGGCGTAAAGGGCGAGGCTTTCGGCGGTCCAGTCGGGGTGCATGCCGCGCTGGCCTAAAGCTGCCTTGATGTCGGGGACGAGGGTTGCGGCGTGGCCTGAGATGCTGTGGTTGCAGGCATCGCGGAGGGCGGGATGGGTGTCGTAGACCTCCTGAACCATGGTGCCGATCAGGCAGGTGAACTCGGAGAGATCTCCCTGGATGATCGACTGGCGGAAATCGATGTAGGCGAGGAATCGGTCTAGCGGGTCAGCGTGCTCGTGGTAGGGGGCGGAGGCGAAGAATTCGCTGGTGACTTCGCTCCAGTAGTCAGCCGCGGCGAGGGCGAGGGCTTCCTTGCTGTCGAAGTGGTGGAAGAAGCTGCCCTTGGTGAGTCCGGCGGCCTCGCAGATGTCTTCAATGCGCGTGGCGGAGTAGCCTTTGGCGCGGATGACGTGTAGGGCGGCATTGAGGATTCGGGTTTTGGATTCGTGGCGTGTTTGGGTGGAGTTCATAGGGTATCGACTTGTTGGTATAGAACAATACCGACTGGTTGGTATGGTGTCAATTATTTTCTTCTGCTCTGTGTGGCGCGGAGGGCGAGGTTTGCCGGAGGGCCTGGATTTGGGGAACTTGTGTCGCCGTTTTTGCGTAGATTTTTGAAGTTGAGAGGTGCGCTTATGCGTAGTGCGGCGGTATTTCTATCTGCTGTTTCTTTGATGCAGATTTCAGGGATTGCTCAAAACAAGGTGGACGTGAGCGATCTTGCGCATCATCCAATTGAGAGGGTATTTCCATCCGGCGGGCAGCTTGAGATGCATATCCGGTCGGGGGAGATACACATTGTGGGCAGCGATGAGGACAAGATTGTTGTGAAGGCGGGCGGGAAAAACGGGAGCGACTCTGATGATATTCATGCGCACTTCGAGGGGTTTGATCGGATCGGCAAACTGAGTGTTACGGGTGGTCCTTCGAACGAGGTAACGATTACGGTGCAGGTGCCAAAGAAGTCCGACCTGGTGGTGCGAATTTTTGCCGGCGAGGTGGAGATC
>Ga0302319_10021710_pt1 | contig 11555 bp, 10 predicted proteins | sample Bog_T0_2_FD_203319 | JGI IMG/M metagenome (GOLD analysis project Ga0302319, IMG submission 203319) | Peat permafrost microbial communities from Stordalen Mire near Abisko, Sweden - Bog_T0_2 | ecosystem: Environmental > Terrestrial > Soil > Wetlands > Peat | place: Sweden: Abisko, Stordalen Mire...
AAGATCCGCGTAGTCAATATCGTTGACCTCATGAAGCTGCAATCGAGTTCGGAGCACCCGCACGGCTTGAGCGATCAGGACTATGACTCGCTCTTCACGAGAGACAAGCACATCATCTTTGCTTTCCATGGCTATCCCTCGCTCGTGCATCGGCTCACCTATCGCCGGACAAATCATAATTTGCATGTCCGTGGATATGAGGAAGAAGGGACCATCACCACGCCCTTCGACATGCGTGTCCAAAATGATCTGGACCGGTTCCATTTGGTGATGGATGTCATCGATCGAGTGCCGGGATTGGGCGCCCCGGGGGATTACTTGAAGCAGACGCTTCAGGACAAACTCATCGAGCACAAGCATTACATCAACACGCACGGCCAAGACATGCCGGAGATCCGCATGTGGAAATGGAATCAGGGGAATATTCCACAAAAGGTGATCGTGGCGGCGAAAGTCGCCGGTGTGGAACCGATCAACGACGATGAGCATCGGCCGGCGCGCAAAGCCGGTTAGCCCATGGACATGCTGACATACTCGAATGATTCGACGGCAACGGGCATAGGCGACCTACCGGAGTGCGCGGCGATATGGGAATACGTGCGACCGGTAATGGAGCGGGCCGTCGGAAAAAATGGGGCAACGGCCGTTTCGCGCAACGGGAATGCTTCGCGACGCCAGTTTCGGGAAGAGCGCTCAACGATGCAAAGGAGTTCCGTTGAAAATCAACTCGGAGGATTTTAGAGTACCTCAAGGAAAAGTGGATCTCCGCAAGTGGCCGACGAGTGTGGATCCTCCCTTCAAGTCCAAGGAGGACTATCAGAAAATCCTGGAATCACATGTCGCCCACTTGAGTGCACTTCAGCAACTTCACTACGCCTCGGGGAAGTACGCGGTGCTTCTCATTTTTCAGGGCATGGATAGTGCGGGTAAGGATGGATCCATAAGGCACGTGATGTCGGGCGTAAACCCGGAAGGCTGCGAGGTGTTTAGCTTCAAACAACCGAGCGACGAAGAGCTCAAACATGATTTTCTGTGGCGTACCACGTGCCGACTGCCGGAACGCGGGCGCATTGGCATCTTCAACAGATCATATTACGAGGAAGTTCTCATCGTACGAGTGCACCCGGCGATTTTGTCTAAAGAGAATCTGCCAGGCCACGCGCGCGATGCCAAACACTTTTGGCGCTCCCGATATCGGTCCATCGTCGAGCTCGAGGAGCATTTACATCGCAACGGAACCCTGATTATCAAGTTCTTCCTGAATCTGTCTAAAAAAGAGCAGGATATGCGTTTCCTCGAACGTATCGATGAGGCGGACAAGAACTGGAAATTCAGCAGCGCCGACGTCCATGAGAGAAAGTATTGGAAGCACTACATGCATGCCTACGAGCAATGCTTGTCCGCGACCAGCACGCGGCACGCGCCATGGTACGCGATCCCAGCAGATGACAAAGACACCGCGAGGCTCATCGTGTCAAAAATTCTCATCGACGCCCTTGGCAATCTGAAGATGTCTTATCCCAGAAGCAACGCAAAGCGGCGAGGGGAACTAAAAGCAATTCGGAATCAGCTCCCCTAAACCGGGCCACTTTGTTGATTTCGATCTAAGCGCGTTGGCGCACGGATTGTAGACACTTCAATCGCGTATCGTCGCTCGAAACGTTAAAACCTGAGAGGACCCAACGATGATTACGGATATACGATGGCAACGGGCAATGATAGCCGGGCTCGATTTAGATGCGCAATTCAACGCCGCACAACTCGGCGTGCCTCGTGAGCATGAACGCAGTAAACATTCGCAGTCCGCAGTCACCCGCGCAGTTGCAAATATTCAGTCCTGGCGAGCCTACCTACCCGAATCTTGTGTAGCCGCAATGATAAAAGACGGGTGGCAATGGTCGACCTGAGTTATCGCTGCGCTTCTGTGTTTGGGAGCGTACAGACGTGCAACGCGCTAACACCTACAGTGATGAGCAGTTGCCCTTACCCTCAAATAGCCCCTAGGAGTCGGAAACGATGTTACGCAGCGTAAAGTTACTGGAAGGATTGGCGATGGGCGCCACCGACGGCGCCATCGGAAAGGTGAAGGATTGTTATTTCGATGATGAGGCCTGGGTTATCCGCTATGTGGTCGTAGATACGAGTAAATGGCTTGGTGGCCGCGAAGTATTGATCTCCCCATATTCGTTGGGTCCGGTCGCCTGGGTAGGGGACACTTTGCCAGTCAAGTTGACCAAAGATCAGATCAAGAATAGTCCTAACGTTAGCAGCGACGAACCAATCTCACGACAATATGAAAAGAGCTATCTCGGGTATTACGGTTATCCGTACTATTGGGGTGGCGCGGGCCTATGGGGTGAGGCGAACTATCCGGGCACGCTGCTCACCGGCACGGAGCCTGACCGCTATGACAACTATCATGGCTATCTGAGAGCCCCGACCAGCCGGGATACAAATACCGACCCGCATTTGCGCAGCTGCAACGCGGTCAAGGGCTATCACATTCAGGCCAAAGATGGGGAGATAGGCCACGTGCAAGGGTTCCTCATTGATGACTCCACCTGGTCCATTCGCTATTTGATCGTTAACACCAGCAATTGGTGGATGGGACACCAGGTTCTGCTGTCCCCGGAATGGATTGAAGACGTGAGCTGGCGGGAGTCCATCGTTACGATTGATCTCGATCGAGAGACGATCAAAGCCGCTCCCGCGTATGATCCGGACGCCTCCTTGGAGCGCGAAGCCGAAGGAACAATCTACGGCCACTATGGGCGACAGCGATACTGGGATACTCCGCGCGACCGCGCGGTGGCCTAAGCGAAGGCATTGAGGTATGGCCGCGTCTCTCCGAAGAGCCGCGGCCGCATTGCCATTCTCAATCCTCCAACTCGTAGACCATAACGCTCGGCGGTGCCTTGGCTGCTGGTGCCGGATAGGTCATCTGCATTCGTCCACGGCCTTCATAGACGATCAACCCGAATTAATTTCTCATCCGCGCGGAGGTTCTCTGTGGGCGCATATTGGGGGTCGATAGCGCCTTCTGATCAGCCATCGCATTGGTGGCTCTCGGGTCTCGCGGTCTGAAAGCATTCAAACGAATAAACCAGGATTTGTTTTTGTTTTGCCCTCCGACCTAACCCATTGACCAGAGACGTTTACTCATCTTCTGTAAGTGAAAGTATTACGCGATTGCCTCGATCTCTGACGCCGAGTCGCGCCCCGGTGAGTGGGGCGGCGCACAGACGGTCGGTCCCCCTGATGTTGAACTAGCTCACGATGATATTGGAGAGCGACAGGGGCTTTCGCATCGTCTGTCCGTCCAATCAAACGTTAACGAGAACCCAATATGAGCTATCAAAGTCTTAACCCCGCCACGGGGAAAGTACTCAAATCCTTTACAGAAATATCCGATTCGGATTTCGAGAAGAAAATTGCCACCGCGACGGCCTGCTATGAAGTGTGGCGAAAAAAGAGTTACGCCGAGCGGGCGATTATCGTCGCCAAGGCCGGCGCCATCATGAAGGAGAAAGTGGACGAATTCGCAAAGCATATGACTCTCGAGATGGGCAAACGCATCAGCGAGGCGCGTGGCGAAGTCGAATTCAGCGCCTCCATTCTCGCGTACTACGCCAAGAACGCGGAGAAATTCCTGGCCCCCGTCAAGTTGCATCCCGAGGTGGGTGAAGCGCACATGGAGAGCAGCCCGATCGGCGTCATCTTCGGCGTTGAACCGTGGAATTTTCCCTATTATCAATTGGCGCGGGTGGCGGGTCCCCATCTGATGGCCGGCAACGTGCTGATGGTCAAGCATGCGAGCTGCGTGCCGCAGTGCGCGATCGCGTTCGAGAAGCTGTGGATCGACGCCGGCGCCCCTGAGGGTCTATACACGAACCTGTTGATCTCGCATGAGCAGAGCGATCGGATCATCGATGATCCGAGGATCAAGGGCGTTGCACTCACCGGCAGCGTGGCGGCGGGGCGCAGTCTCGCGGCGCGTGCCGGCAAGAACCTCAAGGTCTCCTCCATGGAGCTCGGCGGCAGCGACGCGTTCATCGTGTTGGAAGATGCGGATCTCGATCACACGGTCAAGTGGGCGGTCTGGGGCCGGATGTACAACGCAGGCCAGACCTGCTGCGCAGCCAAGCGATTCATCGTCGTTGAGGAACTCGCGGATAAATTCCTCGAGAAGTTCAGCGCGGCACTGAAGGCCTTGAAGCCAGGCGATCCGATGGACGAGAAGACCACGTTGGGCCCTCTGTCCACTGAGTCGGCTTTGGTGGATCTGCTGAAACAGGTTGATGGAGCGGTGGCGAAAGGTGCGAAGGTGCTGATGGGGGGCAAGCGCATCGATCGTCCGGGTTCCTACATGGAGCCGACCATACTCACCGATGTCAAGAAGGACAATCCGGCGTTCCGCGATGAGTTCTTCGGGCCCGTGGCCATGTTCTTCAGGGTGAAGGATGAAGATGCGGCGATCGCGCTGGCGAACGATTCCGACTTCGGCTTGGGCGGTTCGGTATTTACAAAGGATATCGCACGCGGCAAGCGCGTGGCCTCGCGGGTCGAGACCGGCATGATGTTCATCAACAACATCTCCTGGTCGGACGCGGAATTGCCGTTTGGCGGCATCAAGGATTCCGGTTACGGACGGGAACTGGGGAACATGGGTATCCAAGAGTTCGTTAACAAGAAGCTGGTGCGCACCGCGCATTTGGAAGCGCCGGTCTAAAGCGACGCGGGTTTGGCGGGGGGTCTCACAGGAGGTCCCCTTACTCAAGCTTAAGTGCAAGTGTCGATTCCATTCCCTACGACCGAGCGTTACCCATGTATGTGAATGTTGCCATTCTGAAAGAAACTCAAGCTCACGAGCGTCGCGTGGCGCTGGTGCCCGCCGTGATCCCGAAACTCATCAAGCTGGGTGCCAAGCTGCACATACAGGCGGGGGCGGGAGAGGCGATCCACCTCACCGATGCGGCCTACAAGGATGTGGAGATCGTCCAGGATCGTCATGAACTGGTCAAAGACGCCGATGTGGTCTTGGGCGTGAATGCGCCGTCCTTGGATGTGATCAATGCTATGAAGGACGGGTCGATATTGATTTCCTTCATTTACGAGCACAAAGATCCAGCGCTCGTGCATCGCCTGTTGGCAAAAAAGATCACCTGTTTTGCGATGGAGCGGGTGCCCCGCATTACGCGGGCGCAATCGATGGATGCATTGTCCAGTCAGTCTGCGTTGGCCGGCTATTACGCCGTTCAACTGGGATCAACGGCCCTGGCGCGCATATTGCCAAAGATCACGACGGCGGCGGGCGCCATCGGGCCGGCCCACGTGTTGGTCATGGGCTTGGGGGTGGCGGGTCTCGAGGCGGTGGCAACGGCACACCGATTGGGTGCCGTGGTCGAGGGATATGACGTACGTGCCGAGACGAAGGAGCAAGTGGAGTCTTTGGGTGCGACCTTCGTCACCACGGGAGTCGATGCGACCGGTACCGGTGGTTACGCACGGGAGTTGACGCCCGAGGAGAAGACGACAGTCACGGCAGTGCTCACTCAGCACATTCAGAAGTCGGATCTCGTGATCACGACAGCGGCCATTCCGGGGAAATCGTCGCCGAAGCTCATTAGTCGTGCCCAGGTGGCCGGCATGAAAGCCGGTGCGGTCATCGTTGATCTTTCCGCCGAAGGCGGCGGCAACTGCGAAGACACCGTGCCCGGCAAGACCACCCGCGTGGGCGAGGTCACGATCGTGGCTCCGCTCAACGTGCCGTCGCTGCTCGGTGAAGATGCGAGTGAGCTGTTTGCCAAAAACCAGTACCACCTTCTCGAACTCTTCGTGAAAGACAACATCGTCACGATCGATTGGACCGATGAGGTGATCGCGAAAACTTGCCTCACACATGCCGGGAAATTGACGAAGGACGCCCCGAAGCCCAACAAAAGTGCTGGCGCCACACCCAAGCCGCCCGCGAAGCCGTCCAAACCAGCCGTCAAGGCAGCCTGACGTGACACTCTTAAGGAGCATTCGATGAGTTTCCAAATCAGCATCGGCGGTTTCATCGCCGTCTATATCTTCATGGTCACGGCCTTTGCAGGGTGGGTTATCATCGGCCGGGTACCCGCCATTCTGCACACGCCCTTGATGTCAGGATCCAATTTCGTGCATGGCATCGTCGTGGTGGGCGGCATCTTCACGCTGCTCAATGCCAGCACGCCGCTCGAACAAGCGATTGGCTTCGTGGCCGTCCTGCTCGGTGCGGGCAATGTAGCCGGTGGATTCGCGGTGACACAACGCATGTTGGCCATGTTCCAGACCAGTGGACACCAGGCAAAACACCCCAAGCATGCCAAACGCGCGGCGCCCGCCGCCGTTAAGTCGATTTCATCGAAGAAGGCTTGAGGATCACCCATGCTCATCACGATATCGCAACTCATCATTGGGTCCGTCGATCTGATCGCGGCGTTTCTCCTGATGTTCGGGCTTTGGCGCATGGCCTCCCCGGTCACTGCCCCCTCGGGGATCCTCGTGGCCGGAGTGGGCATGCTGGCCGCGGTGGCTGCGAGCTTTCTTTACGTGTTCACCGTCGATGCGGCGGCCAAACCCCACTTGCCGCTCAATATAGGACTTGCCGCCGCGGCGCTCCTCATCGGTGCAGGAATTGCCTGGTGGAGCGGTCGCAAGGTGGCAATAACGGCGATGCCCCAAGCGGTGGCGTTATTCAATGGCATGGGCGGCGGTGCCGCCGGTGCCATCGCGGCGGTCGAGCTCTTTGGCAGTCAGACTCACGGGGCGACACAGTTGATCGTCACCTTGCTCGGCGCGTTGATCGGCTCCATTTCGCTCTCCGGATCGATCATCGCCTGGGCGAAGCTCGACGCGCTGCTCAAGAAACCGCTGCACATGCCGGGTTTGCAGATTTTCAACGGCGTGGTGCTGCTGCTGTGCGTATTGGTGGGTGGGTATATCGTGTTTGCGGCAGCCGGGGGCGCAGCGCCGCTCGTGTCGACGTCTCATCTCATCGAGATCTTCTTCGCAATCGCCCTGGTATACGGCATCTTGATGACGCTGCCGATCGGCGGTGCCGACATGCCGGTCGTGATTTCCGTGTACAACGCCTTTACCGGACTCGCGGTGGGTTTGGAAGGATACGTGCTGCAAAACCCGGCGTTGATGATTGCCGGCATGTTGGTGGGTGCCGCGGGTCTGTTGCTGACGCTGTTGATGGCCAAGGCCATGAACCGCTCGGTGGCCAAGATCCTCTTTGCGAGCTTCGGCCCGGGAAAGAAGCGGAAGCAAGGCGCGATCAAGGGCAGCTTGAAACCCGTGCAGGCGAGCGATGCCGGGATTTTCATGCGCTATGCGAAATCGGTGATCATCGTGCCGGGTTACGGACTCGCGGTATCGCAAGGCCAGGGCAAGCTGTATGACTTCGTCAAGCTGCTACAGGCGGCCGGGGTCAGCGTCAAGTTTGCGATCCATCCGGTAGCCGGCCGTATGCCGGGGCAAATGGATGTATTGCTCGCCGAGGCGGGTGTTCCCTACGATCTGATCGTGCAATTGTCGGACGTGAACGAGGAGTTCAAGGACGCGGACGTCGCGCTCGTCATCGGCGCCAACGATGTTGTCAACCCCGAGGCGAGAACCGACAAGACCTCGCCGATCTACGGCATGCCGATTCTGAACGCCGATCAGGCGAAGAAGTGCTACGTGGTCAAGCGCGGCGACGGCAAGGGCTATGCGGGCATCGTCAACCCGTTATTTTATGCGGATAACACGTTCATGGTGTACGGCGACGCGGCCGCCGTGTGTGTCTCGATGACCGAAGCGGTGCGTGGCTTAGGGGCCCCTGCGGCGGCGGCCTAGTATTTCAAGCGGAGTAGATTATGACGAAGATGCATGTGGCGATGGTCGAACACTTCAAGAAGCCCCTGGTGCTGCGAGAGTGGGATGTCCCGATTCCTGGCGCCGGGCAAATCCTAGTGAAGACCGAGGCGTGTGGCGTTTGCCACACCGACATCCATGCCGCGAGCGGCGATTGGCCGGTCAAGCCGACGCTGCCTTTCATTCCCGGGCACGAAGGCATCGGCCGCGTGAGCGCGGTCGGAGCGGGTGTCACCTTAGTCAAGGAAGGCGATCGCGTGGGGGTGCCTTGGCTGCATTCTGCCTGCGGGCATTGTGAATACTGTCTGACGGCCTGGGAGACCATCTGTCCGGCGGAGACCTTCACGGGATACAACACCAATGGAGCGTTCGCGGAGTACTTGCTGGCGGATCCGAATTATGTGGCCCACATTCCGGCGGGTTTGTCCGCCCCAGAAGCGGCGCCCATCATCTGCGCCGGCATCACGAGTTACAAGGGCATCAAACAAACCGAAGCGAAACCCGGCGAATGGCTGGCGGTGTCGGGTATCGGCGGCTTGGGGCACCTCGCCATTCAATACGCAAAGCACATGGGCCTCAAAGTCTGCGCGGTCGACATCGATGATGGAAAGTTGGCGCTCGCGAAGAAGCTGGGTGCGGATGCTACCGTCAATGCGAAGGTCGGCGATCCGGCAGCAGCAGTGAAAAAAGCAACCGACGGCGGTGCGCACGGTGTCCTGATTACGGCGCCGTCGTTGAGCGCATTCAAACAAGGGGTGGGCATGACGCGAAAGCACGGGATCTGTGTGCTGGTCGGCATACCACCCGGCGACTTTCCGGTCCCGCTGTTCGACGTCGTCGCCGACTGCATCAGCATTCGCGGCTCTTTCGTCGGTAACCGCGAGGACCTGGCAGAAGCATTGAGTTTCGCCGCCGAAGGCAAGGTCAAAGCGGATATCGAACTGCAGCCCCTGTCGGCGATCAACAAGGTGTTTACGCGACTTGAGCACGGCGATGTGCCCGCCCGCGTGGTGCTGCAATTCCAATGAATTTTGCGACCGCCCTCCTCGATGCCCGCGAGATGGGGGAAGCAGATCGGCTGACCGTCGCTGCTGGATCCTCGGTGTCTGCGCTGATGGAGAACGCCGGTCGAGGCGTCGCTGAAGAGATTGTGCGCCGCTGGCCGAAGCGACGAGTCACCGTGTTGTGCGGACCCGGCAACAATGGCGGCGATGGCTTTGTGGCTGCATGTCATCTCGCGGCAGCCGGCTGGAATATCCGCGTTGCGCTGCTAGGGCCGCAGATCAATTTGAAGGATGCCGCGCGCGATCACGCCGAGAGATGGCGCGGTTCGATAGAAGGGCTGACACCCACGTCTATTGATGGCGCCGAACTGATCGTCGATGCGATTTTCGGCGCCGGCTTGAGCCGCCCATTCGCAGGTGTCGCCAAGGACACTTTGGCTGCAGCTAGCGCGCAGCGCATCCCCATCGTGGCGGTGGATATTCCCAGCGGCGTGCAGGGGGATACCGGCGAAAACCTCGGCGCCGTAAATTCCGTGCTCACAGTGACCTGCTTTCGCAAGAAGCCTGGCCATCTGTTATTCCCCGGTCGCGGATTGTGCGGCGAACTCGTGATCACGGACATCGGTACGCCCGTGGACGTGCTCGACGAGATTGCCCCGAAGACCTTCGAGAACGATCCGGGGCTGTGGCTCGCCGCGCTTCCACGGCCGCACCAAGACGGCAACAAGTACACACGCGGCCATGCGTTGATTTCTGGGGGTTATCCCATGACGGGAGCGGCGCGAATGGGGGCACGAGCGGCAGCCCGGGTGGGTGCGGGACTGACGAGCATTGCGGTGCCCGAAATAGCTCTGCCAATCTACGCCGCCGCCCTCACCAGCATCATGGTCAAACCGCTGCTGGCGCCGGGGGATTTCGATGCCCTGTTGAAAGATGTCCGAGTCACGGCATTCTTAATCGGACCCGGCGCCGGAGTGGGTGAGGTGACGCGTAAGAGAACGCTCGCCATCCTGGCAACCCATCGGGCTACCCTCATCGACGCGGATGCCATTTCTTCGTTCAAAGAAGAACCGCCGGAGTTGATGAAGGCGATCAAAGGTCCGTGCGTCATGACGCCGCATGAGGGTGAGTTCAAGCGGGTGTTCGATCCGAGCGGCGATAAGCTTAAGCGTACCCGTCGCGCCGCCGCGCTGAGTGGTGCCATCATCGTCTTGAAGGGCAGCGATACGGTCATCGCTGCGCCGGATGGTCGGGCGATCATCAACGCAAATGCGCCACCCACCTTGGCGACGGCTGGGTCGGGTGATGTGCTCTCGGGAATCGTTCTCGGCTTGCTCACACAAGGCGTAGAGCCGTTTTTCGCGGCTGCGGCCGCAGTCTGGATTCACGGGGCGGCGGCGGCGGACTTTGGGATAGGACTCTTGGCGGAGGACTTGCCGGATCTCATCCCCGGCGTGTTGCGCCGGCTGTATGGAGCTTGATATGCAGGCGATGGTACTGAAGAAACTGAACACCCCGCTCGAGTGGACCGAGTTACCCGATCGGCAACCCGGACCGAACGAAATTCGTGTGAAGGTGCTCGCCTGCGGGGTGTGCCGCACTGACTTGCACGTCGTCGACGGCCAACTCCCCAACCCGGTGCTCCCGATAATCCCTGGCCATGAGATCGTCGGCAGAATAGATGCCGTCGGCAGTGGCGTCAAAGACCTGAAAATGGGTGAACGGGTCGGGATCCCCTGGCTTGGACATACGGATGGCACCTGTCCGTACTGTCTCATGCATCGCGAGAATCTTTGCGATCATCCGCTCTTCACGGGATTCACGCGCGACGGCGGCTACGCGACGGCGGCGATTGCGGATGCACGTTTTGCGTTTCCCTTGGGTGAGGTCGGCAGCGATGTCTCGATTGCGCCCTTGCTCTGTGCTGGTCTCATCGGTTGGCGCTCGCTGGTGATTGCCGGTGAGGCTAAGAAAATCGGCTTCTACGGCTTCGGAGCGGCCGCGCACATTCTCGCCCAAGTGGCAAGATGGCAGGGACGCCAGGTGTTTGCCTTCACGCGGTCCGGCGACAAACACACTCAGGCCTTCGCCAAGAGCTTGGGTGCGATCTGGGCCGGTGGTTCCGAGGACTCGCCCCCGGAGCCGCTCGATGCTGCAATCATCTTCGCACCCGTCGGCGCATTGGTACCCCTTGCGCTCAAGGCGGTACGCAAAGGCGGCCGGGTCGTCTGTGCCGGTATCCACATGAGCGATGTCCCGAGCTTTCCCTACGGGATTTTGTGGGAGGAACGCGAGTTGTTGTCGGTTGCGAATCTGACGCGCAAGGACGGAATCGATTTTCTGAGCCTTGCGCCAAAAATAGGCATCAAGGTAACGACCAAGCAGTATCCGCTGCGTCAAGCCAACGAGGCGCTCGCGGATTTGCGCGCCGGCCGGTTTGAAGGCGCAGCGGTGCTCACTCCGTAACGTCGATCAGCCAATTTGATCTCACCGTGCGAATTGTAGAGCCCGCGTACGCCAGCGAACAGAGCTCTGCCAGGAAAACAAGCAGCATGGAGTGATTGCATGTTCCTAGCCTGGATTTCCACGGCGCGCTGATCGGCTAAGCGGAGGGCGCCCGCGTCGCCGCGAGCGGACTGCGCCACTCTCATTTTTGTTGGTTTCTCCTTC
>Ga0302319_10021711_pt1 | contig 11554 bp, 10 predicted proteins | sample Bog_T0_2_FD_203319 | JGI IMG/M metagenome (GOLD analysis project Ga0302319, IMG submission 203319) | Peat permafrost microbial communities from Stordalen Mire near Abisko, Sweden - Bog_T0_2 | ecosystem: Environmental > Terrestrial > Soil > Wetlands > Peat | place: Sweden: Abisko, Stordalen Mire...
GAAAGGTTGGCGGCGTGCGACCATGCGGCGCGCCTCAGTCTGCTGGTGCGGGAATCCGAATTCGGAGCCGGGACGAAGGAGTTGATCGCACGCACCGGATTTCGGGAAGCGGACCTGGCGGCCGCGGCCGCTGGCGCGTCCCTGATGGCCGTGGCCGATTCCTGGTACGTAGACGCCGGCTGGTTCCGGTTGGCGCGCGGCAAACTGGTGGACGCGGTGCGTACGTTCCATCGCCAAAACCCGCTGGCCCCCGGAATCGCCAAGCAGGACCTGCGCGCCCGGGAGATGCCGCGCGTTCCACCTTTCCTTTTGGACGCGCTGCTCGCCGGCGCCTCTGAGATCGCGGTGGAAGGCGAGACCGTCCGCCTGCGGAGCCACAGCGTGGTGTTGCAGGAGGACGAAGAGCGGGCGCGCGCGGCCATCGAACGCACCTTCGAAACGGCGGGACTGGCGGTGCCCACGATGGCCGAGGCGCTGGCAAAATCGGGCGTGGAAACCAGGCGCGCGCGCACGCTGCTGGAGATTCTGGTGCGCCAGAAACGGCTTCTGCGGATCAACGAAGAGCTGGTGTTTCACGTGAGCGCCATCGAACGGCTGCGACAGATTCTGCTGCCGCGAAAAGCGCAGCGGTTCGGAGTCGGCGAGTTCAAGGAGTGGACCGGAATTTCGCGGAAATACGCCATTCCACTGCTGGAATACCTGGACCGCGAGCACATCACACGCCGCGAAGGCGACCGGCGTTTGGTACTATAGCTGGCAAGCATGATGGGTTTTCTGAAGCACCGCATCTTCGACCACCGAACCAATCCGCCGGTATTGGGACCCCTGGAAATTGCCGTGATGGAGATCCTTTGGGAACGGGGCGAAAGCAACGTTCACGACGTGATCGAAAAACTGGGCCGTCCGTTGGCCTACACCACGATCATGACCACCCTCGACCGCCTGTACAAGAAGGGCTTGCTGGATCGTCACAAGTCCGAACGCGCCTTTCTCTATTCCACCCGCCAGACGCGCCTGGAATGGGAGCAGAAGCGGGCCGGCGAATTCGTGGCCGGCTTTCTGAATGGACCGCAGGCGGCCGGCGAGATGTTGATTTCCTGTCTGGTGGATGCAGTCGGACAAAGAGATGAAGCGTTGCTGGACGAGCTCGAGCGAAAAATCCGCGTAAAGCGCAAGGAACTGTACGGGCGGAGGAAACCGTGATCCTTCCCTACCTGGCGCGGCTGGCCTGTTTGTCCCTGGCGGCATTCTTCCTGGTGCACGCGGCATTGGGAATGGCGGTTTCCGCGTTGACCCCGTGGGCCGTCCGTTTCGCCGCCCGCGTGGCTCCGGCGTACGGCGCGCGAGTGCTGCTGGGGCTGCGGCTCTTTCCGGCCGGTTTCGGACTCTTTGTGGTGGCCGGGCTCTGCACCCCCAGTTATCTGTGGCTGGAACCGAAAGGCGCTCCCGAAGCGATGGGGCTGCCTTGTCTGGCCGCGGCGTCGATGGGCCTCATTATCTGGGGAAGATCGCTGGCGCGCGCCACGTGCGCCATGGCGCGATCGGCGCGCCACATTCGCCAGTGCCGCATGCGGAGCCGTGAAATGCGTCTTCCTGGAGAGCGGATGGCGGCGTGGGTGGTCGACGGACCGGCTCCCTGCGTGATGCTCGCCGGAGTGCTTCGCCCGCGGCTGGTAATCTCCCGCGGCGTAGTGGCGGCGCTTTCGGCGGAACAACTGTCGGCGGCGATCCGGCACGAGCGGGCGCATGGAATCTCACGCGATAATCTCAAGCGCCTGCTGGTGCTTTTGGCGCCGGGTATTCTGCCGTTCGTCCCCGGATATCGAAATCTGGAGCGGGCCTGGCAGAAGATTACGGAGTGGGCCGCGGACGATCGCGCGGCGGCTGGAAAAACTCGCGCCTCCCTCTCTCTGGCGGCGGCGCTGGTGCGGGTGGCGCGCCTGGGTTCGGCGGTCTCGACGCCGGTACTGGCCACGTCGCTGATGGCCGGCGGCGCAGACCTTTCCGAGCGTGTCGACCGTCTGCTCGGTCCCGCTCGCCGGACCGCCCGGCGCACCCGTCACGAGCCGATTCTGACGGCCAGTGCCGGTCTGCTGTTGACGGGCGCGCTCAGCGCGGTGCTGGCGCATCCGGTGACGCTTCACTCCGCGCACGAATTTCTGGAATTCCTGATTCAGTAGTGGCGGGAGGGCCTGCCGGCGTTTCGCGGGGGGGGGCATGGGCCTAATGATGAGGCGGTTGCCACCTCGGCGAGTAATCCACCGTGCCGCGCTTCTTTGTCCCTGCGACGAGTAGGGAGGAAGTAGATGCGGCGCTGGAGGCCTGAAATCGGCCGCAGTTCGAGCAGTTTCGTAGCGGCTCTTTTGGGCCCTTTCTGCTTTTCCCGGGCAGAAACCAAAAGGCACGAGTGGCACGCAAAAGCACTTTTGGAGCCGCAGGGAACGCTTATCGTGGTCTTAAAGTGGTCCTGAAATCGGCCCTGTTTTCCCCAAAGATCCCCCAAAGGTCACGCCCTTACTAAAGCCTTCGTAGGACCATTTTAAGGGCCATCGTGAGGCCCGCGGCGCCATCCCGACGCCTGAAACTCCTGAACCTCGGCCGAGGGCTGCCCTCTCGGCGCCACCCCGGCCAACGGCGCTCGGGCCTAAGCCTCCGCAGTCGCGAGGCTCTTGGTCAGAGTTCGGTTCCTTTGAACGTGAGATCTAGGTGCTCCGGGCCGAAATGATTGGGCGCTACTGTTACGGAAGTAGAATATGGCTGGCTATACGGAATCCTCCGTCTCTATATAGACGAGTTTTCTGTCCCGTTGCCCCCGATACCCACGGTCGGCGGACGGTGGCGCTACTGCTCCGACTCCATGAAGGAGTAGGCAATCATGTGACACACCACGAGGTGGGCGTCTTCGATCCGGCCCATGTGGGGAACCGGAACTTGGATATTCAACTGGGCCAACGCGCCGAGCTTTCCCCCGTCCCTGCCTGTCAGTGCGATCGTCCTGCATCCTAAGGATGCGGCGCATTCCAATGCGCAGACGGCGTTCGGCGAATTACCGGAACCGCTGATCCCCAGCACCACGTCGCCAGGCAAAGCGAAGTTCTTGAGCTGTTCGACGAATACGAACTCGTATCCGGCGTCGTTTGCGTAGGCTGTTAGAGTCGGCAGAGAATCCGTGAGTGCCATAACCCGGAAACGCTGGCGGCGCTGATAACTGGCGCCTTTTACCATGTCGCAAGCGAAATGCGAAGCGGTCGAGCCGCTGCCGCCATTTCCAAATACGAAGATCCGTCCGCCGGAATCGCGGCAGGCGCGAATCCACTCGATGGCCTCGTCGACTCTCGCCAGGTCAACCTGGCCGAGAGCGGCCAGCAAGTCGCTGAGGTACTGCGATGTGAAGTTCATAGCCGCTCGCCTCCTTGCCCTGCTTGTGGATTAGCCCCTGTCCGAAAGGAGAGTTCCCCGGCGAGGCTGTGTTCGAGTTCCTCTATACTGGCAGTGCCCGTGCCCTGTTTCATGATCGTGGCGGAGGCCACCAGGCTACCGGCCTGAGCCGCTTCCTCCGCGCTGGCTCCGAGGGCTAATGCACAGGCCGCCCCGGAGGAAAAGGCATCGCCGGCGCCACAAATATCCACGGGGTTTTCCACCCGGCGAACGGGCACGAGGACCACCCTGCCTTCTTCGTGGACAATGGTGGGATCGCCGCCGCGCGTAATGAACAGGCGCCTTGCGCCGACCCAGCGCCGCAGGCGCTCGTAGTCCACCTCGGCGAAGGCGCGCCGGCAGGCTGCGTCGGCCTCCGCCTGGTTGACCTTCAGGGTGACATTGCGAAACAACTCGGCGCGCATCCGCGAATCCGCCCAGATGATCTTTTCCGGAAATTCCCGCGCAATTCCGGCGAGCGCCAGACGGACCGCTTCTGTGATGACGCCGCCGGTCTCCGTTTCGGCTTGGTCGGCGACAAAAATCAGATCGAATCGGCCGTGAATCTCGTTCAGCCGATCGACGATCCGGATCTCCAGAGAAGCCGGAATCGGGCTTGCCTGAATGAAGTCGATGCGCGGCCGGTCCTCCGCTCCGGTTCTGGCGTTGAGCAACTTGGTATACGTGAACGTTCGCACCGACGGGGAGCGAAGCACGGCGGCAGCATCGATTCCGCGGCTTTCCAGGGCATGCAACAGATCGGCCCCATGACCCCGGTCGTCGGCCAATCCCAGAGCCGCCACGTGCGCCAGGCCCATTGCCACAAGATTGTTGGCGACCGTGCCGCCGCCCCCCGCGGTTTGCTTTTCCGAGATCACCGCGATGCGGTCCAGTCCGGTTTCCCGCGACGGCTCGGAAAGAGCCGGATCGTAGGTGCACCAGCGGTCCAGGCAGATGTCGCCGACTACCAGGGCCCGCAGCCGGCCGAAAGAACGCAGCAGCTCGCTGGTAGTCATGCCGCCTCGATTAGGACTTTCCGTAACGCGGGAATGGTTGCCCGGTGAGGACCGCAAAAATAAAAGCTCTCGCCGCCGTCCGCCACGGTGCGCACCAGGATGGTCTTGTGAGGCCGGAAGTAGTAGCCGGGATCGGCCTTCGCCAACTCAGAGTGAATGTCGCCCTGAATCGGAATCAGGTCGAATACGGCCGTGCAGAATTGTGTGATGGAGCGGCCGGCCTGGTGGGCTACGTTGCGCGCCATGGACAGCGCCTTCAGATAGATCTCCGGCGCCATGACGGCCGAGCCGAAACTCAAAAGCACGCCGTGCTCCAGGTTGGCAACTGCCTGGGCAAAGATCAGGAAGTCGCGATAGCTGGTGGCGCCCAGTTTGCCGCCGTCGCAATTCGGATGCTCATGGATGATGTCATAGCCGATCCCTACATGGACCGTGACCGGCACGGAAAGCCGGTAAGCGGCGGCCAGTATGCTTTGGTCGACGTGCGGAAAGGGAGAGTCCAGGAGCCGCCGGCCGGCGTTTTCGCCCAGGCCCAACTGCAAATCCGCGGCCTCCGAAATCCAGTCGTTCAATTCGCCCGTCTCGCGCCACAAGCCGAAGCAGCCGGACCGTACATAGCGGGCCACGCTCTCGGTCGTGGCGCCAATCCTCGCCAGTTCGTAATCGTGGATGAGTCCGGCGCCATTCATCGCCACGTGGTTGATGAAACCGCGCTCCATGAGGTCGATCAGAATGCGATTGACCCCGGCGCGGATCACATGGCCCCCCATCATGAAAATACGCGCGGCCTGGGCGTCGCGCGCCGATCTCACACGGTCTGCCAGCACCGCCAGGCCGGGAAGGGAACAAGGGACCGGAGCATCGTCCGGGTTCAGCCAGTTGTCCAGATGGAGATCGTGAGTGCGTTCCGCAAGGGGCCGCAGGAGCAGGCGGCTACGGTCGAATACAGTGTATTTGCTTTTCATGCGCGAGATTCCGAAACAATCGACAACAGGAGCGGTTGACAGAGAAAATTGGGCAAGATGTAATCGGCGCCGGCGAGGGTCAGACGCCGTTGCTTCCAGGCGTCGATCTCGATGCATTCCGGTTCGAACGTGGCAATCCCCACCGCCACTCCGCCAGCCTTCTTTACTTCCTCTATCTCCACAAAACCATCGCCGAAGCCTATGAGTTTGGCCGGTGCGCGTTCCGACGAGGCCAGTATCCGCCGCACCAGCAAGGCCTTTGAAAAACTATAATCGTCCCGGGCGCCGAAGATCGAGTCGCCAAAAAAGCCGTCAATCCGAAGCAAACGGGCTTCTTCGAGCACGTCGGCATGGTCCGTACCACTGGCCAGATAGAGCCGCAATTCCTGCTTTTGGAGCGCTTCGAGAAACGCGCGCGCTCCGGGAACCAACAGCGCATCCGGATCGATCGTTCCTCGCCGGAGGCCCTCCACGCGATCCGCAATGGCGTGCCTTAAGCGGCGCAGGTACTCGCTCTTGTAGGTCAGCGGCGGAAGCGGCTCTCCACCCCTCGCCAGAACCTGCTGGTGGAGTTCCTCCATTTGATAAATAGTGTCTTTGCCGGTCAGTTGAAAGACCTTTTCCCGCACCGCGGACCGGACCTGCTCGATGTCCTCGCCAGTGCCGCATTCGAACAGGACCTCTACCATCATCGGAATCATGATGGACTGCCATCCCGTCCGGATCAACGACAGAGTCCCGTCGAAATCAAAGAGGGCGACTCGGGACGCGGGCCCGATGAGCGGCGATTGCGGCAAACTCGCTTCACTCATGCGCAATAATCACCCGGTGACCACGTTGCCCCAATCTTCGCCGCAACCAATGCAAGCCGGTTCTTCGCGAAGCCGCACACAGCGACGATGGCGCGATCCGGCTCGGGGCGTCACAATAGAGATGCCGTGCGTGCCCGCGCCGATCGCCGATGCTTGTAATCTCTTGGGGGCGCCCGAGGACGCTCTCTGCGAGGCCGCCATCATGCCGGCGGAAGTTCGCAAAAACTGCTGTCCGCTTTCCTATTGCGATTCTCATTTTTCAGAGGCTTCTTTCCTGCCATCCTCACGCTTCACAATACTGACATGTCAGTTACAGAATAGGCGAGATCCACAATCCACGGCTCGCTCCCGTAACGACGGCAATTCTTCCCGACAGGTCGAATAGGTTGTCATCCATCTCCATCACCTACGGCTGTAAAATCACTTTCATCAGATTTGGCTCTCGATTAAACAAGCGGTCGAACCAGACCTGCCCCTCGTCCAGAGGCGCAGTTACACTGATTAGGCGGTCGACGCGAATGGCCTTGCGCGCAACGAGATCAATGCAGACCGGGTATTCGCCCGCCGAGGCGCACGATCCCATGATGCGGATTTGTCGCGTCACGACCGACTGCAGCGGAAGCTCTATTTTCGGCGAATAATTGCCGACCAGCGTCAGAGCGCCGCCCTTGCGAAGGCTGGCCACCGCGGACTGCACGGTCTCCGTGGTCCCGACGGCCTCGAGTGCGACGTCGGCGCCTCGACCGGAGGCGTACGTCCGCACCTCGGCCGGGACGTCGCAGGCGGCGGCGTTCAGGCAGAGGTCCGCGCCATACTCCGCGGCGAGTTTCAGCCTTGCTTCGTTCAGATCGACCGCGACGATTCGGCTGCAGCCGGCCAACCGGAGCGCTTGAATCGCCAACAAGCCGATCATCCCCGCGCCGACCACGACGGCGGTGTCACCCAGTCTAACGGGCGTCAATTGAACCGCATGGACCGCCACGGAGACGGCTTCGATCATCGCCGCCTGCTCAAACGTGAGTGCGTCGGGAAGCGCATAGACGATGCGTTCCGGAACGGCTATGAACTCCGCAAATGCGCCGTTCCGCCGATACTCACCCGCCGAGACGCCGAGGACCTGGCGATCGTCACAAAGGTTGACGTCCCCGCGTTGGCAGAAATAACATTCTCCGCAGTAGACGGTGGAATCGAACGTGACGCGATCTCCAACCCGGACACGCTTTACGCTGTCGCCGGTCTTGACCACGACTCCGGCAGCTTCATGCCCCATAACGAGTGGAGGAATCCGCCGTCCGGTGCTCCCGTCGTACCCGTGAACGTCGCTTCCGCAGATACCGCAAGCCTTGACGCGCACCAGCACGTCGTCAGGCCCGACCGCCGGTTCCGGCATGTCGGCGATCTCAAATAGTTTATATTCCTTCAGTAAGAGTGTTCGCATAATAGTTGACAGTCTGAACTAAGCTTGAATCTCTGTTAACGGCGGCCCAAGTTACCCCGCTTGTCCTTCCTTGACGTCAGGCAGGAACCAGATGATGCCCGCCGCAATTAACGGCAGAATCCCGAATCCAACAAATACCGGCACGTAGGAGTAATGGTCCACAACCCAACCCGTCACCAAACTGAACACCATTCCACCGAAGCCCGCACCCATGCTCGCAATGCCCCAAACTGAACCCACTGTGTTCTTAGGGAACCTGTCAGCCGGCATTGCCAGCATATTGGAAAGCGCTCCTGTGTATCCGAGGGTCGCGGTGGAGATCAGCGCAATGGAGATAAACACGTTTGACACAAGCACCGCCGGAATCGATGAGGCCATTAACGCCGCGAACACCATCACCGATACCTTGCGCGCCCAAATCACGGGAACTCCACGGTTCAGCAAGGCGGCGGCAAAGGCGCCTCCAATCAGATTGCCCGCATCAGCCGTGAGGAACGGAATCCAGGCGAACTTACCAATCGATGCAATGTCGAATCCGCGGGCGCTTTTCAGGTATTGTGGAAACCAAAAAATATAAAAGTACCAAGCCGGGTCGCTGAAGATTTTGGAGACCGTAAACGTGCAGACCCAGCGCATCCGGAGAAGCTTCCAAATTGGGATGGGCGGATCGGCGACCTCTGTGCTGGTATTTCCTGGAGTATAGTAGACCAACAGCCAAACCAACAGCCATATCAGACCGATCCCGCCAACCACCAGGAACGCACTTCGCCATCCCGACCGAAAAATGACCCAGGCCACGAGCGGCGGCGCAGCGACGGCCCCAATGGAAGATCCGCTGTTGAAAATACCCGACGCGAGTGCGCGCTCCTTCGGAGGAAACCACTCGGCAACGACTTTGACGCCGGCTGGCCAGTTACCCGCCTCGCCCATGCCCAACAGGAAACGATATACACCGAGACTGAATACCCCGTGAGCCAATGAATGCAGCATGGTGGCAATACTCCACCAGGCCATGCAGACGGCATAGCCGAGCTTTGTGCCAAGTCGATCTACCATCGGACCGGAGACCCCGTTCATGACGGTGTATGCCAGCATAAAAGCAAAGACTACGCGTGAGTAGTCCACATTGCTCATGTGAAACTGCTCGGTAATAACGGGAGCTACTACCGAAAGAGTCTGACGGTTCAAATAGTTTATGACTGTGGCGAGGAAGACCAGACTGATCATGACCCATCGACGTTTGGAGGCTGTGGTCATGAGGGTATTCTCCGTCCGTAGGCTGGCGTCAGTTGTTCTAGACACGATTAAGATCCCCTGAATGAGGTCCACAGGGAGTGCTACTTACCTGCGACTGCGTCACGAACGCCGCCTTCGCGATGCACCCGCCACCCATTCTCAGTGTCGGATGGACGCAGGACATCCAGCACACTCTCCAATCCGTACCGGATGTGGGTGCGCATGGCCCTATCGGCAGCTTCGATGGAGCACCCAGTCAGAACCGCTGCCAGTTCGGAGTGGAAATGTGGCGGAAGACTGCGTTGGTGCGCGGCCGTGTCAAACAGCCAATTAAAAACCAGGACCTGTTGGCGCTCGATGGCATCGCGCAATAACATGCTCCCACCGATTTCCGCGATACGCAGGTGGAACCTCATGTGATAGGTATGGACCGAATACAAGAACTCCTCGTCTGCCCCCTCACTGGAAGCATAGAGCTGATCCAACTGATTGCCGATTTTCCGGATCTCCGCCCTGCCGCCATCGTCAACCTTCTCGACGCACAATCGCCCCGCTTGTGTTTCGAGGGCCTCCCGCAGACCGTACCGCTCGATGATGTCCTCCCGTGTCGGTACACGGACCCGGCTACCAACCCGGGGTTTGCTCTCCACCAGCCCATCTAACTCAAGGTGCTGGAGCGCTTCGGAAATCGGCAAAAAACTCATGCGGAGTTCCTTGGCGAGGTGTCGTCTCGAAAGAGCGGCGCCAAGAGGATACTGGCCGCGCAGGATTTTGTCGCGAATCAACTGGTAAGCCCGTTCCGATAAGCTCTCGGGCGAACGAATTCGTGCGCTACTGAGGCGATGTTCGGGCATAACCTGCGGCTCCGCCTTCAAACGGTCTCCGTGCGAATTTGGAAGCCCCAGGCAAATCGACACGGACGCCCCGATTCATCCTGCATCCCGGGAGGAATCTGCACTTCCAGGCCGGCGCTGGACACGCTCCATTGCAGAGGTACGCTCGTTCCGAGCATCTGAATGACCGACCCTTTGGCCGGCTGCACCGAACGGAGGAGTAGTTTCTCGCCGGGCCATTTCGTTACAAAGGCATAGACTGTCCGGTTGTCTTTGGTTCGGGTGAACCGGATATCGGCGCCTTCGGACCAAAGGTCCCCGTCGCGGCCGCGGGTGGAATAAATGCCCTCGCCATTGACCTTTAACCATTCGCCGACTTCCTTCAACTGGCTGACCGCCGTGGAATGAAATCGACCGTCGCCGTCGGGGCCAACCGCCACCATGAAGTTACCCCCCTTCGCGACCGAATCTACCAGGTTCCGCACGATCCAAAGGGCTCCTTTGTAATTCGCCGCCTCTGCCTCATACGAGAAGGATCTGCCGAGTGGATAAATGACGAACCAGGGCGTATCCGTATTGCTCTGATCGCCCGGCACAAACCCCTCAGGAGTGTAGTAATCGCCATAATTACCGATGCCGCGAGCTCGATACATCACGTCAGGCCGCAGTTTTCGCAGATAGAGAATGGTCTCACGAAGCTGGGGCCACACTTTCGGGCCCAGGTACATATCAAAGTCAAGCATGTCGACGGCGCCATAGTGAGTCAACAGTTCGGTCAATTGGGCGCGATGGCGGGCCATCATACGGCTGACTTCAGCCGGGCCGGCATCCGGGACAATCACGATGTTGTCACCGAGCCTCTTCTTCGTACCCTGATAATCGGTGGTCAAGACCTCCGAGGAAGGCACCTGTAGAGGATGGGCGGCATAGGGGCGAAAGTCTGCGTCGTACCAGTCGGAATGCGAAAAATAGAGGTTAATCTTGATATTCCGTTTGTGGGCAGCCCCGCAGAGTTCCTTCACCACATCGCGGCGGAACGGGGACTCCATGATACTGTAAGCAAGGTTGCAGTCCTCGATCTTCGGGCCGCCGGGAGCCATCCAGTTCGCACGGCTGCGGACTCGGGTACGCGTGTCGAACATGGAAAAGCCCTCGTGATGTTTCGTAGTAAAAGCGAACATCTTCATACCGCAAGCGGCGAACAGATCCATCCACTCATCAGCGTTGAAACCGCGCGGATTCCATGTTTTGTACATCGATTGATAGCGCTGCCGGTCCGCAAGAGACATTTGCAGGAACGGCCAGGACTCATTCGGCTGGCCGAGAATGGAGTAGAGTCCCCAGTGCAATCGCACTCCGTACTTAATGTCGCGGAAGCGTTCGTACGCTGCGTCGGAGGCCCAGCGGTACTCCGGGACGGGAATGTCCTCAACGTACGACCGCGTGTTTCGATAATGAGTATCGCGCGCGGGAAGACGATGATTCACGCGGTCGGCGGCGCGCGATGATGGCAGCGCCGCAGCCGCGGCTAAGCCGGTTGTAAGGAACGATCGACGATTCATAATACCCTCAGAAACGCGTTCGAGCAGATTCGACAAACATTTCCATGGCGCCGCCGCAGCCGGCGGACCCGTGCGGCCCCGAGGACGCTCCTGGAAGCAGCCATCGCGGCTACGGAAGTTCGCAAGAACTGACCTCTGTTTCCATCCCTGCTCCTGTCCATACAGGACTCCTTACGTTTGTGTAAACAATCGGCCAAAGACTGCCATGACAGTTGAGTATACGGCGGCGCTGGTCGAGTGTCAATGCCAAAAAACGACAGGCCTACGGGGAGTGG
>Ga0302319_10021712_pt1 | contig 11554 bp, 7 predicted proteins | sample Bog_T0_2_FD_203319 | JGI IMG/M metagenome (GOLD analysis project Ga0302319, IMG submission 203319) | Peat permafrost microbial communities from Stordalen Mire near Abisko, Sweden - Bog_T0_2 | ecosystem: Environmental > Terrestrial > Soil > Wetlands > Peat | place: Sweden: Abisko, Stordalen Mire...
TGCTGAAATATTTGAGGTGCTTGCCAAACATTTCGGCCTTACCGAGATTGAGCAGAATGAGTTGTTACCTAGCGGCGTTCAACGCCGATGGCACAACCGTGCAAATTGGGCGTGTTATGACCTGTTTCGAGCCGGACTTTTAGATCGGCCAAAAAAAGGCGCTTATATAATTACCGATTTAGGGCAAAAGGTGGCCAAAGAAAAGCCTGTGTTAATTGATCGGGATTATTTAATGAAATTCCCCTCATTTGTACAGTTTACAGAAACCCGAACAAAAAAAGATGAGGCCATAAATAAATTAGAAGTAAATCAAAATGTGGTAGAAAAATTCAGCACCCCACAAGAAACCATTGAAGCAGCGTACAGAACCTTACACTCCGGACTGAAATCGGAGCTTTTGGCCCTAGTGAAGAAAATGGATCCATACAGATTTGAACAATTAGTTTTAGACCTCCTCGTTGCGATGGGCTACGGGGGCTCGCGTGAAGACGCTGCAAAAGTAACGAAAGCTTCGAATGACGAGGGGATTGATGGTGTAATCAATGAAGATCGTCTCGGACTGGATGTAGTATACATTCAAGCTAAACGCTGGAAGAGCACCGTAGGTAGAGTTGAAATCCAAAACTTTGTCGGTGCCTTGGCAGGACAAAAGGCACTCAAGGGCGTTTTCATTACAACCAGCGATTTTGCCGATACCGCAATTAGCTACGCAAAAGGGCTAAATCAAAAAGTTGTTCTGATTGACGGGGAACGCCTCGCTGAGCTGATGATTGAACACGATATCGGCGTAGCACTATGGCAAGCTTATACGTTGAAGCGTATTGACAGCGACTATTTTGAGGAATCTTAAGCAAAGAAGGGCCGTCGCAAGCGACGCCCCTACAACTGACGCAAGCTCTACCGCCAGTCGTACTGCACGCGGTAGGTGATGGTTTTTTCCTCGTCGGGCTGGAGGGTGACGCGGAATTCGACGGTTTGGGCGTCGGTTTTGATATAGTCGTCTGATTTTTCCAAAATCGTCCAGTTGAGGCCGCGGTAGAGGTGCTCGACCACGCGGATTTCCACGGGCTCGTTTTTGTGGTTGCGGACTTTGATTTCGAAAGCTTCCTGCATTTGGTCATTGCGCGGACTCATCTGGTAGTCCGTGCGGGTGCGTTCGCCGACGAGGTCAAACGAGTCGCCCGTGTAGAGGCGGACGGTTTCATCGACAGGCGTGTGGTCGAGGGTGTTTTCGCCGGTAAACTGGAGGCTCTGGTCGGCATCGTCCTGGCGGTAAAAGCGCACACGCCCAGCGGGGAGCGCGATACCGAGGCCGTTGTCCTTGCTGTTCTTAAATTCTTTCATGATCCAGACTTTTTTGTTCGACTGGGTTCCGTAGTCAGGATTGCTGCGGATGGCCATGGGGTCCCAGCCGCGGAAATTGTCGAGCGCCGCGCCGTCGTAAACGTAAAGCGTGGCGGCCTTGATGTTGGAGGCGCGGATGAACTCGACCTGCTTGGTCTCGTGGTCGTGTAAGGTTACGGGCCGGGCGAGGGAGTAGAGGTGGAATTCGTCAAAGGCTTTTTCGGTGACTTCGGGGGCGGGCGTGTTCGGCGCCATGCCCGCCGCCATGGCCATCATCATCCGGGGCTGGGCTGGCTGAATTTTATTCACGTTGCCTGCCATGAGTTGGACGGTGGAGTCCTTGAATTCCTTGCCTGAATCATTTTGGAACGTCACCCAACCGACGAGGTCAAGGGTGTCGCCCTTTTCGGGCGCAATAAAATTGTAGGCGGCGTTCCAACTCAACCCAGCGGTGAGATAGCTCAGTTCGGCATCGAATTTGACCGGAGCGTCGGCCGCGATGCGCCAGGTGAGCGTGGGCTTAAGCACGGCGTCATCGGCCAACGCGGGAAACACGGGCTCGCCCGGCAGGGAAAAACGCAACTGGCCGTTGACTTGAATGATGGGCGTGTTGGCGAGGAGGCTGCCGGAGTTGTCAGGATTGCCGTCCTCGTTGGGGCTGGCAGTACCGGCGGGAGCATAGCCACTGCGAATGACTTTGCCCTGCACGGTATATTCCTTGTTGTCCTTGTCGCGGACAATGAAGTCGATGGTCTTGCCTTCGTTAAGTTGCAGCATGTAGCCAACGGAGAGAGTGTCGGCCCGGTAACCCTGGTCGATAATGTGCAGGGGCACTTTGCCGGTGGGATCGCGCAGCACCACGGAATCGGGCTCGAGCTGCGCGGTTACGCCGGTATAGGGCACAGTATTTTCACCGGCGGCAAGGTTGAGCGGCACCTCGTCGCGCACGACGGCAAAATTCTGACTGTAGATTGTAAGGGAAGTTTGGGCGAACAGACCCAGCGGCAGAAAGAAGCAGAAACTTAAAAGGCGAAAGCGGGTTTTCATAAGATAAGAATGCCGGGACTTTACGGTGTGACACCGCCGATGGCAATTTGTTAGCGAAATCATTGGGGGTTGCTAAAAATCGTGTCGGCAAGTGTAATTGCCGCTCCATCCCTTTCCCCACCCTCTTTTCTTCTGCATGAACCGGCGCAAATTTTTAATTCAAACTGGAATGGCTACGGCCGGTGGCGTGGTGGCGGGTTCGTGGGCCGGTTGCGCCAGTGCCAAGGCACCGGTGGTGATAAATGGTAACGATAACGGCGGCGGCAGCCTCGTCGCCCTCATCGCCGATCCGGCTGACCCCGTCGTAACCGCCCCGGCGGCGCAATGGGGTCTCGAACAACTGCGCGGGGCGCTGGCCCAACGCGGGTTTGACGTGCACCTGGTAACCAAACCCGAGGAAGCGCCGCTGGGTGCGCGCTGTATCATGGCCACGGGCGGAACCGCCCAAGTAGCCCGCGATGCCGGAGCCTCCACCCCGCTTGAAGCGGAATCGCTGGCCATCACGCCCGGACGGCTGGGCGCGCGCGAAATACTTGTCGCCAGCGGCGCGGACGGCCGTGGGTTGATGTATGCGCTAACGGAAATCGCCGATGCGATTGCCTTGGGCGGAGACACGCGCGCGGCGCTGAATCCCAGCCAGGCCGTTGTCGAGCGTCCGGCAAATGCGGTGCGCAGCGTGCTGCGGATGTTCGTGTCCGACGTGGAGGACAAGCAGTGGTACAACGATCGCGATTTCTGGCGCAATTATTTGACGATGCTGGCGTCGCAGCGGTTCAATCGCTTCAACCTTTCCTTCGGTCTGGGTTATGATGCGCCAAGCGGGCTGCGCGACACCTACCTTTATTTCGCCTATCCGTTTTTGCTCAACGTGCCGGGTTATGACGTTAAGGCGGTGGGCCTGCCGGACGGCGAGCGCGACAGTAATCTGGCCATGCTGCGCTTTATCAGCGACGAGGCGGCGGCGCGCGGGTTGCAATTTCAACTCGGCCTTTGGACGCATGCCTACGAATGGACGAATAGCCCCAACGCCAATTACAATATCAGCGGCCTGACCCCGCAGACGCAGGCTCCGTATTCGCGGGATGCTTTGGCCATTATCCTGAAGGAGTGCCCGGGCATCACGGGCGTGACGTTCCGCATTCATGGTGAAAGCGGCGTGCCCGAAGGCAGTTACGATTTGTGGAAGATGATTTTTGACGGGTGTGTACGCAGTGGTCGTCGTATCGAGATCGACATGCATGCCAAGGGTATGGATCAACCGACGATTGACGCGGCATTGGGCACCGGCTTGCCCGTGACTATCTCACCGAAATTTTCGGCCGAGCATATGGGCCTGCCCTATCATCAGGCGGCCATCCGACCCACGGAGATGCCCACGCGCACCCGCGGCGGCGGCGCTTTTGCCCAGAGCAATGGTGCGCGGAGTTTTCTGCGCTACAGCTATGGCGACCTGCTGACCGAAGACCGCAAGTACGGCGTTTTCCACCGCATTTGGCCCGGAACTCAGCGATTGTTGCTCTGGGGCGATCCGGTGTTTGCCGCCGGCTATAGTCGCGCGGGCAGTTTTTGCGGCAGTCTCGGCCATGAAATTTTTGACCCGCTCGGTTTTAAAGGCCGCAAGGGCACCGGCCTGCCCGGCGGACGCGATGGCTACGCCGATTTGACGATGCGAGCGCGAGGCGGTGATTTTGAAAAATACCGTTACAGCTACCGCGTCTGGGGACGGCTGCTCTATAATCCGGAAACACCGGCCCAAGGTTGGCGGCGGCAATTAGAGCGGGAATTTGACAGCGCGTCGGGTGCGGTGGAGGTTTCGCTTGCCCGCGCCAGCCGCATCCTGCCGCTGATAACCACCGCGCATCTGCCCTCGGCCGCGAATGCCATTTACTGGCCCGAAATGTACACGAACATGTCCATTATCGATGCGACCAGATCGCCGTACACGGACACTCCTTCGCCCAAACGGTTTGGCACGGTCAGCCCGCTCGACCCGCAACTGTTTTCCCGCATCGATGATTACGCGGATGAATTGCTGCAAGGACCGCCGGGCGCCAAATATTCGCCCATTGAGGTGGCACAATGGTTGGAGGACCTCGCCGCCAGCGCCGACGATGAGTTTGGCCTAGCCAGGGAAAGACAACCCGACCGCCGGCTTACGGCCTACCGGCGTTATGCGGCGGACGTAGCGGCGCAGATAGCCTTGGGGCGATTTTTTGGCAAAAAAATTCGCGCAGGCGTACTGTATGCATTACATGAACGAACGGGCGACCCCGACGCGCTCAATGCCACGCTAAAAGTCTATCGCCAAGCGCGGGAGATATGGAGGGTGATGGCTAATTCCCTCGTGGGGGTTTATGTGCCGGACCTGACCTTCGGCGACGCCCCATCCTTGCGCGGGCATTGGAGCGACCGACTTGCCGCCATCGACAGCGATATTGACATCCTGGATGAGCGCGCCAGCAATGTGCTCACCGCCGCTTCCGGCAATCCACAATATATACCCGTGCTCATCGCGACGGCGCAAGGCCGGCCCAATGATCGCCCGGCGCCAGGGGTCGGGCATCTGCCGCCCGCATCTTTTCGCCGTGGGCAGCCTTTGACGCTGGATCTAGTGCCCCTCCAGGATGGCACTCCGTTACCGCAGGCGCAGTTGTACTATCGCCACGCCGATCAAGCCGAAACATGGAACACACTGCCGATGACGCGGATTGGCGACGGATTCCGCACGGAAATCCCCGGCGAGTACACGAATACTTCGTTTGCGCTGATCTATTATTTTGCATTGCGCGACAACACCGGACAAGTGGCGATCTATCCCGGTTTTAACAGCACCCTGGCCAACCAACCGTATTTCGTGTTGCGGCAGGCAACCTGATTCGACGGCGAAAATTATTTTTTCTGCGCGAGCCCAGGCAGCGTCGGCGGCGCGAAGGGCCGGGGACGCAAGCGGTCGAGGGTGGTTTTGTACAAATCAATGCCGTCAGCCAGGGCCAGCGCAATTTTCTGGCGGTAGTCGGGGGTAATGATTTTCGCACCCTCGGTGGGATTGCTGAGAAAACCGCACTCCACCAGCAGGCCGGGCATGTTGAGCGGCGTAAGCACGTCGTAGCGCGCACGTTTAACGCCGCGGTTGACGGCACCCAGCTCGCGCGTGACGACGCGCTCAACGGAAAAGCCCACGATGGTGTTCCAGTAATCGAATCGGTCGCCGGGGAGTACCTCTTTATCAGTCTCACTCGACTTGGCCTGGGTGCTCGAAGGCTGCCAGGGCGGCGTGAGAATCCAGGTCTCCACGCCGGAAACGGAATTCTCCGGCGCTTCGTTGAAATGGATGCTGAGGTAAAGATCGCCCTTGTCGTTGTTGGCCATAATCGGGCGTTCCCGGCGATTGAAAGTCACATCTTTCGTGCGGGTCATAATAACCTCGTAGCCACGCTTGCGCAGTTCGTCCGCCAGCCGCAGGCCCACATCGAGCGTGTTGGTTTTTTCGTTGGTTCCGATGGAGCGGTTTTGGGTGCCGGGGTCGTCACCACCATGGCCAGGGTCAATGATAATGCGATGCAGCGCGGGTACGGCAGCGGGGATTTGCGCCGGTGACAGTAGCGGGAAGATGTTGTTATCGAAATCGCGTTTGGAGAGATAAAGCATATTGCCGCGCAGCATAATCGGCGCGCCCAAGGCCAGCAGCTGGTTGTTCAGGCGGATGCTGCGTTCGTTGCCGGTGGCATCGATGGTGCAAAACTGATTCTTCAGATCCATCGTCTTGCCGGGGGTTCCCCAACTGACGGTCATCCCATAAAGGGCGGCGAAATCAGACAGTGGCCGATAAGGAATGCCATTGATCGGCACATCGGCGCCGCGCGCTGCCAGCGTGAGTGCGAACAACATTCCCATCCCGCAAAACCAAAGGATTCGCCCGGTGAGCCGGGACGTGGCAGGGGCAGCCGGCGTCATGACACATGGAGCGAATTACGCGCTGGGAGGGGCACTGGGCGCCGGAGGTTGGGCAGCGGTCGCATCCGATGAAGCTACTGGCTTAACCGGTTTCGGCGGCAGTTTGACCTCCGCCTTCGGATCAAAATGCTCTTGCCGGTCGCCATCATCTTCGTCCTCGTCCTCATCATTTTCGTCGTGGGCAGGGCCTTGGCCGGGTTCCGCATTGCCTTCCTTCAAGCTGTATTTCCATTTCCGCTTGTTGGGGGGCAGGGGCGAAAGGGTGGTCGTAATATTACGGCCGAACATGCGCGGGGGCTGGTCGGGGGTGCCAATGTGCACGAGGTCGTTGATGGCGCGCTTCATCGTCTCAAAGCCCAGTTCCTTGTGCTCCATTTCGCGGCCCTTGAAAAAGAGCGTGAGCTTCACTTTGTCGCCGTGGTAAAGGAATTCCTCCACGTGGCGCAGCTTGGTAAAATAGTCGTGCGTTTCGATGCGCGGGCGGAACTTGACTTCTTTAAATTTTGAGGTGTGGGTTTTGTGGTCCTTCTGCTTCTTGCCCATCTCGTACATGTACTTGCCGTAATCCGCAATTTTGCAGACCGGCGGGCGGGCGGAAGCGGAGACCTCGATGAGATCAAGCCCCTGCACTTGGGCGAGGCGCAATGCTTCGCGGGTGGGGAGCACGCCGATTTGCTTGCCATCGTGGCCGATGACGCGGACTTCGAGGACGCGAATGCGCTCGTTCTTGCGCAACTGCGGAGTTGGCGGAATGTACGGACGGCGCGAGCCAAACGGGCGCTTGGGGCCGCCACCTGGAAAAGGACCGGGCGGCATTAACGAAGGGGGTTGGGGCGAAGCCAGAACGGCTGCCCGACGAGACAAGATTGATGGGTCATGCTTATGGCGAACCTTACGGCTGGCGGACAAGTTCGAGTAATCAGTCAACACTTTAACCCCTGCACGCAGGGTTTTTCAACACAAATCAACAAGCTTGCCTCTTGACCCGGACGAACGTAATTTCTGGCCTATACTATACTAATTTTATGAACAATCCATGGTCCAAGGCTGGTTCACTCACCTTGCTTGCAGGTCTGAGCTTGGCCAGCAGCAGTTGCCCGAGTTTGCTGGCGGCGGCCAGCACGCCGGAACTCCCCAGCAGCGCTAAGCCCAATATTTTATTCATTCTGGCGGATGATGCAGGCTACGGCGACTTTGGCTGTTACGGGCAAAAGACCATTCAGACGCCGAATATTGACCATTTTGCGCAAGAGGGCGTGCGTTTCCTGCAATTTTATGCGGGTGCGCCGGTCTGCGCGCCTTCGCGCAATGCGCTGATGACCGGCCAGCACACCGGGCACACGCAATTCCGGGGCAATGCGAAAATTAATTTGCGACCAGAGGACACGACGGTCGCGGAGGTGTTGAAGCAGGCGGGCTATGCCACGGGGCTGGTGGGTAAATGGGGACTGGGCTCGGAAGGCTCTAGTGGCACGCCGACTAAAAAGGGCTTTGATTTCTTTTACGGATACGTGGACCAGACCCATGCGCACAATTACTATCCAACTTTTCTCGTTCGTAATGACATGCGCGAACCATTGCGCAATGTGGTGCCGGACGAGGGGCCGTACGGCCAGGGCGTCGCGACAGTGAAAGTGGATTATAGCGACGATTTCATTCTCGCGGAGGGCCTGAAGTTCATGGACGAGCACAAAAACGGGCCGTTCTTTTTGTATTACGCCTCCACGCTGCCCCACGCCAACGACGAGAACAAAGTCAACGGCTCCGAAATCCCCAGTTATGGCCAATACGCGCAAACCATCTGGCCCGAACCGGAAAAGGGCTACGCCGCGATGATTACGCGTTTCGACGACGATGTGGGCAAATTGCTGGCGAAACTCGACGACCTGGGCGTGGCGAACAACACGCTGGTGATTATTACCTCCGACAACGGCGCGCAGGAGGAAGGCGAGCATTCGGCGGCGTTCTTCAACTCGAGCGGCATCCTGCACGGCATCAAGCGCGATGTTTATGAAGGCGGCTTTCGCGAGCCGTTTCTCGCACGCTGGCCCGACCATATTGCGCCGGCGACCGTGTCGAACCAGGTCAGTTATTTTCCTGATTTTATGGCAACGGCGGCGGACCTCGCCGGGGTCAAAGTACCGGACAAAACCGATGGCATCAGTTTTTTGCCAACATTGCTCGGTCAGCCACAAAAGCAGCACGACTATCTTTACTGGGAGTTTTATGAAACTGGCACCAAGCAAGCCGTGCGCATGGGGGACTGGAAGGCCATTCGCATCCCGATGATAACCGGACCCATACAGCTTTATAATCTGAATGCCGACCCGGGCGAATTGCACGACGTCGCCGCCGACCATCCCGACCTCGTCGTCAAAGCCGCCGCCGACATGAAGGAAGCCCATGTGCCGTCGCTCAATTTCGTCGCGCCGGGGGAGCACTAACGGAGGTTAAGGCAACGTATTCCTACAACCGCTGCCACAGCACTTCCTTTTTGTGCAGAATCCAAGAGGCGTACTTGGGCTTCAGTAATTTGATGCAGGCCGTCTGTTGGGCTTGAGCGGAACGGGAGTGCCCGTCCATGGCAAAATAGTGGTTGTTGCCGAAAGGATAGCACGAGGTGAAAATATAAGGCACCGATTGCGCCACACATTCCTGCAAAATCTCCAGCGGATTATCCAGGTGCTCCAACACTTCGCCAAAAATGACAAAATTGCGGCCCTTGATCATCGCGGCGAAATCGGAAGGAAAGGGAAACACCTTGGGCCGCCGTTTTTCCTGCGCGAAACGGTAGCGGGCGAACTTCGTGGCTACTTTCTTCTTATCGTAGAGGGCCACGCGGGCGCCGAGCCGGGAAAAATACAGGCCATAATCGGCCACCAGGCAGCCGTAATCCAAGATTGAAAGCTTTTCGAACGGTTCGCGCAATTGCCGCAATTTTCGATGGATGCGCCGGGCCTCCGGATACCGGGTGTAATCCATCATCGTGCGGAAAATATACGGGTCGATGCCGTATCGCCGGCACAGCTCCTTGCGCTGGTCGGAGGGGACGCGAGCCAGCACGGTAATCAAGGAGGTCGGCACCTTATAATAGGCGGCCAAAATCCTTGCTCGATTTTCGCGGGGAACGGCAGCCATGGCGGGGGTAAGGAAGGGAATTGCGAAAGGTCAGTGTGCCCGATGGTTCTGACTTATGCCCGTTTTAGTTATGGGGCAGTCGCAACCAAGGCAACGCTGATAATGGCGACGTGCCAAAAAATATTATTGGCAGCATGGTAAATTTTTCCTGAATTAGACGGGCGATGCCGGAAGCCGCGCCTGAGCCGCCGCCACCGCGCCCGGCCACGGTGGCCCGGCGCGCGCCGGTGCTATGGGTGGTCACGGCGGTGCTGGCGGGGTATATCGGCGCAACGGGTTGGCCCGAGGTACCGTCGAAAATTTTGGCCGGCGTGGCGTTGGTGTTTTCCCTGGCCGCATTGGGTGTGGCGATACGAGCGCCCATGGGTGGGCTCCGACAAAAGCGCTGGACGGCAGCGTGGGGAGTGGGATTTTTGATGGCAGGGACGTTGCTGGCGTGGGCCTGGCGCGAGGCGCGGGTTCCTGCTCCAGCGGCGGATTGGGCGACGCTGCCGCAGCGGGAGGCTACCTTAACTCTGCGCGTGACACGGAGCTTTACCCAACGACTGGGCAGCGACTCGGTCGGCGGCTTGGCAATCGTGGTGGACGGCCCGGATATATTCGACGAGTTGCGAGACACCGCGATCGAGTTTCGAGTGCGGCTGAAGCCAGACGAAGAACCGCCGGCACGCGGCGCGACGATGCAAGTGCTGGGCGTGCTGACTTACCTGCCCGTGTTGACGCCAAAGGCCGGAGATCAGCCGTCAGAAGACGACGCCCGATTTCGCGCATTTTTGCACGCCCAGGGAGCGTGGTTTGAACTATCGCGCGGAATTTTGGAGAGCAAACCCGCGCCGCCGAATGCGTGGGCGCAATGGCTGACGCGGCAGCATGGGCACGTCGAGAAGTTGCTGGATAATGGCCCGCAGGGATTGGAAGAAAGTTATGGCACCATTTACACTGCGTTGCTGCTGGGTGAACCGGCGCTCCTCGATGCCAACCAGCGCGCGGCATTTACAGTGGCAGGAGAAATTTATCTTTTTGCCATTAGTGGACTCCATGTGGCCGTGCTGGCAGGCACGCTGTGGTGGCTGCTGCGAAAAATCCCCGGCCTGCCGCACGCGGTGGCTGAAGTGGTGACGCTCGCGGCGGCGTGGCTATACATCGAAATCGCGGGCGGCACGCCCTCGGCCCGACGCGCAGGGTTGATGTTGACGTTCTACCTGCTGGCGAAATGGTTTGGGCGGGCGCGCAGTCCGCTGGCGGCAGTGCTGGCGGCGGGCGTGGCGACATTACTGATTGATCCGTTGGCCCTGCAAAATTCGGGCTTTGAGCTCTCGTATGCGGTGGTGCTCGGCTTGATTTTATATGCGCCGCTGTTGCGTGACTTGCTGCAGCGCCGCGCGATGCCCTGGCGCGATGTGCCGCCGGCCAGCCTGGCGCCATGGCAAAAATGCGTGCGCTGGATTTGGTCACGCTTGCTGGATATGGGCGTCACGGCGTGGACGGCCTTGCAAGGCAGCGCGCCGTTAACGGCGGAATTTTTCGGGGTTTTCTCGGCACATTCGTTGTCGCTGAATTTTATTTTCTTTCCGCTGGTGTGTACGGTGCTATGGTCGGGCGCGGTGGCGGTGCTGGCAGGCTTTTGCGGAATTCCGCCGTTTACCTGGCTGGCGTGGCTGGCTAATGGCGCTGGGCTGGTAGTCGTGGGTTTGATGCAAAAAATCGCCCAGTTTGCACCGCCGTGGCCGTGGCTGTTTGTGCATTTGCAAATTACGCCGCCGGTAGCGGGGTCGTTTGCGGCGCTGATAGTATTAATGGTGATGCTGCTGGGACAGCCGAGAAACCAGGTGCCCAAGTGGTGGTATTACGGATTGCCGCTGGTAGTGCTAGTGGTCTTTGCGATTTTTACGGCGAGGGCGCGATAAGGCCGCATGGTTTTCGGTTTCCAGTTTACGGTTTACCGTTCCAAACCCCGAAGCCGCAGACTTGCGTCCATTGCCAAGGGTTGTTTTGCTTATCTGAATGAAAAGCGCCTATGAACTTGCGATGGAACGGCTGAATGCCTCCGAAAAAGAAACCGCCCCGGTCG
>Ga0302319_10021713_pt1 | contig 11554 bp, 13 predicted proteins | sample Bog_T0_2_FD_203319 | JGI IMG/M metagenome (GOLD analysis project Ga0302319, IMG submission 203319) | Peat permafrost microbial communities from Stordalen Mire near Abisko, Sweden - Bog_T0_2 | ecosystem: Environmental > Terrestrial > Soil > Wetlands > Peat | place: Sweden: Abisko, Stordalen Mire...
ACGGCAGACCCAGCCACCAGGTGCCGAGATTCCAGATGATGGCCGCGATCAGGAGGGCGAACACCATGGCGAACCCGGCGCTGCTGCCGACCTGCATGATCAATTCCACCGGCAGCAGCGAGACGATGCCGAACGCGACCGCGCCGCTCGATGCCAGCACGCCTGCCAGGTTCCAAACGCCCGACCAGACGACGGCGAAGTTGGCCGGCAGGGAATGGGTGTAGATAACGGTCGCGACAGCGTTGGCCGTATCGTGAAACCCGTTCACGAACTCGAACCCGAGCGCGATCAGAAGCGCGATGCCGAGCAGCACATACGGCAGAACCGAAACCGAGTGCACCACAGCGAGATCGCCAATCAGTTCGCTGCCCGCCCAGCCGGCGCCGGCCAGGATGATGACGGCGACGAGGATGTTCGTAAGCTTCCCCGACGAATGCTTGAGCGGGTGGGCGCTCGAATCGGGAAGATCGACGGTCATTTCAGTCATGATAGCTCCGCACGGACGCGATTTGGAAAGAGCGATAGCCAAATCGGCGCCGTCTGTCACTATTCATCGTGATGTTTTTAATATTACAGTTTTGTGACAGTTACATTGTCTTAGTATTTTATTGTCGTTTGGTTATTTCGGAAACAGTCGGAGAGCAAGTCGGCGACGCGATCATTGCGCGTCCAGCCATGAGTTGAGGCATCAGGCGTCAGCCGAGTTTTCCCGCCCGCAGCGATCGGGCGAGCGCTACGACCCTCGCCGTTTCTCCCCAAGCGACCAAATCCGGCACGGTTTCGGATTTCACCCAGCTGACTTCGTCGGCATCGCTGGCAGCCATCGCTTCGCCCGACACCCATTCAGCCGAAACCTCGACCAGGGTGTAATGGTATTCGACTCCGCCGTGGTCGCCCGGAATGATGGAATCGACCACTGTCACAATCGCAGTGGGCCGGATCGTCAGGCCGGTTTCCTCGAGAACTTCCCGCCGGGCAGCGTCGAACACAGTCTCGCCCAGAGCCTGCGCGCCGCCCGGTATGCCCCACTCGCCCTTGCGTGGCGGACGCCCGCGCCTGACCAACAGCACCTGCTGCTCGCGCCAGACCACCACCCCGACGCCGACCCAGGGCCGCACCGGATAGGCGCGATCGTCCTCGGTCGCCATGTCCGGGCGATCAGTACATATGCTGACCGCCATTGATCGACAGCGTCGAGCCCGTGATGAAACCGGCATCGTCGGCCACCAGGAAAGCGACGCCACGCGCGATCTCGTCGGCGTGGCCAAGCCGGCCGACGGGAATCCGGGCGATGATTTTCTCCAGCACATTGGGCGGAACGGCTCGAACCATATCGGTATCGATGTCTCCGGGAGCGATCGCGTTGACGGTGATGCCGCGCGCGGCGCCTTCCTGCGCCAGGGCTTTGGTGAAGCCATGAATGCCGGACTTGGCTGCGGCATAGTTGACCTGGCCGTATTGTCCGGCCTGTCCGTTCACCGAACCGATATTGACGATCCGTCCGAATCCCCGGGCGCGCATTCCGTCGAGTACGGCGTGGCACATATTGAAGCAGGAACTGAGATTGGTGCGGATAACCTCGATCCACTGCTCGTAGGCCATCTTGTGCATGGTCGCGTCGCGTGTGATCCCGGCATTATTGACCAGGATTTCGACGCGCCCCAGCGTATTCTCGATGTCGTTGACCGCCTGACGGCAAGCCTCGAAATCGCCTACATCCCATCTCCAGGCCGGAATCCCGGTCTCCTCAGTGAACTTGCGGGCTTTTTCGGTATCGCCGCCATAGCCTGCCGCCACGCGATAACCCGCGTCATGCAATCGGATCGAGATCGCCTCGCCGATGCCCCGCGTCCCGCCGGTCACAATCGCCACACGTCCGCTCATCTTTTTTCCCCCTTGCCGCCTACTCGATCATAATAGCGGAAGCCGGTAAGCTCCATGTTTCTGTTTGGCTGTGCAATGGCTTTTGTTGCATGCGACAGGCAGTCCCACGAACGGGGAGCGGACAAGCGATGCTGACGGGGTCTTGCGTGATCATCACCGGCGCGACCGAAGGCATCGGCCGCGGAATTGCCCTGGCGGCGGGCGCCTCGGGCGCCAATGTAGCGGTCACCGGACTTGACGTCCGGGCGGCGGAGGCGGTCGCGGAGGAAATCCGGGCCCGCGGCGGCAAGGCCGTCGCCGCTGCATGCGACGTGACCCGCGCTCAAGATATAGCATCGTCGATCAAGGCCACGCTCGACGCTTTCGGACGGTTGGACGCCTTTGTGCACAATGCCAACCAGACGGGAGCGCGCGCACGCGCCATCGAAGATATCCACGATGGCGACTGGGACATGCCGGTTATGGTCGGGCTGCGGCCGATCTTCACATCCGCCCAGGCAGCCCTGCCCGCGCTGATCCGCAGCGGCGGGTGCATGATCGTCCTGACCTCGCAGTCAGGGATCGACGGCACGGCGATCCTGCCGGTCTATGCCGCGGTCAAAGGCGCCCAGCGGGCATTGGTGAAAAGTCTGGCGCGCGAATGGGGTCCGCTCGGCGTCCGCGTGAACGCCATTGCGCCATCGGCGGTGACGCCGGCGCTGGAAGCCTATCTCATCCGTGAACCACAAATGCGCGACCACATGATCGCGCGGTCGCCCTTGCGCCGATTCGGCGACGCGGAGGGAGACATCGGCCAAGCGGTCAATTTCCTGATCGGGAAGGAAAGCGGGTTCGTCACCGGCCAGACACTGGTCGTCAACGGTGGCGCACTGATGATGTAGGACACCCAGCCCGCGCTCGTCGGTTCGATCAGTGGTTCGGATGCAGGAGGCGGTGAAGATGAACGATGAAATAGCGCATCGACGCATCGTCGATCGAGGCGCGCGCGACTCTGGTCCAGGCCTTGAGCGCTTCGGCATAGCTCGGAAATATGCCAACGACATCCAATTTGGACGGATCGACGAACTCGTCCATCGTGCCGGGCTTCAGCTCACCCCCGAAGACGAGGTGGAGAAGCTGCTCATTAGACGTATGCGTATGGTCCATCGACGCCCCAGCGGTTGATCGCAAACATCCCCTTCAACCCTCCCGGGAGCGATGTTAGCAAAAGACCGACGCACAGCGAAATCGGGCCGCTGCTTCAGAGCGCCGCAGCACCGATCATTTTTCGAATTCGCGATCCGGCCCATCGACTGGCGGCGCGGCCATCGAGTTCTTGTTCAGCAGCGCGAAGTTCGTTCCATCCCACCTGTATCGATCGATCGAACCGGCCCGTTCGGCCGCTTCGTGCGTCTGGAATGCGATGACCGGCGGGACGCCCTTGGAGGCTTGCTGAAGCTGATAGGCGAGCGCCAGCACGGCGCCGGTGTGAACGATCTCGCCGGATGGCAAGGTGACGAAAAGCTCGATCGACGCAGGACCATCGCCGACAAAAAGATGTGGAGACCCGGCGCAGACCAGATGGTGCGGATCGATAATGTAGCCCGGCCGGCCATCGCCGGTCAGGTCCGCTTCCTCGACCGCGTCCTTTGCCGAGAACCCGGAGGGGCAATCTTGTTTGGCCTGGGCCAGCCAATTCATCACCGTCGGCGGAAGACGAGCATCTTGCATGGCCGCATTGGCCGCGAGCGTCGTGGCCAACAGGAAAGGGACGCACGACATACGCCGCAGCATCCACGAAAAACTGAGATTCATGACACTCTTCCCGTATGGTGGGCACGAACAGAAGGGCGCGACCACCAGTTATGTTCCCGCCCCGCGCCAAAAGCGCCGTTTGACGCCAGCTTTATGCGATCGATAGGGTGGAGGGTAGACTCAGCGTTGGCAATCGCTCAAAGATGCGGAAAATCATGACAAGGAGGACATGTCCGATGTTAACCCGAATTCTAGCCGCTACCGCGTTTTCGATGCTCTGCGCGTCGGGCGCTATTGCCGGAACCTTGCAGAACGGAGTTTGGACACCGAACTGCACAGCGCCGGGCGACGCGCCGACCATCAGTTCGAAAAGCGCCGCCGCCTACAACAGCAGCGCCAAGGAAGCGCAGGCATGGCAGGAGAAGGTAAAGGCCTTTGCCGATTGCCTGAATGCCGAGGCGAAGGCCGACCAGAGCACGGTGGTTTCCACCGCAAACGACAGTGTCAAGAAAGTGTCCGACCAAATCACCGCTCTAAGCCAACAGTCTTCCGAAGCTGTCGAAAAGCTGAAAAAGAGCAATAAGTAAGCCAACTGGTGTCCGGTGGGAGAGGTGCCGCCTCCCCCACCGCCGACGCCCGGTAAACAACGCATTGACCTAGGATAGCCGATGGGCGAGGCGAAGCGGCGAGCCGAATCCGGTCTTGCCTCCCGGATGAAACTAACCTGTTACGAGACGACCGCCGACCCGATCGTGCTGCGCCCGGCGGAACCCGAGCGGGCCTGGATGGACGCCTCGAACGAAGGCTTTGCTTATCGCTGCCTGCCTTTGATCATGGCCAATGCGCATGGCTGGGAAGTGCTGTCGCCTGCCGCGTTCGAGGCCGAGTGGACCGGCAGCAACGATTTCGACGGCGTCAGGATCACGCCATTGTCGCCTTTCGGCGACTACCCGCCGGTGATGAGCCATTTCGGAGAAGGGGTCCTGACCTTCCACGTCTCGGCGCTGTTCCGCACCGACCCCAAGGTCAATCTGTGGGTCACCGGCCCGGTCAATCGACCCAAGCACGGGATCAGCCCGCTGACCGGCGTGGTCGAAACCGACTGGGCGGTGGCCAGTTTCACGATGAACTGGAAATTCACCGCGCCCGGCATCCGCGTGCGGTTCGAAAAGGACGAGCCGTTCTGTTTCTTTTTCCCGATACCCCGCGGCAATCTGGAAGAAATCCAGCCCGAGCTGAAATCGCTCTCGGACGCGCCGATGGAAACCTACGAGGGCTACGTCGCCTGGCGCGACAGCCGCTCCAAATTCATCGATACACTGCAGGACGCCGGAAGCGCCGCCAACAAGGCGCGCTGGGAGCGGACCTATTTCCAGGGCAAACGCCCGGACGGTCTGACCGGCCCGCCCGACCACCAGACCCGGATCCGGCTGAAGCCCTTCCGGCGTTAACCCGTATTTCTCACGAGAACGTGAAGCGCGGCTTGCGCTTCTCCAGGAACGCGCGGGCTCCCTCCGCCAGATCCTCGCCGGCGAACGCGCCGGTGAACAGCCCGCGGGTTTGTTCGGTTTCGGCCGTCTCGCCCGCCAGGATCGCCCCAATGACGGATTTCGAGGCGCGGATCGAATATTGCGACAAACCGGCGACCGTCTCCCCATATGCCCTGGCTTCGTCCCAAAGCTGATCGGCCGGCCACAATCGGTCGATCAGGCCCATCTTCAATGCTTCGCGCGCATCGACGAACCGTCCCGTCATCAGCAGGTCGCGCGCTGCGCCGACGCCGACAGCATCGATCAGGCGCTTGGTGTCTTCCAGCGGATAGGTAATGCCCAGCCGCCCCGGCGTGACGCCGAAGCGGGCGGTAGGGTCGGCGAAACGCAGATCGCAGCACATGGCGAGGCTGCAGCCACCGCCATAGCATCCGCCCTGAATCACGGCAATGGTCGGCTTGGAAAAGCCGCTGAGACGCCGCGTGGTGCGCAGCATGATGTCGAGGAAATCGCTGGCCTCCCCGAACTCGATGATCTGGGAGAACTCCGAAATATCCGCCCCGGCGGCGAAGGCGCTGGAGCCCGCGCCGCCGACGAACAATATTTTGACCGCTTGGTCCTGCTCTACCCTTTCGAGCAGCGACGGTATCGCGGACCACATCGCCCGATCGAGAGCGTTGTGGCGCTCCGGTCGATTCAGAATCAGGCGTGCGAAGGGTGGGTCCAGTTCGAGACGGACGGCATCGTCGCTCATGTTTCAGCTCATGCCGGCGAGGATCATGTCGGCAGCCTTTTCCGCGATCATCATGGTGGAAGCATTGGTATTGGCCGAGGGCATCGACGGCATGATCGACGAGTCCGCAACCCGCAGCCCGTCGATGCCCCTCACACGAAGGCGGTCGTCGACCACCGCGGTCGGGTCGCTGTCCGGTCCCATGCGGCAGGCCCCGATCAGGTGGAAAACCGTCGAACCCTGCTGCCGGGCCCAGGCCATGAGTTCATCATCCGTCTGCGCCTGCGCCCCCGGCAACTCCTCGCGGTCATAGAACTCTTCCAGTTCGGGCGTGGTCAGCATCCGCCGCGCCAGCTTGATTCCGGCCAACAGGACGCGCCGGTCGTTTTCTGCCGCCAGATAGTTGGGTTGGATCTCCGGCAGTTCGAACGGGTCGGCCGAGCGGATCCGGACATGGCCGGTGCTTTCCGGGCGCTGCTGCCAAGCCCCACAGGTCATGCCGGGGAAATCGTCGAGCATGCCGGCGATGCCCCCGGCCTTATAGCTGGCCGGGGTGAAGGTGAACTGCAGATCGGGCAGTTCCAGCGCCGGATCCGATTTCCAGAACACATGCACCAGAGACGGGCTGAGGGCGAGTATGCTTGGCCGGCCCAGCGCCCATTTCGCGATCTCACCCCACAGACGCGGGGGACGCGACAGCGTGTTGATGGTCCGCCCCCGGGCGCGCGCCACCATGCGGACCGCGTAATGATCGCGCAGGTTCTGGCCGACTCCCGGCAGGTCGTGCACAACCGGAACCCCGAGACCGGAGAGAAACACGGCCGAACCGATCCCGGAAAGCTGCAGCAGCTTCGGGCTGTTGATCGCGCCGCCGCACAGGACGACCTCCCGTCGCGCCCGCACGATCCGCTCCGTCCCGTTCGGACCGCCCTGGCGGTAAGCAATGCCGGCTGCCCGCCTGCCCTCGAACACGATTCTGGTCGCCTGCGCCTCGGTGCGAACATCGAGCCCGCCGCCGGCCGCCGCCGGGTGCAGGAAGGCCGTCGCGGTCGAGACCCGGCGCCCGCGGTGGATCGCCCGCTGAAAGGTACCGACCCCGGCCTGGGCGGCGCCGTTGTAGTCCGGGTTGCGCGGAATGCCGAGACCGACCGCGCCGGCGACGAAGGCCTCGCAGGCCGGATGGCACCAGTCGAGATCGGAAACGGCGAACGCGCCTCCGCGTCCCCGATAGGCGTCGTCGCCCACCCCGATGCGCCGCTCCGTGCGTTGGAAATACGGCAGCACGTCGGCATAACCCCAACCCCGGTTGCCGCGCTGCGCCCAATGGTCGAAATCGGCGGCCTGACCCCGATTATAGACCAGTCCATTGATCGCGCCGGATCCGCCCAGCGTCCGCCCCTGCGTGGTGGCAAAGCGCCGCCCGTCGGCGCCGGGCACGGGCTCGGTCATGAAGCGCCAAGTATAGGCAGGGTTGTAGAGCGTCTTGATATAGCCGGCGGGAATATGGAGAAACGGGTTCAGGTCCCGTGGCCCCGCTTCCAGCACGCAAACGGAGTTCTCCCCGCTTTCGGTCAGCCGCGCGCCCAGCAGCGAACCCGCCGTTCCCGCGCCGACGACGACAAAATCGAATACGCCGGTCTCGATGCTTTCAGTCCCCACGCGACTCCCCGCCTTCCAGTTGCCGCGCGGATATTACGGATGGGATCAAGCCGGGTCCAATGCGCGTAAGCTCCAATAGCGGATGCGCTTTCCATCTCGGCGGAATCGCTCTACGCCTTTGCGCCATGAGCTTCGCTCGCGCCGTCACCACTGTCGCCGGGCTGACCATGGTCAGCCGGGTGCTTGGGTTTATCCGGGACCTGTTGACCGCCGCCATATTGGGCGCGGGACCGGCGGCGGATGCCTATTTCGTCGCCTTCAAACTGCCCAACCTGTTTCGCCGCCTGTTCGCCGAGGGCGCGTTCAGCGTCACCTTCGTGCCCTTGTTCGCCAAGGCGGCCCACGCCGAGGGCCAGGAAGCCGCCGCGCAGTTCGCGGAGGAGGCGCAGGCGATGCTGCTGACCATCCTGGTCTCGCTCACCATTGCCCTGCTGCTGTTCATGCCGGCGGTGATGCAGGTGCTGGCCCCCGGATTCGAACGGAGCGGCGAGCGCTATGCACTGGCGGTCAAGCTTTGCCGTATCACCTTCCCTTATCTGACCTTGGTCTCGATCACCGCGCTGCAAGGCGGCGTGCTGAACGCGCTCGACCGCTACGGTCCGTTCGCGACCGCCCCCATTCTGTTCAATCTCAGCCTGATTGCCGGATTGCTGGCGACGCCGCTGTTCCCCAGCGCGGCCTATGCCCTGTCCTGGGGCGAGTTCGCGGCCGGCATCGTCCAGGTGGTGTGGATGATGGGATCGTGCCGCCGCGCCGGCATCCTGCTCAAGCTCCGCTGGCCGCGCCTGACGCCCAGGGTCAAACGGCTGTTCATCCTGATGGGCCCGGCGGCGGTCGGCGCGGGCGCCGTGCAGATCAACATCTTCATCGACACCATGATCGGCTCGCTGCTGCCGACCGGCTCGATCTCCGATCTTTATTACGCCGAGCGGCTCTACCAACTGCCGCTCGGCGTTATCGGGGTCGCGGTCGGCACCGCTTTGCTGCCGGCCTTGGCGCGGCATGTGCGCGACGGCGACGTGCCAGGCGCCAAACAACTCGAGTCGCGCGCGATCGAAGCCTCGCTGCTGCTGTCGCTGCCCGCCGCCATCGCGTTGATGGTGTCAGGCCGGCCGATCGAGATCGCCTTGTTCGCCCGCGGCGCCTTCTCGGTCGAGAACGCCGTCCATACCGCCGGCGCACTCGCCGCCTATTCCGCCGGCATCCCGGCCTATGTGCTGGCCAAGACGCTGTCCACCGCCTATTTCGCCCGCGAAGACACCAAGACGCCGCTCAAGTTCAGCCTGATCACGGTCGCGCTCAACACCGCCTTCGCGTTGTTCTTCGTCCTGGTCCTGCATTGGGGCATCGTCGGCATCTCGGCCGCGACCGGGATCACCGCCTGGATGAATGTCGGCATGCTGGCCTGGGGCCTGAGAAGCCGGGGCCTGCTGGGGTTCGACGCAAGGCTGAGGCGGGTACTGCCGCGCATTCTGCTGGCGACGGCGGCGATGGCGGCGGCGCTGTTCGCGATCCAGCGCCCACTCGACGGCTGGTGGGCTGCCGATCTGGGGCATCGCGGGGCCGGGATGGCGCTTCTGGTCGGCGGCGGGCTCGCGGTCTATTTCGGCGCGATCCTGGCCACCGGCGCCTCGTCGGTCGGCGAAATCGCCGGCCTGGTGCGGCGCGAGCGCAGGTCCGGCTTGACCGCCCCGCCGAACGAGGCGGATAAGGCCCTCCCGTCCATACCCTTCTGAACCGATCGAGACACTCGTGACCCGCATCCTCTCCGGCATGCAGCCGACCAATCAATTGCATCTCGGCAATTACCTGGGCGCGCTCAAGAACTGGGTGGCGCTGCAGGATCAGGGCGAAAATCTGTTCTGCGTGGTCGATCTGCACGCCATCACCCAGCCGCAGGACCCGGCCGTGCTGGCGCAGTCGACGCGCGAGATCGCGGCCGCCTATATCGCGGCCGGGATCGATACCGGCAAATCGATCATCTTCGCGCAAAGCCATGTGCCGGCCCACACCGAGATGTCGTGGATCCTGAGCTGCTTTGCCCGGGTCGGCTGGCTCGAGCGCATGACCCAGTTCAAGGAGAAATCCGGCAAGGACCGCGACGGCGCGCTGGTCGGGCTTTACCTCTATCCGGTGCTGATGGCGGCCGACATCCTGGTCTACAAGGCGACGCATGTGCCGGTCGGCGAAGACCAGAAGCAGCATCTGGAACTGGCCCGCGACATCGCCGGCGCCTTCAACCACCGGTATGGCGTCGATTTCTTCCCGCTGCCCGAACCGCAGATTTTGGGCGAGGCCACCCGGGTCATGTCGCTGCGCGACGGCACCAAGAAGATGTCCAAGTCCGACTTGTCGGACATGAGCCGCATCAACATGACTGACACGGCCGAGCAGATCGCGCAGAAGATCCGCAAGGCCAAGACCGACCCCGACGCCCTGCCCTCAAACCCGGAGGAACTGGCCGGGCGGCCCGAGGCCGACAATCTGCTGACGCTCTATGCCGCGCTGACCGACACGGCCAAACGGGCCGCGGTTGCCCGCTTCGCCGGAACCCAGTTCTCGCTCTTGAAAGCCGAACTGACCGAGGCCGCGGTCCAGACCCTGGCCCCGATCGCCGAGCGCATGAACGCGCTGATGGCCGACACGGACGCACTCGACGCCATATTGCGCGACGGCGCCGCCAAGGCCAACGCCATCGCCCAGCCGATCCTGGACGACACCAAGCGACTGGTGGGCTTCCTGCCGCGGTGACGACGCGCACTTCTGCACAAGAATATAAAAAGAACTCTACCGTCAGGAGGAAATTCGGCGGCAGCAGCCCGACAACCGATTTTTTCACCGGTATCGCCAAGAAAAAAGGCGTTTATTAAATCGGATCAATGATTTCGGAGATCCTGCTGTTCGGCGGCAGAGAGCCCTGAGATCATTTTGGCGCCACAAACGCGGGCTTCCGCGGCACGGGAACGCAAACTCGTGACACGGGGCGCTCCAACGGCCGAAAAGCCCTTTTGGATGCAGATGGAACCTTTCCCGTCCCTGTTGCGGCGGCATCACCCCACCTCACCTTCCACATCCAGGCGTAGGGACATGATTTGAAGCCCTCAGTTGTGTCGGTCAAGTTCAGCAAAATGGACTTGGCAGAGGATGATGCTGGCGCGCCCGGCGCGGAGCCCCCCAATAGCTCAAGCGTCGGGCGCGCCGCCGCCGTCAGGCGGCCAAAGCTCTCAGGTTTTGTTTCTTGTGTTCCTTCAAATGCTCCATGTTGAGATAGCGGGTGGCCTCCAGCCAGCCCTCGTGTGTCTCGATCGCCAGGGCCCGCGTCAGGCGCAGACAGCTGGCCCCATTGGGGAAGATGCGCACCACCAGGGTGCGGCGCTTCAACTCCTGGTTCAAACGCTCGAGCATGTTGGTCGACTTCATGTGCTTGTGGTGCGCCAGCGGCAGCACGATCCGCCGCGGCACGGTATCGAAGCTGTCGCAGAACAATGGGACCATCGCGCGACCATCGCCGCCATCATACGCTTCAACGCGACCGGACCGGGCAGGTTCTCCAGCCGTGTCATGGTCGGCCGCGAGCAGAGGTCGGCTCCGGTCTCGGGCAGCCGGCCGACCGCCATCTTGAAGGCCGGATCCCGGCGCAGCAGGTCGCAGTCGTTGGCGTCCGGGTAGCCCACCGCGATCGCGAGCGCGCGGAACCGGATCATCTCCGCCATCGCGTGCCGAACCCGTTCGGGCGCGCGGGGGTCTTCGATGCAGCCCGCCAACCGCTCGGCGATACCCAGACGGCGCTCCACCTCGGCCAGCAGCAAAATGCCGCCATCCGAAGACAGGCGCCCACCATCAAAACGGGCGACGACAGGCTCGCCGCAAACCGGTGACAGACCCGGCAGAGCAAGGGGAATATCAACTTCGGCGGGCATGGCGCTCCAGAAACAGCAGGTTCGGCTTCAGCAATCGAATCCTACATCATTCCAGAGACTTACGCTATGTTCGCCAACCCAGATGAATTATTCAGGCTAGGCTCTGTCACCAATTCCGGCATGATCACGGCCAC
>Ga0302319_10021718_pt1 | contig 11553 bp, 13 predicted proteins | sample Bog_T0_2_FD_203319 | JGI IMG/M metagenome (GOLD analysis project Ga0302319, IMG submission 203319) | Peat permafrost microbial communities from Stordalen Mire near Abisko, Sweden - Bog_T0_2 | ecosystem: Environmental > Terrestrial > Soil > Wetlands > Peat | place: Sweden: Abisko, Stordalen Mire...
CACCAGGGGCACGGAGGCACGATTCGCATTGAGGCATCCGGCTCGCGGCTTACCGCCGAGGCAGAGACTGTGGCGAGCCTTCTGATGTATGCGTACGATCTTAAGAGCTACCAGGTCCCTCAGACCTCTGCTCTGGTTCCGTTCGGCGATTCTTTTTACGATATCGCCGCCATAGCCGAAGGCACTCCTCCCGATAGCGCGTTCCGGCAGATGATGCAATCGCTGCTGGCCGATCGCTTCGCGCTCAAGGCGCATCACGAGAGGCGCGAGGTGCCCGTCTACGCGCTTGTTGTGGGGAAGAGCGGGCCGAAGCTGAGAGAGAGCGCGCCGAACTCGGATCCCGCAATAAGTTACCTTGCCAGTGGCCGGAATTGGGAATTGAAGATGCCGAGGGCGACGATGAACGACGTGATTCGCGCGATTGAAAACAGCCTTGTTGACCGCCCGGTGATCGACAGAACCGGATTAACCGGGACCTACGACATCGTGATGACTTACACTCCTCAAACTCCCGCTAATCGCAAGTCACCCGATCCGGACGATATCAGTATCTTCGAAGCAGTTCAGAAGCACGGACTGCGCCTCGAACCGCAGAAGGCGCTGGTGGATACGCTGGTTGTCGATCATGTTGAAAAGCCGTCGCCGAATTAACCCACCGTTGGCCCCAACAGGGGTGCCCAGTTTGTGCGGTATATACTATTCTGTATACACAGTACGGTTTGAATTGGGATGAGAAGAAGAACCGTGGGAACCGGTCAAAGCACAAGATCGACTTCGAGTTTGCGCGCCAGGCGTTCGACGATCCTTTCGCACTGACACGGCAGGAAAGGGATGTTGACGACGAGCAACGTTACCAGCTGATCGGCGTATGAGGAAAACACAACCGACTAAGGGTCAGAAGAAACAGCTTGCGGCGCTTGATGCGATTGGCGATGCCGAAATCGATCTAAGCGACATCCCTGAGCAGGGGAACAAGAAGGGCTGGGTTCGGGGCCCGCTTCCCACCAGGGAATTGTATCGCCCGGTTATGCAGGCGATCTCGATTCGATTGCCCGCCCCCGATCTTATGCTCGCGCGGCAACTGGCGGACAAGAGAGGCATAGGTTATCAAACTTACATCAAGCAGTTGCTGCATGATGCACTGGATCGTGAGCGCGCCTCGGAACAAAGGCGCGGTTAATTCCCCGATGGCTTTTCGATGTGGTCGATTACGAGGGAAATGACCGTGCCTTTGCCGGGTGCGAGTTTCAGCCCGAGTTGTTCCTGCAAAGCGGTGAAGAGGGAAGGGCCGTCGGCGTCGGGTCTGTCCTCGGGAGCGTATTCCAGATGCATGGCGTCGAAGTTGCCGGCGAGGCCTGTCGTATCGATAACGTCCCGCGCGAGGATGAGCGTCAGAGTTCTCGCCCAGATCGAGATGCCGGAACCCATCGCGTCCATAGTGCGATTTAAGCCGGTGGCTCCCGTTCTGATGATTCCGCACGGTGGACTTTTCGGGTCGGCGGGCGGGCAGGCGCCATCTTTCAGCGGCTGGAACTTAGGGCCGCTTTTAGCGAGGGTCAGCGTGAATATGGGACCTTCTTTTGTTTCGTGATGGGCTTAAAGTTTAAAACGTTCTTCGAGAAGCACCCTGAGCATGGGCATCATCTGCTCTTTCGTTGCGTCGAAACCGGCCTTCGCCTCGAAATCGAACCGCTCGGCGTCCATTGAGGCGGAAAGGCCGGTGATTCGGAACCCATCCACGGCGTAAGCCATGCCGATCAGCAGCTTCAGGACCACGTTCTTTGCGTTGAGAGTGCCGTGAGCTATCTGGAATCGTCCGCCGGGAGGGCCGCCGTTGCTGACCCTGACGGACGCAACTTCGAACCGCGTCTGAGCCATCGCAGCAACGGCTATCAATGCCGGCAACAGCCTATAAAGCCGTAGCCGCGACCAGCCTTTTTAGATTGGCTCCGCAGATCTTGCTGCCCGCGAGTTTATCGCCGTTGGGGCCTCCCCAATGGGTTTCGAGATGAATGTAGCCGTTGTAATCATCTTCAGCCAGCGCGTCGATCTGGCCTTCCCAGTCGACATCGCCCTCGCCTAGCGGACACCAGATTGGCTTGTGGCCTTCGAGCGTGCAGTCCTTGGCGTGAACGTGCGCGATGCGATTGGTTTCGAGCAGCAGATAGCCGGAGGGGAAAGGCTTCTCCCCCGATACGTAGGCGTTGGCCGGGTCCCATACGACCTGAAGGTTCTCGTGATCGATCGCGGCCAGCACGCGCGCTGTCTCCTGAGCGGTTGCGATGTTGCAGGCGTGCTCGTTTTCAAGACCTATGATGAGGCCGTGCTTGCCGGCTTTGTCGGAGAGTTCCTGCAGCGCATCCACGACGCGCTCGAAGACGGCTTCGGGTTTTACCACTCGCCAGTAAGAGAACACGCGGACGATCTTCGCACCGGTGCGCTTTGCGATTTCGAAGGCACGCTCGGCGAGGCGAGACTGATCTTCGAAGCTGTGCTTTGCGTTGAAGCTGTCCTGCTGAAAACGCGAATCGACTTCCGGCGCGTCCGGCAGCGTGCATTTGAGTAAAGGCGAGGCAATCGAAATCACTTCCAGCTGACATTGGCGAAGAATGTCCATGGCGGCATCGATTTCGGCATTATCCAGATCCATGATGTTCTTACCGCCGATCATGCGGAGTTCGGCGCCCTTCATACCGAGCTCATGCATTGCGGCCGCGGCCACTTTGAGATCGCTCGAAAATTCGTCGGTGATGGCGCCGGTACGAAATCGTTGCATTCAACCGGATTTTAGCAGGATCTCACAGTTTCATCCGCTCCAGCTTGCGGTAGAGAGTCTTGCGTTCGATGCCCAGGATTGCGGCGGCGCGGCTCTTGTTGCCGCCTGTGGCGGCGAGTACGCGGCGAATCTGGTCGGCTTCGGTTTCAGCGAGAGTTTCGCCGCCGCCATCTTTGGGTTCCATGGCGGAAATGGCATCCTGGACGGTCTCGGCGTCGATGCGGTCGGAGAGGATGGTGAGGCGCTCGATTAAATGCTGGAACTGGCGAACGTTGCCGGGCCATGTGAAATCGCGCAGGGCCTTCAGGCCGGATTCGGTTAGTATTACGTCACGGTTGTAGCGGTTGTTGTATTTATCGACGAAGAACTGCGCCAGCAAAGGGACGTCGATGCGGCGTTCGCGCAGAGGCGGCAGTTCGAGCCTTACTACGTTGAGGCGGAACCAGAGATCTTCGCGGAATTTGCCTTCTTCGACCATCTTCTGCAGGTTGCGATTGGTGGCCGCGATGACGCGCACGTCGACTTTTTTTTCGCGGGGCGCGCCTACGGGGCGAATCTCGCGTTCCTGGAGGAAGCGCAGCAGCTTGACCTGGAAGGCGCTGTCGATATCGCCGATTTCATCGAGAAAGACGGTGCCGCGGTTGGCCGATTCGAGGACACCGATGCGGTCGCGATCGGCGCCCGTGAAGGCGCCTTTCATGGCTCCGAAGAGTTCGCTTTCGAGAAGAGCCGCGGGGATGGCTCCGCAATTTACGGCGACGAAGGGATTCGCCATGCGATTGCTGAAGCGGTGAATCATGCGGGCGACGAGTTCTTTGCCGGTGCCCGTTTCACCTTCGATCACTACTGTGGCATCGGTGGGGGCGACCTTTGAAACCGTCTTATAGATTTCCACCATGCCCGCGGAACTGCCGATCATTTCGCTTTCCGGAAGTTCTTCGCGCTCCACTTCATCGTCGTCCGAGACGCGGGAATTCACGGCTCGCTTCACGGATTCGAGCAGAGTATCGAGTTCGAATGGCTTGGCGAGATAATCGAAAGCGCCGTTGCGTGTCGCTGCCATTACGGTTTCCATGGTGCCGCGCGCGGTCATCAGGATCACGGAGCAATTCGGGTCCTGTTTTTTCGCGGCCATGAGGACGTCGATGCCGGTACGGTCATCGATATAGATATCGGAGATCACCAGGGGAAACGGGGTCTGGCCCAGGCGTTCTATGGCGTCGCGTGTGTTCGATACCGCTTCCACCGCGAAGCCTTCCATTTCGAGAAAAGTCACGATGGTAGTGCGAACGCTGGAATCGTCCTCTACAACCAGAACTGGCTCAGTCATGATGTTCGTTTTAGGATCAGGCTGAACTTCGATCCCTTACCTGGCTCCGATTCCACATGGATCGAGCCGCCGTGCTGTGTCACTATTTGCTCCACTATTGAAAGTCCGATTCCCGTTCCGGCTTCACCCGATTGTTCCGCGCGCTTTGTTCGGTAGAACTTCTCGAAAATTCGGGTTACTTCTTTTTTATCCATTCCGATTCCCTGGTCCTGAATGGAAAGCCTCACCGAGTCCTCTCTTATATCTTCGCTGAATACCCGTACCAGCGTATCGGACGGCGAGTATTTCACCGCGTTAGTCAGGAGGTTGTAGACAGCGTATTCCATCAGTTCACGGTCGCCGGTGAGCTCCGTTACGGGCAGCGGCTCGATCAGGATGTCGATTTTCTTACGATCGGCGAAGGGCCGGGCGCGCTCCGCGCAGCGATCCACGACTTCAGACAGAGGAAAGCGCTCCTGCTTCAACTCCATCTGCCCTGCCGATAGACGTTCGACGCTGAGAAACGTTTCGATCATACGGGCCAGACGTTTGGTTTCGGAGTTGATCAGGTCCGCAATCTGGGTGCGCTTCGCCTCGGGCATGGTAGCGGCGTAGCGGCTGATGAGCTCGCTCGAGCCCTGGATCGCCGTGAGCGGCGTACGCATTTCGTGAGTGACGAACTGCATGGCGCGCTGATAGCGGTCTTTCTCGCCTTCGCTGCGGACCAGTTGACGTCGCACGATCAGGTGTCTCCATGCGGCGGCGGATGTGATGGCGAAGGCCGCGGCAAGGGTTCCGGGCAGCCAGGGCCAAACTACGTTGGAACGCTCGAAAGCGATGGCGGGTATCGCCTGCGAAGCCAGCATGACCAGAGCCGCGCCAATGTTCGCAGGCCAGCCCGACAGGAACGCGTAGATCAATCCGGCGGCAGTTGCCAGGGCGAAGCAGGTGGCAAGCACGGCCAGAGGCGACGCATCGACAAGGAACATGCGTTGAGCGAGCGTCTCAAATGCGTTGGCGTGCAGTTCCACACCTGGCATGGCTTCGCTGTTGGAGACGGGCGTCATCCAGCTGTCGCCCGCGGCCTGCTCGGTCTCCCCGACAAAGACAGCCTTGCCCGCGAAGCGTGACACCAGCGCGCGATCGGCGTCGAGATCGGCGATTGAAATCCTGGGCAGCGGAGCCGCGGCGTAGCGGATGCGAACCAGATGGCTTTCGCCTCCGTAGGTGGGTATTTGCGTGGCGCCCGCCGCCACATCACGCGGCGATTCGCCTTCATAGCGCACGCCGGAAGCGATACGCCAGGCTTCGAAGGCGAGCGCCCAGCGCCGTTCCTTGCCCGCCGCCATCGCAAGCGGCAGATCGCGGCTGACGGAATCGTGACGGTCGAAATCGGCGTGCACCTGGGCGACGGCTTCGGCGTAGTTTCGGAAGCGGGGCAGGGGATCGTTCCAGGTTCCGTCCCTGAGTACATAGCTGGCGAGGATCAGGTGCGGTGTGGCTGCGAAGGCGCGTTCGAGGGCGCGGTCCGCCGCTTCGTCGGTGCCCCGCTCGGCCAGGATGACGTCAACGGCAACCGCGAGCGGATGGGCGGGCGCGATCTTTTCGAGACCATCGGCCAGGGCCGCGCGGACGCGGGAACGTCCTCCGTAAAGGCGCAGGGTTTTCTCGTCGATGGCGAGAATGATGCAACTCGGCGGCCATGGCTTCGAGCGTTCGAGGCGGAACAGAAAATCGTAGGCGTTCAGATCCTGCTGCTCGCCCAGGGGCGTGAAATCGATTGCCAGGGCCAGCGCCGCTGAGACGATGGTGAGCGCGGCGAGTGCGAGATATTTTTTACTTGCCGTGCGCCATGGCGCGCTCAATTTCATCGGGATCCACCGGCAGGGCGGCGCTCAGAACCTTCGCGCCCGTTTCCGTTACCAGGACTACATCTTCAATCCTCACGCCGATATTCTCTTCCGGGATGTAGATACCGGGCTCTATCGTAATCACCATTCCTGCCTTGAGCGGTTCTTTAGTGTCGGACTCGTCGTGGACGTCGAGACCTACGTGATGCGAAAGGCCATGCGTGAAATACTTGCCCAGCGGCTCGCCGTGCAGGTCTTTTCCGTGCGTGTTGATGTAGTCATAAGCGATCTGATAGAGGCTGTTGGGCGATTTCTTCGGAATCGTCATACCGGGTTTTACCGCGGCAATAGCGGCGCGCTGCGCTCCGAGAACGATGTCATAGATTTCACGCTGGCGCGGCGAGAATTTGCCGTTAGCGGGCACGGTTCTGGTGATGTCGCTGGCGTAGTTATTGCATTCCGCGGCTACGTCCATCACGACGACTTCGCCTTCGTCCATGCGGCGGGAGTTGCGGGAATAGTGCAGGATGGTTGAGTTGGGTCCAGAGCCGACTATGGGAGCGTAGGCGCTGCGGCGGCAGCCATCCATCAGATAACTGCCCACCATGATTGCGGCCACTTCGTATTCGTATTCTCCAGACCGAATCATTTTCCAGGCGGCCTTGTGGGCTTCGATGGAAGCGTCGGTGGCGCGCTCGATCAGACGGATTTCTTCGGGCGACTTCTGCATACGCAGTTCGGCGATCAAAGGCCTGGCATCGACAAGCGTGCGCATGGGCGCGAGTTTTTCGAGAGCGGTGTCGAGGCTGTAGATCTTCGGGCTTTCGTTCAGCAGCGAACGAAATTCCGTTTCGAAGCGTTCGGCCGGCATAACGGTCGCAAAGCCGGTGATGTCGCGAACGCTGGAATCGTCGGGGCCAAGCTTGCGGCCGGTCCATTTTTCTTCGCTCGGCAGGCGCTTTGGGAGGAAGAAGATTTCCTTTTCCGGAGTCATTACGAGGATCGCACCGGGTTCTTCCCAGCCGGTGAGATAGAGGAAGTTCGTTTCCTGGAAGAAGCCGTAATGGAGGTCTTCGCTTTCCTTCGCGCCGAAGAGGACGAGGACGCCGTCGGGGATACTTTCGCGGAGTTTGGCGCGGCGTGCGGCGTAGTCCGGAGACACTGCTGCGCCGAGGTTCAGAGCCAGGGTGAGGAGGAAGAGAATGCGCCGCAAGCCTTGAGTATAGCGGTTATAATTGCGGTCGGAGAGCTTCCGGTATGGCGACGACTACAAGCCTGATGACGTTCGCGCAGTTTGAGCAGATGCCGGACGACGGGCGCCGCTATGAACTCAGAAACGGAGAACCGATCGAAGTGCCTCCAGCAATACACGATCATTTCCTGATACAGCGTCAGCTCAGGCGTTTGCTGGAGCCGCTCACGGCTTTGGCTGGCATTGTCGACACAGAATGGGGCTATCGAGCACACCCTGAATATGAGTACCGAAGAGCCGATGTCGCTTTCGTTTCGCGAGCCCGGTTTGACGCGGTGCCGCGGCAAGGATACCTAATGGGCGCACCGGAGTTGGTCGCCGAGGTTTTGTCGCCTTCAAACCGTCGCGGCAAGATCGCCGAAACGCGGCGGCTCTGCCTTGAAAATGGCTGCCGTGAATTTTGGGTGAGCGATCCGAAGCGCCGCAGCGTGGAAGTTTCCACTCCCGATGGCCTCTCAAAAACGTACCAGACCGGACAACAAATCCCCCTCCTCTTCGGCGGCGAACTCGCTGTAACCGCAATCTTCGAATAAACGATATGGCGACAACCACCAGCCTGATGACGTTCGCGCAGTTCGAGCAAATGCCCGACGACGGACGCCGCTATGAACTGCGCAACGGAGAACCGATCGCAGCGCCTCCACCCATACACAGACATTCAGTTCCTCAATGGAAGCTGTTCTGGCTCTTCCACGAAGCCTTGGGGGGCCATGGCCAGGTAACCGCCGAACAGGGGTTTCGCCCTACTGCCGAATATGAGTACCGGGTGGCGGATTTAGCTTTTACCAGCCAGCCTCGCTGGGATGCAATTTCCCTGGACGGCTACCTGACAGGTGCGCCCGAGATGGTAGCTGAAGTGCTTTCCCCCTCGAACTCAGCCGCTGAGATGCTGGAGAAGGAGCAACTCTGTCTGGACAATGGCTGCCAGGAGTTTTGGGTCATCGATGCGAAGCGCCGGACCGTACGGGTCTCCACTCCCGACTGCCATTCGAAGACGTATCAGACCGGACAACAAATCCCGCTCCTCTACGGCGGCGAACTCGCGGTAGCCGCAATCTTCGAATAGCGCTGACGACGTTCGCGCAGTTCGAGCAAATGCCGGACCATGCAACGGAGGCCCGATCGAAGCGCCGCCGCCGATAACACAGAAATTCGGCTCCACAATTGAGCAATCATAGCGATCAGGCTGACCGAGCCAAGCCAACGACGGGCATTTTGAGCAGGCCAGCGGGACTATCGAATTCCTGTACCGTTTTTCTTAGCCGGTTTCTTCGAAATTCGCTATTCTGCGTCGCCGGAACTTTTTGGTGTCGCCGTCTCCGCAATGCGTAGAGTGCTTCCCTGCGGCTCAGCGGTCCACTTCGTTATCGAGAAGCCCGCGGAGCCGTTCGACGGCGAAGTTCGTACCCCGCACCGCATCCTCGAACCACGGCGGTAACACTGCCGCAATTCCCAGCTCGGCAGACGGATACCCTCTGACCATCTCGACGAGGAGCTGGGGCTGCGGTTGCTCGCCTACGGGCGCGCGCGGATTGTGGAAAACGGCCAGCGCTTCAATGTTTCCGCGCTGGTTCTCCTCGAATGCACGGCGCAACATGGTCATACTGCGCCGGTAGATATCGCGGAGCGCGCCTTCGGAGGCGACGTGGCCACCGCAAACGCCTCGTTCCGCTACTCGCTCAATGTGTTCCCGATCATTGCCGGCAGCGACAAAGATCGTCTCTACGCGGAACCCTTTCAGATGGGCGCGGCGCGCCTGATCGAAGGTGACTTCCCGGAGTGTCGTTTCGAAGGCGAAAGAATGGCGCCTATCGATGTGCTCGTTAATGAATTGCTCCATCTTTTGTCCGGCTTGCTGCCGAAACTGCATATACAGGTCGCGGCGCGGACATCGGTGCTAAAAGCGTCAATCTGCATCTGGGAGATCGGGAAGAGGGATGACTTGCCGCCGCCCGACGGTCCGGCGACGATCACCATGCGCGGTGCGGGCATGGCTGGCGTTGTTACTGATCGACCGTCAGCCTCGCATCGACATCGGCGAGGGTAGAACGGTCGATGACGTGGCCTTGTTCGTCGATGAGGCCGGCGCGAAAGGCCTTCATTCGCTGCTCACGGACAAGCGGCGCGCCGTGGGCAATAAGCGCCCGGTAGAAAGCCAGGCGTTCAGCAGGATCGTCGAGATTGATCTGGTCAACGTCGAGAGGGTTCTTCAGTGCCGCCATACTTTCAGTATATGGCTTCAAGGTGAAAATAGGGGCAAGTGGATGAAAAAGGGGTGCTTAAACGTTTTGGGGGTTCGGCCCGTTTTACGTAAGACAGCACCGCTCGCTGACGCGCGCGGCTCAGCAAGTGCTCTGAAATCAATACCAACATTCCGAGCCGCGACCGTAAGGAAGCGGTACACAGTCTTCGGAATGACCGATTTCCGCTGGAACCCCCAAAATGGTTAAGCACCCATGAAAAAGGAAAGGCGCTAAACTAATAGAAACGGCTTCATCGGTCACAACTCCTTTTCGAAATAATATCTGGTCACGAGGGACCAACTCAGGCGCCGGGTTAACCTGAGCGTCAGAGCTTACCTATGTCGCAAAAACAGATTTCCACCGGCGTGGTACACCACGTGCCGCCGGATTTAATAAAGGCGCTTAGATCCGACCCGCAAGCGTTATCGGCATGGGAGGATATTACACCGCTCGCACGCAATGAGTGGATCTGTTGGGTTGAGTCGGCTAAAAAAGCGGAAACCAGAAGCCGCAGGATCGAGTGGGGCTGTTCCAGCCTTAGGGATGGAAAACGACGCCCCTGTTGCTGGCCCGGATGCCCCCACCGCTAATTCGAGGTAGATGATCATGCAAGAGGAACAAATACGTGAAGCTCTGAACAAGCACTGGCAGGCATCGGCCGCCGGCGACGCAAACGCGGAACACGATATCTACCATGAAGATGCCGTTTGCGATTATCCTCAGTCAGGTGAGCGAATCCTCGGGCGAGCCAATTTACAGGCCTTGCGGAGTCATCATCCTGGCAAGCCGTCGGGCTTCAAAGTCAGGCGAATTCTCGGAAAAGACGATCTCTGGATCACGGAATACACAATCACCTATCAGGGCCGTCCGGCATATACAGTGAGCATTATGGAATTTCTCGACGGTAAGGTTGTGCATGAGACACAGTACTTCGCGGATCCTTTCGAGGCGCCACCCTGGCGGAGCCAATGGGTTCAGCGGATCGCGTGATGCCTTATCGCTCATCAAGCCCCGCAACGCCGTAATTCGGGCATGGACGAATGTAAACCTGGCGGGTCGGCGACTGCTACGCCACGTGGATTTGCTCGCGGACAGGGGACAATTCTGCGAATCATCGAGGCGGCCCAACGCAAGTCAGGCTGCCACCGTCGAAGATGCGGCCACAGCCGGAAGCGGTTGGGGCCGGACTCCCTTGATCATTAACCACAACATGACGACTCCTTCCCCGACGAGGCACGGTGAGACCATCCTTGTGACTCGATCCACGTATTGCGGCACCAACAAACCCGTAAAGGCAATGAGCATATAGGCAAAGCCGTTAACGATCAATCCGGCGCCCATCAGCCGGGGAAGGAACACGGACCGGAACACCAAAAGTCCGAAAGGAAGGAGCCAGAGACCGGCAAAGACTTCGTTAATCAGGAAGCCGTGATCATGGACACGCAGAAAGAGCATCGCGAGCGCATCCTCCTGTGGTTTTCCGAGTACGGACAGGATGGGCTCGCCCCTCACGAGCAGGAGCGCAGCAACATCGTTCAGCACGTTGAGGAAGTCGATAACGCAAGGCATCAGCCCGCCCAGGATCACCATGAGCACACCGAGTTTCCGGTCCACGTCCTTGAGTACCTGGTAAAGTGCCAGAGCGACGAAGATACAACTGATTCCGGCGAGCAGGTCGGTGACGATCCCGGCACGAAACATCAACTCGTGCGTGGCGATGTTCCTCGCCGTCGCGGTCGCGTTGTCACGCACAACCAACTTGCCAGCAACAAAGATGGGGCGGAACACTGAGAAGCCAAGAAGCAGATAAAGGAACCCGGCGACTCTCCCTGGGTTATGACTCGACCCCATACCCGTCCTCTCCAGTGGCCTTCACAGCCTAGCGCCCTTCTTCGATCGAGAGGCGCAACAGACGACGAAATTTTAACACATGATCGCGGCAATGCCGTTGACCAAACAGGGGATTGCGCCGACTTGTCCGGGCAGATCGATCACGCGGTTCGGATCGGCCAGAGCGTCGACCAGTACTCCGAAGAAGGGAACCATCATCTCCTCCCAGGTCTGGGTGCCTCCGAAGACGTCAACGGCGGTGCGCATTCGTGCGTTGATCGTCACGGCTCCCG
>Ga0302319_10021719_pt1 | contig 11553 bp, 8 predicted proteins | sample Bog_T0_2_FD_203319 | JGI IMG/M metagenome (GOLD analysis project Ga0302319, IMG submission 203319) | Peat permafrost microbial communities from Stordalen Mire near Abisko, Sweden - Bog_T0_2 | ecosystem: Environmental > Terrestrial > Soil > Wetlands > Peat | place: Sweden: Abisko, Stordalen Mire...
GCCAACGCCAATCTCATTTTCTGGGCGGCGCGCGACGACGCGCTCGCGCTCAATTTCGCCGTCGACTATTGGGATGCGCTCGGCTGGAAGGACACGTTCGCCAAGCCGGAGTTCACCGCACGCCAATGGGCCTATGCGCGCGCGCTCGGCCACGGCGAGGTCTATACGCCGCAGGCGATCGTCAACGGACGCGCCGACGTCACCGGCGCCGACGCTGGCGAGCTCGCCGCAACCGTCCGGCGCGAGGACCGCGGCGCCGGAGGCCCCGAGCTGTCGCTTTCCGCGGGCGTGGCGCGCGTCGGCGCAGGCGCCGCGCCGCCCGGCGGCGCGGATGTCTGGCTCGCGCGTTACGACCCGGCGATCCGCAACGTCTCGGTCAAGCGCGGCGAGAACGCCGGCCGGCTGCTGCCGCATGCCGACGTCGTCGTCGATCTCGTCCGCCTCGGCCTCTGGCGCGGCGAAGCCGAGCGCTTCGATCTGCCGGCCAAGCCCGATCCGCGGCTGCGCGACGCGGTGCTGGTGCAGGCGGCGGGAGCGGGACCGATCCTCGCCGCCGTCAAACAACCCGCCGAGTAACGCTGCGGTCGGCGGCGCCCTCTTGCCGTCGGGCCGTTGTTCTGCATATGTTCTTAGCCGGGCGGCCGCCGTCGCGGCCGGGCGGGGGACGGAATGGTTGCGCGGGTCGCCACGGTGGCGTTCGAAGGCGTCGAGGCGCGCCCGGTCGACGTCCAGGTCCAGGTCGCCAACGGCGCGGTCGCCTTCACCATCGTCGGCCTGGGCGACAAGGCGGTCGCCGAATCGCGCGAGCGGGTGCGCGCCGCGCTGGTCGCCTCGGGCCTGGCGCTGCCGGCCCGCCGGATCACCGTCAATCTCGCCCCCGCCGACATGCCCAAGGAGGGCAGCCACTACGATCTGCCGGTCGCGCTCGCCGTCATGGCGGCGATCGGGGCGATCCCCGCCGACGCGCTCGACGGCTACGCGGTGATCGGCGAGCTCGCGCTCGATGGGGCGATCAGCGCCGTCGCCGGCGTGCTCCCGGCGGCGATTGCCGCCAATGCGCGCGGCCTCGGCCTCATTTGTCCCGCCGCCTGCGGTCCTGAGGCGGCGTGGGCGTCGGCCGATCTCGACATCCTGGCGCCGCGCTCGTTGATCCAACTCGCCAACCATTTCAAAGGATCGCAGATTCTCTCGCGCCCGACGCCGGCGTTGCGGGCCGCCGGCGCGCCGCAGCCCGACCTCGCCGACATCAAGGGCCAGGAAAGCGCCAAGCGCGCGCTCGAGGTCGCGGCCGCCGGCGGCCACAATCTCCTGATGTGCGGCGCGCCGGGCGCCGGCAAGTCGATGCTGGCGCAGCGGCTGCCGTCGATCCTGCCGCCGCTGAGCCCGCGCGAGCTGCTTGAAGTGTCGATGGTCCACTCGGTCGCCGGCATCCTCGCCGGCGGCGCCTTGACCGATCGCCGGCCGTTCCGCGCGCCGCACCATTCGGCCTCGATGGCGGCGCTGGTCGGCGGCGGCGTCCACGCCAAGCCGGGAGAGATTTCGCTCGCCCATCATGGCGTGCTGTTTCTCGACGAATTGCCGGAGTTCAACCCGCAGGCGCTCGACAGCCTGCGCCAGCCGCTCGAAGCCGGCGAGGTGGCGATCGCCCGCGCCAACCATCGGGTGGTCTATCCCGCGCGCTTCCAGCTCGTCGCGGCGATGAACCCCTGCCGCTGCGGCCATGCCGACGAGCCCGGCTATGCCTGCTCGCGCGGCCCCAACGCGCGCTGCGTCGCCCAATATCAGGCGCGCCTCTCAGGGCCGCTGCTCGACCGCTTCGATCTGACGATCGACGTTCCGGCGGTCGCCGCCGCCGACCTTCTGCAGCCGCCGCCGCGCGAAGGCTCGGCCGAGGTCGCCGAACGCGTCGCGGCGGCGCGCGCGATCCAGATCGAGCGCTATCGCGCGCTCGGCCTCGACGGCGTCGCCTGCAACGCCGCCGCGCCCGCCAATGTCGTCGAGCGGATCGCCGCGCCCGATGCACCGGCGCTGTCGCTGTTGCGCGACGCGGCCGAACGGATGCGGCTTTCGGCGCGCGGCTATCACCGCGTGCTCAAGCTTGCGCGCACGCTCGCCGATCTCGACCGCGCCGACACGGTCGGCCGCGCCCATCTCGCCGAGGCGCTGAGCTATCGCGGCCCCCAGGAACGCGCGGCGGTCGCGGCGGCGTAACGTCCGCGCCGGCGCGGTTCGCCGCTTGGCGGCGGAGCGGTTCTCCCGCCGGTCGGCTGAGCAGGGGGGCTCGGGCGATCGACGGCGCCGTCCGCCGGCGCGCTTTCAAGCCCTGGCTCCGAGCTGTGATCGTGCGTCCTCAGGCCTCGTTCGCTCGACTTTCGACGGTCGGGGCAAGGTTTTCTCAACTGCGCCCTGTCATCGTCCGTTTGGCCGAATCCTGAAGGATCGGCGGCCGGGACATCCAATGTTCGACGCTCTCGCCAACGCCGCGCAGTTCGATTTGCGCGTGCTCGCCATCGAGGCCGGTCCGCTGCTGGCGCTGACGATCGCGCTCGCCGCGGCGATCGCGGGCGCGCGCCGGCGCGCCGAATCGCGCGGCGCGCAGGCGGAGGCGGAGACCGAGCGCCTGCGCGACGAGGTCTGGCGGCTGAAGGAGTCGGCGACCGCGCGCGAGCGCGCCGAAGCGGCGAGCGAAGCCAAATCGCGGTTCCTGGCGACGATGAGCCACGAGATCCGCACCCCGCTCGCCGGCATCCTCGGCATGGCCGACCTGCTGCGCGACGCTGGGCTCGATCCCGAGCACGCGAGCTACGTCGAGGCGATCCGCGGCTCGGGCAGCGCGCTCGCCGGCCTGATCGACGAGATCCTCGATTTCTCCAAGATCGAAGCGGGTCGGCTCGAGCTCGTCAGTGAGACCTTCGACTTGAAGAAACTGGTCGAAAGCGTCGTCGAGCTGCTGGCGCCGCAGGCCCAGGGCAAGGGGCTGGAGATTTCCGCCTCGATCGTCGCCGGCGCGCCGCGGCTCGTCGTCGGCGACGGCCTGCGGCTGCGCCAGGCGCTGACCAACCTCGCCGGCAATGCGGTCAAGTTCACCGAGCGAGGCGGGGTCGGCGTCGAACTGTCGCTCGCCGACGACGGGCGGGTGCGGTTCCAGGTCAAGGACACCGGCCCCGGAGTGCCGCTCGATCGCCGCGCCGCGATCTTCGAGGATTTCGAACAGGGCGACGGCTCCAACGCGCGCCACTACGAGGGCACCGGGCTCGGCCTCGCCATCGCCAAGCGCATCGTCGCTTTGATGGGCGGCGAACTGACGCTCGCCGACAATCCCGGCGGCGGCTCCATCTTCGCCTTCGCGGTCGCGTTGCCGGCGGGCGCAAACGCGCCCGACGAATCGGCGCCGAAGGCGCTCGCCGGCCGCCGCGCGCTGATCGTCGCCAATTCGCCGTTCGAGGCGCCGGCCATCGCCGCCCGGCTGGTCGAAGCGGGCCTCGCCGTCACCCGCGCCGAAGGCCTCGACGACGGCCTGACCGCTTTGGCGAGCGGCGACCGGCCGGATCTCGTCATCGTCGATTGCGCGCTCGGCGTCGAATCGACCAACCGCCTCGCGCGCGCTGCACGCGCCATCGGCGCCCCCAAGGCCTTGGTGCTGTTCTCGCCGTTCGAGCGGCGCGCCTTCGGCCCGGTGTCGCTCAGCGGCTTCGACGGCTGGCTGGTCAAGCCGGTGCGCGCTCGCTCGCTCTATGAGCGGCTCGCTGACGAATTCGCATCCGCCGCGCCGCCGGCGCCGGCTCCTGCGCGCGCCCTCCGCCGCCCCCGCGGAATGCGGGCGCTGCTCGCCGAGGACAACGACATCAACGCCCTTGTCGCCCAGAAGGCGCTGCGTCGGCTCGGCTTCGACGTCGAGCGGGCGCGCGACGGCGAAGAGGCCTCGCGTCTCGCGCTCGCCGCGGCGCCGCGGTTCGAAGTCGTGCTGATGGACATCAAGATGCCGGGCGTCGACGGGCTCGAAGCGGCCCGCCGCATCCGCCGCGCCGAGGCCGAGGCGGGCGCGCCGCGCGCGGCGATCGTCGCGCTGACCGCGAGCGCCGCCGCCGAGGACGCCGAGGCCGCGCTGGCGGCGGGTTTCGACGAATTCCTCGCCAAGCCGGTCGAAGTCGGCCGGCTCGCCGCGACGATCGAGCGCCTGCTCGCGACGCAAGCGCCTCGCCCGGCCCGCGTCCATCTGTCATAAATTCGTGCGACAAGAATGATCTGACGACGATTCGCGGGGGCGAATCGGAGGGTTGGGGATGAGCTTGGCGAGCTTGGCGGGCGCGGCGGCCGGACGGCCGGGGCTCCGCCGTCAAGTGCGCGACCTCATGGGGCTGACGAAGACGCTGGCGGCGATCGGCGAACTCGACGTCCGCCTGGCGACGACGAAGGCGGAAATCCGTCGCGCCCAGAAGTTGCGCTACCGCGTGTTCTTCGAGGACGGCGGCGCCAAGGCCGACCCGACCGCGCGACTGATCCGCCGCGACGTCTGTCGCTTCGACCGGGTCTGCGACCACCTCATCATCGTCGATAATGCGATCGTCCGCATCGACGGCAAGCCGACGGTGATCGGCGCCTGCCGGCTGTTGCGCGACGAGGTCGCGGCGGCGAGCTTCGGCTTCTACAGCGCCGGCGAATTCGACGTCGTCTCGCTGATCGCGCGCCATCCCGGCAAACGGCTGCTCGAGCTTGGCCGCTCCTGCGTCGCGCCCGCCTATCGCTCCAACAAGCGAGCGATCGAACTGATGTGGCGCGGCATCTGGGCCTATGCGCGCCACCATCGCGTCGATGCGATCTTCGGCTGCGCGAGCTTCCCCGGCGCCGACGCCAAGGCGCATGCGGCCGCGCTGAGGTTCCTGCGCGCCGCGGGCGGCGAGGATCCGCAATGGGACGTCGGCGCGGTCGCCGGCCGCGCCGCCGATCTCGGGCCGGCGCCGGTTGCGCCGCTCGACGCGCGCAGCGCCTTGCGGGCGCTGCCGCCCTTGATCAAGGGCTATTGGCGGCTGGGCGCGAAGTTCGGTTCCGAGGCGGTGGTCGACGCCGATTTCGATTCGACCGATGTGCTGGCGGTGATGCCGGTCGCCGAGATCGAGCCGCGCTATCTCGAATATTTCGCCCCCGACCGCGCCGCGCCGCTCGCCGCGTGAGCGGGCGCGACCGGCCATTTCCAAGCCGGAGAAAATCGTCTAATCAGGGGCGGCGCTTCGCCGCGACTGCACCCGTAGCTCAGCTGGATAGAGCGCTGCCCTCCGAAGGCAGAGGCCACAGGTTCGAATCCTGTCGGGTGCGCCAATCAGGACAAAACTGCGAACACCTATGTGATTGAAATACCAATATGATTCTTAAGACCTTGTCTGATCGCTTCGCGCTTATGAGCGACAAGTCGTCGACACGCTGCTAACCGGCGCCATGCGACCCGAAGCGATAGCTCTGTCGACCGCGCCTGTGTGAGGCGGCGCGGGGATCGTGGCTAAGGCGGCCGGCGCTCCCGCGGGATCGTGTGGCTTGTTTTTCCTGCCGTACCTGACCGGTGAACGATTCGGCGTTTCTCGGAATGCCCGCGCTCAGTTCTTCGGGTTAGGAGCTGGCCACGCACTCTCCCATCTGCATCGCTCTGTGTTGGAGGGCGTGGCAATGGCGACGACTCGCCACATCAGGATCCTGGAAAGAATAGCGCATCGGCGTTTGGAGCGGGTCGTGGCATCCGGCGGCCGGGCCAAAACGCACCTGTGGCTAAAGATCAAGGCCAGTTGCTACGGCATTCCGATTCTGGTTCCTTCCGAACCGGAATGCGGCGTTATTGGTTGTGCGGCAATGGTCGCAGCGGCTTCCGGCCGCTTTCGAACTGCCCAGGATGCCGCGGCAACTTTCGTGCGCTACAGGGCGGAGGTGATCCCCGATCCGCGCTGGTCCGAGACGTATTTCAACATGCAGCCGGTATTCGAGAGGCTCTACTGGAATAGCCAGCCGATCTACGCGGATCTCGACGCTCTGTAATCTTAGGAGCCGAGCGGCGCTTGGTCGACGCTGATGCTTGGAGGGCGCAGTCTGATCAGGTTCCACATGCTGACCCCATTCAAGCCGATATCGCCAGAGGGCTTGCTCGCCGATCGGCGCTCGGACCCCACGCCTGTTTACATCACGGGCTCGGATCCCGGAGCTGAATTACCGGATGAACGGTGGAGGCTATATTGGCGGGTGAACTTTCGGGACGAGGTCTGAAGCGGCGAGGACCTTGACTTCCGTAAACGGTTCGCACTTTCATCCTACGCTGCGACCTTAGAGCGATCGGGCATACCGTCGCCGGGGTTGCCGATTTTGGTTCAGGATTTCCAATCGCGTCGCGGCGACATTCCACGGCGCACAGCGATTGCGGGCGCCGTTGGTCAGCAAGCCGGATCAACTGAGTTCTGACATGACCATCGGGAATGAGGCGTGACCGAAACTCTCAATACGCGACGCAGGGTTGGCGCCACGGACCTCTTCCTTCCGCCCTTTGGCCTGGGAACCGGCCCCCTGGGAAATCTCTACTCGGTCATTCCGGACTCGCTGGCGTCAGCGACGCTGGAATCCGCTTGGCGTTCCGGGGTGCGATTCTACGATACCGCCGCCTGGTACGGCCGGGGACTTTCGGAACTCCGGCTCGGAGCCTTTCTGCGTTCGAAGGACAGGCGCGAATATGTGCTCATCACCAAAGTCGGTCGAACGCTGCGACGCCCCAGGGACCCGGGCTCTTTCGACAGGTCTCCCTGGGCAGGCGGATTGGGTTTCGAAGCGGTCTTCGATTACAGCTACGACGGCGTGATGCGCTCGTACGAACAGGCGCTGCAGCGGCTGGGCATTCCCGATGTCGACGGACTGACGATCCACGACCTCGACCATGACTTTCACGGAGCCGCTTTCGAGTCCCATAGAACAACGCTGTTGAAGGGCGGCATGAGGGCCGTTGGCGAACTCAAGCGCGTCGGTGAAATCAAGGCGGTTGGCTGCGGATTCAATACGACGGACGCCATGGAGAGTCTGCTGGACGAAATTGACATCGATTACGCCTTGGTGGCGCATCCATACACGCTGCTCGAACAGTCTGCGCTTAGGGCTGGCATGCCCCAATGTTTTGCCCGCAACGTCTCGGTGATCGTCGGGGCGCCGTTTGCTTCCGGAATTCTTGCGACGGGTTCTGGCGCCTCGGCAACTTACGCGTATCGTACGGCGCCGCCTGTGATCCAGGATCGCGTTCGGAGGATCGAAGCGGTCTGCGCGACGCATCGCGTCAGCTTGCCCTCGGTCGCCCTTCAATTTCCGCTGGCGCATCCGGCAGTGGTTTCGGTGTTGGCTGGCGCGGTCAAGGCGAATGAGGTGGAGGCCAACGCCGGCCATATGGGCGCAAAAATTCCCGTATCGCTGTGGAGCGACCTCAAGGCTGAAGGTCTTATCGACGCGGATGCGCCCGTTCCGCAGTCCTGATTCTCCCTACGCCAAAGTCAATGCGTTAGTCGTCAAAACATGGCCAGCCCGACCGGGGGACTACGTTTCCATTCGGCGCGGCGTCTGGTCTCTCATCTGCGCGTCCGGCCCCGGCGCCGGCGGCCTGGGAACTTGGCCCGGTCGCCCAGCTTTTCCAATACATTCGCTCCTTGGGGCCCGCGGGACCGGTCTACCCGCCTAGGCTTTCCATGCAGGCTCGGCCGGTCCCGAGGGCAAATGGGATCGGTTGGACTCGCGAACGGACGGCGCTGCGGTCGAAGAACTCTCTCGCACCACCAACTTGGTGTCCAGAACGGTCCTCCAGACCTTCGGCTCGGTTTCGTTGTTCAACTGCTGGAGCAGCTGGTGGAAGGCGCGCCGGGCCATGGTCGTGCGAGAGGTGCCCACGCTGGTGAGGGGGAATGGGAAGAAGAACTTGGATTGGATGTTGTCGAAGCCGACGATGGCGTAGTCCCTCGGGTTTTCAAGGCCCCGCTTCTGCAGGGCGTACATCGCCTCCCAGGCGATCAGGTCGGAGAAGGCGATGATCGCGGTGAAATCCACCCCTTCGTCCAGCACCCGGTAGATGACGTGCCGGCAGTCGCCGGCGACGATGGGGATTTCCCATTCCAGACGGGGGTCGCAGGGTACGCCGGCCTGGGTCAGTGCGGCCCGATAGCCGGCCACCCGCTCGATGGCGCTGGAGATATGGGAGGGTCCGTTCAGGAACAGGATCCGGCGGTGATGGCGGGCGAGCAGGTGCTCCGCAGCCAGCTTGCCGCCCTTGAAGTCGTCGCACACCACCGACTCCACCTCCGCTCCCGGGAAGTGCCGGCCGATGAGGACGAAGGGCACCTGCTGGCGGCGCAGGAACTCCAGATTGTCCCGGTTCGATTGGGTGGGGCAGATGATAATGCCGTCCACCTTGCGGCTCAAAGCCGAGTGCAGCGCCTCGGATTCGATCTCTGCGTCCTCATCCGAATTGAGGATGATGGTGCTGTAGTGGTGTTTGCGCGCGCTTAGTTCGATCTCCCGGGCGATGATGGCGAAGTGGGGATTGGAGATGTCTCCAAGCACGACGGCGATGGTGCTGGTCTGCCCGGTGCGCAGCGAAGCGGCTACGGAATCGGAGATGTAGCCCATCTCTCGGGCGATCTTCTGGATCGACTTGCGCGTCTCCGCCCCAATATCCTCCTTGTCCTTCAGGGCGCGGGAGACGGTGTTGGCGGTGTAGCCGGCGCGTGTGGCGATGTCCTTCAACGTCACCCTCATCACCCCGCGTCGTCGCCGCATGGCATTCCCCTCCGCATGCTGTTTCCAGTCCAGGATACGCTATGCCGCCGACCTGAGCCTTTGGCTCGCCATTATGAGTGAAAATGTTCGCCGCGGGGGCAAACTTAATCGAGCGTCGTAACGGGCGAAGGTGCGGAGGCTGATTTTCGTCGCGTGTTCGCTGCGAAGTGACGCCAGGGCGCTTTGACTTGTGGGTCGCGCCGCTTTGCGCGCTGGCGGCTCGTTGAAGTCGCGACCGCCACCCGCCGCCGGCCACCCGCCGCTCGCTGAAGCTTCGCGCGACCATCCGTCGCACGCCGCGATCACGCGATGCGGCGGGCAGATGCTCGCTCCTCGCAGTGCGCAGATGGCCTTCGTGTCGCGATGGCGCGATCGAGCTTGCTCGGGGAGATGCGCCTTTTTAGATCAGTGAGTTCGTGCGCAACGACGGCCGGAGGCGCGGCGGCGTCGGGCGCCCGAAACAGCGCCCTTCCTCGACTGCGGCCGCTGGTTCGACGCCAAGTCCTCGTTCGAGTCCCGCCTTCGATGTCGTGTGGGGCATTCTTGCGAATGAACCTCTTGTCTGATATATCTGTTTTAAATGATGACGGCATCATGGGAATGCCGGTTCGCGCGCGGAGGAAATTCCAAAGTGAATGCGGCTGTTTCCGCCCGCAGCGTCGCTTCGCCAGTCTCGCAACTGTCTCGCATCGCCAGGAATTCGGGGCCATCCGCGCGCTCTCGGACACCGATCTCTCGATCAATGCGGGCGACCTCGGCGGGCTGACGGGCAACCCAAAAGGCGTCAAAGTTTTTGACGAACAATAACGATAATGTTAACGACAGCGCTAGGCCTGAGCCGACCATGGCCTGCTCGAGGCAACCCGGCCTTCAGGGCCCCGCTCTCGGAGCCGGGGCAGAGTGGAGTTGGGCTCGGGGAGGGGGGAAAGGGATGTCAGCGTCTGTGACCGGGGTTGTCTTCGACATTCGCGAGTTGACGATCCACGATGGCCCTGGGCTGCGCACCACTGTGTTCCTCAAGGGCTGCCCGCTTCGCTGCGCTTGGTGCCACAACCCGGAGGGCTGGTCCTACGAGCCCCAGGTTCTGCGTGGGCCCAACGGCGATCGGGTCGCCGGCCACAGCTACCGGGCCGACGAGCTAGCCTCCATCCTGAACCGGCAGGCGCCGCTGCTGGCCGACGGCGGGGTGAGTTTTTCTGGCGGCGAACCGCTCAGGCAGGCGATGTTCCTGGAGGCGGTGCTGGAGCGGCTGGAGGGACTGCACGTAGTCCTGGGCACGACCGGGTTCGCCCCGGCGGAGGATTTCCTCCGCGTGGTCCGGCGCTGCGACTTGGTGCTGTTCGATCTCAAGCTCATGGACCCGGAGGCGCACCGGCGCTGGACCGGAGTCGACAACCGGCTGATCCTCGACAACTTGGAACGGCTGGCGGATTCGGGCTTGGCTTACCGGATCCGGACGCCATTGGTCCCCGGGGTGACCGACACGGACGCCAATTTGCGCGCCATCGCCCGACATGTCCGGGAGCTGCCCGGGCGCCCCCGTGTGGAACTGCTGCCTTACAACCAGGCGGCAGGCGGCAAGTACGCGGCCTGCGGCCTGGAATGGCGTCCGGATTATGACGAGACGGTCCCGTGCCGGACGGATCTCACGCCCTTCCAAGAACTTCAAGTCGATGCGAGGGTCTTATGAGCGCCATCCTGGAACAGCGACAATCGGCCCTGTCGGAACTGTCGCCGCGGCTCGCGGAGATGAAAAGGCGCATCCGGGCCGGCGAGCATCACCGCTTCCGGATAACCGACTCGGTGGACATCCTGGCCGAGTGCGAGCTCGAGGGGCTGGACTGGACCCAGCGGTCGGCCCGGTTGACCCGGCGCCTGTGCGAGGCCCAGACCGTGGTGATCGAGCCGGATGAGCGGATCGCGTTCACCCGGACGGTGAAGCGAATTCCGGCCCTGTACCGTCCCGAGCAGTTCGGCGAGCTCCTGGCTGGGCGTACTTTCCACGAGCTCGGGCCCATCAACAACATCTGCGCCGATTGGGGCATGGTCCTGGGCCAGGGCCTGCTCGCTCGGCGCGCGGCCGCCCAGACCGCCCGCACCCGGTTGGCCGGCGATCGGGAAGCGGAGATCTTCCTGGACGCCGCGGTGGAGACCATCGACGCGGTGCTGGAACTGGCCGGCCGCTACGCCGCAGTGGCCCGGGCCGCGGGCCGCGACGACTTGGCCGAGGCGCTACAACGGGCGCCGGCTTATCCCGCCGCCAGCTTCCACCAGGCGCTCCAGGCCCTGCGCCTGTGCCACGCCGTTCTCTGGCTCAGCGGGCACTACCATTGTGGGCTGGGTCGGCTGGATCAGTATCTGTGGCCGTATCTGGAGGCGGACCTGGCCGAAGGGCGGCTGGTTCTGGCCGAAGCCCAGGAACTCCTGGAGGAGTTCTTCATCAGCCTGAACAAGGACAGCGACCTTTATCCCGGGATCCAGCAAGGCGACAACGGCCAATCGTTGATGTTGGGCGGGGTGCGTCGGGACGGCCGCAACGGGGTGAACCCGCTGACGGCGATGGCGCTGGAGGCCGGCCGCAAGGTGGCGCTGATCGATCCCAAGATCAACCTGCGCCTGACCCGGGACACCGACTTGGCGCTGCTGGCCAATGGCGTCCAGTTGACCCGCATCGGCCTGGGCTTTCCCCAGTGGTGCAACGACGAGGCGGTCATCCCCGGATTGGTGGCCGCCGGCTACGACCTGGAGGACGCCCGGGACTATACCGTGGCC
>Ga0302319_10021721_pt1 | contig 11552 bp, 12 predicted proteins | sample Bog_T0_2_FD_203319 | JGI IMG/M metagenome (GOLD analysis project Ga0302319, IMG submission 203319) | Peat permafrost microbial communities from Stordalen Mire near Abisko, Sweden - Bog_T0_2 | ecosystem: Environmental > Terrestrial > Soil > Wetlands > Peat | place: Sweden: Abisko, Stordalen Mire...
AGGGCCGGCGCGCAAACGATGGACGCGGCCGGAGTGCGCGTTGCTGGAGGAGTCGGGCGTTTGGGACGGCCGGCGCTTCGAAATGATTGACGGCGAGCTTTACGAAAAAATGGGGAAGAAACGGCCTCACGTGATCGCGTCGACGATCATCCGGGCATGGCTCGAACAGAAATTCGGCTGGGAGTTTATCGACGTGGAAGCTTCGCTTGACGTTGCGCCGGAAGACAATCCGAGGAACGAGCCCGAGCCGGATCTTGTAGTTCTCTGGAAGCCGACCTGGGAGCTTACGGCAAACCCGCTTCCACGACCTTCACAAGCCGAGTTGAGAAAGAGACCGCCGGTCTTCTTCCAATTCATCGACTCCGTAGCAAAGCGGAGAGACTTGATGCTGAGCGGCGAAATCCATGGAGGCGGCCAGCGGCGTCTGGCAAAGCTCCGCGGCCCTGCCCAGTGACACCTTGTTCTCGCGAAAAAGTTCCAAGGCGAGAAGGCCCCCGTGAAGCTCTTCGGCACGTCCTGGCGCTCGGGCAAATCGTCAAAATTGCTCAACCGTCATGAGCAATGGTTCAACGCGAGCGGCCATGCTTGATAGTACTCCAGCTAGCGGAGCTATGCCTCCCAAAGAAGCTTCAGGAATAACTGCTGCTGATAGATGGGGAACATTTGATCGGCCCCCACCAAAACGAAATCTTCCTGCAAAGCTTGCGCGACCAGGAGGCGATCAAAAGGATCTGCGTGATCTTTACCTTTTTGATCTTTCAATATAGGGAGAGCCTCGAGGCGATCCAAGTGTTCCTCTTTCAGAGGTAGGAACTCGGCGTGCATACGCTTTTTCGTTTGCATGAGATCTTCGTAGCCAAGGCCGAAGCTCTGGCGATTCTTCTTCAACAGAAATTCCCACGGAGAGACGCTGCTAACGTACACCTTAGAACCTTCGTGCACCCGGCGGACGACCGCATCTGGGACCTCTCCATGTGCCCATGCAACAATAGTTTGCAAGTCAAAAAGGAGAGGCCGCACGAGCTTCACGACAAGCCCATGTCCTTCAGTACGGCTTTGGTTCCGCGCTCCTTCCAACTGGCCGAGCCAAAGTCTTTTGGTAACTTGCTTTTGCTCTTGAGCCAGCCGAGGCCGTAAGCGGGAGTGGTTTCTTCGGATTTTCGGACGGGAACCAGTTCCACCACGCGTTCTCCGTGGTTGGTCAGGAAAATTCGGGTTCCAGCGCGGGCCTGCAGGACGAGGCTGGAGAGACTGTTTTTTGCTTGTTTCATGCCTATCTCCATAGTAGCTACTATAGCAGAAAAGTCGCTACCAGATTTGTGGAAAAAATCAGCCGTCTGATCAGCTTAAGAGAGATCTGATTCAGCGGGAGATCCGTGCCGCCAATAGCGGAGATAAGACGTCCTGGCGCTTGGGCAAATCGTCAAATTGCTCTCACGTCACGAGCGGCATGCTTTACACTACTCCAGGAATCAGCCGCTTCGTGCGTCTGCTATAAGCCAGATACTCGTCGCCGAACGCCAGAAGCAGCGCCGCCTCTTCGACATGGATGCGATACAGCAGCGCGGCCGTGGTGGGTATCGTCGCAAACGCGAACGCGAGCCAATGGCGCGAGTACAAGCCGACAGCGACAAAGACTAATAGCAAACCCAGATACGACGGGTGGCGTACCAAACCGTACAGGCCAGATGTATTGATCGTCTGCGCTTCACGAATGGCCACGTTTGCGCTAAACGCTTTCCCGAGGGAAAACAGGGCCGACCAGCGAATCGCCAGCCCAGTTACGATGGTGATCAGTGCGGCGGTCTTCAACCAGTTCGCCCCGCCGAACATGTCAGGTGAGTGGGTGGCGCTGATCCATTGGCATGCGGTGATGGACGAAACAATCACAAGCCAGAGAATCAGCATCGAGCCACGGTCCTGCACTTTTCCGCCGTCCCCGCGCCGCGTGCGCGTCAATACGGCGATGAGAAGTTCGGATGCAGTCCAGGAGTAGAAGAGAATTTGCCAGAGCATGGAAGGTTTGAGGCTAGACTCCAACCTAGCATTGGCTCACTAACGGCTACTTCTCCCTGGGCTCCGCCAACTCGTGCCAACTGGCTTCCTTCATTTCCACATGAAACCTGGCCGCTGCCTGCTTAATGCGTTTCCATGCTTCGTCGCGCTCTTCGTTGGTTACGCCTTCCACCTGATTAAACCGCGCGATGGCGTTGCGGACGTGGGCCGCATCTTTCAACGGCTCTTTGCGTTGTTTCGGGAAGGCGAACTCGCCGCTGGTCATCTCTTCCCGCTCTGCTTCATTGATCTTGGACATCTCGAATACCTCAGTCTTTCTCGCTTTCTGAACACCCGTTGGATGGCTTTTTCAGTCACACAGTTTCGGCCCAAACAGCAGTTTTTCTAGAATGCGCGATTGCCGGTAAGCGGGTCTAATCTGTCGAATGAGAACTTCTCTCAGAGCTAGTGTTTTTATCCTGGTAGTGTTTCCGGCCCTGGGTGCGCCGTCGCAAAAGAGCGCCGATCCCCTGGGCCGCACCACGCCCCGCTCCGCCGTCACGGCTTTTCTCGAAGCCTGCGCCAGCCAGAATTATGAGCTTGCCGCACAGTATCTCGATCTGCGAAATCTTCCGGAGTCCCTGCGAGAGGCAGACGGTCCCAAGCTTGCTAAACAACTTGAGGCGGCGCTGAACTCCAATAGCCGCTTCAACGTTCTTCGTCTTAGCGACAAAGCGGAAGGAGACCTCTCGGACGATCCGAACCCCGAAGTGGAACAGGTCACTAGCGTGACTCGGAGTGTGGGCAAGATCAGCATTGATCTTGAGAAAGTGTCACAGGCGGCGGGATTGAAAGTTTGGCTCTTTTCTCCCGCAACGGTAGCCGCGATTCCGCGGCTCGAGGCCACGAGTGCGCCATCGTCCCTGGAGCGAAGGCTGCCGCACTTTCTGGTAGCGAATGCTCTGCTAGAAACGCCGCTTTGGAAATGGATCGCCCTGATCGCATTAGCGAGTCTTATTCTCGTTCTCTTGCGGGTAGCCGCGGAGTTACTGGTTTACCTCGTCGCAAAATTGGCGCCTCAGTTGGTGACGTCCCACCGCTGGCTTTGGGTGAACGCAGTGGTTGGTCCCGGCCTGATGTTCCTTTCAACGATCATCTTCGTCTTGGGCGAGCAGTTCATTGATCCATCGGCACTCAGCCGGCTGTACGTTGGCCGGGCGATCTTGCTGGTTGTTGTTTTTTCGTTTTCCTGGTGCCTGATCAGTCTGGTTGACCTGTTCCTTGAGCGCGTCGATTCGTCTCTCGACCCGAGGCAGAGAATTGTATCCCACTCGCTGATTCACTTGAGTCGAAGAACCGCCAAATTTGCGATTTGCGTGGTGGCCTTGATCATTGTTCTCGACAATTGGGGCTACAACATGACGACGATGATCGCGGGTTTAGGCGTGGGCGGGATCGCGGTGGCTCTGGCCGCGCAGGGCACGATAGCGAATGTCTTTGGCGGGGTCTCCGTCATTGGCGACCGGCCGGTTCTGCTCGGCGATTTCGGCAACTTCGGCGGCATCATTGGAACCGTGGAAGACATCGGCATGCGTTCTACGCGGGTGCGCACTCTCGGCCGCACGTTGATCTGTATTCCCAATTCGTCTTTCGCCGGAATGAATCTGGAGAACTATGCGGCTCGCGACAAAATTCTGTTCAACCCGACGTTGCAGATTAAGCGCGGCACACCGAAAGAGAAGATAAGGAAGTCCATCAACGAGTTGGAAGAATTCTTCCAAACAAATAAACAACTCGAAGTCAGCGCGGCGCCGATCCGGTTGAACAGTCTGACGGCTGCTTCTTTCGCGGTCGAGATTTTTGTGTATGTTCTGACCCGCGATATAGACGAGTTCTACAAAATCGAGGCTGAGCTATTTATGAAAATCGATGACGCGCTCAGCGCAAACGGGGTGGAACTGGTGTAGGCGGGTTGAGTACCCGTGCATTGAGCGTTGGGATTGGGATCGGTGGATAATGGTGGTAGAGCCGTATGTCAACCGTTGCTATCGGTGGCGAAATATCCGTCGCCCAGGAAGGGCCGCCGCGCAAACGCTGGACTCGCGCGGAATGCACACTATTGCGGGAGTCCGGGCTGTGGGATGGCCAGCGTTTTGAGCTCATTGAGGGCGAACTCTACAACAAAATGGGTAAAGGGCGACCGCACACAATTGCCTTGACGTTGGTCCGCAATTGGCTTATGCGCTTATTTGGCGAGCAATTCGTAGAGACCGAGCCGCCGATTGATGTGGCTCCCGAAGATAATCCGACCAGCGAACCCGAACCGGACATTATCATTCTGACGAAGCCGACGTGGGAATTTTCAGCAAACCCGACACCTTCAGACATTCGGCTATTGGTAGAAATCTCGGATAGGACGAAGCGCTTTGACGCCACTACCAAGGGGGCGCTCTATGCACGCGCGGGCATCGGCGAGTATTGGGTGGTAGATGTAAATGAACGGAGCCTTACTGTTCACCGCGGCGTCGCTGCCGGTCGCTATCAATCGATAGAAATCTATCTGGAAGGGATGATGGTAACATCCGGTGTGATTGCTAGGCCGTTTGGCGTGAGCGAATTCTTTGAGCATCGAGCGGTATAGCGGCTGCGGGGTCTAACTTAACTAACACGTCTGGCGCAGCTAAAGTTCCGCGCGGAGTAAAGTCCGCCCTCCGTTGAGCGGCTAAGGGCGGCGGCTGGAAAGCCGCCGCCGTTTTACCGCGCTGCGGCCTTCGCCTTTGGGGCTACGCGTGTGCGGCTTACCTTCGGTGGCCGTCCCGCCTTCACCTTGTGCGCCACGCCGTTCATCGCGGTCGTGCCGTTCGATGAACCGTTGCTGCCGTTCCCATTGGGCGTCAGTTTACCCAACACCACGGACCGGCGGGCACCCGTTGCCATGGGCACATTCGACGGGCGCTGATGCGCCGTCTCATAGGCCATTACGGCGAACGCAATGGCTTCCTTCGCGTCCACGTCCAGACCCACTTCCGTGCTTTCTTTGACCGGAATCGGATTCATGGCCTTGGTCAGCAGGCGCATCAACGTCGGGTTGTGCGTGCCGCCGCCGGACACGAAGACTTCGTCCACCCGCATTTCGGGTGTCACAAAGTTGCGCACACCGAGCGCGATGCTCTCCGCCGTGAGCGCAGTGGCCGTGGCAATCAGGTCCTCACTGCTCAGTTCGGTATCGAGCAACTTGGTCACGAATTCCGCGCCGTACTGCTCGCGGCCCGCCGTTTTGGGAGGTTTCGCCCGGAAATATTTATCGCGCAGCAGCTTGGCCAGCAGTTTCGGATCGACCTGCCCCGACGCGGCAATAGCGCCATCGCGGTCGTACGTTTGCCCGCCCTGCGTGATACGGCTCACCAGTTGGTCAATCACCATGTTGCCTGGGCCCGTATCGAACGCGATGACCCGATCCGTACTGGTGTTCGGCGGAATCGCGGTCAAATTGGCGATACCGCCAATATTCACCGCTACCCGTCCGCGACCCCGATGCCGGATCAACAAGTAGTCAAGATAAGGCACGAGCGGAGCACCTTTTCCACCAGCGGCAACATCCCGCTCGCGGAAATTGGAAATCACATCGATGCCAGTCCGTTCGCTAATGACACTGGACTCACCGATCTGAAAGGTGCTCGCGACCTTCTTGCCGAGGTACTGCGCGCCTTGACCCTCATGGAAGATGGTCTGCCCGTGACAGCCGATCAGCTTAATGGTATTAAGCGGAATCTGCGCCCGTTCAGCCGTTTCCTCTAAGGCCTCTACGTAGAGTTCCCCCAGCAGAAAGTTCAGCCTGGAAATATCTCCCGTTTGCGTGCTCGTGTTTGACACCGCCAGCAACGCTTCACGGATCTGTCTTGGATAGGGGACCGAATGGCTCGTCAAGACGTTTATCTTCGCCTTGAAGCCCGAACCGGTGATGTCGATGATTGCCACATCGATCCCGTCGAGCGAAGTCCCGCTCATGATGCCTGCTATTCTCATCTCTTTAGCAACTCTTGCTGCAATTCCTGCAGAATCTGCAATGCTTCAACCGGCCGCAGCTCGTCAATGTTCAAAGCTCGAATCCGGTCCGCGAACCCCTGGTTAACGGGTTCGAATAACCTGATTTGTAGGGGAGCGTCAGCTTCATCCGGCGTTAATTCTTCGCGTACCGAATGTTCCCTTACTTCATGATGCAATAAAACAGACCTCGCGCGCTCGATTACTTGCATAGGAAGTCCTGCCAAACGGGCCACTTCAATACCATAACTACGGTCTGCCGGACCAGGTTCGACCTTTCTTATGAACAAGATCTGGTCATTTGACTCCTTTACAGCCACGTGTAAATTTCTTACTCCAGAAAGTTTGTCAGCCAGCTCGGTTAGTTCGTGGTAGTGGGTCGCAAATAGTGTTTTTGCTCTAATTTTGGCCTCGACGTACTCCACAACAGCCCAAGCGAGCGCCAATCCATCGTAAGTTGATGTACCTCGGCCGATCTCGTCTAATACTATGAAACTGTTAGAAGTGGCGGTGTTTAGGATGGCTGCGGCTTCGGTCATCTCGACCATGAACGTCGAACGGCCGCGCGCTAAATTATCCGCCGCGCCGATTCTGGTAAATACCCTATCGACCACGGGTAGTAGAGCGGCTTCGGCCGGGATGAACGAACCCATCTGCGCCAGGATCAAAATCAAAGCCGCCTGCCGCAGGTACGTGGACTTTCCGCCCATATTCGGGCCAGTGATCACGCCGATGTAATCCCCTCCAGAATGAAGGTATAGATCGTTGGGAATAAATCTCGTAGCATCTTTCTCGGCGAGCTTCTCAATGACGGGGTGCCGGCCGGCGTCGATCCGCATTTCGCCCGAAGTTGTAAACTTGGGCCGCCGGTAGCGGTTTTCCACAGCCACGTGGGCCAAAGTAGCGGCCACGTCGAGTTCGGCCACTACGGCTGCGGCGGCCTTGATGCGTGGCGCCCGCTCCGCGGTAAAGGCCCGCAGTTGCTGAAAAATTTCGCGTTCCAGCGTGAGAATCTTCTCTTCCGCCGAAAGCACCTTGCCTTCCAATTCCTTTAATTCGGGGGTGGTGTATCGTTCGGCGTTCGCCAGCGTCTGTTTGCGTTCATAGCCGGCGGGTACCAGCGCCATGTTGGCCTTGGAGATTTCAATGTAGTAGCCAAAAACGTTATTGAAGCGGATCTTCAGTGATTGGATGCCGGTTTGCCCCCGCTCGCGTGATTCAATGGCGGCAATATACCGCTTGCTGTTGCGGCTGATATCCCGCAGTTCGTCCAGATCGGCTTGGAAGCCATCGCGAATCGTGCCGCCATCGGCCAGGTTTACCGGCGGCTCGTCGGCAATGGCGCTGAGGATTTTTTCCCGAACGTCGGCTACCAGATCGAACTCGCTGCGCAAATTGGGTGTTTCCAACTGGCTGGCCATTTTCGCCAGCGGTTCTAATTGCGCTAGCGAACGGCCCAGCCAGAGCATGTCGCGGGGGGAAGCGGTACCGAGCGTTACCTTCGCCAACAGCCGCTCCAGATCCTGAATGCCCGCCAGAACCTTGCGTACATCGGCGCGCAGAATGACTTTGGCAACCAATTCGCCCACCGCGTCGAGCCGCGCCTCAATCTCTGGCAATTCGCAAGAAGGATTCAGCAAGCGGCGGCGCAGCAGACGGCCGCCCATGCCCGTAGCGGTTTTATCGAGCACGTGAATGAGTGTGGCCTCGCGGCTCTCGCCCGCAAACAGCGGTTCCAGCAGTTCCAAATTGCGAACGGTGGCGCCGTCGAGCACCATATGGTCGTGCCGCTGATAATAGGACGGCAGATTCAAATGGCTCAACGCCGATTTCTGCGTCTCGCGCAAATAATGCAAAACCGCTCCGGCAGCGGCGGTAGCCAGCGGTTTGTCGCTTAGCCCGCAGCCTTCGAGCGACAGCAGCTTGAAATTCTCCAGAATCTGCCGGCCCGCATAATCACCGCCAAACACCCAGCTATCGAGCGCGGTCTCCAAGCAGGCCGCACCCACCGGTAGCCCTTCCGGATGCAGCACCTCGCGGAGATTGAGCGCCTCCAGGGTGGAAGCCAATTCGTGCAAGCCGATTTCCGTTGTCCGAAACTCGCCTGTGGAAAGATCGGCATAGGCCACGCCGCAGCGCTCGCCCTTGCTGAATACTGCGCCCAAATAGTTGTTCTCATGCGAGCGCAGCAGGTTCGAATCGGTGGCGGTGCCGGGCGTGACTACGCGCGTGACTTCGCGGCGCACGAGCTTCTTGCCCGGACCCGCTTCTTCCATCTGCTCGCAGATAGCGACGCGAAAGCCGCGTTGAATCAGGCGGGCGATGTAGCCTTCGGCGGCATGATAGGGCACGCCGCACATCGGAATGGGTTCGCCCTTTTCCTTGTTGCGGGCGGTGAGGGTGATTTCCAGGACGGCCGCGGCGGCGATGGCATCTTCCTGGAACAGTTCGTAGAAATCGCCTAGACGAAAAAACAACAGCGCGCCGGGCACTTGCTTTTTGGCGGCTTGGTATTGCCGCATTAATGGGGTGGAAGGTTCTTCGCTCACTATACGTGGTTCGACACTCTTAACACTGTCACGGATGGCGTATGGTTTGCAAGTTGAGGCCAGGCGTATGAAGGCAGGTTTGAAGGGGCGTGCGAAAGGGGAAAAACGTCGGCGATTTTGAGCGAACTGCGGGAGGTTTTTCCCCCCTAGCCCGGCACCCCCCTTTTTTTGGAAAAAACCTCGGGAATTTGGGGCGGTTTTTGGGAGGTTTTTCCCCTTTGAAGAAGGGGAAGAAGAAGTTAGGAGATAGGAAGTAGGAGTTAGCGCCGGGCCATCAACGGGCGATGATTGGGTGAGAGAGGAACTCGTGGACAGGTCGGCGGACGGCTCGTTTGCACTCGCGGTTGCCTGCTGTGGGCGAAGAAAAGGCGTTTTTTGCGAAACGAGAATGAGTAGAGAGAGAACGCAGACGAGCGTTGCGGAGATGGTTGGTTGCATAAGTTTTGACGTGATAGTGCCTTTCCGATCGCCAGGATGGAGGACGTGATGGCGCGATGGATGCGGTTTGGATGGGCCCAGGGGGCGCTAAGTGGTTGAAGTGGCAGGGGATAGAGAAGGTTAAGAGTTTTTTTTGGGATTTGTGACCGGAAAGAGCAGGAGGTGAGATCGAGCCCGGCGTTGGTGCTACCCGAACGGTCGCACTGGCGGCCCGGGAGTTGGGGTGCGACTGCATCTGCAGGTCAGCGAGCGAATTGACACCGGCAAAGAGCGATAATCAAGACATGAGCGTATCGGTGGAGGGATTGTACGGAACGGAAAGGTTGAACTGCTGACGCCGGTCGCAGAAGCAGAAGGATCGCGGGTCATCGTAACCTGGGTGCGTGCCGAGGACGCCGTGAACTTGCGCGAGCGTGGCGTTGATGAGGCCAAGGCCGCCGATTTGCGCCGTAGGTCAGCCGCTTTCGCAGAGGACTGGGATCGTCCCGAAATGTCCATCTGTGACGAATTACCAAAGGGGTGATGTCGTTCTGGTCCTGTTCCCCGATTCGAACCTCCTTGCCGCGAAGAGGCGTCCCGCACTGATCGTTCAAGCCGAACGGGCTGGGGAGCGGACTTAGTCAAACCATCGTGGCTATGATTTCGAGCAATATGGCAAGAGCAGGACATCGGGCGAGGGTCACGGTTGTGTCCTCCTCGCACGATGCGAAGCGTTCAGGTTTGTTGATGGATTCCGTCATGATGGCAGACAACTTGGCGACGGTTGCGTTCGGTGAGATCGACCGCGTCATTGGACGCTTTTCGCAAATGGGCAGCGTCGATTCGGCGCTTCGGGCCAGGTTCTCGCTTTACGAATGGGCCAATGAGTCAGCGGTTGCGAGCCTTCGAAGTGCCATTCTCACGTTTGCCGCCCGCAGTGCGCTGTCCCAAATACCCCAAATACCCAAGTTTCGGGACTGCCTCTAGGCCCTAGTTCTTCAAACGTGCTCCGCGTTGTCTCAGTATCATTGCATTTTGGGTGTTCACAAGGACGGGGTTATCAAATGGCCGACATCGACATTTCACAGAGTGAAGCCGATGCGCTCATAGCGATGGAAAAGCATTCTGCGGAGGACAACACTTTTTTGTTTCCTTTGGAAGGCGCCGCTTGTCCCTTGCCCTAACCTCTCCTGACAAACGAGAGAATTTTTTCCTCGATATAACCCGCGCCCAAATCAAGATCAGCAAAGCCACTTATCAAAATCGCGCTCGACAGGCGATCATTTTGATGCGGCTCGATATTGATGGACCCCCACATGCAAATCCAGACGGCGAGCTAATTCCCTGCCCTCATTTGCACATTTACCGTGAAGGCTACGCTGACAAGTGGGCGATTGCAGCGCCCGCCGAGAAATACCCAAACGTCAAAGACCTCTACGAAACCTTAGAAGCCTTTATGCGACACTGCAATGTAACGCAACCGCCCGTGATTGAAAAAGGGCTATTCGCATGAGCGTCCAAGAGATTGACCAGCTTTTAAAGGATTACCGCGATTGGCTTAAAGATCGGACTACCCTTCGTCAGATCAATGGAACATGGGTTGAAATCACCACTCCGTACCTTGATCGACATAACGACGCTCTTCAAATTTATGCTCGACGTGAGAACGGTGGCTTCGTTCTTACCGACGACAGTTATGTAATTCATGATTTGGAGGCTTCGGGCTGCAAGCTCGATACCCAAAAGCGCAAAGACCTTCTACAAATGGCCTTAAACGGCTTCGGCGTGAAATTGAACCAGCAAGCCCTTGAAGTCGTCGCCACACGCGAAAACTTTCCCATGCGCAAGCACAATCTTGTTCAGGCCATGCTTGCCGTGAACGATCTTTTTTATTTAGCAAAGCCGATTGTCGAGAGCGTCTTTTATGAAGATGTTGTTGGGTGGCTTCAGGCAAACGATATTCGCTATACCCCCAACGTGAATTTCACCGGCATAAGCGGATACGATCAGCATTTTCATTTCGCAATCCCGAAATCGAGGCAACAGCCCGAAAGGATTGTGCAGGCTATCACCAGACCAAACCGCGAAAACGCAATGCTTTTTATTAATGCGTGGAGCGAAACCAAGAAGGTACGCGCCCATGATTCAAAAGCCTATGCAATGTTCAACGACAGTCAGCCCGTTTCTTCCTCAGTGATCGAGGCGCTTCGTAATTACGACATTCAGCCGGTTCCGTGGCAACGACGAATTGAAGTTGTTACCGAGTTGGCCGCATAAAACTATCCTCTTAAGGGTCCTTTGTAATACGCGTGAATTTCAAAGCCTCGGGCTGTCGACGAGGAAGCGGCGAGCCGCACTAACCACCCGCGCCGACAGTCGATATTTTCTTATATTATTACGGTGTTCCGAGAACGGAACGCCGGAAGGCGCGGGCGCAGACAAATGGATATTGGTGCCAGTCCCAAGAAACGCGCCGGAGGACAAAAACGAAATCACGATCTGCTTCGTCGCACCGTGCGGCGAGAATGCGGCAGGATCGGATTTCGG
>Ga0302319_10021722_pt1 | contig 11551 bp, 7 predicted proteins | sample Bog_T0_2_FD_203319 | JGI IMG/M metagenome (GOLD analysis project Ga0302319, IMG submission 203319) | Peat permafrost microbial communities from Stordalen Mire near Abisko, Sweden - Bog_T0_2 | ecosystem: Environmental > Terrestrial > Soil > Wetlands > Peat | place: Sweden: Abisko, Stordalen Mire...
GCAGGACGCGATCATTCCGCTGGCGATGAGCCGAGCGGTGTTTGCGGCGGCGGGGGAGCCGAAGATGTTCTGGCTGGCGCATGGGGCTGGTCATAACGGCATTGGCGAGGCCGGAGGATTTGCGGCAATCCGGTCATTCATTGAGGACTACTGGACGCTGCAGCGGTAAGATATTGGGCGGCGCGATCGGCGGGGTCGCGATTTTCCTGCGCAGCCTACAGCGTTTCCACCTGAGTGGAAACGCTGTAGCTTATTTTCGCGAGCAATTTCATCAGCCTGAAGATCGCTCCGCGATTCGAGTCAGGCTGATATTGCTCTAGGACGTCGCCGCCGCCAGGTCGGCACCATCGATGCCCGGTCCAAAAAACGCCGGGGTCAGGCCTTGCATGTCGCGTCGCGAAGCAAGCATTGCGCGTAGACTGAGGGTCGTTCGGTCGATGAAGCGCGCGGCACCGATCCGTTTCGCCAGCGCCAGCGCGTCCAGGAAATCCTGCTCCGCTTCGGCATGCCGGCCCGCGCGCAGCAGAATCTCGCCACGCAACCGCAACGTCTCGGGCCGGAAGAACAACTCCTGGGGATTGATCGTCAGCGCCTGCTGCGCCGCCGCCATGGCTTCCTCGGGCAAGCCAGCCAAGACCAAAGCTTCGACCAGCCACGTCATATACACTGTCGCTCCGGCCCGCGACGCCGTACCTTCCATCCCCGCCAACCCCTCACGGATCAGCCGGACGCCCTCGGCCGCCGCCCCTTGCCCTGCCTTGGCTCGTCCGAGCGTAATTCGGGCGATGGTGGCGAACTGGGGAAAGCCGAATTCATCCGACAACCGTATAGACTCGGTCGAACGCTCCGCGGCGAGTGCCCGATCGTCGGTATGGTTCGCGTGAATTGCCGCCATGAACTGAGTCGATGCCAGATCGTACGCATTCTCATTCCGCCGTGAGATCGACAACGCGCGCTCGATGCGCTGGCGCGCGGCTGCGTCATCGCCCAGCACCCAGGCAATCTGTGCGGCATTTCCGTACGTCTGCGCAATGATACCGGGTTGCCGCTCGAAATTTTCGGTTTCGAAATAGATGCTCCCCAGAACGAAAAACTGTTCCGCGCCGCGCAGATCGCCAACCCGGTATCGTGCCGTCATCTGCACCATATGTGCCTGGCCGCGACGGTGGGGGTCCTCGATCGCCAATTCGTAGAACTGATCGGCCAGACTGCCGGCCAGCGCGTAGTTCCCGCCGCTCGACGCGGCGGCCCACGCGCCCAGGATGTGCCGGCAGCGCTGGTCCCGGTCGCCGGTTCGTTCCGCGAGAACGCGGATCCGATCCAGCGCGTGCATGACCGGTGTCGCCGAATAACCATGCGTGATCTGCAGCACCTCGGCCTGGGCGCTGCGCAGCGCCAGTTCATGAATGTCCCGCTCCAGCGACTCAGCCGTACCCGCCAGCGCGTCCACGGCGTTCTGGTAGGCCTGCTCCGCCTCATGGAATGCGCGGCTGAGCCGGAATCCGTCGCCTGCCTTCCGCCATGCCGCCGCACCGCGCGCCAGTTCCCCCGCCTCGGTCCATTGATACGCCAGCAGTTCGGGGCGCATTGATGCGAGCAGATCGAACCGTGCCTCGATCACCGTCGCCACACGCCGGTGCAGCGCTCGGCGCTGATTGCGAGGAAGCGCATCATAGGCCGCATCCCGCAGCAACGAATGGGTGAAACGATACACCGGGTTGGCGCCGGTGCCTTCCTCCCGCATCACCGCCTTGCGCTTCAGCGTCGTCAGCCGGGGCCGCAGCCGAACCAACGGCAGCTCCATGATCGCTTCCAGAACAGGCAGCGGGATCGCATCGCCGAACACCGCGGCAGCCTGAGCAACCGCCTTCGCTGCCTGCCCCACCTGATCCAGCCGAGCCGCCAGCAAAGCCGCCAGCGTGGGCGGAATCTGCCGATCGCTGCTTCGCGCCTTTGGCTCCTCGACAAGTCTGGCCAGCTCGATCCCGAACAGCGGCACCCCTTCGGCGCGTTGCACGATCGCCGCAATGCCCTGCGGCGTCAGCCCGGTGGCCTCCGTCGCCGTGGCGGACCGCCGCGCGGTCCGATGCACCCTTGCGACGATCTCCTGCAGGTGATCGTCGGTGAGGCGGTGCAAAGGCAGGCGCATGACGTGACCGCGCTCCGTCCACGGCGGCCGGAAATCCGGCCGTGCCGAAAGCAGCATCAGCACCGGCTGGTCCTTGATGCGCGGAACGATGAATTCGATCAGTTCCAGGGTTGACGGATCGACCCAATGCACATCCTCCACGACGATCGCCAGCGGCCGCGACCGCGCCATGCCCAGGATCCAGTCCAGCACAATTGAAAACAGTCGGGTGCGGCGTTCCTCGGGCGGAATGACCAGGGCGCCGGCAGCACCCAGGTTCAGCATTTCGGTCACCAGAGCAACCGCATCCGGCGCGTGAATCCCGGCCTCGTGCAACGACGCTTGGAGCCGAACGAGGACATCGGCGTGACGCCGCCGACCGGTCGGATCAAACGCCTGCCGGATCAGTTGCGCCACCGGGTGAAACGGCGTGTTCTGAAAGAACTGGGCTCCGCCGGCTTCCAGCCAAAGATGTCGAGCCGGACCGATCTGTCGGCGCAGTTCGTTGATCAGGCGCGACTTGCCGAGCCCCGCCTGCCCGGAAAGCGTAACGACATGGCCCTGCCCGGCCGCGGCGCGACGCCACGCCAGCGATAACGCCTCGATCTCCGCCGCGCGATTGACGATCGAGGAGAGCAGCGGCTGCGAACGTGTCCGGAATTGCGTCACGACCGGCCGCGGTCCGACGACGCGCCACGCCTGTACCGGTTCAGAGAATCCCTTCAGCGTAAGATGTTCGCCAGCACGGCAGACGAAAAGGTCGCCGGTCAGCCGTCGCGTGCTGTGCGCGATGACGACCTGATTGGGCAGCGCGACCGACTGCAGACGCGCCGCGAGATGCAGCGTCTGGCCCACGGCGCTCTGTTCCAGCCTGGTCCCGTCACCATGCGGATCGCCGACAATAGCCAGGCCTGTCGCGATCCCAACCCGGGTTTCCAGCTTCGTGGCGCCGTGCGCGGGCAGCGCCGGCACCCGCCTGACGATGTCCAGTCCGGCGCGCACCGCCCGTTCCGCGTTGCTTTCATTGGCCTCGGTGTAACCAAAGTATCCAATCACGCCATCGCCCTGAAACTGGGCGACGAAACCACCGGCGGCTTCGATCTGTTCGGCGCAGCACTGGCGGAAGCCGCGCATCGTTTCGCCGACCTCCTCCGGGTCCAGCTGCTCGAACAATGCGGTCGAGCCGATCAAATCGCAGAAAACCACCGTCAGTTGGCGCCGTTCGACAGCGCGGCCCCGCGCGCGCGCCGAGGCCTTGCCGAGGGATCCAGTGGCCGGGCGCACCGTCATCCGACATTTACGCCGCGGCGATGCGAACGGCTTCCCCGTCGACGAGTTCATCCGCGTCATCGCTGGACCCCAGTACGACGCCGCCGGAGGAAACCAGCCACAGACGATCCGCCGACCCGGCCGCCATGACGTTGAATTCGCCTTGGATGGCCTGCCCCGACCCCGCGGTTTTCGTGAAGGTCAGTGTCGCCGATCCGGTTCCGTCGCTCTGCATCGTCATCGTACCGGCGACAGTATAATCGCCGGTCTGCAGTTTGGCGCCCTGTGTCTGCAGCGCGGTGATCGAGGAGCGCTGGGTGCCGGTGACGTTGCCCTGCGCGTCGATCTGATAGCAGCCCAGTCCGGCCAGCCGGTAAGTGACGCCGGTCAAGACCGAATAGCCGCTGAACCGGTATGCGAAGGTGCCGGCGAACTGGTCCTGGGTGAAGCCACCGGACGCGGCTGTATCGTGCGCACCAAGGTGTCCGGCCTGAGCGTGATGAATCATATGTATCACCCTTTTTTCTTGGTCGCCTGGCGGCGGGCGGCCGTCGGGACAGTGTAACGAGCTGGATTTTATCGCAAGTGAGGCATTGACGCCAGAGCAACCGCGGATTTAGGATTAAAAGCGACTAATTTATGCACAATCCAGAGGGGAAATGCGAATGCCAGGACTTACAAAACGTCCCGCGCCAAATGGCCCAGTCGAAAAGATCGCGTCGAATGCATTTTGCATGGAGCCTGACCCTAACCTCACCGATCCGCAAAAATATGCCTTGCACCAATTCTTGCACACGTTCCTGGCGGCTGCCTATGCGCTGTATCAGATCGTGCCGCCGAAAATAGCAAACCCTATCATCGAGGAAAAATTCAGATCGGCGCTGCCGCATACCAAGCCGGAGTAAGGGGCTGTCTAAAGCCGTGTAAAGCGGCGCCGGGCTGTGCGGCGGTTCTTCGATCTACAGTTTAAGTTCACGTGACCATTTGCCCGAACACGTGCCGCGTGTGGCGCCGGCTGGTTGCCTAACAGGCGCACGCGAGAGCCGCTAAGTAGTGTTCTGGTGGACGTCGTTAAGAACGCCCCTGCCCTGCGGCTCAATTATTATTCGCCCCTTACGTTCGTCACATCCATGCTCCGCCTTGGTAGTCATTTGTTCTATGAAATGGTGTTGCATCTAACGATAAAGATTTGGGGAGCACCATTGACCAAACAGCCAACGGCCCGGGGCCGGACAGCGCCTGCTCGCTATAGGGCGCTGCCGGACTGAGCGCCCTCCTGACGATCTGGTCTGACGGTTCGATCGCGATGTCACGCCAGGCCTGACGACACCGGGGTCGCTTCGCCATGCCTGGACCGTGTCCGGGCATCCTGAAGCAGGCTTGCCGGGTCATCGACCTCCGTGCTGGACCGCTCTATAGACCCGTAGCCGGCCGTCCGGCGGGAGCACCGTCGCCAGACAGGGGGGGCAGGCCCGTCAGCCGTACGTGCGCGGCATCACTCTGATCGCGGAGGTTTCCGGCATGAGCTTTGTTTCCATTTGTGAGGTTGGTCCGCGCGACGGGTTGCAGATCGCCAAGACCCGGATGAGCACGGACGACAAGGTCGCCTGGATCCTGTCGCTGGCCACGGCGGGCATCCAGGAGATCGAGGTCGGCAGTTTCGTGCCGCCGCGGGTGATCCCGCAACTGGCCGACACGGCGGAGGTGGTTGCCAAGGTGCTGGCGGCGCTGCCGAACCTGACGGTGCAGGCGCTGGCGCCGAATTTGCGGGGCGTGCAGAACGCTTACCATGCCGGGGTGCACAAGATCGCCATTCCGGTCTCGGTCAGCGACGGGCACAGCCAGGCGAATCTGAACCGGACCCCGGCGCAGTCGATCGAGATGATGCGCGAGGTGATGGACTGGCTGAAGGCGCAGCCGCGCAAGGTGCCGGTGGTGGCGGGGGCGTCCACCGCGTTCGGCTGCTCGATCGACGGGGTGGTGCCGACGGCGAAGACGGTGGCGCTGTGCGAGGGGCTGGCCAGGGCCGGCGTGGATCAGATCATGCTTGCCGATACGGTCGGTTATGCGTATCCGGCGCAGGTCAAGGAGGTGGTGCGGGCGACGCGGGCGGCGATTGGACCGGTCCTGTACGGTCTGCACCTGCACGATACCTGTGGCCTGGGCATCGCCAATGCGGTGGCCGGGCTGGAGGAAGGTATCCGCGCGTTCGATTCCTGCCTGGCGGGACTGGGCGGTTGCCCCTATGCGCCCGGCGCGTCGGGGAATGTGGTGACCGAGGATCTGGTGTTCATGCTGGAAAGCATGGGGTTCCGCACCGGTATCGACATTCCGGCTCTTTTGGAATCACGGAAGGTGTTGCATGCCGCACTGCCGGCGGAACCGTTGCATGGGCAGATGCCGAAGGCGGGGCTGCCGCCGACCTTCCGCAAGGCAGCGTGATTGTCCTGTAACGAGCGTGCAGACGAGCCGGTCTGTTTCAAATGGTTTCGGCGGCCCCGGCGCGTGCTTATTGATCGACATCCGTGCTGATTTAAAATAAATTCGTCTCGAAATCTGGCTGTCGCCAGATGACGAGGCCAGGGTCGTGGCGCAGACAAAATCGCAACAGGGACTTACCGGCGACACCGACGAACCGGCATTGGTTGAGGCTGTGTCGCTCGCCGCGTCGGCGCTCAGCATTATTGTCGAATCGAGTTCGACTTCGTCATCGGCGGTCGTGTCCAGGACGGTGGTGCCGGCCGTGGCTGTCGGGATTGCGGCGCCACAACTGGATACCTACGGCTACAGCCGGGGGTTCTCCTACGGCAGCAATTTCACCCTGGCATGGCGTTACAGTTCGGGCGCCGGGGTGACCGTGGGCCTCCTGGACGACGGCTTCGATCCGGCGACGACCGCGACATTTGGTAATTTTTCCAATACGCTGTCCGAAGTGTTCCCGAGTGGGAGCAGCATTGGGGAACCCGCCGGGACATCCCATGGCACGGCGACGTCGGGGATCGTCGGCGCAACTGGCGTCGACGATACCCCCGAAGGATTAGCACCGAACGCCGTGGTCGTCGGGGCCAAGGTGACGTTTGCGACTGTGACGGTCGCGCTCATGGCGCAGGCCGAGACCTATCTGGCATCGGTGTCGTCAGTGGTGAACAATTCCTGGGGCTATCCCGGATACGGCGTCGGCGAGCCGAACAACCCGACCTTCGCCGTGTGGTATGCCGCGATCGAGACGGCGGTTGCCACCGATCGCGGTGGTCTGGGCGATGTCATCATCTTCGCTGCGGGCAATGACCGGAGCGGCGCCGACAATCTTGGTGTGCAGCCGATCATAGCGGATTACCGCGAGATCGCCGTAGCGGCATCCGACGCGAACGGGACGGCGGCGTCTTATTCGAACCCCGGCGCGGCGCTGCTGACGGCGGCGATCGGCGACAACGTCGCCGTGGCCGACACCGGCGGGTCGGGCTATACGGCAGCGAGTGGCACATCCTATGCCGCGCCGACCGTCGCTGCGCTCGCCGCCCTGATGCTGAGCGTCAACCCCAGGCTCGGCTGGCGCGATGTACAGGAAATCATTGCTGATTCTTCGTATGTACCGCCGCCGAGCGCGGCCCGATTCAGCTATAACGGGGCGAAGGACTGGAACGGCGGGGGAATGCATTTCTCCAACGACCTGGGCTTCGGCGTGGTGGATGCGAATGTTGCGGTGAACCTGGCCAGGGCTTGGACAGAGCAGTCCACCAGCGCCGATCTCGATGTCGCGACTGTCACGCAGGCCGCTTCTTTCAGCGTCGGACGGAACGCCACGGTCAGCAGCCATATTGCCGACACGGCGGCGGTTCGCATTCAGCATGTCGAGGTTACGATCACCGACAGTTATCTCCCGGTTGCGTGGTCAAAGATTATACTCATCTCACCATACGGAACACAGTCAGTTTTAATAAATCAGGTTGGCTTGGTGGGCGGCAAGGATCAGACCGGCGGGCTGGATGTGTCCGGGATGGTCATGACCAGTAATGCATTCTGGGGAGAGAATGCGGCCGGCACCTGGACGCTGCAGGTTCAGGACGTTGGCGGTTCGACGGTTGGAACGATCGCCACCTGGAGCCTGACGTTCCTTGGCGACAATGAAGCGACGGCACAGACGCCGCTGGTTTATACGCCCGAGTTTGCCTCGCTGGCGAACGCGTCGCGGGATGTGGTGACCCCGGGGACATCGACGACGATCGACCTGATCGCGCTGCCCGGCACGACGACGATCAACCTGAACGGCGGGGCCGGGATGATTGACGGCGTGGCGGTCACGGTCGGGGCCGGTTTGAAGAACGCCAACGCAGACGGCAGTTCGGGGACAGTGACGCTGACCGGGCTGAGCGCGGGCGGCAGCGAACTGACCGGCGGCGACGGGGTTTCAACGCTGATCGGTTTTGGCGCGGACACGATCAACGCGAGCCTGGGCAGCACGACGATCCGGACGGGCGCCGGCGGCAGCGTGGTCACGCTGTCCTCGGTCGCGGCGTCCTCGGTTACGGTCTATTCGGGCGGCGGGGATACGATCTATGCGGGTCTGGCGAAGGCTTCGGTGACTGACACGGGTGCCAGGGGCGACACGCTGTACGATCAGACAGCGACGCTGAGTTTCATCAACGGCAGCGGTGCAAGCGTGCTGAACGCGGGCAGCGGCAGCGTGACGGTGCAGGCGGGCAGTGGCGGCGGCATTTATTATGCCGGGTCGGCGGGTGGCAGCCATCTGACCGCCGGGAGCGGGCTGGTGACATTCTATGGCGCGGCCTCGGGCGACGTGCTGACCGCCGCGGGATCGGGCGCCGACAAGCTGATCGCCGGAGCGGGGACGGAGACGTTGTCGGGCGGAGCCGCCACGGGGGCGATCACGCTGCAGGCCGGGTCAGGCGCGGACACCCTGACGGCCGGCGCCGGCAAGACCACGTTCATTGTCGGCAGCGGCAACAGCAGCATCACGATGGGCGGGACGGGCGGCCTGGTCGAGGTCCAGAACGGTCAGGCGGGTGGGCTGGATACCGTCAGCGGGTTCGTGCTGGGGCTGGATGACCTGCATCTTGTGGGTTTCGCAGCGACGGCGGCAACGAGTGCGGTTGGTGCGGACAAGTCGGATGGGCACGGCGGAACGATACTGACGTTCTCCGACAACACGCGGATCGATCTGCTGGGGGTTGGGAAGGTTGCTGCGGGGGCGTTTGCTTAGGGGGTCAGCGATCCGCGGCGCTATCGCTGACGCGAGAAATACGCTTTCATTGGGTTGAAGTAATTGTTTTGCCAACCTCCGTCGCGGTAGCTGGTGTGGCCATCCGGAACGTTGGTGTGGTGGAGGCTGATCCGCGTGCCTTCGGCGTGGGCCTCCAGTAGAACCTCGATCTGGGAATCGGGATCGGCGGGGGTGAACTTCTTGGTTCGCCAGGACTGCACGATCAGACGGGCGGGTTCGAGCCGGAGAGTGCGGCCGGTGATGTAGTCGCCCCAGACTGTGAACTCGGAGCCGGGTTCTGCGGACATCCGAGCGGGTTGGCCGCCGGTGATCTGTTGGTGGCCTTGGCTGCTGAGCCAGGCGTCGTAGATCTCCGCCGGGCTGGCGGGGATGACATCCGATACGGTGAAGTCGAATGGCATGGCCGGGGTCCTTTTTCCGGTCTTTCCGGAATCGTCAGTTCAGGAAGATCTTGCCGGGGTTCATCACGCCACGCGGGTCGAGGGCCTGCTTGACGGCGCGCATCACCGTCAGTGCTTCGGCGCCGTGCTCCTGTTCCAGGAATTCCCGCTTGCCGATACCGACGCCGTGCTCGCCGCTACAGGAGCCGCCCAACGCCAAGGCTCGGGCGACGATCTTCTTGTCGAGTTCCCAGGCGCGGGCCATGCCGTCGGGTTCCGGCGGGACCATAATGACGGTGTGGAAATTGCCGTCACCGACATGGCCGACGATCGGGGCGGTGAGGCCGGATTCCGCAATATCCTCCTTGGCGCCGAGGATCGCCTCGTTGAGGCGGGAGATCGGCACGATGGCGTCGGTGGCGATGCCCTTGTGGCCAGGTTTCCAGGCGAGGCAGGCCCACAGCGCGTCATGGCGGGCTTGCCAGAGTTTGGCGCGAACGGCGGGGTCGGTGGCCCAGGCGAAGCCGAGACCGGCGTTGTCGCGGGCGATCTCCTCGGCCTGGCTGGCCTGTTCGGCGACGCCGGCCTCGGTGCCGTGGAACTCGAAAAACAGCGAGGGAAGCGCGTCGAGGCCTTCCAGTTTGGAATACGCGATGCAGGCGGCCATCTGCACGTCGTCGAGCAGTTCCATGCGGGCGACGGGGATGCCGAGCTGCAGGATGGCGATAACGGTTTCGACCGCGTCGCGCAGGGTGGGGAACTGGCAGGTGGCGGAAGAGACCGCCTCGGGGATTCCGAACAGGCGAAGCTGAATTTCGGTGATGATGCCGAGTGTGCCCTCGGAGCCGACGAACAGGCGGGTGAGGTCGTAGCCGGAGGCGGATTTGCGGACGCGGCCGCCGGTGCGGATCGTGCGGCCGTCGGGCATCACGACAGTCAGGCCCATGACGTTGTCGCGCATCGTGCCGTAGCGCACCGCATTGGTACCGGAGGCGCGGGTGGCTGACATGCCGCCGATGGTGCAGGCGGATGTGCCGGGATCGACCGGGAAAAACAGACCGAGGTCGCGCAAATGGGTGTTGAGCTGGTCGCGGGTGACGCCGGCCTCGACGCGGCAGTCCATGTCGGGCTGGCTGACATCGAGGATGCGGTTCATGCGGGAGAGATCGAAGGTGATGCCGCCGCGGACCGGCGTGACGTGGCCTTCGAGCGAGGTGCCGGCGCCCCAGGGCACGACGGGGACGTGTTCGGCGTGGCAGAGCGCCATCAGACGGGCGGCCTCGTCGGTGGTTTCGATGAAGGCGACGGCGTCGGGAAGCACCGGTGGCTGGGTGTCCTGGCCGTGTGAGTGGTGGTCGCGCAGGGCGGCGTTGGTGGTGATGCGGTCGCCGAGGATGTCGCGGGCGGCGGCGATGAGGGTCTCGATGGACATGGTGTTTCCTGGGTCGGCGTTTGGCGCAGGATTGGACCTGGGGCGGGGTAGTGGCAAGTCCGGCGTGCGGAGGGTTGCCGGATGCCGCGATCCATGCCATTTGTTGCGAATGATTCGCAACATGGGCAAGCGTCTTCGAATCTTCCATCCTCTGCGGAGCGCGCCGGTCGCATTGCTATGGGGCGGCCTGTCGCTGTCGGCGCTGGGGGATCAGATCTACGCCATTGCGCTGACCTGGATCGCCGTGGGGGTGTTCGGCTCGAATGCCGGCTATCTGTCGGCGCTGCAGGCGCTGGTGACGCTGATCGCGGTGCTGGGGGTTGGGCGCTGGACCGACCGGTGGGACCAGCGACGGGGCATGATCGGGGCCGATTTGGCCCGCGCGGCGGTGTTGATCGGGGTCGTCGTGGCCTGGCTGGTCAGCGCAGGTCCGAGTGCCACGCAACTGGTGGTGGCGATCGTGGTGCTGGCGGCGGGTCAGGCGGTGTTCAGGCCGGCGCTGCAAACGGTACTGCCGTCGCTGGTGACTGAGCGCGATCTGCTACCGGCCGCCAACGGGTTGCTGGACGCCACTGACCGCAGCGCCCGGCTGCTGGGTCCCGGGCTGGTGGCGCTGTTTGCGGGTGTGCTGCCGCTGGTGCATTTCCTGACGCTGGATGCGCTCAGTTTCCTCGCTTCGGCGGTGGCGCTGGGGGTTATCGGCCGGCTGCACCGCCCCGCCAGTGTCGCCGAACCGCCGCCGCGGGGCTCGATCTGGCAGGGCATTGTCCGCGGCTGCGAGGCACTGGCGGCGCATCCGGTGCTGCGGTTTATTCTGGCGGCGACGGGCGTGCTCAACGGCACCTGGTACGCGGTGTATTTCCTGTGTGTGCCGCTCATGCTGGCGCATCACGGGGTCGGCCTGAGCGGGTACGGCCTGGTGATTTCGACCTATGGCTGTTCGAACCTGGCGGCGACGATCGTGTTCGGCAGCCGGCCGACGCTGGTCCGGCCGCAGTTCCAGATCTTCGGTGGAAACCTGCTGGGCGGCGCGGCGATGGTCCTGTTGGCGCTGGGGAGTCTGCTGCCCTCGAACCTGGTGCTGCCGGCCTTCGCGGCGG
>Ga0302319_10021724_pt1 | contig 11550 bp, 9 predicted proteins | sample Bog_T0_2_FD_203319 | JGI IMG/M metagenome (GOLD analysis project Ga0302319, IMG submission 203319) | Peat permafrost microbial communities from Stordalen Mire near Abisko, Sweden - Bog_T0_2 | ecosystem: Environmental > Terrestrial > Soil > Wetlands > Peat | place: Sweden: Abisko, Stordalen Mire...
TCCAACAGGGCGGGGCCGAGAACGACAACGCCATCGATGGTCAGTACACGCCGGGATCGACGTTCAAGCTGATCACGGCGACGGCGGCACTCCAAAACGGCCTGATCTCACCGACGACGCCATATGTGGACACCGTGACTTTCAAAATCCAGGGCTGTCCCGCCCCCGGAGTCAACAACGACACGGGTTGCGTCCTTCATGACGACCCGGGTGACACCGGGGGCACGTACGACGTCTCGAGCGCACTCGCGGCGTCGAGTGACTCCTTCTTCTACAACCTGGGCGAAATGTTCTGGGAGCAGCAGTCCAAATACGGCACGACACCGATTCAGGAGGAGGCAACTGCGTACGGGGAGGGGACGATCACCGGCATCGATCTCCCGGGAGAGGCGCAAGGGCGTGTCGACAGCGAGGCGACCAGGGCCAAGCTGCACGCCGAGGCACCCAAGGCATTCCCCTACGCAGCATCGTGGTTCACGGGCGACAACATCGAGATGGCCTTTGGTCAGGGTGAGACGATACTGACGCCCATTGAGCAGGCGGAGGCGTACTCGACATTCGCCAACGGGGGCACCCGCTACGCGCCACAGGTCGCTTCAGAGATCGTCGACCCGCTCACGGGCGCGATCGTCAAGAAGATCGAACCCCAGGTGACCGGCAAGGTGCCGATTTCGCCAAGCACCTACAGCGCCATTCTCCAAGGTCTCGAGGGCGTCATCTCGAGCAGGAGCGGGACGGCCTATGCGGATTTCCAGGGCTTCCCGGCATCTTGGAATCTCGCCGGCAAGACGGGTACCGCCTCGAACCAGGGCCCGGCGGGCCAGAAGCTCGAGCCGAACAGCTGGTTCGTTGCCTTCGGACCCAACCCCAATCCCCAGTACCTCGTCCTCGCCGTCATCGACCAGGGTGGCTACGGCGCGCAGGCCGCTGCCCCCCTGGTCCGGAACATCTTCAACTACATCGTGGCCAACCCGGGGATTGATGCCGCCGTCAAGACACCCACGCCGGCCAGCCCGGCCAGTGAAACTGCACCGACGACCGTGCCCCCGGCGGGAACGCCGACCACGACGACCACGACCACCACGCCAGGGTCTGGGACGACGAGTGGATCCAGCACGACCTCCACGACAACGGGCGGGGGCTGATCGTCCCGTAGGGTTGGCGCCAATGGAGACCCTCTGGCCGCAGATCGAGCGCATCTTGCCCATGGTGTCCAAGCCGGCCCGGTATATCGGGGGCGAGCAGGGCTCGCTCCTTCCGGTCCACGACGCCGGGAGCGTCGCCTGGTTGTTGCTGTACCCCGACACATACGAAATCGGGCTCCCCAATCAGGGGCTTCAAATCCTCTATGAGATCCTCAACGAGCGGCCCGATGCGCTGGCCGAGCGCGCCTATGCCCCGTGGGTCGACATGGAGGCCGCCATGCGGGCAGCGGGGATTCCGCTCTTCAGCGTGGAGCAACACCTCCCGGCGGCTGCGTTCGATGTGCTGGCTTTCAACCTCTCGGCCGAGCTGGTCTACACGAACCTCGTCAACATGATCGATCTGGCCGGCGTGCCACTGCACGGCGCAGACCGTGGCGGCGCTGATGCTCTGGTCGTAGCCGGTGGCCACTGCGTCTACAACCCCGAGCCCCTGGCCGACTTCGTCGACGCCTTCGTCCTGGGCGACGGTGAAGAGGTCGTCGGCGAAATCAACGAGGTCATGTCGGGCTGGTTGCGTGCGTCATCCCCCGAGGGGCGCGACCGCATGGGCCTCCTGCGCGCGCTGGCGAGTCTGGAGGGCGTGTACGTCCCTGCGCTCTATTCGGCCTCGTACGAGAACGGGCGCTTGGTCGCGACCGTGCCGGTGGGACCTGGCGTGCCTGCAACGGTGGCCAAGCGGACGATCAGCGACCTGGCGGACTGGCCGTACCCGGCCCGTCCCTTGGTTCCATTGACGGAGGTGGTGCACGACCGCCTCAACGTCGAGGTGTTCCGCGGTTGCACGCGAGGCTGCCGGTTCTGCCAGGCCGGCATGATCACGCGGCCCGTGCGCGAGCGCCCGGCGGCCCAGGTACGCGAAATGGTGCAACGCGGCCTGGAGTGGATCGGCCATGACGAGGTGGCGCTGACCTCGCTGTCGTCGGCGGATTTCTCGGGCATTGAGGACACGGTCCGCGACATCGTCAACGACCCCGACCATGGCGGTCGGGTCTCGGTGAGCCTCCCGTCCCTCAGAGTGGATGCCTTCACCGTGGGCACAGCGGCGGAAATCCAGAAAGTACGCCGTACGGGTCTGACGTTTGCCCCCGAAGGCGGGACGTGGCGGATGCGCACGGTGATCAACAAGCTGATCACCGAGGAGGATCTCTACAGTGCAGTCGATGCTGCCTTCAGCCAGGGATGGCGGCGGGTCAAGCTCTACTTCCTGATCGGACTGCCCACCGAGCTCGACGAGGACGTGCTCGGCATCGCGCAGCTTGGAGCGCGCTGTGTGGAGATCGGCCGGAAGTACCACAAGGGAGTGACGGTGGTGGCGTCCGTGGGCGGGTTCGTGCCGAAGCCCCATACGCCGTTCCAGTGGTTCGGCCAGGACACGGTGGCCGAGTTGGAGCGCAAGGTGGCCCTGCTGCGCAATGAGGCGCGGCGCACCCGCGGCCTCACAATCCGTTGGCATGAACCGGCGGCCTCGGTCGCTGAGGGATTGGCCAGCCGGGGCGACCGTCGGATGGGGGCGGTGATCGAGCGGGTCTGGCGGGCCGGCGGCACGTTCCAGGAGTGGTCTGAGCGCTTTGATCTCTCCCTGTGGGAGGCGGCCTTGGCTGCCGAGGGGCTGAGCATGGAGGAAATCTGCCACCGCGACCGCGACGGCCAGGAGGCCCTTCCCTGGGATCACATCTCGGCCGGTCTTCACCGCGACTTCCTCTGGAGTGACTGGCAGGACGCCCTGGCCAGCGTGGCGGTCGAGGATTGCCGCTGGACCCCGTGTTACGACTGCGGTGCCTGCACCGGTTTCGGACTCGAGCACGTAGTGGCGTCGCCGATCCCGCCCGCTGGTGGCAGCCAGGGCACGGGGCAGGATCTCAGCGTCGGGGACCGCATCCCGGTCCGCCTGGTCAGCCGTGCTCCCTGAGGGCCAGCGCCGCCTCCGTCTGCGCTTCTCCAAAGAGGGCAAAATCCGGTTCACCAGCCACCGCGATGTCGCCCGTATGTGGGAGCGCGCGTTGCGGCGCAGCCGGCTGCCCCTGGCGTACTCGCAAGGGTTCGTGCCGCACCCCCTGGTGAGCTTCGGGCTCGCCCTGCCGACGGGGTGTGAGTCCCGTGGCGAGTACCTCGACATGCGCCTGGAGGCGCCGGGGCCGGGGGAGATCCCCCTTCCGGATCTGCCGGCTGCGCTCAGCCTGCTGCTGCCCGACGGGATCACGGTGGAGGCGGCTGCCCTGATCGGAGAAGCGGAGGGTTCGCTTCAACAGGAGGTAGCATCGTGTGATTGGGAGCTGGAGGTGCTCGGAGTGCGGGATGAAGAGCTGCAGGAGCGTGTGGAAACGATGCTCGCTGCTCCCATGCTCACCGTCAGGCGGGAGCGGAAGGGTCGTCAAACTGAGGACGACATCCGCCCGGCCATCCGGACACTGTCCCTGACCAGCACCAACGGCCACCTTCGGGCGGAATTGGCCACGCACCCGCGTGGTGTCCGCCCCGGTGACCTGGTCACGGCCCTGGGCACCCCCGCGGTGCCCGGACGGGCCTGTCGAACGCATCAATGGATCGAACGCGATGGCGCTCGGTTCGAACCGCTCGTTGTGGGCGTGTTCGGGACCGATGGCGACGCGACACAGCACGCGAGGAGGGCTTTCCCTCATGTCCGAGACGGAAATCAGCCACAGCCCGGAGGGTCACCCCCCGGAGCCGACGGGGGGAAGCAGCAGCTCTAGCCCTCCAGATGGGCCGCGGGCAGCGCCCAGGCCAAAGCCGAAGATTGGGGACACCAGGCCCGCTCCGGCGGTGGCGGTGCCGCCACCACCCAAAGCGGAGGCGCCGGTGGTGCCGCTGGACCGGCCTGTCGTCGCCTCGCCGAAGGAGGACGCCTCCGGCGAGGCGGAGTCGGCCGAGTCTTCCGGCGACAATGCCGCCAAGCATGCCCGGAGTCGGCGTCGTCCGACACGTGACCGCAAGTCGAAGCAGGTCGGTCGCTACCTGGTCTGCGTCCACGTCCAGCCGGACATGACGCAGATCGCCATGCTGGAGGGACGCTCCTTGGTGGAGCACTACGTGTCCCGGACAGCCGACGACACCAACCAGATCGACGGCAACGTCTACCGGGGACGGGTGCAGAACGTCCTGCCCGGAATGGAAGCCGCCTTCATCGACATCGGCATCCCCAAGAACGCGGTTCTCTACAGGGGCGACGTGCGCTATGACCGGGAGGACATCGAGGGTGGAGCGTCGCAGCAGCCCCGGATCGAGGACGTCCTCAAGGCTGGTCAGACCATCTTGTGCCAGGTCACCAAGAACCCCATCGGGGCCAAGGGTGCCCGCCTGACCCAGGAGGTGTCGCTGCCCGGGCGCTTCGCGGTCCTCGTGCCCAACTCCAGTGCCTTCGGGATCTCCAAGCGCCTCGGGGACAACGAGCGACGCCGACTGCGTCGCATCATCGACGAGGTGAAGCCCCCGGGGCACGGCATGATCGTGCGGACGGCGGCCGAGGGGGTCTCGGCCGAAGAGCTCCAGCGCGACGTCACGACCCTCCTTGAGCAGTGGAACATTATTGAGGCCGAGGCCAAGAGGTCCGATGCACCAGGCCTGCTCTACCGAGAGCCCGAGCTCTCGGTCCGGATCCTCCGGGAGGAGCTCAACGGGGAGTACCGGGGCGTCGTGATCGACGACCGAGCGCTCTTCGAGCAGGTGCGGGATTACGTGCGGGCCGTCAGCCCCGAGTTGTCCGACCGGGTGGAGTACTACGACCCCGAGGTCGAGGGACTGCCAATCTTCGAGCGGTACCACGTCCACGAACAGCTGCACAAAGCGCTCGACCGCAAGGTCTGGCTGCCCTCGGGGGGCTCGTTGATCATTGAGCGCACGGAAGCGCTGACGGTCATTGACGTGAACACGGGCAAGAACGTGGGTAAGACCAATCTGGAAGAGACCGTCTATCGGAACAACTTGGAGGCCGCCGAGGAGGTGGCCCGCCAGCTCCGTTTGCGGGACATCGGGGGCATCATCGTCATCGACTTCATCGACATGGAGATCCGGGAGAATCGGGACAAGGTGGCGGCCGCTCTGCGCAATGCTCTGGCACGGGACAAGACCCGCACGCAGGTCTTCGACATCTCCGAGCTCGGGTTGGTCGAAATGACCCGCAAGCGAGTCTCTGAGGGCCTTCTCGAGACCCTGTCGACCGAGTGCGCCGTCTGCGGGGGGACGACTCGGTCCTGCGCTAGGATCTCGCTCTTATGTATGCCGTCATCAGGTCCGGAGGAAAGCAGGAGCGTGTGGCCGAGGGTCAGCGCGTCCGCGTGGAGCTGCTCGGGCAGCCCGTCGGAGCGGAGGTGTCGCTCGAGCCCGTTCTGGTCGTCGATGGCGCAACAGTGCTGGCCACGCCAGAGCAGCTGGCCGGCGCATCGGTGATGGCCAAGGTCGTGGGCGAGGAAAAGGGTCCCAAAATCAACGCCATGACGTACAAGAACAAGTCCAACCAGCGTCGGCGGTGGGGTCACCGCCAGCACTACGCCACGCTGGAGATCACCGCCATCACGGCGGCCGGCTGAATCTCAGGAGTTCGAGACCATGTCAAAGACAAAGGGTGGTGGGTCCACTCGAAACGGGCGCGATTCCAACGCACAGCGCCTCGGCGTGAAGTGCTTCGACGGGACTGCCGTCACAGCTGGCTCCATCTTGGTCCGCCAGCGCGGGACCAAGGTCTACCCCGGTGTGAATGTCGGACGCGGTGGCGATGACACGCTCTTCGCCATGGCGGAGGGCGTCGTGAAGTTCGGCGAGCGTCGAGGCCGCAAGCACGTGAGCGTCCTCACCGACTGAACCGGCAGCGCGCCTGAGTTCAGGGGCGCTGGTGCAACTCGATCCCGTTACCCCAAGGGTCGGTCGTGAACGCCTGCTGACGCCCCGTAGCCCCCACGGCCACAGGGTCGGTCACCTGGAGTCCCCTGGTCCGTAGCTCCAGAACTGTTGAGCCGAGATCCTCGAAGACCAACGCGAAGTGTTGGCCCAGGTTGTTCGGCACGGGGGCTTCGATCAGATGGACCTGCTGTCCGTTCGCAGCGTCCAGCCACGCCCCGGGGAAGCCGAAGTCGGGGCGGGTGAAATTCTGCACCAGGCCTATTTTCTCGGTATAAAAGGTGACGCCGGCGGGGACGTCGCTGACGTTGATGGCGACGTGGTCGACGCCGGTCGGCGTGACGGGATTGGTCATGCCAGCGAGCCTACGACGTAGCGCACGATGGCCCCCACGGCTGGGACGGTGGCGGTGCCGACGTCGGCGATGTGGGCGACATCGATTGTCGTGTCGATTGCCGCGGCGGGATTGGTGATCACGGCGAGTCCCAGGACCTGGGCTCCGGCTTGTCGGGCTGCAATGGTCTCGAGTGCCATGGACATCCCCACGACATCGGCTCCAGCCGTGCGCAACATGCGGATCTCGGCCGGCGTCTCGAACTGGGGGCCAGGCAGCTGGGCGTAAACGCCGGACCGGGCGGACAGGGCTGACGCAGCGGGTTCCGGGGCCGAAAGGGCGAGGGACCTGAGCCGTGGGGTGTAGGCGTCAGCCATATCGACGAATTCCGGTCCGGTCAGCGGGCTGCGCCCGGTCAGGTTCAAGTGGTCGTCGACGACCATGACGGACCCGGTCACGAGATCGTGACGGATCCCTCCGGCAGCGGCGGTGAGGATGATGGTCCGGCACCCGGCGGCGATGCCCGTACGGACGGGATGGACGACCTCCACCGGTGTCAGTCCCTCGTACAGGTGGCAGCGCCCGCCGAGAACGAGGATCCGGAGACCGTGGTGCTCGACCGACCAGCCCTGGGCACGATGCCCTCCCGCCGTGTAGGGAGGAAAGAAGGGCAGCGTGTCCAGCGGAACCGATTCTTCGCCCGCGCCCAGGGCTTCGGCCACGCCCGACAGCCCGCTGCCAAGCAGGACGAGCACGTCGTGGTGGTCGATCCCGAGGCGGCGGCCCAGTTCCCGGGCGCTGTGCTCCGCCCGGTCGACGGCGGCCTCCATGGACCGATCGTAGAGGGTCGTTTGCCCGACGGCGCGTAACATCAGCCGGACATGCCCACCTCGCCTGCTGCCCCCAACCTTCATCCGCTGGCACCCGTCACCGGGGACGAGATCGTCGCTGCCCGTGAAATCGTCTTTGCCAGTGGTCGGGCGGAGGTCCCCAACGAGGCCCTGCGATTCGCCTATATCGGTCTGTGCGACCCCCCCAAGGAAATGGTGCGCAGCGTCGATGCCGGCAGAAGCGTGGTGGTTGACCGGCGACTCCGCATCGTTCTCCTACAGGGCCCTGAAGCGGACGTGGCCGAGGTGACGGTGTCGGTTACTCGGGGAGTGATCGATCGCTGGGAGATCGTGCGCAATGTCCGCCCACCCCTCCAGATCGAAGAGTCCATCATGGTGCTGGCTGCGCTGCACGAGCACCCCGAGTGGAACGCCGCCCTGGACCGCCGAGGCATAGTGGACCGGTCACTGGTGCAGATCGACCCTTGGCCTGCCGGCACCTTCGGGCTCGGCCATGAGGAGGGTCGTCGTATCACCCGCTGTCTGGCCTACCTGCGGGAATCGAAGGAAGACAACGGCTATGCCCGTCCGCTCGAGGGGCTGCTCGCCTTCGTCGACATGGGACGGGGCGAAGTGCTCGAGGTGGTCGATCTGGGGGTCGTACCCTTCCCGAGCGAACACGGGAGCTATTACCCCGAACACAACGGCCCGCTGCGCACTGATCTCAAGCCGCTGGAGATCGCACAGCCGGAGGGGCCGAGTTTCGAGGTGGAGGGAAACCTCGTCCGCTGGCAGAAGTGGTCTCTGCGCGTCGGCATGGATCCATTGGAAGGCCTCGTGCTCTGGACGGTCGGCTACGAAGACGGCGGCCGAATCCGACCCATCGTCTACCGGGCTTCGGTCAGCGAAATGGTGGTGCCCTACGGGCACCCCGGCCCGATGCATGCATGGAAGAGCGCGTTCGACGCCGGCGAATGGGGCCTGGGCCGGATGGCCAACTCGCTGACACTCGGTTGTGATTGCCTCGGGGAAATCCGCTACCTCGACGATGTGTTCGCCGACGAGCGGGGGAGGCCGCACACCCGCAGCAATGCGATCTGTATGCATGAAGAGGACTACGGCATCCTCTGGAAGCACGTCGACATGGTCTCGGGGCGGACCGAGGTGCGACGTTCGCGCCGACTGGTGGTGAGTTCCATCGCCACGGTGGGGAACTACGAGTACGGTTTCTACTGGTACTTCTACCTCGATGGCACCATGCAGCTGGAGGTGAAGTTGACGGGAATCATGTCCACCATGGCCGTCGCCGGCGGCGATCCGGGACAGCACGCGCGGATGATTGCCCCCGGACTTGCTGCGCCGTACCACCAGCACATGTTCAATGTGCGGCTCGACATGCAGGTCGATGGTCCCGACAACGAGGTCTATGAAGTGGACGCGGTGCCCACCGGATCACCGGGGAGTGCTGAGAATCCGTGGGGGAACGCGTTCGGGACGACGGTGACGCTGTTGGAGACGGAGTTGGCAGCACAACGTGACGTTGATGCGTCACGCAGCCGGTCCTGGCGTATTGCGAATCCCTCCCACCGCAACGCTCTGGGACAGCCCACCGCCTACAAATTGCTCCCCGGCGCCACGCCGACGCTGCTGGCGGACCCCAGCTCCAGCGTGGGGCGACGCGCCGCCTTTGCCTCGCACAATCTCTGGGTCACGCCATTCAACGAGGAAGAGCGTCGAGCGGCGGGCGACTACCCCAATCAGCATCACGGCCATGCCGGCCTGCCAAGTTGGACGGCTGCGGATCGTCCGATTGTCGACACCGACATTGTGCTGTGGCATTCCTTCGGCGTCACGCACATTCCGCGGCCCGAGGATTGGCCGGTGATGCCCGTCGAGTACACCGGCTTCACGTTGTTGCCGTCGGGATTCTTCGATCGCAACCCTGCGCTCGATGTGCCGCCTTCCTCAGACCATTGCCATGACTGAACAGCGCGCCTCCATCCGGCAGCCTCAGGAGTATCACCCTCCCGTCGAGGAGTACCTCGAGACGATGCTCTCCTTGTCGGAAGAGGGCGTGCCGGTCATTCAGGCCCGAATCGCCGAACGGCTGGGCCGGTCGGCGCCGTCCGTCTCCGAAATGCTGGATCGTCTCCGTGAAGACGGGTACGTGGTGCGGGATGGACGCCGGTTGTCGCTGACCGAGACTGGGCAGGCCCTCGCCGAGAAGGTCGTTCGGAAGCACCGTCTGGCCGAGCGTCTCCTGGTCGACGTGATCGGACTCGAGTGGCACAAGGTGCACACAGAGGCGGGCCGCTGGGAGCACGTGATCTCCGATGACGTCGAAGCCCGGTTGGTGGTGTTGCTGGGCGACCCGGCCACCTGTCCACACGGGAACCCGATCCCGGGGTCGCACTCGCAGGCACCGTCGGCCCCGGTCCGGCCACTGGCCGAGGTGAAGGCCGGTGAGCGGGTGCGGCTTTTCCGCATCAGCGAGGAGGTGGAATCCAACCTCGGTTCGTTGACCCTGCTCGATGAGGGGGGATTCATCCCGGGCGCCGTGGCCAGGGTGGGCGACCACGACCCCGCAGGCAACGTGGAGGTCACGGTGGAGGGGGGTCGCGAGGCCATTCTGGTCACGCTGGACCTTTCTGACCGGCTGTACGTCGGCGACCCATGACCCTCCGGCTCGAGGCCGATGCGGTCGTCACTGTCGACAGCGACGACACGATTCTGGCGCCGGGGGCAGTCGAGATCGAGAACGGTCTCATTACCTGGGTCGGGGACCCCTGGGTCGTCCCACCGGCTCCCGGCACCGAGGTCCGGCGGCTCGGAGGGCTCCTCATGCCCGGGCTGGTCAACTGCCACGGGCACACGCCCATGACGCTGCTGCGCAGTGCCGGTGACGGGTTGCCGCTCCACCGATGGCTGCATGAGTCCATCTGGCCCCGTGAAGCGCGACTGAGGGACGAAGACGTCTATTGGGGCATGCTGCTTGGAACGACCGAGCTGCTGTGCAACGGCGTCACCACCACCTGTGAGCAGTACCGTCATCCGGCGCCGGTGGTGGATGCCGTGCTGGAAGCTGGAATCCGAACCGTCTACACGCCGGCCATCTTCGACGTTCCTGACGCCGACCCGGCCAACACCTGGGAGGCACTGCTCGCTGCGGCCTGCGAAATCGCCGACGCACTGGCAGGGAGACACGAACTGCTGCAAATGGGTTTCGGGCCACACGCGGCCTATACGGTGCCCCCGGAAGGCCTGCGTACGATTGCGGCCGAGGCGCGGGCCCGTGATGCGTTACTGCAGATCCACCTCTCAGAGACCGCTGCCGAATGCGAGGTCGTGCAGGAACGCTATGGCATGAGCGCGCCGGCACTACTCGCCTCGGAAGGAGTGTTGGAAGGACGCGTGCTGGCCGCACACGCAGTCTGGCTCGACGATACCGATCTCTCCTTGGTTGCCGAGCACGACGTGGCCGTGGCGCATTGCCCGGGATCGAACGGGAAGCTGGGTTCGGGAATCGCCCCATTGTGCGCCCTGCTGCGTCGCGGCGTGCGGGTCGGACTGGGCACCGACGGCCCGGCTTCCAACGACGACCTCCATCTTTGGGACGAGCTTCGACTTGCCCCGCTCTTTGCTCGGGCGACGGCCGGCGATCCGGATGTCCTGAGTTCGGCGACGGCGCTCCGACTGGCCACCCGCGGTGGGGGAGAGGCGCTCGGCCTCCCCGTGGGTGCACTCGAGGTGGGACGCCCGGCCGACCTCATCCGGTTGCGAACCGACGATGCTCGTTTCACCCCTTCGCTGAACCATGCCGAGCTTTTGGGCCATGTGGTGTGGGCGGGGGCCGGGTATCTGGTGAGCGACGTGTGGGTCGGCGGGACGCAGGTTGTCGAACAGGGAACATGCACCACGGTGGACAGCGCCCGAGCCCGTTCGGAGGTGGGCCAGCGTGCCCGCCGACTCCTCGGTTCCGAGGGGTAAAAGGTTCCGAGTCCGGGACACGAGGTCGCGTAAGGCGATTGCTCGGACAAAAGCAAGCGCGAATCTGGTATTGCCTGTATTGACACCAACTCATTGACTCAATGGCGATTGCGCTTTACAGAATAGTGTTGGCGTTGTTTACCTTGTCGGGTGTCGTCATCGTGAGAAGAACGGTTGTTGCTGAATCGAAGCACGGCGAGAGAAACCCGCAGATTAGTGGGAGAATGAGCGCAGAAATGGACGCTGGTAGTGCCTAGGCGGCTGTTGTCTGTGAGCTCGAGAAGACTGTGTGAGAGCGCAAGATATGCGTGCATTGACTTCAACATGAAGGCTGTTAGGGTGA
>Ga0302319_10021727_pt1 | contig 11549 bp, 9 predicted proteins | sample Bog_T0_2_FD_203319 | JGI IMG/M metagenome (GOLD analysis project Ga0302319, IMG submission 203319) | Peat permafrost microbial communities from Stordalen Mire near Abisko, Sweden - Bog_T0_2 | ecosystem: Environmental > Terrestrial > Soil > Wetlands > Peat | place: Sweden: Abisko, Stordalen Mire...
ATAACCGTAATTCTGGCCGTACATTTCTGCCGAGTCAAATGAGTACTCCAGTTGCAATAATCCACACACCGTCTCGTCCCCGACGCATTTCACCAGGCGCAGCGGACCCGCTGTAATCTTGGCATCCCTTGTGCGCGGGAATACCCCGGTCAGCGTCTGGCTTCCCAAGTCCAATACACATTCCAGAACCGCGTTTCCGCAAATTCGGCATTTTTCAATCTTTTTGGCCACTTACTTGTCCTCCGTTGACCCGTTGCTCATCGTGGATGTCCCGCGCAGTTGAAAGTTACCAGCGGCGGTTGGCTTCATGCTATGTACGCGACTGCCAATTGTCTATGGGCGCAATCGCGCTCATTTGCGTATCACGTCTATCTGGCCCTCGCTGTTCATGAGTCGGTAAATCCATCGTAACATTCGAAAGGCATGTACCGGAGTCAAGATATAAGCGGCTCGTATCAAATAACTCTTGACATCCGCACCGCTGTAACATGCCCGCACTAGGCGATCCAGTTCCATTCGACTCTCGATTTCAGGCTCCGTGCAGGTGCGGCACTTGGCGGAAAGCCAAAGGGCAAGGGGCAACTCGTTGCCCACCATGCGCCGGATTTGCGCTGCCTCCGGGGAAGCGCTCCCGAAGAAGTGGTTGGCTATTCGCTGGTAACCGTATACGGTAATACCGAGGCGATAGACAAGGCCGCGGCTGAGAAAAGAATCGTTGTCGCCGCGCTTGTCAACCCATAAATCTCCTACGTAGCAAACGCTTAACTGCCTTTGGGCCAGAGTTAACAGACGAGCCACGTGCCCATAGCAGCTCCCCATAAACTCACGAGGATCGTCTACTGATAACCACTTGTCCCGGCGTACGATGATGCCGCTTATGAAGCTGAACAATGCCTGCGTGTTCAGGCCTGCTCGAAGATATGCCACACGTTGCTCTGGATCGCTCAACTCGGCGATACGAACCCTGTTGGCAGAGAAAATTGGGTATTCCCCTAAGATATTCATATGGAGGTCGCAGAAAGAATGTTGGTTGAGATAGACATCATGCTCCTGCCTCAGCCACCCCAGCGCTCTCTGGAGCGCGCCATCGCGCATCACATCGTCGCCGCTGAACAACCAACAGTATTTGCCGCGTGCCAAGCGAACACATTCCGCAAGGTCTGCGTCGATGCCTCCCCGCCTCTGTAACCTTACATATCTCACTTGCGTGCAGCGTGCCGCGCGGTCGTTGACAATAGCGGGGGTATTGTCACTAGACGCTCCATCCACAACCAGAACTTCAATAGAGTCGCATGCCGATGAGAATTGTACGCAAACGGAATCGAGCATTTGGCCGATAAACTCACCGCAGTTGTAAATGGGCACACAAATGGTCAGTTCAATAGTGTCTATTGGCATTTCAAACCGTCAACCTCCAAACTGATAGAATTTCCGCAAGCGATCCATCAAAGAGCAAATTCTCGTTTGGCAGCGACGCCCAAACAGTATTCAGGTCTAAATGGCGCTAGATAATCATTTTACGGATAACGACGGTGCCTGCCTTGTCAGGAATAGGTATAACGGTCTCGGGCTTATCTGCGAGAAACTCGTCAATCGCCTTTTCTGCTCCTGCCCACCAAAGGCTCGAGTAGTCATGCAAGACAAGAAATCCGCCAGGCACCAGACGCGGGTAAAAGTATTCCAATCCGGCTTTCAGCGGCTCGTAAAGGTCGCAATCCAAGTGAACTAAACAAAAAGATGCTCCAGCCGGCACCGCCGCAGCAGAATCTGGAAAGTATCCAACTACATATTCGACCTGCTCATTGCCAACGAGGGCCTTTACCTTATCGAGCGAAGTGTTATTGAACTGCACATCCATTCCTGCATCAACCCCGCGAAAATCTCTTCGGGAAAAGCCCTCAAAGGTGTCGAATAGATAGACCGTCCTATGGTCGTGCTTGCGAGCATAATTGGCGAGAAGCACGGCAGAATTTCCCTTGTAAACGCCAAGTTCTGCGATATCTCCAGTGAGATGTTCCTTGTCCATCTGTTCAAACATAAGATTGAAAAAGTAGAATCGTGCTAGATCGCCCCCATTGGTCATCCGGTTTCCGCGAAGAAATCCGGAGCGCTTTTTGAAAAGAGAAAGGCCCGTCTGCCAAACGGCTTTGTGGCTATTTTCATAATAGCGGTCCGGGATGTATGCAAGGAAAGTACCAGGCCAAAGCGTAGTAACGCCCAAACAATATGGCAGCCTCTTAATCGCAACTTTGATGACAACGCCAATCTTTTTGGGATTGCGTAAGAGTATTGAAAATATGTCCGCCTTTTTCATAGAATACTAAAATTCCTTCGCCTGGAATCGGATTGATTGCACATTTACGATGTGCGAACAAAGCATTAGCCATCTCAAGTTTATCGCAAGTATTGCAATAGCGCAGCGACTAACGATGCGTCTATAGGATACGGCAATAGCTTCCACTGCGCATGCCGGGGTCATAGTCAAGATCCCTATTCCTCTCCCCGATCTTCTTGGCAGGTACGCCCGCGACAATGGTATACGCGGGAACGTCTTTCGTAACAATTGCGCCTGCAGCAACGACCGCGCCGCTCCCAACCTTCACTCCGGGCATAATAATTGCACGATAGCTGATCCAGACATAATCGCCGATTATGACCGGGGCTGTCACATAGGAGAAATCCGGCGACTGCATGTCGTGTTCGGCGGTCCAGATCGCGACTTCAGATGAGATATTACAGTTGGAACCTATAGTTATCCCGCCCCGGGCATCCAGAACAACATGGAAACCGAAGGAATTGTCTGAACCGATTACCAGATTCCACGGAAAGTATACTTCAAACCCGTGATAAAAAAGGACGTCCTTCCCAATCGTTGCTCCCGCCACTCTCAGTCCAACACGTCGCACAAGTTTGCTCGGAGCATACGAAAGTGCCTTCAGGAATACCTGTATAAAACTGCGTAGCCATTCGCGCACGACTTCGGGAACGAAACTCTTTACCTGTTTCAACCACAACTTTTTTCTCATTCTCCACCCTCCTGTGATCGCACGTACATGGTGACTCCCAATATCGGCGTAGAGGAATATACGATAGGGCAGCTGTTGTGCTGCAAATTCCAGCAGAAAATTTGAAGTGTATCACCCAATCCGCTGTTTGGCAGCACTAGAAAGCGCGCATCCACCGAAGTATGCGAGTTTCCTGTTCATGCATCTACTCCAGTGTTATTGGGGAGGGAATTAGCGGTCATCCGACGCTTTACCAGCCACTATGGCATTTTCTAATATATATCTGATTTCCATGGTCAGAGCTGTATCTTACATTATCCAAGGTTAACGAGATCCTCTGGTCGAACTTCGCGAATACAAGTCATGTCCTTGCAGCCCCGGATGTTTCCACATGGGGCACACAAGAGGTGGTTAGTAAAAACTAGGCACTTATCACCTTCAGGACGCCAGCGAGCCACGCCATCTATTCCGCTGTATACGACTGCGCATCTGGTTCCCACGGCAGCGGCAACGTGGCCCGCCATTGAATCTACACCGTATAATAGCTCGCAGCCGCGCACGGCTGCGACAAAGCCCTGCCAACTTATCTGGTCACAGGCATTTATACAGTTGCTTAGCCCTGCGGTAACACGCTCAATCTGTTCGCCCTCTCTCTTTCCTTTTCCTGTGAAGACCAAAGTCCTCTTGAGAGAGACTTCTTCTGCGATCTTCCTCCAGAAATCCAGTGGGGCTTCTTTGTTTAGTGCCCCTGCCCCCATATGAATGATTCGGTAAGTTATATCTTGGAGCCTTTCCACGCGAAGCAGTTCGCATAGTTCTTTGCGGGCATCATCATTACTCTCCGCAAGAACAGATTTACGTTTCTTTAAGTGGAACTCGTCGACCGAGAGGGGACGCAATACTTCCAGTTGCCGTGCTCCCATCTGCATGAATGGAGTGTCAGGATATTTTGTTAGATTGGTGGCGAATGGAGCGTACGGGCTACCGCAAAACCCTAGCCGATTTGGAATTCCAGCCTTCCAAGCGAGCTTCAACAAATCGCCCCAGAAAGGCGTGAGCGACAGAGCGATATCGTATTTAGCACGTCGAATATCACAAAGCGCGATGCCGCGGGTCTTTCGATATGTGCGCAGCTTCGCGAAAAAGCCTTCTTTGCTACGGTTATACATCCAGTGATCGACGATGTGCGTAAAGGAAACATCTGGATGAGCTTTGACCACCATCAAAGACCAGCTTCCTACGGCAAATCCCAGCTCGGCCCGGGGGTATGCACTACGTAACACTGGGATTATCGAAGTCGATATAACAACATCTCCAATATGCGCCGGATTGAGGATAAGGATGCGCTTGGGAGATCCATTGCATCTTGTACTCGCATGCGATTGGAATGACCGTACTTGAAGCTTAAATGCGGCTTGGCTAGCCTGCCTGATGGCTGATTTAGCGAACTTCTTTGTCGGGTTCCACAACGTGATCGTCAATGCTTCCGCTAACATGCTTCGCATCTCCACTTCGGCAATCGGCACCGACAATCGCGAGATGGCTAGTGACCTGATGGAAGTACTGTGTACAAATGGCGATAGCTCTGGCGAGCGCCTAGGCTTGCCTGTTTGCGTATGAGGATAGTATACCAGTTGAGAAATCACTCAACGTATTCCCTCTCTTGTGCAGAGGGAATCCAAATTTCGGACCCAGCCTCGGAGGCAGATTTCAGCCGTTCATGGCAGGAGCAGCGCTTGGCTCGAAGTCGGCGCCAACTCGGTCGCTCAAGATGACTGCCGAAACACAAGACGCCTCAACCCAAGGTGCGGCGTGGCTCTTTGATATACACTTGGGGCGCTAGCGTAATTAGCAACTCGCTCCGGCGGTGCCTGGAAGTCTGGGTTTCAGTATTTCTGGAGGAGGCAACATAGTGAACGATAGCGCCCAACGAAAACGGAGTGTCATCGCGCGACTAAGGCTGCGATGGGATTTAGTCAGATTGCAACTGCGACAGCGGCTTACGCGATTCGTCGTCGGATCCCGGGTTGAGGCCTTCCTCGTCGATACAAAGCAGGGTTTGTTTTTGGTTGACCCGGAAGACAGGGGCGTTGGTGGATTGCTGGCGGCGACAGGGACATACGGCGAACACGAGATACAGCGTATATGTTCTCTGACGGATGAAGAGAGCAGCGTTCTTTTCGTTGGCACCCATGTTGGCGCTTTGGCCATACCGGTTTCGCGCCACGTAAAGCGGGTCTTGGGTATTGAGGCAAATCCCATGACCTTCGCTCTGTTAGAAAAAAATATTGCATTGAACCATCGCGCTAATTTTCAGGTAATTCAACTCGCTGCGAGCGATGAAGAGGGCGAGCTTGAATTTGTGCTAAGTAAGACCAACTCTGGCGGCTCCAAGAGGATGCCGCGTGTCAGGGCGTACGAGTACTTCTTCGACAAGCCGCATGTTGTCAAGGTCAAGGCAGACAGGTTGGATGCCGCGGCCCTGGGCGACTACAGCGTGATTGTTATGGATATCGAGGGATCAGAATACTTCGCGCTGCGCGGCATGCCAATGATCCTGTCGAGGGCCTCCCATCTCATCATGGAGTTTCTGCCGCATCACGTGGAGAATGTAGCCAGTGTTTCCGTCGGGGAGATATTGGCGCTTATTGAGCCTTACTTTGATAGTCTTACGATCCCGTCCAAGGGTTTAGTCATCCCCAAGTCTCAGTTCCTGCCGGCCCTCGAAGAGATGTATCGGCTCGATCAAGAGGACGAGGGCCTCATTTTTTCAAAGAGCGTGGACTGTAACGCCGTCTGACCAGTTAACCCAGACAACCTAGTGCGGAGGGTGTTCGCAGCGCTTTAGAGTCCCCGTACTGAGTGGTGCGCTCTTTATCTGTTACAGAATGAGTGTAGCGGCCGCTTTCCCGCTACGCAGGGGTAAGCCACCGCGCAGAAGGCGAAGGGATGAATGCAGGTACTTCGAAGCCAACAAGAGAGTATTCGACCGAGACGCGTCTTCTATCTTGTCGTGCTCCTTCTGTTGATATTCCGGACGTTTTACTTCTTTCCCGGAATGTCAGGGATCTATGAGTTGTGGAATGTCATCTGTTTTCTGTATCTGGTCTTTGCATACCCGCTGCTGAAATCGCGTGAGCACTGGAAGCTGGATGGCTTCGAGTGGTACGTTATCGCGCTCATCGCCATCGTTCCCATAATGTCGGCCGTGTGCGCGCAGAGTGAGTTCGGCCAGCCGATTCTCTATGGCCTGTTGACCGAAAGATCGATGGTCGCTGTTGCGGCCGTGCTCTTCTGCATGCATCGATTGCGGATAGGATTCTTCAGGCTAAGCGAAGTCAAGTCGGCACTCATGATCCTCGCCTGGGGCACAGCGATACTCTGGATCTTCATGAGGCTCGCACTGAATCCCGCAAACTATGTGAATCCCGCCAACTACGGATTTGTCAGCGAGGGTGATCAGCCAATTTTCGCCTTGCCGGCGCAGTTCATTCTCATCGGCGTGCTGTATTATGCTCTTCGCGGTCTAAGAACAGGGAAAAGCCGGGACTATCTGCTGGCGCTCCTCCTATTTACGGGCGCCATCGACAAAACGAGCGGCCGGGTGATGATTCTTTCGATTCTGGTTACGTTCTTGTTCTTTGCAGTCCGCTGGTTAAAGCTGAAGCGCTTGCTCATCCTGCTTCCAACAATGGCGGCAGGAATTGGACTTCTGGTGGGGCTTCTCTACCTCGCGGCGCCAAAGATCGTCACAGACCGGATCGACCAATTCCAGGCCGTATTTATCGTGGCCTTCACAGGCGAGGCAAGCGACGATCCTTCGGCCAACGGGCGAATTCCGCAAGTACTGCTCGCCTCAGAAGGCATCCAAAGGCGTCCACTCTTGGGCAGCGGGTCCATCAGCGCCCAGTGGGAGGGAGGTTATCGAGAAACTCTGGGGGCGCGCTTCTACCCCGAAGATATCGGACTGATTGGAGCAGTTTATAACTTTGGATTCATTGGCCTTATTTTCTTCGCATCTCAGTATTGGTTTGCCTGGCGAGCAGTCAAGGGACGATTGCCCGAGAGCAATAGCGCGCTATCAGACGCAGCGAAAGGCTTTATATTTTACACGCTACTCGGCTCGACCATGTTCATCTATCATATAACAACGACTCTATTCTTCATCATGCTGTTGCGCTTTATGGCATCACGACAATGGGCCGCTGCTTCCTCTACAGCGCAGGTGATTGCATAAGATCAGACTTTTTCGGAGTCGAAATGGTGTAACCCTCTTCACTAGGCGTGCCGCTTCAGGCATAACTACAGTGAAAAGTATGCGTGACACGGCACCAGCATACCCGATACATGGAATGTGTTGTAGGTCTTTACGTGCCTAGTGTGCAACGCACTAATGGGGTTGTAGGATATATTTCACGACCAGCCGATTGACGGCGAGCGTACTGGGACTCGAGACGTCGCTCTGCATAGATGAAGGAGACCTGAAGCATGCGGCATAGTTTTAAGCAACGGATCAAGTCATCGCCCTTCTTGGCGCGCTTGGCATGGCCGGTGTACCGAGAAGTTCTCCTTCAGCGAAGCCGCTACCCGCCCAAGGGGCCGATCCCGGTCTTTGTCGATGATACCCATCTTGCTTTTTCAAGAGTGAGCACGAATGACCAATACCTGGCCTGGTCACAGATTCATGCTGCCGAGCTTGTCGATCAACGAGATATCGAGTCATCCTTGAATCCAATAAGTCCTGGATCGTTTTCAATCCAAGGAACATGTGCACTATGTGGGGCCAAGACAACCTTTGCTTGCAATTTTGATTACGCGCTGAAACAGCCCGATGGCCGACTGCTTCCCCATTTTCGTGAGAACCTCTTTTGCGCCCGCTGCGGTCTTAAGAACAGAGTTCGCTCTGTACTTCAACTTTTCGTCCAAGAGTGTCAACCCTCGCCGCAGCAGCCAATTTACATCACGGAACAGTTGGGAGCGGCGTATCGCTGGCTAAGAGGCAGATATTCCGCGGTATCAGGCAGTGAGTACATTCCGGAGAGTGGTGCCTTCGGAACATCCCCGCGTGGAATCAGGAATGAAGACCTCGGTGCGCTAACGTGGCCTGATGGCAGCTTTGACTTTGTACTCAGCCTCGACGTTCTGGAGCACGTTCCTGATGTGAATTCCTGTTTTTCCGAGATTTTTCGCTGCCTGAGGCCGGGCGGACGTTTGCTTTTTACTGTGCCATTCAGCGTTGAGCTTTCAGAGACAGTGGTGCGTGCTGTTGCTGAGGCTAATGGGGAGATCACCCACTTAATGGAGCCGGAATATCATGGTGGTAACGTGACGTCTCCAGATCAGGGGACACTCTGCTTTAGATACTTTGGCTGGGACACAATGAGTCAATTGAAAGGTGTTGGTTTCGCAGAACCAGAGGCCTGGCTTTTTTGGTCAAGAGAGCTGGGCTATATTGGTAGCACTCAAGTTGTATTGACAGCCCGTAAGATGTAGAGCTTTGGACGGGTAGCACGTGCCTCTTCTTACGACGCCGCTTAGCCAGAGTATGTGACCCTATCCCTATATAACGTCGGGATATCGGAATCAGAGAGAATCGTTCTTAGGGATATGATGAAGCCTGTTTCTGTCGCAGTGATTGAGCCCGTCGGCGGGCATAGTGGAATGGACTACTACGACTTTGGATTATGCCGCGGATTGCTACATGCTGGCTGTAATGTCAGCTTATACACGTGTGATGAGACAACGGAACCTGCAATTGCTGGCTTGCAGTTTTATCCCACCTTTAGAAGGATTTATGGGCGCGATAACTTTTGGATACGCGCTCTTCGGTATTTGAAAGGAAGTCTCGCCGTGCTTGCAAGGGCAGTAGGTCGTGGGGAGAAGGTTTGTCATCTTCATCTTTTCCATGGTGACCTGAACGAGCTGGCGCTCGTGGTCCTGTCGAAGCTGTTTGCGAGAAAAGTGGTCATCACCGTGCATGATGTAGAGTCTTTCTCTACTGTAGCCAACGGTAGTGCCCTTGTTGGCAGAGTCTATGGTCTTGCCGATCGACTTATTGTTCATAACCAGGTATCGAAGCGAGAGCTAGTTGCGAAGCTCGGGATTTCATACAAGAATATCGAAGTGGTCGCTTCTGGCAATTACATGGAAGGTATCACCGGAGTACCTTCACAACGGGCAGCACGATCCGCTTTGGACATATCCGAGTCGAGCAAGGTCCTTCTTTTCTTTGGCCAGATCAAGGACGTGAAGGGTCTGGATATCCTGATCGAAGCCATTCCCGCAGTTGCTCGTGAGATCCCAGAGATTACGCTGCTTGTCGCGGGCCGCCCATGGAGGAACGACTTTTCTCCGTATGAAAGGCTTATCGAGACGCTGGGTATCGGCAAGCGTTGCGTGCTGCACATCAGGTACATCCCGAACGACGAGCTGCCACTGTATTTCAGCGCGGCGGACCTGGTGATTCTGCCGTACCGGAGAATCTATCAGAGCGCTGTGATTCTGATGGCGATGAGTTATGGAAGGCCGGTGGTGGTATCCGATTTGCCGGGGATGCTCGAAATGGTGACCGACGGCAGCAACGGTTACACCTTCGAGCAGGGATCCAAAGATGCCTTAGCCGAGCGATTGATCGAGGCACTGCGGGATGAGAGCGGCCGCGATCGTGTTGCAGCACAAGCCTTGCAGCATATCCATGACCATCATGACTGGGAACGGATTGGCAAGAGCACAGCGGAGATATACCGCTCAATTCTGTCAGCACGTTGATATGTCTTTGTTGTGTTGCGTTAGGTTGCTATAGCTAATACTCTGCGGCTAGGGAAGGCGGTGGCCGCTCGAGCCGCTCTTTGCCGATGGTACAATCGTTGTCACTAGGACAGCAGCATCATAGGACACCGGAGTCGACGAACGTAGCCGATAAATGGAACCCCTGCGCACTCTATGAAGAAATTTGGAAACTTCGACGCTGAACATTTGATTGTGACTGGCGGCGACGGATTTGTAGGGACGAAGTTTCGGGCAGTGTACGGTGGCAGGGCACTCGAAGACGGTCGGGGCACCGTCGAGTTGCGGGACAGCCTGCGTCTTCAAGCTGCGATAGCCAACGCGGAGCCGCAAGCGGTTCTTCATCTGGCGGCGCAGAGTTCTGTGACGGCTTCGTTTGAGAACCCGATTGAAACCTTTGAGATCAACTTTCTGGGCACGCTGAACTTGCTACAGTCCCTGAAGGCAGCGCGTTTCAGGGGTGTTTTTGTATACGTCGGGTCGGCCGATACCTACGGCTTCGTAGACATGAAAGACTCGCCCACGAAGGAAGACCATCCCCTGCGACCTCGCAATCCGTATGCGGTAAGCAAGGTTGCGGCCGAGGCGCTTTGCTACCAGTGGAGTCAGATCGAACAGTTCCGAATCGTGTTGGCGCGCCCTTTCAACCAAGTTGGGCCTGGGCAGAACCCGCGGTTTGCGATACCAAACTTTGCGCGACAGGTGATCGATATTAAACACGGCCGGCGCGATCCGGTGCTTGTGACCGGAGACCTGGGTGTAAAGCGCGATTTCACCGATGTCCGCGATGCCATCCGGGCGTATGCTGCGCTGCTGGACCGTGGATCCAACGGTGAGGTCTACAACATTTGTTCGGGGCAGGAGCATTCGGTACGATCACTGGTTGAAGGGATGCTGGCGGCTGCAGGCGTTACCGCCGAGTTTCGCACCGACCCTGCGAGGATGCGACCGAACGAGCAACGTTCCATGCTGGGCGACCGCACCAAGATATTTGATCAGTTAGGATGGGCGCCCGAGATTCCAATGTCGAAGACACTCGCAGATATACTAAGGGAGATGGATCAAAACTAACATGACAAAGCACGCACTTATCACTGGGATCACCGGCCAGGATGGAGCTTACCTCGCTAAGTTGCTCTTGAGTAAAGACTATGAAGTACACGGCGTCGTTGCGCGCCGAGGCACCGATACACTATGGCGCTTACGCGAGCTGGGTGTTCTGGACAAGATCACCATCGTTGATGCCGATCTGCTGGATCTCTCTTCGCTGATTCGCGCTCTGCAAAAGAGCGAGGCAGACGAGGTGTACAACTTGGCAGCGCAGAGCTTTGTTGCGACCTCGTGGGACCAGCCCATCTTGACGGCTGAGGCTACCGGCGTCGGTGCATTGAGGCTGCTGGAGGCGGTTCGCATCGTGAACCCGAAAGCGCGGTTCTACCAGGCGTCTACCAGCGAGATGTTCGGCAAGATCCAAGAGGCCACACAGAATGAGCGCACTCCGTTCTATCCCCGCAGCCCATATGGCGTGGCCAAGCTATTCGCGCACTGGAGCACAATCAACTATCGTGAGAGCTTCAACCTGCATGCATCGAGCGGCATCCTGTTCAACCATGAGTCTCCTCTGCGCGGGCTGGAGTTTGTGACTCGCAAGGTTACCGACGCCGTAGCACGCATTCATCTGGGGAAGCAGGACAAACTCCGGATGGGCAACATCAACGCGCAGCGCGACTGGGGCTTTGCGGGGGATTACGTCGAGGC
>Ga0302319_10021728_pt1 | contig 11549 bp, 11 predicted proteins | sample Bog_T0_2_FD_203319 | JGI IMG/M metagenome (GOLD analysis project Ga0302319, IMG submission 203319) | Peat permafrost microbial communities from Stordalen Mire near Abisko, Sweden - Bog_T0_2 | ecosystem: Environmental > Terrestrial > Soil > Wetlands > Peat | place: Sweden: Abisko, Stordalen Mire...
GCGCAGCCTCGCGGCGCAATGGCAGTCGCCGAGCCAACTGCATAACAATTGCTCCGGCAAACACGCTGGCTTCCTCTGTCTGGCGGTCAACGAGGGTTGGTCGGCGACCGGCTACGTCGAGCCCGACCATCCCGTGCAGCGCGCCGTGAAGGCCGCGCTCGAGGAGACGACGGGGGAGACGTTGGACGAGTCGCGCCGCGCCGTCGACGGCTGTTCGATCCCGACCTACGCGATTCCTCTGCGTCGCCTCGCCCAGGCCTTCGCGCGGTTCGGCTCGGGGGAGGGGTTTTCGCCCAGCCGGGCGGCGGCGGCGCGCCGGATCCGCGACGCGGTGCGCGCCCATCCGTTCCTCGTCGCCGGGACCGGGCGGTTCGACACCGAGTTCATGACCCTGTTCGGCGCCAAAACTTTCACCAAGACCGGCGCCGAGGGCGTGTTCTGCGCGGCGCTGCCGGATGTTGGGCTGGGGCTCGCGGTGAAGGCCGACGATGGCGCGGGGCGGGCGGCGGAAGCGCTGATCGCGGCGCTGATCGTCCGTTTCGCCGGCTTCGACGCCGCGGAGAAGGCGTTGGCGGCAAAATTCGTGCGGCCGACGCTGAACAACTGGCGCGGGATCGAGGTCGGGCAGATCCGGCCGGCGGGACCGCTCGGCGATTAGCGGGTCGCGCGGAGTGGCGGCGTCCTCGCCGCCGAGGCTGGCGACGACAGGCGCCCGTGGGGTCGGCGGCGAGGACCCCGCCGCTCTGGACGCGACAGTCGCCCGTCAGTCGCGACTCTGTCGAGCGACTGTCGGGTCGCTGTCGTGGCGAATGGCTAGGCTTTCGGCCAGTCTCGACGCCGTAACCGAGAGGACACGAAAGTGCTGATCCAGAAACTCAGATTGCAACGCGGTTGGTCGCAGGAGCAACTCGCGGACGTGAGCGGACTGAGCGCGCGCACCATTCAGCGCATCGAGGGCGGGCAGAGCGCCAGCCTGGAGACGCTGAAAGCGCTGGCGGCGGCTTTTGCGGTCGACATCTCGACTTTGAAGGAGCCCGACATGACTGTCGCCGATACGATTCCCGCCGCCCCGACTCCGAACGCCGTGCCCGCGGACGAAGCCATCGCGTTCGCCCATGTGCGCAAGCTCAAGGGCTTTTACGGCCACGCGACGATCTACGCGCTCGTCATCGCTTTCCTGTGCGCGGTCAATCTGCTGTCGTCGCCGCATTATTTCTGGGCGATCTGGCCGGCGCTCGGCTGGGGCCTGGGCCTGAGCTACCATGGCCTGCGCACTTTCGACCTCATCCCCTGGCTGTCGGCGGACTGGGAGCGCCGCGCGGTCGAGCGGCGGCTGGGGCGGCGGCTCTGACAGCGCAATCGGGTGAACGTCTTTGGAAGCTCGGGCGGAAGCGCTCCCTCTCCCCGTTCGCGGGGAGAGGGAGTCCCCGGCCCCCTTCGTTCACCCGATTGCCCTGGCGGCTCTGAGCCCGCATGTTGACGCCCGCGCCGCCGTCGCTTCTAATTCTCGCCCAATCTGAGGAACGGCGATGGCGGCGACGGATTTCACCTATGCGAGCGCGGCCGAAATGGCGGCGGCGCTGGCGGCAAAGCAGGTTTCGGCCGTCGAACTCGCGCGCGCCGCGATCGCGCGCATGGAAGCCTGCGAGCCCAGGCTCAACGCTGTCTGCGTGCTCGATTTCGAGCGCGGGCTGGAGGCGGCGCGGGCGGCGGATGTGCGCCTCGCCCGCGGCGAGCGCGGGGCGCTGATCGGCGTGCCGATGACGATCAAGGAATCGTTCAATCTGGCGGGGACGTCGACGACCTGGGGCGCCCCGGAGGCCCGCGACTTCCATCCGGCCGAGGACGCGCTGGCCGTGCAGCGCGTCAAGCGCGCGGGCGCGGTGATCCTGGCCAAGACCAACGTGCCGCTGAATCTGGCGGACTGGCAGAGCTACAACGAGGTCTACGGGGTCACCAACAATCCCTACGATTTGGGGCGTTCGCCGGGGGGCTCTTCCGGCGGCTCGGCGGCGGCGCTGGCGGCGGGTTACGGGGCGCTGTCGCTGGGGTCGGACATCGGCGGCTCGCTGCGCGTGCCCGCGGCTTTCTGCGGCGTCGCCGCGCACAAGCCGACGCACAATCTCTGTCCGCCGCGCGGCCATACCCCGCCCCGCGCCCCCGCGCTGCCGGGCTCGATCGATCTGTCGGTGATCGGGCCGATGGCGCGCTATGCCGCCGATTTGCAGCCGCTGCTCGACGTCCTGGCCGGGCCAGACGGACTCGACGACGGCGTCGCCTACCGGCTCGAACTGCCGCCGCCTCGTGTGCGAAAACTCGGCGAGTTGCGCGTGCTGGCGCTGACCCGGCATCCGATGACCGACGCCGAGGCCTGCGTCACGCAAGCGCTGGAGGCGCTCGCCGGCAATCTGGCCCGCGCCGGCGCCAAGGTCGCGCGAACGAGCGAAAAGCTGCCCGATCTCGCCGCGATGACCCGGATCTATTGCCGGCTGCTGCTGGCGACGTTCTTCGCGCGCTGGCCCGACTCCGCCTATGCGAATTTACGCGTCGCCGCCTCGCGCCTGAGGCCTGACGACGCCAGCCTCTACGCCGAGCGATTGCGCGGGGCGACCTCTTCGTTCCGCGACTGGTTCGCCGACCATGTCAAGCGCAACGCCATCCGCGCCCGATGGCGCGCGTTCTTCCAGGACTTCGATGCGTTGATCTGTCCGGTGACGCCGACGCCGGCGTTCCCGCACGATCACAATCCCGATCAGGAGGCCCGCGTTCTCGTAGTCAACGGCAAACCGCACCCTTACGGCGACTCTCTGCTCTGGTCTGGACTGGCGACGCTGCCCGGCCTGCCGGCGACCGTCATCCCGATTGGCCGCTCGCCCGAGGGCCTGCCGATCGGCGCGCAGATCGTCGGCCCCTGGCTCGAAGACCGCACCCCGATCGAACTGGCCGCGCTGATCGAGCGCGAGTTCGGCGTGTTTGCGCCGCCGCCGGGGTTTTGAATGTCCCTGCACCTGCTGAAACTCTGCGTCGGCGCCGAGTCGATCGCCGATCTCGAAGACTGGGTCGCCGCGCGCGTACGGGAGCGATTGAAGGCGGGCGGCCCGAAACGCTCGCAGCATGTGACGCGCATGGTTCCCAAGCGCGCCGAGGAACTGGTCGACGGCGGCTCGCTGTATTGGGTCATCAAGGGGCAAATCGCCGCGAGGCAACAGTTGCTGGGCGTCGAGCCGTTCGTCGACACGGACGGCGTCGGCCGCTGCCGGCTGTGGCTGGCGCCGGAAGTCGTCCATGTCAGCCCGCGACCTTACAGGGCCTTCCAGGGCTGGCGCTATCTGGCGGCGAAGGACGCGCCGCCCGATCTCAGCGCGGCCGGGCGCGGCGCGATGGAAATGCCGGAGGCGCTCAGGCGGGAACTCAGCGAGTTGGGGTTGTTGTGAGCGGGCGACAGGTTCAACTCGTCGCCTCGAAGCGACCGGTGGAGCCACAGAATTGACGCGAGCGTGTCCCGTCCATGAGATTTCGGAACCAACCTCAGACTTGGCGCTTCGGTCGCAGTCGGGCAATGTCCAAGGTCACGGCGGTCGGCATGCGGGCAACGGGAGATGAATATGACGCTGGAAGGCGGTTGTTACTGCGGCGGGCTTCGCTATGCAGCGACGGGACATCCGATGTTGAGGGCCCAATGTCACTGTCGGCCCTGCCAGTATTTCTCGGGCGGTGCGGCGAACATGTTCATGCTGATGCCGGTCGACGGTTTTCGATACACGAAGGGCGCGCCGCACCGCTTCAAACGCGACGATCTCGAATACGCGGTCACACGGGAATTCTGTGGCGATTGCGGCACGCATCTCGTCACCCGCCGCCCCGGCCTGAACGCCATCGTCCTCAAGGCCGGAACGCTCGACGATCCCTGGCAGTACGGGAAGTGCCAAATGGCGATCAACGCCAGCGACAAGCAGGCGTTCAACTGCATCGAGGAGGGGTTGCCGATCTACCGACATTTGCCGCCACGCTGAGGCGAGTGGTTCTCCTGCGCGCGCCGACGCGCCATCCGTAGAACGTGCAATGCCCAAGGCTTACGCGGCTTGTGGGAACAGATGCGGAAGTACGCAACGATCGCAGGCGGCAATCAAGTTTGATTGAGGAAGTGTGATGGCTGTTCAGGAACAGATTTACGCCGCCTATCAGGCCGGAGACTTAGCCGACTGCCGCAGAATTTTGGACGGGGCGGCGCCAGCGACAAGCCGTGACGATCGGCGAAAGCTTCCGTATTGGCGCCCTGTGCTGTTTGAGCACGAAGGCCGTTTCGCTGAGGCGCTGCAACTCCCAGACGATGGCCGAGACGACGTCTACAGCAAGAGCGGTTACGCGCTTCACCGCGCGCGCTTGTTTAAATGCCTGGGCCGGACAGCAGTCGCGATTTCGACACTGACCGCAACGCCCATAGTCGCGAACATGTGAGGGGTTTTCGGCCTTTTCGGTTTTGCGGCGTCCGCGGTCCAGGCCGGCGTTACGGCAGACGCGCCGCCAGACCTCGCCGAGGCCGCGTGCGGCACGAGGGAAATGCCGGAGGCGCTGCGGCGGGAGTTGGGCGAGTTGGGGTCGTTGTGAGCGTCAGGTCATGCCTATCCGGGTAACGTAGACACCCACTATATATAGACGTGGCGGGGAGCCGGATCGAGACCGCCTGAACGAACGCCGACGACCCTTTGCGAACGTGCGCGAACCCCCTTCTCCCGGCGGGAGAGGGGTCGCGCGTCGAATGTCCTCCGTCCGCCCATCTCTGCCGTCGCGTCGATCGCACGGTCCCCTCTATATGTAGTGCGTGTCCAAGTTAACCGGATTGGCGCGGTTCGGTTCTCGAGCAGCCCGTTCGCCTCGGCGAGCGCCGCCTTGCGGCCGTCGGCGTCGCGTTCGCGCCGGATCGCCGCGCCTAACCCGACTTCACCAACTCGCGGCAATTTTTGCGATTTTCGAGGCTTTCGAGGGCGACAAGGTGTTGATTTAATTAGACTGAGTGCCTGAGAATCGGCTGTAGTGCCGACCAAGGCGCTTGCGCGGCGGATGACGGGGCGCGATTCTGGGGCATGTTTTTGCGCCACAAGATTCGCCGCAAGGACGGCAAGGAGCATCGGGCCTGGTCGGTGGTCGAGACCCGCCGGGTTCACAACGGGCGCGTGGTTCAGCGTCAGGTTCTCTATCTCGGCGAGATCAACGACAGCCAGCGCGCGAGTTGGAGCCGCGCCATCGAAGCGTTCGACGAAGGCGGACGCTCGACGCAGATCGCGCTTTTCCCCGAGGACCGCATCGCGCCGGCTCTCGACTGCGACGTGGTTTCGATCCGATTGAGCGAGATGCGGCTGAAATTCCGGGGACGCGATAAGCATTCCCCTATCTCGTCGCTTTCTGCGTACGCCGCCGCGATCGTCTGTCCGCGCTCGTCAAGCGGCCACGCCATGACACTTAAGCCGTTGATATTGGCTCGCCGGCGCCAAAGCTGGCACGTTCGATGCGAGGGCAGGATGCGAGACGAGATTCCGCGTTTCGATTGACGGCTTGGGAGTTATGCGTAGCCTGTCGCTGAACCCCCAGCGCCTGAGGAGAACTCTGGATTTTGTGACCTTCAGTCTTTGAGCCGCTTACGCGTTCCTCGTCTCATGACATCCACCCGTAGCCCCCCTCCGGCCACTATCCACCGTTGCGTGACCCGCCGCCGTTGATGCACATCGGCGCGCCCTTGTATGAGGATCAGCGAAGGCCAATCTCTTGCGAAGTCAGGAGCCCGACGAATGACTTCGCCCGAGAAGCCAAATCCGCTCGCCCCTCGCGGCGGCGCCACCGACGTCGACGCCTTCGTTGCCGCGGCGAAGCAGGTTCCCGCGGTGAGCGGCTCGCGCGGGCGGCTGATCTTCGCGCTCGACGCCACCATGAGCCGGCAGCCGACCTGGGATCTCGCCCAGAGTCTGCAAGGCAAGATGTTCGAGGCGGCGGCGAAGATCGGCGGGCTCGATGTGCAACTCGTCTATTTCCGCGGCCAGAGCGAATGTCGCGCCTCGAATTTCGTCTCCGGCGGGCAGGGGCTGGCGGAGTTGATGGGCCGGATTTCCGTGCGCGGCGGCCTCACCCAGTTGCGAAAAGTGCTGGGCCATGCGCGCGACGAGGCGCGGCGCGCGCCGGTGGGGGCTTTCGTGTTCGTCGGCGACGCGATGGAGGAGGCGGTCGATCCGCTGATCCAGGTCGCGGGCGAACTGGCGCTGCTCGGCGTCAAGGCGTTCATGTTCCAGGAGGGCGACGACCCCAAGACGCGCCGGGCTTTCGAGGAGATCGCACGGGTCACCGGCGGCGCTTACGGCGCCTTCAATTCAGGCGCCGCATCGCGTCTGGCGGCGCTTCTGCAGGCGGCGGCGTCCTATGCGGCGGGCGGGCGCGCGGCTCTGGAGGCTTTGGCGCGCGAGTCGGCGGAGGCGCGACCGCTGCTGCAACAGATGCGCAGGTGAGCGATCGGAGCGCGGATGCTGGCGCCGCGACGGTTTCGCGCTTAGGTATGTCCCCCGACGGTAACCCGAGACAAATGTCGTGCCGACCTTCATAGCCGGTTTGTTGCTGCTCTATCTGCTGATATCGGCGATCAGACGCTTCGGCCGCATCACGCCGGCGGAAGCGGCCAAGCTGATGCGCAAGAGCGGTGCGGCGCTCGGCGTCGCCGGGCTCGCGCTGTCGTTGTTTCGCGGCCGGCTCGGCCTCGTCGGCGTGCTGGCGAGCGCGCTGCTGGGGCTGGCGGGCAAGGCGGGGCCGGCCAACGTCGGCGGCGCGTTTCGCGACGTCGGCGCGGGGGCGAGCGGGGGAAGGACGACGAATGCGCGCTCGGCCTGGATCGAGATGCGGCTCGATCTCGACAGCGGAGCGATGCAGGGGCGCGCGCTCGCCGGACCCTTCGCGGGGCGCGAACTGGAAACGCTCGGCCGCGCGGATCTGCTCAGCCTCTACGGCGCCTGTCGCAGCGACGACCCGGAAGGCGCGCGGCTGCTAGAGACTTATCTGGACCGCCGGCTGGCCGGATGGCGTGAGGCAGACCAGAGTGAGGGACAGGGGCGGGGAGGCGGCGGGAGCTTCAGCTCCGGCGCGATGACCCGCAACGAAGCGTATGAAGTCCTGGGCTTGCCGAAAGGCGCGGGCGCCGAGGAAATCGTCCGCGCCCATCGTGTCTTGATGAAGAAGCTTCATCCAGACCATGGCGGCTCCACCGCTCTGGCTGCGCGGGTTAATCAGGCCAAGGATGTTCTTCTGGACCGACATGGCTGACGCAAAACTCCGTCTTTACGCACGTAGAACTCTACCGAACTCAAACCCCGCTCCGACTCACTCCAGATGCGTCGCGAAACAGGGGAAACCGCTGTGGCGCAGGACCTTGCAGGCCTGATCGGCGCTCGATTCGCTGACAAGCGCGAAGCGCGCGCGATAGAAAGTGTCGCCGTCCTTGACGAACTTCTCGGTGAACGGCTTGGCCGAGGCGAGCGGACCCTTGCCATCGGCTCGGGCGCGGCTCAGCAGTTCGTTAGCCTTGCCGGCGTCGTCGCTGGCGCCGATCTGGATGATCCAGCCGGAATGGCTCGCGGCGGGAGCGGCGGCGTCCTCGCGGGCGACGCGCGTCTCCTCCTTCGCCTTTACGGCCACGGCGTCGGGACCCTTGACCCAGCCGTGCGCCGAGGGCGTGTCAGCAATCCTGGCCGGCGGCTCGACGACCGCGACGAGCGGGGCAGGCTTGGGCGCCGGTTTCTCGGCGACGACGGGTTTGGCGGCGACCGGCGGCTTGACGGGCGGCGGAGCGGCGACGGTCTTCGGCGGCTTCGGCTCGTCCGCGTCGTCGGAATCGTCGCCCTCGCCGTTGTCCACCGAGCGGTTGACGAGGGTCTTGGGCGCGCGCGGCGGGGTGGCGGCTGCGACGAGCGGCGCCGGGGCGCGGGCGCCGGCCGGCGCGACCGGCGACTCGTTGAGGGCGATCAACGGGGCGGTGTGGCCGCGGTCCGAGGCTTCGGCGATATGTTCAGCGATCAGGCCTTCCATGATCCGATCGCGCCCGCCCGCCGTGCGACCGCCCATGACGACCGCCACCAGCGAACGGCCGTCGCGATGCACCGAAGTCAACAGGTTGAAGCCGGAAGCGCGGGTGTAGCCGGTCTTGATGCCGTCAACGCCGTCGACGCGGCCGAGCAGGTGGTTGTGATTGCCGATCGTCTCGCCGTCGTATTCGAATTCATGCGTCGAGAAATAATGGAAGTATTTGGGAAAGCGCTCCTCGAGCGAGCGCGCGAGGATCGTGAGGTCGTGCGCCGTCGTCCATTGCTCGTCGTTGGGCAGGCCCGAGGCGTTGCGGTAGAGCGTGCGCGACATGCCCAGCGCGTGAGCCTTGCGCGTCATCATCTGCGCGAAACCGTCCTCGTCATGGCCGATCGCTTCGCCGACGGCGACAGCAACGTCGTTGGCGGAGCGGGTGACGATCGCCTTGATCGCCTCTTCGGCGGTGAGGCTGTCGCCGGCGGCGATGCCGAGCTTGGAGGGCTCCTGCGCCGCCGCGTGCTCTGAGATCGGAATTGGCGTCTGCAGGTTCATCGCGCCTTTCTCGAACTGCTCGAACAGCAGGTAGAGCGTCATCACCTTGGTGATCGAGGCGGGATGGCGCAGCGCATTCTCGTTGATTCCATAAAGCTCGCGGCCCGAATTGGCGTCGACGACGACGGCCGAGAACGGCGGGTCGCCGGCGCCCGGACCCACGGCGTAGCCGTGGCGGTGATGACGCAGAGACCCGGGATGGCGATGGAGGACCGCCGCCTCGGCGGCCATAGAGTGAGACCCGATAGCGACCGCGAGACCGGTGTCGATTCCGAGCAGCGTCGCCGCCAGTCCGAACGCTGCCGCAGCCCGTTTGAGCCCGGAGAATGGAAAACCGCCCACGCAAACTCTCATAACGCGTCCCTGGCGCCCGCCGTGAAAACAGGCCCTTCAACTAACCGTGTCTTCCACGACACAGGCGAATTGGTAACCGGGTCGCGGTTACGGCGGAGTTAAGAGAGCCGGGCGAAGCCTGCGACGGACGGCCGCAAGCCATGGAAAAGGAGAGGATTCCGGTCCTGCGCGCCCGCCCGAACCGGTAAAATTGCCGGTAAATCGTTCATTTTCGAACGTGAAGCGACGTTTACCTTGCTTGCGAAAAAGCGTTGCGAAGTCTTACGGCGCGTCGACGGGAGTTGATTATTGTGCAGCGCAATAAATCTTGACGCTTATTGTGCGGCGCAGTAAACGCGGCCCACGGATCGGGCGACGACGACACGATTTCGAACCGCCGAGACGAGACCAGACGAGGGGACCGCCATGACCATCAAGCCCAATTTCGAAGAGCTGGAGAAGTTCTCCAAGCAGCAGATCGACACGGCGAACGCTTTCGCCGCGACCCTTACCAAGGGCCTGCAGGAAATCGCCGCGGAGACGACCGAGTACTCCAAGCAGGCTTTCGCCGCCAACTCGTCCACCGTCGAGAAGCTGCTCGGCGCCAGGACGGTCCAGACCGCGGTCGAGATCCAGACCGAATACGCCAAGAGCGCGTATGACGGCTTCGTCGCCCAGGCCACCAAGCTCAACGATCTCTATGCCAAGCTCGCCGGCGAAGCCTTCAAGCCGCTCGGCGCCGCTTTCGCCGCTTTCCAGGCCAAGTGAGGCCGGCGCGGCCTCCGCGCTTTCTTCGCGTTCGGTTTACTTAGAGTCTCAAAGAAGGGGTCGGCGTCCGCGCCGGCCCCTTTTTGTCGCTGTGCCTCTTGCGCAGGGGCGGCAAATTGGCAATCCTCACGCCAAGTGCGTCGTCGATGTTTGAAGCGTGGCGCCTTTCAGACAGGCTTCGAACGCCTATATGTAGCGAACAGGCCCAATGTTGCGGCCTGCCACGCGGCGGGCGCAACCATCGAATCGGATAAGGGGTCGAATGTGATCGCCGAGCCTCGTCCTTTCCTTCATCGCGTCAGGGCGGGAATGGCTCTTTTGGCTCGTTGGTTGTTTTCCGTGCGCTCGGTCGCCGCTCCGACCGATCCGCCAGCAATAGCGCCGATAGCGGCTCGCGAGCCCCGGCGCAACGATCCTCAAAACCCCGGCGCGGCGGTGATCACCCGCACCCGGGCGCAGGTCAAGCGTCCCAACATGTACCGCGTGCTGTTGCTCAACGACGACTATACGCCGATGGATTTCGTGGTCTCGATCTTGCAGACGTTCTTCAACAAGAACGTCGAAGAGGCGACGGAGATCATGTTGCACGTGCATCGCAACGGCGTGGGAGAGTGCGGGGTGTTCACATATGAGGTGGCCGAAACCAAGGTCGCTCAAGTGATGGATCACGCACGCAAGAATCAGCATCCGCTGCAGTGCATTATGGAAAAGAAGTGAAAGGCTGGCGATGCCCGTATTCTCGAGAGCCCTCGAAAAAACGCTGCGGAAAGCGCTGGCGATAGCCAACGAACGGCGGCACGAATATGCGACCCTGGAGCATTTGCTGCTGTCGCTGATCGACGATCCCGACGCCGGCGCGGTCATGCGCGCCTGCAACGTCGATATCGAAGCGCTGCGCCGCAACGTCACCCGCTACATCGACAGCGAGCTGGAAAATCTGGTCGTCGAGCCGGGCGAGGAGGCCAAGGCGACGGCGGGCTTCCAGCGCGTCGTGCAGCGCGCGGCGATCCACGTGCAGTCCTCGGGCCGCGAGGAGGTGACCGGCGCCAATGTGCTCGTCGCCATCTTCGCCGAACGCGAGAGCCACGCCGCCTATTTCCTGCAAGAGCAGGACATGACGCGCTACGACGCGGTCAATTACATCAGCCACGGCATCGCCAAGCGCCCCGGCTTCAGCGACCCCGCGCGCGGTCCCAAGGGCGCGGAAGAGGAAAGCGAAGCGCGCGAGACCAAGGACGCCAAGGGTGAGCCTTCAGACAAGAAAAAAGAAGGCGCGCTGGATGCTTATTGCATCAACCTCAACAAGCGCGCGAAGGAAGGCCGCATCGATCCGCTGATTGGCCGCGAGGCCGAAGTGCAGCGCACGATCCAGGTTCTGTGCCGCCGGCAGAAGAACAATCCGCTGCTGGTGGGCGACCCCGGCGTCGGCAAGACCGCGATCGCGGAAGGGCTGGCGCGCAAGATCGTCAGTCACGAAGTGCCGGAGGTGTTGGCGGGAGCGACGGTGTTCGCGCTCGACATGGGCGCGCTGCTCGCCGGCACTCGCTACCGCGGCGACTTCGAGGAGCGGTTGAAGCAGGTGATGAAGGAGATCGAGAACCACAAGGACGCGATCCTGTTCATCGACGAGATTCACACCGTCATAGGCGCCGGGGCGACCTCGGGCGGCGCGATGGACGCTTCCAACCTGCTCAAGCCCGCGCTCGCGCAAGGCGCGCTGCGCTGCATCGGATCAACGACTTACAAGGAATACCGGCAGTACTTCGAAAAGGATCGGGCGCTGGTGCGCCGGTTCCAGAAGATCGACGTCAACGAGCCCAGCGTCGAGGACGCGGTCGAGA
>Ga0302319_10021729_pt1 | contig 11549 bp, 7 predicted proteins | sample Bog_T0_2_FD_203319 | JGI IMG/M metagenome (GOLD analysis project Ga0302319, IMG submission 203319) | Peat permafrost microbial communities from Stordalen Mire near Abisko, Sweden - Bog_T0_2 | ecosystem: Environmental > Terrestrial > Soil > Wetlands > Peat | place: Sweden: Abisko, Stordalen Mire...
TGAGCGACGGCATTGTGCTTGCCCAGATCCTGCCAGCGAATGGCGGTGATGCGGGAGAGTTCCAGATTGGCTCGGGACTGCTCGAGATTGGCGCGGGCCTGGTTGAGCTGCTGGTCGACCTCGGGCGACTCAATCACCGCCAGGGTCTGGCCCGCTTTGACCCGGGCGCCGATGTCGACCAGCCAGCGGGCAATGTAGCCGCTGGTGCGGGCATAAATCGGCGCATCCTGGTAGGGCTGCAAAGCGGCGGGGAGCAAGAGCTCGTTGACCATCCGGGAATGGCGCGCAATTGCGATATTGACGGGGGGATGGCTGTCGGCCCGGACCTCGGCCGCCAGGGCGGCGCTGTCGTGCAGCCGGGGCAGGATGCCCAGGAACACGACCGCCAGGACGACGGCGGCGAGGAGCAGGAACAGGAAAAGTTTTTTCATGACGGCAAAAGTTGAAGGCAAGGGCGACGAGGCGCTCAGACGTCGGGCGGGGCCCCGGCATGCATTTCCTGGACGAGTTCCTCATCGGGCGTGTGTCCTTCCTGCTTGCGCAGGCTGGCGTAGACGACCGGGACAAAGAAGAGCGTGGCGGCGGTGGCGAAGAGCAGCCCGCCGATGACGGCCCGGCCCAGCGGGGCGTTCTGCTCGCCGCCTTCGCCCAGGCCCAGCGACATCGGCAGCATGCCGATGATCATGGCCAGGGCCGTCATCAGGACCGGGCGCATCCGGGTGTGGCCGGCCTCGAGGGCCGCCGCCCGGGCGTCCTTGCCCTCCTTGCGCTGGTCGTTGGCAAAGGTGACGAGGAGGATGGAATTGGCCGTCGCCACCCCCACGCACATGATGGCGCCCATCAGGGAAGGCACGCTCAGGGTCGTGCGGGTGAGGAAGAGCATCCAGATAATGCCGCAGAGGGCGCCGGGCAGCGCCATGATGATGATGAAGGGATCGAGCCAGGACTGGAAATTGACCACCATGAGGAGGTAGACGAGGAGAATGGCGAAGAGGACTCCGATCCCCAGGCTGACGAAGGAAGAGTCCATGCTTTGCACCTGGCCGCGCAGCGTAATGAAGCTGCCGCGGGGCAGGCGCTTCTCGAATTCAGGCAGGACCTTGCGCACCGCGGTGGCGACCGAGCCGAGGTCGCGGCCGTCGACGCTGGCGTCGACGTCGATCACCGGCAGCACATTGTAGTGGCTCACGACCGCCATGCTCGTCATGCGGCTGATGCTCGCGACGTTGCCCAGGGTCTCGGGAATCTGGTTACGGCCGTTGATGCCGATGGGCGAATCCTTGAGGGCCTCGAGGGAGTCGAGCCCGAGCTGGGGCGTCTGGACGGCGACCAGGTATTGGACGAGGGTCTGGGGATCGATCCAGTAGTTGGCGGCAACCTGGCCCGAGCCGCTCAGGGCGGTGATGATATTATTGGACACGTCGCGCTGCGAGAGCCCCAGCTGGTCGGCCCGGGTCCGGTCGACGTCGATTTTAAGGGCCGGGGCGTTCAGGACCTGCTGGACGTGCACATCCACCGCCCCGGGAATGGTGCGGAGGCGTTCGGAGAGCTCCTGGGCCAGGAGATAATCCTGGGCAAAATTGCGGCCGATGATCTGGATGTCGATCGGGGCAGGGAGGCCGAAGTTCAGGATCTGCCCGACCATGTCGGAAGGCTGGACGAAGAAGGTGCAGTCGGGAAATTGCTTGTTCAGCTTTTCCCGGATGGTGTGCACGTAGGCCCAGGTGGGACCGTGCTTTTCCGCGTTGAGGGAGACGAGGATTTCGCCGTCGGAGGCCCCGATGGTGGCCGAGTCGCTGAAGGCGAGATTCACCCCGCCGGTGGGCAGGCCGATGTTGTCGAGAATATTGGTCAATTCCGCCTTTGGGATCACCGAGCGGATGGTGTCCTCGACTTTGTCGAAGACGACCTCGGTCTCCTCGATCCGGGTGCCGGCCGGCGCCCGAACGTGGAGGCGGAACTGGCCGGCGTCGACCACGGGGAAGAAATCGCGGCCGAGAAAGAACACGAGCGGGGCGGTGACGAGCACGAGAGCGGCCATGGCCAGGGCGATCGTCCGCTTGTGCGCCAGGGACCAGTCGAGGAAGCGGGTGTAGCGATCGCGAAAGCGGGTGAAGTGGAAGTTGAAGCGGACATGCAGGCGCCAGAAGATGTCGCCTTTGACCGCGTTGTGCCCGGTGCCCTCGTCGTGATAGACCGGCTGGCCGCGGAGGAGAAAATGCACGAAGGTCGGCACCACCGTCCGGGAAAGAAAGTAGGAGGCGAGCATGGCGAAAATCACCGCGATCGCCAGCGGGCTGAAGAGAAAATGCGCCGTCCCGCTGAGAAAGAAGATCGGGACGAAGACGATGCAGATGCAGAGGGTGGAGACGAAGGCGGGGACGGCGATCTGCTGGGCGCCGTCGAGGATCGCCTGCACCAGCGGCTTGTGCATGCCGAGATTGCGGGTGACGTTTTCGATCTCGACGGTGGCATCGTCCACCAGGATGCCGACTGCCAGCGCCAGGCCGCCCAGGGTCATGGTATTGAGGGTCTGGCCGCAGATATCGAGGCAGATGACCGAGCAGCAGATGGAGAGCGGGATCGAGAGGGCGACGACCAGCGTGGTCCGCCAGGTGCCGAGGAAGAGCAGGATCATGGCCGCCGTGAGGAGGGCGGCGATGATGCCTTCCCGGACGACCCCGTTTAGCGCCGCCCGGACGAAGATCGACTGGTCGAACTGGGGCCGCAGGTCGAGTTCCGGCGGCAGGGTCGACATGACGCGGGGGAGGGCGGCCTTGAGACGGTTGATGACGTCGAGGGTCGAGGCCTTGCCGTTTTTGAGGATGGTGGTGAGGGCGCCGCGAATGCCGTTTTGCCGGACGATATTGGTCTGGACGGCGTAGCCGTCGCGAACCGAGGCGACGTCGCGGATATACAGCGTCGTTCCGCCGGCTTGGCGCAGCGGCAAGTCGGCGATGCCGGCAATGGCGGCGGGGCTGCTGTTGAGGAGGACGTTGTACTCGCGGCTGCCGATCTTGATCGTGCCCGAGGGCAGGGTGAGATTCTGGGCATTGATGGCGGTGACCACGTCATTCGGGGTCAGCCCCTTGGCCTGGAGGGCCCGGGAATCGAGATCGACCATGATCTGGCGCACCTTGCCGCCGAAGGGCAGGGGAACGGAAGCGCCCTGCACGGTCGAGAGCTGGACGCGGAGGAAGTTCAGGCCGAGGTCGAAGAGCTGCTGTTCCGTCAGGGTCTTGCTTCCGAGGCCGAGCTGGATGATCGGAACATTGGAGGCGCTGTAGCGGATGATCAACGGCGGGGTCGCGCCGGGCGGCATGGCTCGCAGGATCGTCTGGTTGATGCTCGTGACCTGCGCCACAGCCGCGTCGATGCTGGTGTTGGGCTGGAAGTAAACTTTGATGACCCCCACTCCGGGCAGGGAATTCGATTCGATGTGCTCGATGTCATTGACCGTGGTGGTCATGGCGCGTTCGGTGACCGTGACAATCCGGCCGGCCATTTCCTCCGGGACGAGACCGCCGTAGTTCCAAATGACGCTTACGACCGGGATGTCGATGGGCGGAAAAATATCCTTGGCCATGCGCAGGACGGCCAGCACGCCAAGGATCACGATCAGCAGAGCGACGACGGTGAAGGTATAGGGTCGGCGAAGAGCGAGGCGGACGATCCACATGGTGTGTCCCTCAGAGTGTGCTTAAACATTGAAACTTCCAAACTCTGTTTGATAGTCTATTGATACATTTAACATATCGCCGGATACTATGGAACTCCGTCATTTGCGCTATTTCGTCGCAGTTGCTGAAGAACTGCATTTTGGGCGGGCCGCCCGCCGGGTCCACATGGCCCAACCCCCACTCAGCCAACAGATCCGGGTATTTGAAGGGGAATTGGGGGTTAAGTTGTTTCACCGCACGAGCCGGCGGGTGGAATTGACCGGGGAAGGCCGGACCCTCCTCTCCCACGCCCGCTTGGTCCTCGCTCAGGCCGACCGGGCGATTCAGGCGGTCCAGGCCGCTGCCCGCGGAGACACCGGCCGGCTCGCCGTGGGGTTCGTTACCTCGGCTATGTACGCCCAGGTTCCTGCGATCCTGCGCGAATTCCACCACCGGCATCCCCGGGCCGAACTGGGCTGTTTCGAGATGCGGCTCGTCCGCCAGGTCGAGGCCCTCCGCCAGCGCGAAATCGATGTCGGCTTTGTCCGGGTGCCGGTGCGGGAACCGGGCATCGCCTCGGTCCTCCTCTCGAAGGAGCCCCTGGTCTTGGTCCTGCCGGCCGAACACCCCCGGGCGTCCGTCCGCCGGGCCCGCCTCTCCGACTTTGGCGCCGAGACCTTCATCACCGTGTCCCGGGCCGGCGCCCCGGCCTTTCACGACGTCCTCATGGAAGCCTGCCGCCAGGCGGGTTTTGTGCCCCGGGTCGAGCACGAGGTCGGCGAAGTCCAGACGGTCCTCGCCCTGGTGGCCGCCGGCCTGGGGGTGGCGCTCGTGCCCGCCTCCCTGCGCCACATGGCCCGGCCGGGTGCGGTCTATATCGACCTGGGACCCCGCACCGGGGAAGTGCCGTTGGAACTGATCTGGCGGAAGGAGTCTCCCCAGCCGCTGGTGGATGCCTTCATCGCCGCGGCCCGTGCCGTAACTGAGCTCCCGCCAGGCTAAACCGCAGGTTAAATTGCACGTTTTCCTTGCTAGGCGTGCCCCGCAACTCTTCTCTTTTTGCCATTTTTCCCCATGAAGGTCCTCGTCGCCGATAAGATTTCACCCAAGGGAGTGGCCTGGCTGCGCCAGCAATCCGGCCTGGAGGTCGTCGAAGCCTACAACTCCTCGCCGGAGAAGCTGCTGACCCTGGTCAAGGACGTGGCGGCGATCGCGGTGCGTTCCGAGACCAAGATTACAGCCGAGGTCTTCGCCGCTGCTCCCTTGCTCAAGGTGGTGGGCCGCGCGGGCGTGGGGGTCGACAATGTCGACGTGGACGCCGCCACCGAGCGCGGGGTGATTGTCATGAACACCCCGTCGGGCAACACAATCGCCACGGCGGAGCTCACCTTCACCCATATCCTCTGCGGAGCCCGCCCGGTGCCCCAGGCTTCGAACTCGATGAAGGCCGGGCAGTGGGATCGCAAAAGCTTCTCCGGGGTCGAACTTTTACGCAAAAAGCTCGGAGTCATCGGCCTCGGCCGGATTGGCAGCGAAGTGGCCAAGCGGGCCCAGGCCTTCGGCATGCAGGTTCTGGCCTACGATCCCTACCTTGCGCCCAGCCGGGCCAAGGCGATGCAGGTCGAGGCGGCCTCCTTGGACGAAGTGCTGGCCCAGGCGGATTTCATCACGGTCCACCTGCCCCTGACCGACGACACCCATTACCTGATCGACGAGAAAGCCCTGGCCAAGACCAAGAAGGGCGTCCGGATCTTCAACTGTGCCCGCGGCGGCATCATCAAGGAATCAGCTCTTCTCGCCGCCCTCAAGTCCGGCCAGGTGGGCGGGGCCGGTCTGGACGTCTACGAGGAGGAGCCTCTCGCCGCGGACAGCGAATTTCGGAAGCTGCCCAACGTCACCCTCACGCCCCACCTGGGCGCCTCCACCGCGGAGGCCCAGGATGCAGTCGGGGTGGAGATCGCCGAGCAGATTGCCGACGTCCTCAAGGGCGGGGTGATCCGCAACGCGGTCAATGTCCCCTCGATCGACGCCGCCGCCCTCAAGGCCCTGGCGCCCTATCTTGATCTCGGGGCCAAGCTGGGCACCCTGGTGCAGCAGGTCGCCCCCAGCCAGGTCGCGACCCTCCGGATCACCTATTTTGGGAAAATCGTCGATTTGGACTCCAATCCGGTGACCCGCTCGATTGAGCGCGGATTTCTCCGGCGGATCAGCGGCGAGGAGGCCAATTTTGTCAACGCCCCCGTCCTCCTCCAGCGCCTGGGCATCCAGGTCGAGGTGGTCAAGTCCACCGCGAGCAGCGACTACACCGAATTGATCCAAGTCGAGGCGATTCCGCCGGAAGGGGCGGCGGTTTCCGCCGTCGGCACCCTGATCGGCAAGTCCGCCATGCCCCGCATTGTCGGCCTCAACGGCCGGGAAGTGGAAGTGGCGGCCGAGGGCAAGCTGCTCGTCCTGGAAAACGTCGACCAGCCGGGGATGGTCGGGGCGATCGGGACGATTCTCGGCCGGGATAAGGTCAATATCGCCGACATGTCGCTCAGCCGGCACGCCCCCGGCGGCATCGCCACCATGGTGGTGCGGGTCGACACCGAACCCAGTCCCGCCGCCCGGGCCGAAATCAAGGGACATCCGGCCATTAAAATGGCAAAATTTGTCCAGCTCTGAAGACTCGGAGCCGCCCATGTCCCCCCTGGCCGCATTCAGCCCCTCTTCGGCGCCCCTTCTGGGGGCGGCCGTGGCCGGCTATTTGCTCGGGGCCTTGCCCTTCGGCTACTGGATCGCCCGGTCCAAAGGCGTGAACATTTTCGAGCATGGCAGCAAAAGCCCCGGGGCCACCAACGTGCGGCGGGTCCTGGGCAAGCAGGCAGGCAACCGGGTTTTCTTCCTCGATGCCTGCAAGGGGGCAGCGGCCGGGGGCTGGCCCCTGCTCTTGATCTGGAAAGACGCGCCCTATGCCTCGCCCGAGGAGTTGAGCCAGGCCTGGGTGGCGGCGAAACTGATCGGCGTCGTCGGCCTCATCTTCGCCATGCTCGGCCACTCCTTTTCCTGCTTTACCCATTTCAAGGGCGGCAAGGGGGTTGCGACCGGAGCGGGCGGCTTTGTCGTCCTCATGCCGCTCGTCACCCTGATCGCGGCCGCGGTCTGGGCCCTGACCTTCTTCGCCAGCCGCTATGTATCGCTCGCCTCGATTTTCTCCGCCGTGACCATGCCGGTGGGGGCGTGGCTCTTCGGCGAGCCCAAGTTCCTGATCGCGATGGCCGCGCTCGTGATGGTCTTCGTGATTCTCCGCCACCGCGCCAACATCGCCCGCCTGGCGCACGGCACCGAGAGCAAATGGAGCAAAGGGCCCAAGGACTCCCCATGAGCGCACGCACCTCGGTCAACGTCGGCCTGTGCGGCTTCGGCACGGTCGGCCAAGGCGTCTGGAAGCACCTCCGGCGCTCCCGCGCCGAACTTACCGCCCGCCTCGGCCTGCCGGTTGTGATCAAGCGGGCGGCCGTGCGCGACTTGAAGAAGGCCCGGGCCGCGGGCTTTCCCGCCGCCGGCCTCACGCGGGATCCGCTCTCGATCGCGACCGATCCGAAAATCGACATCGTCTGCGAACTGATGGGCGGGGTCACCGCGGCCCGCGCCGTCACCCGGGCCGCCCTCGAGCGCGGCAAGATCGTCATCTCGGCCAACAAGGCGCTGATTTCCGCCCACGGGGCCGAGATCTTCTCCCTGGCCCGCCGGCACGGCGGCCACTTCTTCTTCGAGGCCAGCGTCGCCGGCGGCATTCCCATCATCAAGGCCCTGCGGGAGGGCCTGGTCGCCAACCGCTTTCCCCGGATCTACGGCATCCTCAACGGCACCTGCAATTACATCCTGACCAAAATGGCGACGGATGGGGCCGCCTACGCCGACGTCCTGGCCGAGGCCAAGCGGCTGGGCTATGCCGAAGCGGATGAGTCGCTCGACGTCCAGGGCTGGGATACCGCCCACAAGGCCGCCGTCCTGGCCTGGCTCGCCCACGGCCTGTGGGTGCGGCCGAAGCAGATGATCGTCGAGGGCATCGATCGGATCACCCCGGCCGACCTGAACAACGCCGCCACCTTGGGCTACGGGGTCAAGCTTCTCGCCCTCATCACCCGGGATTTCAAGACCAACGAGCTCAGCGTCCGGGTCCATCCCACGCTCCTGCCCAAGGGCAACGTCATCGCCAACGTCGGCGGCGTGTTCAACGCCATCGCCGTCACCGGGGACGTCGTGGGCACGACCCTCTACATCGGCCGCGGCGCCGGCCAGGATGCAACCGCCAGTGCCGTGATCAGCGACATCGCCGATGCCATCGCGCTCCTGCGCTACGGCAAGGGCGCCCACCTGATCAACGAGTCGGCGCCGCCGCCGCGCTCCGGCTGCCGCATCGCCCCGCCGGAGCGGGTCCGCAGCCGCTATTACCTGCGCCTGACTGTGAAGGACCGCCCCGGCGTCCTGGCTCGCGTGGCCACGGTCATGGCCCGCCACCAGGTCAGCATCGCCAGCGTCCTGCAGCACGCGGCCGAGCGGCCGGGGGCGGCCGCCCTCGTGCTCACCACCCACGAAAGCGACGAGCGCTCGCTCCGCCGCGCCCTCGGGGTCTTGACCCGCCTCACCAGCGTCCTGGAAAAGCCGCTGCTCCTGCGCATCGGCGATTTTGGCGACTGATCCTCCTTCCCATGCCTCGCATCGTTCAGAAATACGGCGGCACTTCGGTCGGGGACGTCGACCGGATCAAGAATGTCGCCGCCCGGATCAAAGCCTTCCGCGACGAAGGCAACCAGCTCGTGGTCGTGGTCTCGGCCCGGGCGGGCGTGACCAACGAGCTGTTGGCCCGCGCCCGCGCCATCACGGCTTGGCCGAGCGAGCGCGAGCTCGACCAGCTGCTCTCGATCGGCGAGCAGGAGACGATCGCTTTGACCGCCATGGCCCTGCAGGCGATCGGGGTCGACGCCGTCAGCTACACCGGCGCCCAGGCCGGCATCTTCACCGACAAGCATCACACCAAGGCCAAGATCAAGACGATCGACGCGAGGCCAATCGAGAAGGACCTGGAAGCGGGCAAGGTCATCATCGTGGCCGGATTTCAGGGCATCAACGACGAGGGCCAGATCACGACCCTCGGCCGGGGCGGCTCCGATTTGACCGCGATCGCGCTGGCGGCTGCCCTCAAGGCGGACAAGTGCGAGATCTACACCGACGTCGACGGGGTCTACACGGCTGATCCCCGGGTGGTGAAGACGGCCCGGAAGCTGGACGAAATCTCCTATGACGAGATGCTGGAACTGGCCTCGGCCGGCTCCAAGGTCATGCAGTCCCGCTCGGTCGAATTCGCCAAAAAATACGGGGTCATTTTCGAAGTCCGCTCCTCCTTTAACACCAACCCAGGCACCCTCGTGAAAGAAGAAGTTTCCTACATGGAACAGGTCGTGGTCCGCGGCGTCGCCGTGGACAAGGACCAGGTCAAGATCGTGGTCAGCAACATTCTCGACCGGCCGGGCTCGGCCGCCAAGGTCTTCCGGGCCCTGGCCGACGCCAACATCATCGTCGACATGATTGTCCAGAATGTCGGCCACCAAGGGGTGGCCAACCTCACCTTCACCGTGCCGCAAGGCGACGCCGCCAACGCGGTCAAGTCCCTCCGGGCCATCCTGGCCGACGTGGGCGGCGGCCAGATCACGGTCCATGAGCAGATCGCCAAGCTTTCGGTCGTCGGGGTGGGGATGAAGACGCACAGCGGCGTGGCCGCCCAGCTCTTCCAAGCCCTGGCCGAAGCCGGGATCAACATCCAGTTGATCAGCACTTCAGAAATCAAGATCTCGGTCGTCATCGCCCTGGACCGGGCCGACGAGGCCGCCCGGGTGGCCCATGCCGCCTTCGGGCTGGACAAGGTCTGATTCCGGTCGGGGGCCGCGATGCGCTTCATCTCCACTCGCGGCCAGACTCCGCCCCATACCTTCGCCGACGCCATGGCGGTGGGGCTGCCGCCGGACGGCGGGCTTTTTCTGCCCGAGTCGCTGCCGGACCTGAGCGGCCTGCTGGGCCGCTTTGCCGGACTGGGCTATGCCGAACTCTGCGCCGAGTTCCTCGGGATCTTTGCTTCCGACATTCCGACCGAAACCCTTCGCGCGCTGGTCGACCAGTCCTATCAGAGCTTTACCGACCCGGCGATCGCGCCATTGAAACGGCTGGGGCCGAATCTTCAGGTCCTCGAGCTCTTCCATGGCCCGACGCTGGCCTTCAAGGATTTTGCCCTCCAGGTCTTGGGCAATCTCTATGCTTATCAATGCCGCGAGCGCCACGAGACGATCAACGTCCTTGGCGCCACCTCGGGCGACACGGGTGCGGCGGCGATCCACGGGCTCCTCGGACGGCCCGGCACCGCCATCTTCATTCTCTATCCCGACGGGCGGGTTTCGCCCCTGCAGGAACGCCAGATGGCGTGCACCGGGGCCGCCAACGTCTTCGCCCTCGCCGTCGACGGCAGCTTTGATGACGCCCAGTCGGCCCTGAAGGAGATTTTTGGCGACACGGCCTTTCGGATCGAACACCGGCTGTCGGCCGTCAATTCGATCAATCTCGTGCGCGTCCTGGCCCAGTGCGTGTACTACCTTTACGCTTGGCTGCGGCTGGCTCCGGCGGAACAGCGGGAGGCCGAGTTTGTCGTGCCGACCGGCAATTTCGGCAACGTTCTGGCCGGCTGGCTCTTGCAAAAAATGGGGGTTCCGCTCCACGGTTTCAAGATCGCGACCAACCAGAACGACATCCTCTACCGGCTCTTTACCACCGGCACCTATCGGATTGGCACTGTCCGGCCCAGCCTGGCGCCCTCGATGGACATCCAGGTCGCTTCCAATTTCGAGCGCTTCCTCTATTACCAGCTCGGCCAGGACCCCGCCCGGGTCCGCGTGGCCATGGCGGCCTTCAAGGCGACCGGCACCTGCGTTTTTCCCGACTTTAATCGCGACACCTTCACCGCCTCGCGCTGTACCGACGCCGAGATTCCCGGCATTATTCAGCGGGTGCACCGCGACTATGGCTACATCGTCGATCCGCACACCGCCTGCGGCTTTCAGGCCCTGGCGACGGACCGGCCGAGCGTCGTTCTCGCGACCGCCAGCCCGGCCAAATTCCCCGAGGCGATTCACGCGGCAATCGGCCTCGAACCGACCGACCCGAGCCTGGAGGCCCTGAAAAGCCGGCCCATCGTCAAATACCGGATCAAAGCCGCCGCCGGCCCGATCCGAGACTTCATCACGGCCCACGCCGTCCGCTGAGCCGGGTCATTTGGCCCGCCGGGCAAAACTCCGCGCCAGCTCCGCCAGGAAAGCGGTGTCGCCCTTGACGTGGCCGAGGGCCTCGATCGCAGCGTCGGTTTCGGTTTGGGCCAGCCGCCGGGCTTGGTCGAGGCCGTGCAGGCTGACGAAGGTGGTCTTGCCCGCCTTGGCGTCTTTGCCGGCGGTTTTGCCCAAGGTGGCGCTGTCCGCGGTGGCATCGAGGATGTCGTCGACGATTTGGAAGGCCAGGCCGAGGTGCCGGCCGGCGCGGCGGAGGGCCTCCAGGGCGGCGGCGTCGGCATGGGCGCAGCGGGCTCCCAGGGCGAAGGAAACCTCGATCATGGCCCCGGTCTTGTTCCGATGGATGAAGTCGAGCTCGGCGGCCGTGGCGTCGGTCTTTTTCTCGGCCAGAAGATCGGCCATCTGGCCGCCGACCAGCCGCCGGCTGCCGGCGGCCTCGGCCAGGTCGGCCACCAGGGCCTGGGCCAGGGCGGGTAGGGCGGAGTATTGGGTGGCGAGGAGGGCGAAGGCGTGGGTGAGGAGGGCATCGCCGGCCAGGAGGGCGGTGGCTTCGTCGAAGGCCTTGTGCGCGGTCGGC
>Ga0302319_10021733_pt1 | contig 11548 bp, 5 predicted proteins | sample Bog_T0_2_FD_203319 | JGI IMG/M metagenome (GOLD analysis project Ga0302319, IMG submission 203319) | Peat permafrost microbial communities from Stordalen Mire near Abisko, Sweden - Bog_T0_2 | ecosystem: Environmental > Terrestrial > Soil > Wetlands > Peat | place: Sweden: Abisko, Stordalen Mire...
GTGTCGAAGCACAGTCCGTAGACGTTCTCCGCGCGCGCGTCGAGCCCGTAGAAACCCTCTTCGGGGTCCGGTCCGAAGGAGTCCGTCGATCCGCCGCGGCTCGGATGGTAGCGCAGCTTGAGTGCGGAGGGCTCGCCCGCGAGCTCGCTCAAGCCGCCGCCCCGGCCGGGAGCCGGATTTGCGTCGAGCGCCGCCGCGCGCGGCAGTTCTGGCGACGGACGCAGATACAGCCGATCGGTCGGCGAGTACACGGTGTCGGGAAAGGCATCGAGAAAGCGCCATTCGCCCGGGATCGCACCCGCGTCGCGAAACGTCTGGCGGCGCCATTCGGGCAGGTAGAAACTGACGCGCGGCTCGGCGAGCATGCCCGTGTCGATGCCTTTCAACCAATGATCGAACCAACGCACCCGCAGCGCCCCCCAATCGAGCACCGGTCCGGGCCAGGTCATGCTGTGGTGCCATGGCCCCAAGATGCCGCGGCTCACGGCCGGCGAATGGCGCAGGATGCGCGGCACGAAATTCTGGTAAATGTCGAGATAGCCGCCCCCGAGAAACGCCGGCGTCTTCAGACGGCTGTAGTCCGTGTCGAGCGAGCCGCGTCGCCAGTGCGGCCCGTCCAATTGATTGTGCAAATAAACCTGCAGCCATGGCGGCGTGTTCCAGCGGTCGAGCGCCGCCGGGCTCTCGAGATTGAAATCCGGCGCGCCGGGCGTCGCGTTGCTCGTCACCATGCCGAGCACCCAGGAGTTGTCCACCATGAGCATGATGCCGCCCGGATGGTGGATGTCGTCGGTATATCGATCGTCCGTTCCACAGAGCGCGAAGATCGCCTTGAGCGCCGGTGGTTGATACTCGGCGGCGATCTGTACCGTGTTGAACGCCGAATACGACGTACCGTACATGCCGACGGCGCCGTTGGACCAGCGCTGCTTCGACAGCCAGTCGATGATCCGCACCGTGTCGGCGTGCTCGTCAACGGTGTACTCGTCGGTGGGAAAGCCCTCGGAACCGCCGGTGCCGCGCACGTCGACGTAAATCTCGGCGTAGCCGTGCTGCGCCAAGTACCCCATGGAATTGTTGTAAGTGCTCATGCCCGCCGACGCTCCGTCCGGCTCCTGGCGGTAAGGGACGACATGCATGGCGCCGGGAACTCGCAGACCACGGTCGGCGCGCACCGGAAGATACAGCAGCGCCGCGATGCGGACGCCGTCGGGCATCCGCAGCCGCAGACTCTCGAAATGCACGCCGTCCGGCAGCACTTCCGGCGTCGGCCATGGCCCGCGCGATACGCGGACACCCGCCGCATCGTGCGCCCAGAGTTCACCTCGATCCACTCCGCCCGCGATCGCCGGCCTCGTCGAATCGTACGTCCAGAGGCCGGCGGCACCGAGTGCGGATATTTGCCGCAGCAATCGGCGTCGGGATTTTGATATCACCCCCGGAATGTATCCGGACGAAGCGGCAATATCAATTTGAGATAGCATGGCGATTCGCTGTCATAGAACAATGAGAGGGCGCATCGGTATGAGCATTTCCCGCCGCGACGTTCTGCTGAGTTCCGCCGCGTTGATGACCTGCGCTGCGCGGGGCGCTTTCGCCGCCGACCCGGCGCCCGCCCGCGCCGATGGCCGCGGCTGGCGGCTGCCCGACAAGAACGCCGTCAAGGTCGTCGAGAACCAATGGATCGCCATGAAGGACGGCACGCAACTGAGCGCGCGGCTCTGGCTGCCCGAGACCGCCGAGAAATCCGCGGTGCCGGCGGTCTGGGAATATATCCCCTATCGCAAGCGCGATCTGTACCGCATCCACGACGATCTGTGGGGACACGAGCTTGCGCAGTACGGCATCGCCTATGCGCGCGTCGACGCGCGCGGATCCGGCGATTCCCAGGGGATTTTGCTCGATGAATACCTCGACCAGGAGCTCGCCGACGGCGTCGAGGTCATCGCCTGGCTCGCGCGCCAGCCGTGGTCCAACGGTTCGATCGGCATGCGCGGGATATCCTGGGGCGGCATCAACACATTGCAAATCGCCGCGCTTGCGCCCCCCGAGCTGAAGGCCATCATGCCCATGTGCTGCACCGATACGCGCTACACCGATGATGCACACTACATCGGTGGAGCGCTCGGCCTAACCGATCTGCAATGGGGCGTGCAATTCAAGGCGGTCATGGCGATGCCGCCCGATCCCGCCATCGTCGGCGAGGGCTGGCGCGAGGAGTGGCGCCGGCGCCTCGACGCGACGCCGCCGATCCTGGAGCAATGGCTCTCGCATCAGCGAAACGATGCGTTCTGGCGTCGTGGATCCGTGTCCAGCGACTATTCACGCATCAAATGCCCGGTGTACATCGTCGACGGATGGGTGGACACCTACGTGAACACCGTGACGCGTATTCTCGCGCACGTGACCGCGCCGCGCAAAGCGCTCGTCGGCCCGTGGGCGCACAACTATCCGGAGTCGGCGAGCCCGGGGCCGAGCTTGCAGTGGGCGCACGAGGAAGTGCGCTGGTGGAAGCATTGGCTCGCCGGCGAGCACACCGGCATCATGGACGAGCCGATGCTGCGTGCCTACATGCCGTACCGCACGGCCTCCGAGACATATCCGTCGGACACGCCGGGACGCTGGATCGCGGAAAACAGCTGGCCGCCGCCGCGCGTCGCGGTGCGCACCTGGTATCTCGATGAGGGTCGCCTGGCGCCGGCCGTCGGAGCGCGCAGCACGGTGAGCTATCACGGCGATCAGATCGTGGGACTGCAAAAGCCCGAGTGGCTGCCGTTCCCGCCCGAGGGCATTCCGGGCGAACAGTCGCCGGATGATCAGAAATCCTTGCGGTTCGATTCCGCGCCGCTCGCTCAAGATGTCGAGATCCTCGGCCATCCCGTCGCGCGAATCCGAGTCTCGTCGGACCAGCCGGTGGCGAAGCTCGCTCTGCGGCTGTGCGAAGTCGCACCCGATGGTAAGTCCTGGCTCGTCACCTACGGCCTGCTCAATCTCACGCACCGAAACGGCGATCAGACGCCGTCCGCGCTCAATCCCGGCGAAGCGTACGACGTCGCCGTCGAGTTGTCCTTGATCGCGTACCGGTTCAAAGCCGGCAACCGCATCCGACTTGCCGTCTCGGAGAGCCTCTGGCCGCTGGTATGGCCGTCGCCGCGGGTCGCGACGCTCACCTTGACTCACGGCGCATCGCATCTCGACTTGCCGGTGCGCAAAATGTCACGCGATCCGCCATTTCCGATACCGACCAATCCACCGGACAAGAAGTCGCCCGGCGGACGCACGCCGACCACGGAAGCCGGCCCCGACGCCCAGGGCTGGTACGAGGTCCGCCAGGATCCCGCGGCCTATTCCTACCCCGTGGCCGACACCGGCACCGTCATCAGCGGCCTCTCCGGCATCAAGGTGGACTTGCGCATCAAGCAGGGCGACAACAACAGCTGCGAGTGGCAGGGCGAGCGCAGCGGGGGCTTCAAGCGCGGCGATTGGGATTGCACGGTTTACAGCGCTTTCAAGCTCACGTCCACGCCCGACACTTTTTTCATTGAAGAGACGCTGCGCGCGAGCGAGGGCAGCGAAGTCATTTTCGAGCGCATCAACAAATCGGCGCTCAAGCGCGATCTGATCTAGCGTGCCTGGCGTATGCTGACGGGTCGCTCGATTCGCGCATGGTTTTAGGGGAATGACATGGGGATATCCGGACCGGCCGTGCCGGCATGGCTGCTCGGCTTGGCGGCGTTGACGTCGATGACCGCCGCCTGCCAGCGCCATACTCCGCCTGCGCCGAGCGCGGCGGCGGCGCCAACTTTCAAGGCCGCAGCGATCACCGAGGAACGGCTCGCCGCCGGCGAGCCCGATCAATGGCTGGCCCAGGGCCGGGACGCCAACGGAACGTTCTATTCTCCGCTCAGGGACATCGACACCGGGAACGTCGCGAAGCTCGGGCTTGCCTGGGACTACCGCCTGGGCACGAGCCGCGGCCAGGAGTCGACGCCGCTGGTGATCGACGGCGTGATGTACGCCACCAGCAATTTCGGGCGGGTGTATGCGCTCGATGCAACCTCGGGCAAGGAGCTCTGGCAATACGACCCGCACATCGACGGCGCGTGGGCGCGCTACGCCTGTTGCGACGCCGTCAATCGAGGCCTCGCGGCGTTCGACGGCCGAGTATTCGTCGCGGCGCTCGACGGCTGGCTGCATGCGGTGAACGCGCGCACCGGCGAGTTGGTGTGGAAGGTCGATACCGTGGTCGGGCGCCCCGAGCACCGCCCCTTTACGCTGACCGGCGTGCCGCAGCTCGCCGGAGATCTCATCGTCGTCGGCAGCGCGGGCGCGGATTTCTCGCGCTCGCGAGGCTATGTGTCTGCCTATGACCGAAAGAGCGGCGAATTTCGTTGGCGCTTCTACACCGTGCCGCGAGATCCCGCGCAGGGACCGCAGGATCAAAAGCATCTCGAGGCCGCGATCAAGACCTGGGACCCCAAGCATCCGTGGGAAGAAGGCAGCGGCGGCACCGTGTGGGATGGCATGGCCTACGATCCGAAGCTCAAGCTGGTGTACATCGGGACCGCCAATGCGGCGCCTTATAATCTGCATCTCGGCGGCCGCCGCGGCGGCGATGAGCTGTACGCCGCCTCGATCATCGCCATCCATGCCGACGACGGCTCGATGGCGTGGTACTACCAGACCACGCCGGGCGATCGCTGGGACTTCGACAGCACGCAAAAGTTGATCCTTGCGGATCTCGACCTCGACGGCAAGCCCCGGCAAGTGGTGATGCAAGCGGCCAAGAATGGCTTCTACTATGTGATCGACCGTGCGACCGGAGAACTCATCTCCGCCCAGAATTTCGCCTTCCAGAGCTGGACCCGCGGCATCGATCCGAAGACCGGGCGGCCCATCGTCGACCCGAGCTCGAGCTACGATCATGGCCCGGCTTTGGTATTTCCGGGCGAGGCCGGCGCCCACAGTTGGCAGCCGATGGCGTTCGATCCCGAGCGCCGCATCACCTTCATCCCGGTGATGGAGGCCGGCAACGTGATCTTGGAGACCAGCGACCGCCGCGCGGGATTGGTCGAGGGACAATATACGACACCGGCATTTCCCACCGAGATGTGGGATCCGAAGGCCATGCGCTCCTTGTATGGAGACCTGCCGCCCATGAGTCACCTCGCGAAGGGGATGAAGACCAACACCGCTTCGCGCGGGTTCGTGCGCGCCTGGAGCGTTCCCGAGCACCGCATCGTGTGGGAAACGCAGACGGCGACGAGCTGGGACGGCGGCGTGCTCGCCACCGGCGGAGGCCTCGTGTTCCAGGGCGATGCCAACGGCCACCTGAATGCGTATTCCTCCGATAAGGGCGAGAAGCTCGCGAGCATCGCCCTCGGCACCTCGATGATGGCGGCGCCGATCACCTACAAGGTGGACGGTGTCCAGTACGTGGCCATCGTCGCGGGTTACGGCGGCGGGGGCACGATCTTGGGCACACCCTTGGATCCGGACTCGGCGGCGTACAAATACGGCAACGACGGCCGCATCATCGCCCTGAAGATCGGCGGACCCGCACCGGCGCTGCCGCCGCTGCGCACCGAGCCCGCGAGCACGGAACCGCCCGCGCGGCCGACGGATGCAAAGCAGATTGCCGCCGGCGAGTTGCTCTACAACCGCTATTGTTCGCGCTGCCACGTCATGGGCCGCGGGAATCTTCCCGACCTTCGTCGCTTGAGTCCCGCCACGCACCAGCTGTTCAACTCCATCGTGCTCGGCGGCGCGTACTCGATGAAGGGAATGGGGCGCTTCGACGATGTGCTCTCGCCCGCGGACGCCGACTCGATTCATGCCTGGCTGATCGATCAGGCCTGGCGGTTGAAGACGGCCCCCGCGAATCCCGCGCCCTAGAGGACGGCGCCGCCCGTTTTGAGGCCCTTCGCGCCGCGTTCCTCGAGGACCTCGGCCGCGTACCGGTAGCCGATGTCGATGATCCGTTCGAAGGAGCGCCAGTCGAGCAGATCGACGCCCTCGAGCGGCGGCATCAACAGCACGTCCGCCAATTCGCGTTGCCCGATCGAGGTGGCGGCGCTGTTGAGCATTCCGGCACGCAGTAGTATCTGCATGATGTTGACGCGCGATCTCCGCAGCCGGAACACGTTTCGGATGTCCCAGAGCGCCGGAATTTCCGTCATGTCGAGGTCGCTCGAGAAGCTGCGGTTGGCCCCGGTGTCGACCGCCATGATGGAGCCGCGAAATTCCTCGCGCATGACATCGACGGGAAGATTGTTGATGGTCGCGCCGTCGACGTAGGCCTGTTTGTCCGCGAACACCGGCGGCAGGATCCCCGGAATCGATATCGAGGCGCGCAGCCACTTCCACAGCGTGCCGCTTCGATGCACGGCGAGCTGGCCGTTGGTCAGATTCGCCGACACGCAGTAGAAGGGGATGCGCAAATCCTCGATCTCGATCTCGCCAAATTCCTGCCGCATCAACCGGCTGACCTTGCCGCCGGCCACCAGCGACATGATCGGCAGCGTGTAGTCGTTCAAGGGATTGCTTGCGACGAAGCCGCGGCGCATGCGCTCGACCATGTCCCCATAGTCCCAGCCGGCCGCCCAGCCCGCCCCGATCACCGCACCGATGCTGGTCGCGCCGATCGAATCGACGGCGATCTTCGCCTCGCTGAGGGCGCGCAGCACGCCGATGTGCGCGAACCCGCGGGCGCCGCCGCCCGAGAGCACCAGTCCCACGCTGCGGCCGGTCAGGAGCCGCGCAACGCGCGCCACATCGGCGGCTCCGCTCACGTGATGGATCCGCCGACAGGGCTGAGCCTCCACCCAATGCCGCGCCTTCCACGGGCGGCCCCCGGAGCGATGCACCAGGACGATTTCCGCGGCGCGGATCGCCGCGCCGACTTCCTCCATGGTGTCGAGGGCGAGCCATCGCTGCGGATCGCTGTCCGCATTCGCGACGAGCAAGAGCACGTCCGCGCGGCGGATGCAGAGCCGGCTCCAGTGAGTGGGGTGCGGATCCGTCATGTACACCACGAAGTCGTTGGCGCGCTCGAGCCGATGGAACCAATGACTGGTCCGATCAGTGGCCTGAGCGCCCGTCATCAGTTCCGAGCGTCCGAAGCGCGCCAGCGACGCCACGAGGTCCGCGCCGAACGCGGCCGCGCCGTCGCTCGAATCGAACGGCACGATGGCGAAGGTCTTCGGCACGGGCAGCGCCTGGCGCTGCGGCTGTTGCAGGGCGTCGAGTTGCTGTGCAAGCCCGCGTGCGATGTATCGCAGCGCCTGCGGGTGCTGGCTGATGAGCTTTTCGAAGGTGATTTTGGAGAGCCGCGCCACCTCGCAATCGCGCAGCGCCGCGAGCGTGGTCGAGCGCAGTTTGCCGGAAATCAATTCCATGTCGCCGGCCGTCTGCCCGGCGGACAGCTTGCCGATGCAGCTCGAGCCGCCGCCCGCCTGCGGCGCATAGACGCCGAAGGCGCCGTTGATGATGACGTACATGCCGTCGGCGGATTCTCCCGACGAATAAAGGACGGTGCCCGAGGGCACCGAGAACCACTGGATGTCGTCCGCGAGCTCGCCGATCGATTTGGCGTCGAGCTCGCGAAATAGGGGCAGGGCGGCGAACAGCGCCAGCAGATTGCGCCGGTCCATGGCGCTCATGATCATGGTGTCGGAACCGGGGCCCATTGCGGATCTCTCCGCGCGCGACACTACGTCAGACGCAGCAGATCTACAAGGGCAGGACGCTCACATCCACGCGCAGCTTGTGCTTGCCCCCGCCCACGATCATGCCGCGGAGCGGCGACACGTCGCCGAAATCGCGCCCCCAGGCGAGGGTGACGTGATCCTCGCCGACCACACAGTCGTTGGTGGGATCGAAGTCCACCCACCCAAGCGGCGGGCAGTACACCGAGACCCAGGCATGCGAGGCGTCGCCGCCGACGAGTTCGGGCGCGGATCCCGGCCGCGCGGTGCGCAAATAACCGCTCACATAGCGCGCGGCGAGACCCGTGGAGCGCAGGCACCCGATCATCAGATGCGCGAAGTCCTGGCACACGCCGCGGCGGCCCTTCAGAACGTCCTCGATCGAGGTGCGGTTGGTCGTGGACCCGGGAACGTATTTGAACTCGCGGCGAATCTTGCGCATCAACGCATCGGACGCCTCGGCGATCGAACGGCCGGGCTCGAAGCACTCCCTGGCATAGTCCTCGAACGTCTGCTTGAGCAGCACATGGCTCGAGCGCATGCGAAACCGGCTCGCATCCAGATCCGCATCCGCCACGGCCGCGGCGTGATAACTCAGCCGTTTGCGCACCGCCTCCCAGGGCTCCGCGGATCCGAATCCTTCCGCGCTGCGGGAAAACACCTCGACCTGCATCACCGCGGTCACGGACAGGCGGTCGTGCGAGCGCTGGTATTCCAGCCGCGCGATTTCATTCCCGAATGCATCGACGTCTTCACTCAGGAAGCTCGGTTCCGGGTCGAGCGCGAGTTCGTGCTCCAGACAGCGCTGATAGGCGAACTCGCGGGGTTTCAGATGCAAAAGGTGATGAGAGTGCGCCACGTCGCCGCCGTATTCGTAAAGCGTCGCATGCTTGACCGCGTAGCGCGTCATGCGGACACCGCGCGCAGATCGAAATCGACGTGCGAAAAATGCTGCGAGGTGAGCTGATCCGAGAGCTGGCCGGCGGCCGCGTTCAAGCCTTTCAGGCACTCCGCCAGAATGCGGCGCGAGGCCTCCGCCAGGTCCAGGTTGCCGTCGACGTTCGCGTACTTCAGGGCGACCAGATCCGAGACGGGCTCGTACAGCGTGTCCTGGGGACGTGACCCCAGAGACTCCGCCACCTCGATCAGCAGCGTGTTGATGGCGCGCCATTGGAAGGCGAGGGCGCGGGGGTTGCGCTCGTCATAGACCAGAAGATCGATGGCGTAGTCCCACACCGGCGGTGCACGGTAGCGCGTACGGTAGGTGATCGCGCTGTCGCCGATCTCCAGCAGCCACTCGAGTTCCTGGCGCAGCGGCGTGGCCGGATGACTCAGGCGGCGCGCAATGACATCCGAGAGGAACAGCAGGCGTTCCAGCCGCCGTCCGATCATCATGAGCCGCCATCCATCGTCCTGGGTCATGTCGTCGTGCGCGAATCCGGCGAGCGCCGCGAGCGACAGCAAAAGTCGATCCAGCGTTTCACGCACATCGCTGCGGGACGCCTCCGCGCGGCGAAAGTCCCGCTGCAGCACGGTCAACGCACGCCAGTTCTCGGCCGACAGGCTGCCGCGCACCTGCGCCGCGCATTCTCCCAGGCGCACGATGTCGCCGTTCAGCGTGAAGCGTTTCTCGGCATCGAACAGCGCCGCGGCGCCGAATTGCCGGCAAATCTCCATGGCTTGCGCCCAGAAGGGCAGATTTCGGCGCAGCCCGAGCGTCGCCCGCAGGAGCCGGGTCTTGTATTCGCAGCGTTCCGCGTAGCGGCCCATCCAGAACAGATTCTCGACCAGCGTGGATGGCAATTCATGGTGGCGCGGTGACGCGCGATCGGTTCTCGCCAGCGGCGCGATTGACGCATCGACGGCCTCCTCCGAGTCGCTCAGCACCCAGATGTCCTTGCTGCCGCCGCCGCGCTGCATGGAGACGATTTCCGCGTGCGCATCCGAGGCGAAGCGGGCGAGTCCGCCCGGCATTACCCGGTAACCCTGCGGGCTGGCGATGGCATAGACGCGGATGCCGAGCGCATGCGCGGAAAAGGCGTCGGAGTTTTTGGTGTACCACACGGGTGCCTGCGAAAATGCCAGGTGCTCCTGTGCCACGAAGGCGTAGGGCCGCGCGCGGATCCGCGCGATGAGTGCATCGCTTTCCCCCGCATCGAGGTCGCGGCCGAACACCGTCCCCAGCTTCTGCTCCGGGAACGTCGCCTTGATCACGAGGTTAGGCAGGTTGGCGATCACCGATTCGCGTGCGGGCGCTTCTCCGCACCACCAACTCGCGACCGACGGCAGGCTCAGCCGCTCGCCGATCAGCTCTTGGGCGATGGCCGGCAAGAATCCGAGCCATGCCGCGGATTCCATCACGCCGCTGCCCAAGGCGTTCGCAAGCACCACATTGCGTTTGCGGATCGCGCTCAACAGGCCGGGCACGCCGAGCGCGGAGTCGACGCGCAGTTCGACCGGGTCGCAGAAGTCATCGTCCAACCGCCGCAGGATCGCATGCACGCGCTTCAGACCGGCGAGCGTCTTCAAGTACACGCTCTCGTTGCGCACCGTGAGATCGTGGCCCTCGACCAGAGGAAATCCGAGCTGGCGCGCAAGGTACGCATGCTCGAAATAGGTTTCGTTGAAGGAGCCCGGGGTGAGCACCACGGCCAGCGGTTCCTCTCCCGCGTCGCGCAGCATCTCCTCGCGCAAGGCGGCGAAGAACGCGCCCAGCGGCCGCACATCCATCGACTGCGTCAACTCGGGAAACGCGCGGCGCACGATCTGGCGGTTCTCGAGCGCGTAGCCAGGACCCGAGGGGGCCTGGGTCCGGTCCGCGAGCACCCACCACCGGCCGTCGGCCGAGCGGGCCAGATCGGCGGCGTAGATCGACAGCCACCGATCGCCGGGCGGGCGAATCCCGGTACAGGGCCACAGGAAATTCGGATGGCCGAAAGGCAGCTCCGCCGGCAACGCGCCGCGGGAGAGCAGATCCTGCTTGCCGTAGAGGTCGGCGAGCACGGCATTGAGGAGTCGCGCCCGCTGTGCCACGCCCGCTTCGATGCCCTTCCACTCCTGCGCGGTGATCACGTACGGCAGGGGATCGAGAATCCAGGGACGGTCCCGTCCCTGCACGTCGGCGTACACGTTGTAGGTCACGCCGTTCTCGACGATCATGCGCCGCGTGAATTCGGTGGCGCGCCTCGCCGATTTGGCGCCGTCCTCGAATACGCCGTCGATGAGCGGCTGCCAATGACTGCGCACGCGCCCCGCGCTGTCCAACAGTTCATCGTAGCGGCGGGGGTCGCTGCGATAACTGGTCAGCCTCGAATCGCCGGACTTATCGATGATTGCGCAGGTCCAAGGTCAGAGGAAATTCATCGCTGGACGCCGCCGGCACGACATTCATGCGGCCGGCTGTGTGGCCGATGCGGAAAAATCGCGCGAGACGCCGGCTCTCGGCCTCGAAGGCGTTGACGGGGAAGGTCTCGTGGCTGCGTCCGCCCGGATGCACAACATGATAACGACAACCGCCTTCCGATCGATTCATCCAGGTGTCCACTATATCGAATGTCAACGGCGATTGAACGCCGATTTTCGGATGCAGCGCGGACCATGGAGCCCAGGCGCGAAAGCGCACCCCCGCGACGTATTCCCCCTCGCGCCCCGTGGATCGCAGCGGCACGGTGCGCTCATTGCAGGTGACGGCGTAGCGGTCCGGCGCAAGTCCGCTTACCTTGACCTCCACGCGCTCGAGCGATGAATCGACGTAACGCACGGTGCCGCCCGCGCCGCCCTCTTCTCCCATGACGTGCCAGGGTTCGAGCGCTTGTCGCAGTTCGAGCAGCACCTCGCGCACC
>Ga0302319_10021734_pt1 | contig 11548 bp, 7 predicted proteins | sample Bog_T0_2_FD_203319 | JGI IMG/M metagenome (GOLD analysis project Ga0302319, IMG submission 203319) | Peat permafrost microbial communities from Stordalen Mire near Abisko, Sweden - Bog_T0_2 | ecosystem: Environmental > Terrestrial > Soil > Wetlands > Peat | place: Sweden: Abisko, Stordalen Mire...
ATGGCCGTCAACGAAACCGCCAACATTGGGGGCATTGTTATATTGCCCGACGGGTTTGGGGTCGTGAAAGCTGACCCCCAAGCCGCCGGAAATCTCGCCGTCGAGGGCTGTCTTGGAAGGATCCTGAACCGTGCTAAACCTTCGTTGGGCCATGCCGAAATCATTGGAGCCGCGCGCCGCGCCATTGAAGCCATAGCTAGAATAATGGGTCAGGGAAAGGGCATACAACGAAGTGTCAGCTGGACAGACGAAGACGAAATTCGTCTGCGCATTCGTGACGAGTCCAAGATAGGGGGCGACGAAGTCCTTGTAAGAGTAGTAGACATTCGTCGAATACCCAATTTCATCGCCGTGGTCCCCCGCATACATGGTGATACCGAGATTAATCTGACGTACATTGCTGGTGCACGCGATCCGTTTTGCGGTGGATTTGGCCCGGCTCAACGCCGGCAGCAGCAACGCGGCTAAAAGTGCGACAATGGCTATGACCACGAGCAGCTCAATGAGTGTAAAAGCGCGTTTCATATTGATCGCCCTAATCAAGAGTCTTGGCTCCAGCAATGCTCCAGGCTTTAACAATCCTGCCATGCTGCACTTCATAAATCATCATCAGTCTAATCTTGCCTGAGCCTTCGGGAAATGTCCGGCTGACCTCTTCATGGTCGACGACGATAGGGCCCATTACGGTGCGGCTCAAAAGCGTGGCGTACAAATTCGGCTCCTGAAACCGAGCCGTGTAACGCTCACGGAATGCCGCTGCTCCGCTGGCCAGCAATTTGGCTGGATGTTCAAACATCTCCGCCTCCTCCGCATAAGTCGCCAGAAGTGCCTCAAGGTCTCGCGCGTTGAAAGCATCAAGTTGTCTCTGCACAACCGCGGCTGGATCGTTTGATGGTGGCATGGTCAAGTGGCCTTACTATTATTCACTTTTGGGACACGATCAAGCCATTCCCCGCAGATAGCGTACGCACCATTTCACCGCCCGGGAATTTGACCTTGGATCTCATTGCATTATTTTTCATCATTGAATAATGGAATCGACAAATTGAAACCTGTCTTTTCGGAGGAAAACCAAAGGGCTTGGCTTGCGCTTTTGCTGGCGTGGATAGCCGGTTTTGCCGATGCCTTCGGCTTTTTGAAGCTCAACCAAATATTTTTTTCCGCGATCAGCGGCAACATGGTCGCAGTCAACACCAGTCTGGCTCGCCGGGATTGGACTGAAGTGGCGCATCGCGGCTGTCCGATCATTTTCTTTGTCACCGGATTTTTCTTGGGGACAATCCTTGAAAAAATCGCCTCCCGTCTTCACGTTCGGCGGCGCTTCAGCATCGCCTTAGCCATTGAAGGCGCCCTCTTGTTAATTTTCCTGCTGTTGGGTCAGTTCGGGATGCCTTCCCAGAACATCGCTTCGAAAGCCCCGACGCGATTTTACGTTCTTGTCGCGCTTTTGTCCGGGGCTATGGGGATCCAAACCGCCAGTCTTCGCCGTGTCAGGCAGGGATCGATAAATACCCCTTTTGTCACCGGCATGTTGGTGCAAGCCGTGGAAAACATCGTGGGCGCTCTTTTCAACATTTATGACCGCTTTCGAAACCGTTTGCCGGATGCTCCGCCGGATTCTGCATTCAAAGCTATATTCTTTGGCGGCCTTTGGTTCTGCTTTGCCGTTGGCGCCTCCTGCGGCGGTTTGGGCGAGACACTTTTTAATTTTCCGGCCCTGCTTGCGCCGGTTGGCGCATTGCTATTCATCATCGTTTGTGATCTTCGGCATCCCATTTGCGACTGATATGAGAGTAAGTCCATCTCGATGATGAGGATGATGACCATCTTCTTAACAGCTCTTCGCCGTCGCGAATCTAATTGGGCGCTGATCATAATGGTACTCAATCCAGCTTAGCGTCCAGACGCGCTGGAAAAACTCATTCAAGCCATTCCCCGCAAACGGCGTATGCACCATTCCACCGTCAACAGCCCAATAATCATGCCGAGATACCAGGACTTATCCCAAAGCGGCGTCCTGCGAAATTTCACGGTTGCGGGCTTATCGCCAAGGAGGTCTTTGAACACGGTCTGTCCGTCGCTTGGCTCCGGCGATAGAATTCGGCCACCAGACCATTGTGAGACCGAAGCGAGGGTTTCCGGCCGCGCGCGAACGTCCGCCATTTCCAAGTCGGTTTCTTCACCGATAACCAACTGTTGGTCCATGGCATTATTCCCATCGGTGAAATCAGCGGTCGCGCGCAAGATGAATCTGCCAGCGGCAGGCACTGTGATGGAAGCCAGATAACGCTGTTCCGTCTCGGAAAATACCGCCTGCGCCGACTCAACTTCGTTGTTTTCGAACATCAGGTGCAGCGTCACCTTGGCGTCATTGATATTTCCGCCCTCCCGGGTCCACGCGCCGACACGCACCGGCAGAACGGCTCCGGGCGCACAATACATTTGCGGCAGCTCAATGGCGACGGTGTTTTTGTTGCGATCCAATTTTGGGGCGGCCAGCCAGCGAATGGCGTTGACCCAAAACTGTTTGTAATAGCGCGAATCACAATTGGATTCTGTCAGCGGAAGTCCGGGATCTATTTTTTCGCCCCAGATTGTTTCGAAGTATTCGCCCCATAAATAAGTCGTGTCCGAAGTGAACGCCATGGTGCGGCCGCGGCCGACTTCTTGCGCCGCCAGAATCACGTCGGGACCGTAACGGGTGCTGGAATAAGGGTTTTCCAGCAAGACAACTGCGCCCGGCTTGGCACGGTCAACGCGATTATAACCCACGAGGCGGGGGAATTTCTCGGTCCAAATCGCCCGGTTCTCTTGCGGGTCGGGGCTGATTTGCATGAGGGGATGCAACCACGCGGCTTCGGGGACGCGCGGCACGAAGTCGGCGCTCGTGATGTCATTTTGCGTTTCCATGGCCACCGGGATCAAATTATCGATCACCGTGTCCTGATAGTTGCCAGAGCCGAACGAGGTGTTGCCGCCGACCATCACGAAGCCCCCGCCGTATTTGGTTACAAAGCTTTCCGTGGCCTCCAGTTGTTCCGGCGTGAAATCACTTTTGGCGACGTCGCTAAAAATCAGCACATCGTAGTTCAGGAGATCCCTCAAGTTTTTCGGGTAGCCCTCGGTCGAATTGCGCACGCGGTAGATTTTGTCGCCACTTACGGGATCTATATACGCCACTTGTTCTCGCAGGAATTTGTCGTCCACGGGGGTCGGGCCGCCCCTTTGATTTTGTTCGGTATATAAAGTTTTAACCTTGAAGCCCGCGGTTTCTTCGAGCGCGTGTTTGAGATAGAGCGGCTGGAAAGCGCCTGCCTCCATGCCGGAAGCTTCCATGTAGATGACATGCAAAACCTGGTCAACCACCGTGATGCCAAACTCGCGGCGGTTGTTGGTCACCAGGCGCTCGCCAGGCTGCGCGGGAATTTCAGCGCTAAAAACATAAAAACCAGGTTCGGGCGGCGTGAATTCAACTTCTACGGGCTGGCTTCCGCCGGTCAACTGGACCGAGGTTTCGGCCAGCACCGAACTGCCTTTGAGAATGCGCAGCGGCACGGCCTGATTGGCAAACCCGGAGGAACGCACCGTGACGGTCGCCTTGGTGACGGCTTGATTAAAGGTGACGCGCTTGGCCTGCACGTTTTCAACCACAATGTCCGGTGGTTCGTTCGTGGCTCCTATCAAGACCGTGTGAATCGGGATCTTTTTTCGCGCAAATGCTTTCGCAGCCGCCTCGAGATTTCCGAATGAGTTATCGCCGCCATCCGAAAGCAGCACCACGCTATCCGGCGGATTCTGCGCCGTGGCCACAGCGAGGCTGTCCAGGGCGCCAGCAATATCCGTCTGACCTCCATCCGCCGTTGCCTGATCCGCGTTCGGCAGCGAAACCAGATTGCTACTGAATCCGTAACAGGAAATCACAGATTTATCCGGCACGTTCAATCCGCGTTTCACCCAGTCTTTTGCCTGATCCAGACGACTTTTGGATGCATCCGCCCACCCCATGCTCCGCGAGGTATCCATCAGCACGGCGATACGCACGGGCTCGAAGGATTGTTCCTGTGTAACCCGCTGCGGATCGAGGAGGCACAAAATCACCGCCCCTAAAACCAGCAAACGAAAAGCGAAAAGCCAGAGACGCAACGGCCGCCCTGCCCCGCCGCGAGCGGAGTGGTAACTCCAGTAACAGATTCCAGCCAACAATATTGCAACCGGCAATAGCCATCGCCAGTCGGGTGTCCAATTAAATTCAATCATGATCGCTTCGGCGCGATATTATTTTTCATATGAAAGCGTCCGCAAATAGTCGGCGATTTTTTGGCCGTATTCCTTTGGATATGCCTCAGCCGCCGAATCCGAGGCGTGCAGCTGGTCGTTCGATAATATTTCCAGCGCGCCGACAATTTCCTCCAGCTCGGTAAAAGCCAGGCGTCCCGTGTCATCAGCGGCTTGCGAATTGTTTGCCGCCGCCAAGTCGGCCGCCTGCTGCATGTTGCCGGCCACGTCGCTCATGTGCTGGGAATGCCGGCTGCTGATCCGCGGATCACTGCCAGCCAGCTCGCGCAGTTTGGCCGCAAGCTCACTGACCTGCGCAGCCAGCTTGGTTTGCTCAGCAGAAGGATCGCCAGTGGTCTGTTTTTGCCCGTCGTCGGGGGAATTGGGCGGTTTCGCACCGTGCTGGCCGGCGGCAGAGGGGTTTTTGGCCAGAAGCTTGCCGTCTTGAGAGTGTTCGCTGCCACCGCCCGGGCCAGTTTGCCCCGGCGGTTTTCCACCACCTTTGGCGAGGGAAGGCGAGTCCTCAGCCGATTTGCGATAAAGACCGTTCAACTGCGCCTGGGCTCCGGCGATTTTTTTTGCCTGGGCGATGACTTTGGGAAGTTCCTGTTCCCGCTTCGTTTTTTCGTCCATTTTCTTCTTTTCAATGGCTTCCGCAACAATCTTGATGCCGGTGCAATTGCACATGCAGGGTTTGAGGTCGGGGAAGAGCCGTACCGCCTGATACAAGTGCTTGAGCGCGTCATCTTCCGACGCCAATGCCGGATTGCGTTGGATATGATCCAATGACTTGATGGCGCCATCCATGGCGCCGAGCGCGGCGTCGAATTCCACCCGGGCCTCCGGCGGCGCGGCGGCCAGCACCGAAGATGATTCCTTAAACGTTTCCGCATACTCCCGGGACAGGCGCTGAACCGCCCCCACATCGGGCAGTTTTTCCCGAACGGCGTCCTCCGCCACGGCGGTCGTCGCGGCAATAATCTGTTTTTCAAGCTGGAGCAGGTTAATTTTCTGTGCCTGGCTGTGGGATTCTGATGGCATGGCCTCCTCCTTCGACGTAACCTCAATGAAATAAACCGGCGATTTTCCGATGCCGGGTCCGTCCAATGTGTTGTTATCCGACGCTTCGGCGTGATACGCAACAACTTCGTAGGGTTGCAGGTGGAGAGGCGTCAAATCAAGTTCCGCCAGCGCTGAAGTCTCCGGCTTATTGAGATTGGTCGCGTTGCAAACGACCGTGTTTTCCGGTTCGCTCAACTTATGGAAAACGAGCTTGATGCCGCTCACCCCGAAATCATCCGTGGCGGAAATTTGCAACGGAATTTTATTCGTGGGGTCCGCGCGAATGTCCGCCCCCGGGCCCACAATGTCCACCTGTGGCGGCGCATCGGCGACGACGACCACATGGTAAGGGTTTTCGTTGCCGCCTTTGCGCCCTGCTTTATCGACCAACTCAACCCGGTAATCGAAGCTGTTGGTCGCCGCCAAACTGGCAGTCCATTGGTTGTTTGAATCCCGCGTCAATTCGACCGGCCGCTGATTGGTGAAACACATTGTCGCCCCCGTAATTTCTCCCGACGCCACCAACCGAAAGGCAAGCCGGGAGCCGCGCACCACCCGCAGGTCCGGCGTCGTTTCTTCCACCGGTGGATGTTTCGTGTAAGCCGGAAAGGTCACGGTGGTCAGGAGGCTTTTGATTTCGGGCGGATTGTAGAGGTTGATCGAGAATTCCGGCGAAACGGCGTCACCACCTGTGACTTTGTAGACGGTGTTCGTCGTTATGTTCGGAATCAGGTTGGTGCAGATCCCCTGCCCGGACAGCGTCAACGCGACCGTCTGCCAAAAGTCTGATTGACTGGCCCGCCAGAGCAGGCAGGCGTCCTTCGGCAGACGTCCATGAAAAGCCGCCAGTACATTCAAATTGTGACCGGTGGCGACTTCCGCATTCCCTGGTTTGACATCCACGCGCGTATAGGTCGCATTTGCCCACGGCCCGGTGACGCGCAAGATGGCCGTTCCTCCCCCGGGCATCCGCAAAACGAAAAAAGCCAGCACACCCAAGGCGAGCAAGAACCCCCCCAGTGCCGCAGCGATTTTACGACCCTCCCACGGCGTTTTAACAGCGCGGATCTTTTTAGCCGCCTGTTCCTGCAATGCCTCCACCAGCTCCGGTTCGTAATCCTGCGCCGCGGTTCGCTCCCCAGTTAAGTATTCGGTGGCGGTAGACACCACACAACCGAGGTCAGGGCGGCGGCTTTCCAATTCGAGAGCTGTGTTCTTGGCATTGCCTGGCCGTCGCATTAACAGCCAAAGGCGGATGGCCGCAAATACCAGGATTCCCCCGAGTACCAACGCGTCAGCTTCGCGAAGTACTTTGGAAAGCGACGAGCGATAATCGGTGAAAGCAAACAAGAAAACCGCCAAAAGCCACACAGCAAGGGCGCCCGCTATCCAGACAATTCGTGTCGCGCGGTTCTTCGCGCGGCGGATGGCCGCCAGCCGGTCGGCCGTAAATTGCGAAGGTTGAGTCATATCATTTCCTTTCGTTCAGCCATAGAGTGTATCTAAATCATGCATAACACCGGTTGGCCAGCAATGGCTCAAAGAAAACCAGCCCCAAAGCCGCCAGCAACAAAAGATGCCACAATTCCCGGCGGTCGTCACCGAAAACGCCGGCGATCACGCCCGCCCTTGGCGGATCGTTGGTGCGCGGAATGGTAATTTCCGCGGGTAGAAACGATTGGAGATCGGATTCCGCGGCCGCCAGATTCACCGCCACCCGCCTAAGTTCGTGACCGGCGGTGTCATGAATCGAGTAAAATCCTGGCTCCTCGAGGCTTAAGGAGATTTTTCCTTGTGCGTCAGCCATGGCGGAAACTTCGCGATTGGACGGTTCCCGCACCTGCAGCGCTAGTTTTCCCGCCTCGGCTCCTAAAGGAACGTCGGCAGGAAACCCCGCCACGAAGGGCGTGGCATCCTCCGCATCAGGAGACAAAGTCCTCTGGGTGGCGTTGGCTGCCATCCCGTACAGCCAGGGTAAGAATGTTTTTCGCTTCGGCCAGTCGGTCCAGGAAGTGTCCGCAGAACTGTTGACCAGGACGACGCGCCCCCGGCCGAGATTCTTCGACACAATCAACGGCACGCAATCGTTAAAACTGGCCTCCACGCGGCTGCCGTCCATAACCGTCAAAGTGAACCGTCTCCTGAATTCCGGCAGGGTCACGTCCCCGCTGTCCGGTTCCTTGAATGCCGCGAAAATGAGGCCATCCCGCTCATAATCGCGCACATGCCAGAAATTTTCCGGCTGCTCCTCATCACCTTCAACGTGCCCAGGCAAAGCCGGGAGCAATCCGTGAAAATCCTCGTTGTACCGGTTCGGGTTCAATTTTTCACCCAGAAAAAAAATCACCCCGCCCCCCTTGGTAACAAATTTCGTCAACCCCGGCGCCAAATCGGGCGGAATCTGGCGCAAGCCAGGCAACACCACGAGCACGTAATTACCGGCCTTGGCCAGCTTGGAAGCGGCATCCTCGGGCGCGGTTTTTTCAACCACATAAGGTCCTTCATTGGTCGACTCCGGAGCCAGGGCGCTGGCCACAAAAAAGGTTTCTTCCTCAAACGCACGCAGGCTGGCTCGTTGCTCCACGCACAGGACGCGCAGTGGTTTCGGAATGAAAATCGACTCGTACCGGACATCATCCAGGGCAAAACTGTCGTGCGCCGCGATGTGCGTCTCCACGGAATGCCAACCGGGATCAAGCCCCGGCAATTTGAGCGATAATTGCGTGGACGTCTCCGCCGCCAGAGATAACGAAGGAATCACGGAGGGAATACCATCCACCAGAAGGCTCATTTTCACGCCGTTGGCCATCTGAAGGGAATAATTGTTTGCCCGCAATACCACCGCATGCTGACCATGATCCCATGCCAGTTCAGTAAGCGCCAGATTGGGAGTCTCGCTTTCAGCCACCGGGCAAATGGTCAATTCAATCCCCTTGGGAACAGAGGCTTCCGCGAGCCGCGCGCACGCGCTTTTTTGCAAATCGCTGATGATTTCTATTTGCAAAGTTCCGCCCGCGTTGGAGTGCGAGAGAAGCCGGACGGCGGTTTTCAGGCCTGCCGCCAGGTCGCTGGTTCCAAATCCGGGCTCGAGTTTTTGCAGGATGGGTTTGAGCGTATCCGGAGCGCCGGGTGGAGCAATAATCTCGGCGGAGGCGCCAGAGTCAATCAGCGCCACGCGATCGGCGGCACTGAGGCCGCTCACGGCCTGATCCAAAAACTTCTTTGCCTTCGCCCAGTGATTTCCGGCCTGCATGCTGGCGGAGCGATCCAGCACCAGAACGATTTGCCGGGGTTGCAATTCCCTGATCATCCCCGGGGATGCCGGCAGATATGGCCGGGCAAAGGCCAGGACGAGCAAAGCGAGCAGCAAAAGACGCATGGAAAGCAAAATCAGGTTTCGCAGCTCGCGGCGCTGGGAGGTTTTTTCATCCCGCGTCTGAAAAAATTGAATGGTGCTAAAATGCAGCGGTTTGCGCTTCTGTTTGAGGAGGAGATGGATCAAGACCGGGAAGGCTAACGCGCCCAGGCCGGCGAGCAGCGCCGCGTTGCTGAACAGCAGCCCGGGCATGAATTACCTCGCCATCCTTTCCTCCAAGTAGATCGTCAACGCGCGATCCAGCGGTTCGTCGGTGCGCAGGCGCTGGTAATCGATTTCCAAGGTTTCGCAAATCAGCTCCGCGCGCCGGCAAAAATCGTTGAATGACTTCAGGTAGTCGGAGCGGAAACTATCCGCGTTCACCGGAATTTTTTCGCCGCTCTCGCAGTCTTCGATCAGAAAGTCCCCTTCAAATTTAAAATCCGTCTCTTCCGGCGAAAGGACGTGAAACACGATCACCTGCTGGCGCTGGGCGCGAAGTTGTCGGAGCAACTCAAAAATGGCGTCGCCGTTGGAAAACAAATCCGAAATGACCACCGAAAGGCCGCTGCGTGTGAACGTCCCGACGATCTGCCCCAATCCTACATCCGCCGTGGTTTGTCCGGCCGGTTCGGCGGCCGCCAGCTGATGAAACATTTCGTCGAGATGGTCCGGATTGCTTCGCGCGGGCAGCGCCTGCACGGCCATGCCGCCGAACAGAATCAACCCGGACGCGTCATGCTGGCGCGACATCAAATAGGCCAGTGCCGCCGCCAGGGTCCGGGCATATACAAATTTATCGGGCTGGCCGAAATTCATGGACGCGCTCGTGTCCAAAAAGATCTGGCAGCAGAGATTTGTGTCGTCCTCAAATTGTTTAACGTATAACCCATCCGTCCGCCCCCAGACTTTCCAATCCACCTGGCGCAAATCATCGCCCTGCATATAAGGCCGGTGTGACGCAAATTCCGTGCTGTAACCCAGGAACGGGCTCCGGTGCAGCCCGCCCAAAAAGCCTTCCACCACCTCGCGCGCGATGAGGGACACATCGCCGAGCGAGTCGAATAATTCCGGCGAGATGGTTTGTGGCGGCTCCATAGCTTACCGGCCGTAGTTTGGCCGCGTGGTTAGAAGCTCTTCAATAATTTGAAGCGGCGTGATCTTCTGCGCGCGCGCGTGAAAGTTCATAATGATGCGATGCCGCAATACTTCGCGGGCTACCGACCGCACGCCATCGTAATCGGCGCAAATTTGACCGGCCGCCGCGGCGCGCGCCTTCGCGCCGAGCACCAAATTCTGCGAGGCCCGCGGACTCGCGCCCCAGCGGACAAATTGCTTCACAAACTCGGGCGCATTCGCGTCTTCCGGCCGGGTGCGCGCCACCAGCCGAACCGCATATTGGATTACTTCATCGGAAATGGGCATGACCCGGACCAGCTTTTGGAATCGGATAATCTGCGCCGCGTCCAGCACCGGCTGGATCTGCGGCGTCTCAATGCCGGTCGTGGTTCGCACTACCTGCATTTCCTCCGCGTTGGTCGGGTAATTGCAATAAATGCTGAAAATAAACCGGTCCGCCTGCGCCTCCGGCAGCACGTAAGTCCCTTCCATTTCGATGGGATTCTGGGTCGCAAAAACGTGGAACGGTTCCGGCAGCTGATATGTTTTCGTTCCAATGGTCACTTCGTGTTCCTGCATCGTCTGCAACATCGCCGCCTGCGTCTTGGGCGGAGTGCGATTGATCTCATCCGCCAGAACCAGGTTGGCGAACACCGGCCCTGGAAGAAATTCCAGGCGCCGCTTTCCCGTCGCCGGATCTTCTTCAATGATTTCCGTGCCCGTAATATCCGAAGGCATCAGATCCGGCGTAAACTGTATGCGCTTGAAAGAAAGCGCGAGCGCCCGGCTTAGCGAACGAACCAGCAGCGTCTTGGCCAGACCGGGCACGCCGACCAGCAATGCATGACCGCCGCAAAGAATCGTCAGCCAAATGTTACCAATCACCTCGTGCTGCCCGACAATGGCGCGGCCCAGCTGCGATTTAAGTGCCTCGCGTTTAGCCATCAATTCTTCGACGGCGCGGAGACTGATGGGTTGGCGTTCTATCGTTGATTCATCAACAGGCAATGTGGACATGGTCTTGGTGGTGATTGGATTAACCCAAACCTAATGCTTTGAGTGAAACACGGACCAAAATTCCGCACAAGGCAAATATTCCGCACCGTCTGAACATTAGGCCGAAACGTTTCATTAGTGTTACACATCACACTTATTCATTTTTCTTCTTGCAGGACAGTTTTCGTTGCGCTACAAAAAACTTATCAAACATCCATCACCTAGAAAGAAAGGAGCCATGCATGCCAACAAATAAAATTCTCCAGCCCCTCGCGGGCAGCGCGCGGGCCCTGCGATCTGGATCAAAACTCATTGGCCCTGTCAACCTCAAGGAGCGTATCCAAGTTACTGTGCGGGTCCGCTCATGCAACAAAAAGCCTGTTAACGCCGACCAGATTGGGGCGTTGCAACCGCTCAAGCGGCGTTACCTCAGCCGCGAAGAATTCGCCTCCACGTACGGTGCAGCGCCAGCAGATTTGGCTAAAATCAAGTCATTTGCCAAAAAGAACGGGCTGATAGTCGTGTCGGTGAATCAGGCCAAGCGCAAAGTCGTTCTGTCCGGTTCGGCCAGGGCTTTCAGCGAAGCGTTTCAGGTCAAGTTGATGGAATATGAGCACCCGGACGGTAATTATCGCGGCCGCATCGGGCGGGTCCATTTACCGGCGAATCTCATTCCCATTGTCCAGGGTGTGTTTGGTCTGGACAATCGCCGCATGGCCCGGCCACATTTCGTGAGCCCCG
>Ga0302319_10021738_pt1 | contig 11545 bp, 7 predicted proteins | sample Bog_T0_2_FD_203319 | JGI IMG/M metagenome (GOLD analysis project Ga0302319, IMG submission 203319) | Peat permafrost microbial communities from Stordalen Mire near Abisko, Sweden - Bog_T0_2 | ecosystem: Environmental > Terrestrial > Soil > Wetlands > Peat | place: Sweden: Abisko, Stordalen Mire...
ATGAGGGGCATGTTGCACGATCTGGCGCTGGATGGGGCTTACCTGAGCGCCGCGCCGACGGTTGCGACGCATGCAGCGACCGCGCCGCGCGTGGCGATTATGCATACATGGCTGTCCACGCAGACCGAAGGCTGGTGGCGTTATGCGTTTGATACGGCGGGCGTGCCCTATGAGTACATCAGTACGCAGACCGCGGCGGCTGAGGGGGATCTGCGGGCCAAGTACGATGTGATCGTTTTTGCACCGGTTGGGTATGCGGGCACTGAGGCGATTCTCAGCGGTATTCCGCGGTGGAACAATGTGATGCCGTGGCAGAAGACAGACCTGACGCCGAATATGGACCATACGGACCAGACGGCTGACATTCGACCGGGGCTGGGATATGACGGGCTGGGGCATTTGAAGACTTTTGTGGAAAAGGGCGGGTTGCTGATCACGTGTGAGGATACGGCGCAGTTCGCGATTGATACCGGCATGGCGCCGGGGGTTACGGGCGGGCACTCGGAGGCGCGGGTAGTGGGCACGATTTTGAACACGGTGATTGTGGACAAGAACAGCCCGGTGGCGTTTGGCTATGGGGCAGGCGTGCCGGTGATCAGCGCGAATGGGATGACGTTTTCAATCAGCAATACGCTGGGCGGACGAGGCGGGCGGATGCTGATGGATCCGTACGCGGAAAGGCCGACGGGCCGGGGCACCGTGGACGACAGCGATGCGCCTACGGGGCGGAAGATTACCGAGCCTGAAAAGCTGGAAAAGCAGGAGCCGTGGGAGGCGAAGAAGCTGAATGAGGAAGAAATGCGCGACAACATGAACCTGATTCCGGAGACGCTGCGGCCGAACGTGATTCTGCGCTTCTCGGATGGTAAGGGTTTGCTGCTGGATGGGCTGCTGGACAAGGGCAGCTCGATTGCGGAGCATCCGGTAGTGGTGGATGCGCACCTGGGCGAGGGGAATGTGTTGCTGTTTGGGAATAATCCGGTGTATCGCGGGGAGACAGTGGGGAATTATGCGATGGTTTTCAACGCGATTTTGAATTACCAGCAGTTGCGGGATGTGCCGAGCGTTCCGGCTCCGAAGGCTCCGGCGGCACCGGAAGCTTCGACAGCAGCGAAGGGCGAGGAATAACGAGAGCGCAGAAACCAAGAAAGCGAGGCCGCATTGCAGGGTGCAATGCGGCCTCGCTTTTTGTTTGGCGCTGGTCGGCCAATTTAGCTGACCTTGACGTAGGTTGTGTAGGGGCGTGAACCAAGCCTTGTGAAGGGCAGCAGGGTGACTGGGCCGTTGGCGGAGCCGGCCTGCCAGCTTTGCTCGCCCACGCGACGCGCGGCTAAGAGCTGGTCGCGCGTGATGGTAGGTAGCTTGGATGTGGGCGTCTCCTTCACGGGCATGAGCACGATGGGGCCGCGAAGCAGGGCGACGGTGTCAGCGTGTTGGAGATCGATGGGCTCGAGGCGCGTGCGGAGAGGGAGTTCCAGCTCGACGCGGTCGCCGGTTTTCCAGGTGCGGCGGACGGCTGCGAACCTGCAGGGAACTGCGAGGCCGGGTTGGCGCGCTCCATTGACGAAGACCTCTGCACCCTGGGCCCACTCGGGGATGCGGAAGTGGAGCGTCTGGGTGGTGGGTTGAGAGACGGTGACGGTGAAAGAAACGCGGTCTTCGAAGGGGTATTCGCCTTCCTGGGTGAGAGAGAGAGCGGCTCCGGCGTCAGTCCAGCGGAGCGTGGAAGGGATGTAGAGATTGACGTAGACTGCTTGCGGGCCGTGGAGGTAGATGTTGATGCGGTAGTCGGCGGCGACCTGTGGAAGTGTGCCGGAACAGCAGGCCCAGCGGGCTTCCTTGTAGACGCGCTCGCCATCGAAGTTGTAGTCGGCGTAGTAGAAGTTCTTGCCGTTTTCTTCCAGCGGCAGCGCGCCGAGAACGGTGTTGTACATCATGCGCTCCATGCTGTCGCCGTAGTGGGAATTGCCGGTGGCGCGCAGCAGGTAGCGGGTCAGTTTGAAGTGGGCATAGCTGCCGCAGGGGGTTTCAAAGCTGTGGTGGGTGTTGGTGAGGCTGTTATAGACGTCGGGGCTGCCTGGGGCGCGCAGCGTCTCGTCGGGACCCCAGCCGCCGGTGGCAAAGCTCTGGGCTTCAAGCATTGCAAAGCCGTTGCGGGCGGCATCCAGATGCTTGCTGCTGCCGGCCGCCAGGTAGGCTATCGCGGCTGAGCAGAGCGAGTTGACGTGGCTGTAGGCGTGCCGACCGGCAAAGACATTCTCATTGCGCGAAAGGGGATCGAACCAGGGCTTGTCGTCGAGGTAGGCGAGGGCCATGTCGTGGTAGCGCTGGCCGGCGCCGTGCTGCCAGGCGAGGAAGAGGTTCTCCGGCATGGTGTAGGACTCGTCCCAGGTCCATGAGTCGTCTTTGGGGTCCTTATCCACGCGCCAGGGAGTGCCGTGCTCGATGGCGTGTCCGGGCAGGTGGGGGATGGCGGTGTTGGTGGTGTGCTCGAGGATGGCCAGGGACTGGGGGTCGTTGACGTATTTGTGCGAGTCGATGAGGCCGAGGACGAGTTTGTCGTAGGTGTAGGCAGGGAAGCGGTTCAACTTGTAGAAGTCGCCGGTGATGGTTTCGGCGTAGAGGCGGTTGAGGCGGAGGACCTTGTCGCGGGTGGCGGCGTCTCCGGTGATGGCGTAGCAGCGAGCGAGAGCGCTGATCCACTGTCCGAAGGTGCAGCCGGGCGCGAAGCCCTCGTCAAAGCCCTTGCGGTAGTCATAGTTGGGATCGTAGTTGGCCCAGCCGCCCAGGTCGTCGCCTGGCGCAGGCATGCCGGACATCTGGCGGAGGGGTTTGAGGATGCTGTCTTCACTGAGGGCCATGAGGACGTCGTGGGTGTTCCAGAGTTGGGCTTCGTGGGCTTCACTAGCGATGTCGACGTCGGCGTAGGTGAATTCGGCGAGGGAAGTGCGTGGCTGAGGCTCGGAGGACCATGCGCGACGGCGCAGGGCGAGAGAAGTGGCGGCTGCGGCGGAGGCTAACGAGCTTGATTGGAGAAACCGCCTGCGTGAGATTGATTCTGCTGTTCTGTGAGATTCGCTACACATTGCAACCCCCCAAGAGTCACCCAGACATGATGCACGGGAGGTGGCGGAGCTGTCATCTGAGGATGAAGATTGCTGCATCAGCGTGTGTAGGCGAATGCTGATTATGCGCGACGCTTCTGTGCATGGACATAGGCGCGCAGGACGGCATTCATGCGTGTCAGGTGGCCTTTGCCATGCGCTTTGAACCATGCCACGACATCGCTGTCTAAGCGCAGATGGACGCTGGTTTTGTTGCTGGGCATTACAACGTGCGCAGATTTCCAAAAGTCAGGGCCGAGCGACTCGGCCTCGGGGGCATCGGTGCGAGTAGGGTCCTCTCCGCGGCTGCGAAGGGCCTCAACCTCGCTAAGGGTGTACCTCACGATAGTAGGTTTCATGCTCATTTCGATTCGCCTTCTGAGCGCTAACGATGCGAATGCGGTTTGAACCGATGCGAATGCGGTTTGAACTGCGCCATGTGAAGACAACGCGGTAAACTTCAAGTCCAGCGGGGCCAAGCCCCATCCAGCGTATCTCGCCATAGTCTTCGCGTTCGTCTATGCGCTCGATTCTCTCGTTCCGAAAGGTTGCAACCGCAGTGAAGAACGAGACGCCGTGCTTTTCCAGATTGCTTCTGGCTTTGGACTCGTCCCACTCGAACTCGAGTTCGTTGTCCACTCGTGCCTTCGAGCTATTATGCACACAAATGTGTACACGGGTCAATCTGAGGCGGATACATGTGTTCCTGGATCTGGGTAGGCGAATCGGATTTGCATTCCTCTCGGACTTTCGGTACACTCGGTAGATGCGTCCGGGGTAAATCCCCGGGCAGTCATAAGCACCACGGTTTCTGGGCCTGTTCGCTGCTGATTCCGGCAACAAAACAACGTTGTCCGTGCGGTCAGCACCGGGTTCCCTTCACGGGGCTGGCAGGGGCGGTGGGAGACGAGGAAAGAATGGCAAAAAAAGACTCGAAGAATATTGTGAAGGCGCGCGCGGCTGTGACCAAGCCGACGTATGCCCTGCCTGAGGCCGTCGGGCTTCTGAAGCAGGTGAAGTACGCCAAGTTCGACGAAACCGTCGACTTGACGATGCGTTTGGGCGTGGATACGCGCCATGCCGACCAGATGGTGCGCGGGACCGTTGTGCTGCCGCACGGGTTGGGCAAGACGAAGATTGTAGCGGTGATCGCCAGCGGCGACCGGCAGAAAGAAGCAACCGCTGCGGGCGCTGATTTTGTGGGCGGCGAAGAGATGGTGGAGAAGATCCAGAAGGAAAACTGGACCGCCTTCGACGCGCTGATCGCGACGCCGGACATGATGAAGGTGGTTGGCCGTCTGGGTAAGGTTCTGGGTCCCAAGGGCCTTATGCCGAATCCGAAGACGGGCACGGTGACCCTGGATGTGGCCGCGGCTGTGAAGGAAATCAAGGCCGGCAAGGTGGAGTTCCGTGCCGACAAGACCAGCCTGGTGCATGTACCGGTGGGCAAGCTGAGCTTTGACCCGCAAAAGCTGGTGGATAACGCCACCACGGTGATCGGTGCGATTGTGCGTTCGAAGCCTTCAGCGGCCAAGGGCAAGTACATCAAGAGCGTGACGTTGAGCTCGACCATGGGCCCCGGGGTTCCGTTGGATTCCGCAGTTGCGGACGCGGCGGGCAAGCACTAAAGGCAGGGATTAGGGGTTAGGGGTTAGTAAAACTCCCCGGCAACTTCGTCCCTGGTCTGATCAGTCATGACGGGAATTAAGCTTAAATGCCCTTGAAGGGCAAGGAGGGGTCGGCGAGACGAGGGACCGGGTTCGACACGCAAAGCCGTGCTAACCCCTGACCCCTAATCCCTAACCCCTGTCGTAGCGGAGCGAAGACAATGGCGATTTCGAAGGCGAAGAAGAACGAGAAGGTTGAACTGCTGGCCGGTGAGCTGGCGAACTCGACTACGGCGATTGTCGGCACATTCAGCAAGCTGACAGTGGCCAAGGATTTTGAACTGCGCAAGGTGATCCGCGAGGCGGGTGGCAAGTACCGCGTGGTCAAGAACAAGCTGGCCGCGGTTTCCGGCAAGGGAACCAGGGTGGAAGCCGCGCTGAAGGGCCTGAAGGGCGTGAACTCGGTGGCGTTTACCGCGGGCGACCCGGTGGCCCTGGCCAAGGTTTTTGCCAAGTGGGCGGGCGACAACGCGGAGTTCCAGTTCAAGCTGGGCATTGTGGACGGCAGCCTGCTGAACGCGGCCGAAGTGAAAGCTTTGGCGACCATGCCAGGCAAGGAAGAGCTGTTCTCGAAGCTGCTGTTCCTGATCAATGCTCCGGCGCAGCGTCTGGCAACCGTGCTGAATGCCACGGGCCGCGACTTGGCGGTGGTTCTGGGCCAGGGCGTGGAGAAGGAAAAGTTTGCGGGCGCGGCATAGCCGCGCAGTATTCAGTGATCAGTTGTCAGCGTGGGCGACTTGAACGGCGACTGATAACTGACAACTTTCTTACGGATTTGGCCGGGAAACGGGTTGAAAGTGCGCGGGTCTGGCGCATCGGAAACTTTCAGTCTGATTTCGCGGTCGGCAACACCAATATCAAACGATTTAGACGATTCTGAATGGAGAAGAACAATGGCGTATCGTGCAGAGTTAGTGGATGAGATCGTAAGCCTGAGCCTGTTGGACGCGGCGGCTCTGGTGAAGGTGCTGGAAGAGAAGCTTGGCGTTTCGGCTGCAGCAGCGGCTCCGGTTGCAGTTGCGGCCGGCGGCGGCGCGGCAGCCCCGGTAGTTGAGGAAAAGACTGAGTTCCAGGTTATCCTCAAGGACTTCGGCGCGAACAAGATCAACACGATCAAGGCTGTTCGCGAAGTGACTTCGCTTGGCTTGAAGGAAGCCAAGGACCTGGTCGATGGGGCTCCCAAGGCGCTGAAGGAATCGGCGACCAAGGACGAGGCTGAAGCGATCCGGAAGAAGTTCGAAGGAATCGCGACCGTCGAAATCAAGTAGTTTTCGCAGCAGGTTTTCGCATCAAGCGGGCGGGGGCAGGCGGAAATGGTCCGCAACAGCGGCTCAGTTTCATCTGCCGGCCAGCCATTGGGACTTGCAAGCACGGCCAGGACGCGCTACGATACTTGTTGCGCGTCTTTTCGGCTCACTTCGTATTTCTGAGGTTGTGGTCGAAACAGGGCGGCGGTTTTCAAGAACATGGGTAGCGGCACACGAGCGTCCACCATTCAAGTCAGGGGGCAGGAACCCTGACGGCGACTGATTGGATGTATTAAGTGCCTTAGGGTCAACGAGTTGCCTGGTTAGGGTAGGGGCGAGTTGACGGTTGGCGAGCGAGCGGCAGAAGCGAGCTTTGGGATCGGCGAGAGTAGTGACAAGAGAATTCGGATGGGGGCACAGGCAGAGCGCCGCGCTCGTGAGGCATTGCGTCCTTACGGGCCATTCGTGTCTATCATCCGCGGTGAACGGGGCGTTTTAGCCCATATTTCACCTGAAGCGCGAATTATTTTCTAACGGGAATCCCCGTTGCGCTTGATTTCTCTCTCGATTGTGCGCAGTCTAGCGCACTTGCTGGAGTTACGGCAATGCCCAAAACGCGTAACCTTCGCTAACTCTCCCGAAGCATGCTTGGCATGAGTAAGGTCCTGGTGTACCGTGACGCCCTAGTTGCGGATGGACCAGGGTGGCTTGGGTGGGGACTGGGTGAAGAGCGGTTTTCCAGTCTGAATGTATGAGTTTTTTTACCGTAGACAGCTGTTGCCCTGAGACTCGGGCAGCGGCCCGGAGCGAGCCTCGAATGGACGGGGCAGCGCCGGAGTGAAGAGCCTCAGGAGTGAACATGCCTAACGAGAAGCGCGCGATTCGCAGCCGGCTCGATTTTTCCAAGATTCCCACTGCAACCCAGATTCCTAACCTGATTGAAGTGCAGCGCCGTTCTTACGAGCGGTTTCTGCAGATGGACAAGCTGCCCAATGAGCGCGACGACTCGGGGCTGCAGTCTGTCTTTGTATCGGTATTTCCGATCACCGACTTCAGGGGAATCTCGCAGCTGGATTTTGTGGATTTCTCGATCGGCAACTGGGAGTGCAAGTGCGGCCACCTGAAGGGGCTGCATCACCTGCGCACGGCTTGCGTGCATTGCGGGGCGATGGTGATCACCGATCCGTTCCTTCCCGGCGATGTGCTTTGCCAGAAGTGCGGCACGTACAACAAGAACACGCCTGACTTCTGCAACAAGTGCGGCGACCCGGTGAGCCTGCAGCTGAAGTATGACCAGCAGGAGTGCGAAGAGCGGGGCATGACGTTCAGTGCGCCGTTGAAGGTTACGGTACGCCTGACGATTTACGACAAGGACCCGGAGACGGGCAACAAGTCGATCAAGGACATCAAGGAGCAGGAGGTGTTTTTCGGCGATATTCCGCTGATGACGCCGAATGGCACCTTTATTGTGAACGGGACGGAACGGGTCATTGTCTCCCAATTGCACCGTTCGCCTGGTGTGTTCTTTGAGACGGCGAACAACCGCACCTACTTCCTGGGCAAGATCATCCCCTATCGCGGGAGCTGGGTGGAGTTCGAGTACGACCAGAAGAACACGCTCTATGTGCGTATCGATCGCAAGCGCAAGTTCCTGGGCACCATCTTCCTGCGCGCGCTGGGGCTGCGTTCGGACGAAGAGATTCTGAAGACGTTCTATACGGTGGATCGCATTCACATTGCGGACGGCAAGCTGCACTGGGCGGTTTCTCCTGAAGCCGGCACAGCAACGCATCTACAGGGCGCCAAGCCCGCGCACGCGGTGCTGCATAACGGCGACGAGATTGCACACTCGGGCCGCAAGGTTACCGCGCACACGTTGAAGGCTATTCGCGCGGCGGGTATCGATCGCGTTGAAGTGGAAGCGGCTGAACTGGATGGCGCGCTGACTGCGGCGGACGTGATCGATCTGAACACCGGCGAAGTGATTGTGGAAGCCAATGTCGAGTTAACAGCCGATCGTCTGCACAAGGTGCTGTCGAGCGGCGCGGCCAGCTTCGAGGTCTTCTTCCCCGAGCGGGACGAAGTGGGCAACATCATCACCAACACGCTGAAGCGCGACTCGGTGCGCAAGCCGGAAGAGGCGCTGATCGAAATCTACCGCAAACTGAGGCCGGGTGATCCGCCGACGCTGGACACAGCGACTGCGCTGTTCGAAGGCATGTTCTTCGACGCGCGCAAGTACGACTTCTCGCGTGTGGGTCGATTGAAGTTCAACATCAAGCTTTACGAGAGCCAGGACGCGACGCACCTGGATCACCGCACGCTGACGCCGGAAGATTTCTACGCGACTATCCGTTACCTGCTCAAGTTGCGCAGGAACATCGGTATGGTGGACGACATCGATCACCTTGGCAATCGCCGCGTGAGGGCCGTGGGCGAACTGATGGAGAATCAGTTCCGCATCGGCCTGGTGCGCATGGAGCGGGCAATTAAAGAGAAGATGAGCGTGTATCAGGAGCTTTCGACCGCGATGCCGCACGACCTGATCAACGCCAAGCCGGTAATGGCGGCGATCCGCGAGTTCTTCGGATCTTCGCAGCTGTCGCAGTTCATGGATCAGACCAACCCGCTATCCGAGATCACGCACAAGCGCCGTTTGTCGGCACTTGGGCCGGGCGGTCTGTCGCGTGAACGCGCAGGCTTCGAAGTGCGCGACGTGCACCCGACGCACTACGGACGCATCTGTCCGATTGAGACGCCGGAAGGTCCGAACATCGGCCTGATCAGCTCGCTGAGCTGCTTTGCGCGGATCAATGAATACGGGTTTATCGAATCGCCTTACCGCAAGGTGAAGGAGTCGCGGATTCTTGACTTCGTGGAGATTGTCAACGCCGGCGAAAGCGGCCTGCGCGTGGGCGATCACATTGAGAAGGAAGAAGCGGCGCGGCTGAATGCCAACCTGAAGAAGGCGGGCAAGCGGCCGATCGATAACATTCCTTTCAGTTTCTATCTTTCCGCATGGGAAGAGGACAAGCACACGATTGCGCAGGCCAACATCGAGTTCAACGAAGAGGGCGTAATCACCGAGGACCTGGTGAATGCGCGTCGCCAGGGAAACTTTGTGTTGGTGGCTCGCGGCGATGTGGATTACATCGACGTGTCGCCAAAGCAGCTGGTATCCGTGGCTGCATCGCTGGTTCCGTTCCTCGAGCATGACGATGCGAACCGCGCGCTGATGGGCGCCAACATGCAGCGGCAGTCTGTTCCGCTGCTTGTGGCCGAGGCTCCGCTGGTGGGCACGGGCATGGAAGGTGTGACTGCGCGCGACTCCGGCGCTGTGATTCTGGCCAAGCGCAACGGCATTGTGGATTCGGTCGACTCCGAGCGCATTATTGTGCGCGTCGAAGGCGAGCATCATCCGACGCAGTTGTCGCGCGAGGTTGGATCGGACATCTATCAGCTGATCAAGTTCAAGCGTTCGAACCAGAACACATGCATCAACCAGAAGCCGGTGGTTCGCGAAGGCGACCGCGTGGTGAAGGGGCAGGTGATTGCCGACGGACCTTGCACGGAGCAGGGCGAGTTGGCCCTGGGACGCAACGTGCTGGTGGCCTTCATGCCGTGGCGCGGTTACAACTTTGAGGACGCGATTCTGATCAGCGAAAAGCTGGTGCGCGAGGACTACTACACCTCGGTGCACATTGAGGAATTCGAAATCGAAGCGCGCGACACCAAGCTGGGGCCGGAGGAGATCACGCGGGACATTCCCAACGTGAGCGAGCATGCGCTGCGCGACCTGGACGAGAGCGGAGTGATCCGCATCGGCGCCCAGATCAAGCACGGCGACATTCTGGTGGGCAAGGTTACTCCCAAGGGAGAGACTCAGCTGACACCGGAAGAGAAGCTGCTGCGCGCCATCTTCGGCGAAAAAGCCGGCGATGTGCGTGACGCTTCTCTGACTTGCCCTCCGGGAATTGAGGGCACGGTGGTGGACGTGCGCATCTTCAGCCGCAAAGGGCAGGAAAAGGACGAGCGCGCCAAGCTGATCGAGGCCGAGTATGTGGCCAAGCTGGAGAAGAACCTTGGCGACGAAATCCGCATTCTGACCGATGAGCGTTTGAAGCGTCTGGACGCGATTCTGGGCGGCAAGGTGGTGCTGGCCGATCTGCACGACGAGCGCACCAACAAGCGCCTGCTGACCAAGGATTCGATTCTGGACCGCGAGACGATTGAGCGGATTTCGACCAAGAACCTGAAGCGTATTCGGTACAACGACAAGGACCCGCGGGTGAACGAGCAGATCGATGAGATCGAGGAGATGACCTCTCGTCAGATCGAAGTGCTGCGCAAGATCACCAACGAAAAGATCCTGAAGCTGCAGAAGGGCGACGAGCTGCCTCCGGGCGTGATCAAGCTGGTGAAGGTGTATGTCGCCATGAAGCGCAAGCTGAGTGTCGGCGACAAGATGGCCGGACGCCACGGCAACAAGGGTGTGATCGCACGCATTCTTCCCGAAGAAGACATGCCGTACCTGCCCGATGGAACCCCGGTGGAGATTGTTCTCAATCCGCTTGGCGTGCCTTCGCGTATGAACGTCGGTCAGATTCTGGAAACGCACCTTGGCTGGGCGGCACATGCGCTGGGCGCGAAGATTGCGGCGCTGATTGCGGCCAACACGGACGCGGCCTATACGCGCGAACTGATGAAGAAGGAGTTCGCGGGGACGGCAACGCTGCGCCAGCTTCTGGAGCTCGACGATGAAATGCTTTTGCGCGTAGGCGCGGGCATGAAGCGCGGGATCTGGTTCGGCACGGCGGTGTTCGACGGCGCGCAGGAGAGCGAGATCAAGGCATTGCTGGCTTCGGCCGGTCTGCCTTCTTCGGGCAAGACAGCTCTCTACGACGGCATGACGGGCGAGCAGTTTGAGCAGCCGGTAACGGTGGGCTACATCTACATGCTCAAGCTTTCGCACCTGGTGGACGACAAGATTCACGCGCGTTCCATCGGGCCGTACTCGCTGATTACGCAGCAGCCGCTGGGCGGCAAGGCGCAGTTCGGCGGACAGAGGTTCGGCGAGATGGAAGTGTGGGCGCTGGAAGCGTATGGCGCGGCTTACATCCTGCAGGAACTGCTGACGGCGAAGAGCGATGACGTGTATGGCCGGACAAAGATATATGAGGCCATCGTCAAGGGCGAAGCGGCGATTGAGCCGGGCGTTCCTGAGTCGTTCAACGTGCTGATCCGCGAATTGCAGTCGTTGTGCCTGGACGTGGAGCTGATCAAGCGCGCGGACCTGATCAAAAAGGTGCCTGTGCCAGAAGTGGCAGCGGTCGCCGATTAAGGTTCGAGGGATCCCCGGTCTCAGAGTCGAGACCGGGGGCACCCAGGATTGAGTTAGACGCAGAGAGTGTTATTCAGGGTCCTTCTTGAAAGCGGCAAACACCGCTACCCGGGAAGGAAGGATCCTTAAGAAATCCCGGGAACAGCCGCGGCGAGTCGCCAAAAAGGCCCGCCAAGGAGGGTCGCC
>Ga0302319_10021739_pt1 | contig 11545 bp, 9 predicted proteins | sample Bog_T0_2_FD_203319 | JGI IMG/M metagenome (GOLD analysis project Ga0302319, IMG submission 203319) | Peat permafrost microbial communities from Stordalen Mire near Abisko, Sweden - Bog_T0_2 | ecosystem: Environmental > Terrestrial > Soil > Wetlands > Peat | place: Sweden: Abisko, Stordalen Mire...
CCCAACGCCACAAATCGGGATGGATTTGTTCGATCAATGCGAAACCTGTGACTCCGGGGCACGTGACGATCTCAAGCGTGGAGAGACAGAACCCACTCGACGACCTGGCAAGGTCAGCCTCGGCATTCGCAGAAATGTCGCAATAGGAGCGCCAAATGGGAGGTGAGGAGGGCAAGGTATTCGGGGGCGGGCTTATGCAGATGATAGGCTCGTTTTCGATCCCTCGATATGGGGTCTTCACGGGCTGATGCTCGCGTCCCCGAACCGATTGCTCCCACGCACCTCGTTGATGAGACCGACCCCGAGGAGCTGGCGCGCAGTCGGAAGGGCGTTTCTGGTTAGGCAGTTAGACGTGCGGGAAGCGCGCTCGGGTAGCCAAATCAGTTTGCCGTGAAGGGATTGAATGCCAAATGGCGTTAGGCGAGGGAGGCATACCGTTGCCACTCAAGAAAGCCCAACCCCGGCAAAATGATAACAGGACCAACTTTGGGTGTTCGGAGGATGCCATTCGGGAAAGCGTCCCTTTGGACGAAGTTACTCTTGTGCGCTCACGCTGGTTGGATCGCGCCGATAGTAACGGCTCTTCCTCATTAAGTATGCGCCCGACAGGCAAAAAGATCGGCAAATTATGGCTGCCGTCAAAGCCATGATATTTATAACCAAATGATAAAGAGCTTGAAGTAATGCCATGACATCGGCAAAAAGATCGGCAAATGGCCCTTACCCGCATAGCCATCGAACCCATACTCCCCGACCAGCATATGGCTGCACTGGAGGACATGGCTTGTTCCGTGGTCGGGAGCTCCGCGGTCCTTGCTGGGAAAGTGCGCGACCCATTGCGGAGGGATATCGCGGAACTAACCCGCTGGATGCATTGCTACTATTCCAACTTGATCGAAGGCCAACAAACAAGAGTGCCGGATATCGAGGCTGCACTCCGTCACGATTTCTCAGCAGAGCCGAAGAAGCGTGACCTTCAGAAGCTCGCACTCGCCCATCTCGAATGTCAGCGCTGGGCGGCTGGTTATTCGGCATCTCCCTTTGCGCCGGACTTCATCTGCAAGCTTCACCAGCAGTTCTACTCTCACCTTCCCTCTGAGATGCGTGTGGCTACGACTAAGAGTGGGTCAAGAATCCCACTTGAGCCAGGCGTTTTGCGAGTAACAGATGCCGAGGTTGGAAGTCACATAGGGCCGCCCCACGAGCTTGTCCCCAAATTACTCGACCATTTCCAGCGCCGATACGAGGAACCAGGTCATTCTCGTATACAGAGAATTGTGGCCGTCGGGGCCAGTCATCACCGCCTTGCCTGGATCCACCCATTTCGCGACGGAAACGGCCGTGTGGTGCGCCTATTTTCCGACACATTGATCCGCGAGTTAGGCATTGATGCAGGAGGACTTTGGTCGCTTTCCCGTGGGCTCGCGTTCAAGCGAAAGGAATATTACGAGCGATTAGCCCACGCTGACCAGAAACGAAGCTCCTCGTCAGCGGAAGATGGACGCGGGCACCTCAGCGAACGAGCCCTAAGGGATTTCTGTGAATTCGTGCTAACAGTCATGCTAGACCAGATAAGCTTTATGGATGGCCTTCTTGAACTGGATGCATTGGCCGGTCGTATCGAGCATTATACCCACGTGGAGGGTCGCTTCGGCAAAGACAGTGCGCGCATCTTCCTCTTGTTGCGCGAGGCGCTTTATCGGGGAGTATTCGAGCGCGGAGAAGCAGGTCGCATCGTAGGAGCAGGCGAACGCACGGGACGAGCCACATTGGCAAAGGCCGTGGACGCAGGGCTGCTCAAATCCGACAGCCCAAAATCGCCGGTACGGCTGGCTTTGCCCGTCAAAGTCCTTGGAGCCTATTTCCCGCGGCTGTTTCCCGCCGATCAATTGCACGAATGAAGGCCGTTCCTTTCACCGCAGGTAAACAACTGTCGTTGACAATTTCGCGGGAATTAAAGGACTCCTGTGCCGAGAATTTTGCTACACTTCTGCTACACTCGGAGCTTGTGAGTACATAAGATGTTCATTGTTAATAACTTAGAATTCTAGGCGCGGGTCGGAATCGAACCGGCGCATATGTCACGGGATTAGGAGGCAGTTACTCGATTTGGGATATCCATAAACGAGATAAAGCCGATTTATCTTGAATAGGAGATAAAATTGCTTTATCTCATATAGGAGATAAATCATGGATTACCTCGTAAGGACACCCCAGCAATTAGGTGCTGTGCTTCGTGGACGTCGCCGAGAAAAGCGCCTGACCCAAGCTGCCACCGGCGCCAAGGTAGGGCTGCGTCAGAATGCAGTCTCCGTAATCGAAGCACAAGCAGGTCGATCGACGGTTGTGAGGCTATTCAAACTCCTGTCGGCCTTGGACCTCGAACTGTCGCTGCACGACAAGCGCATAGGCAGAGCGAAGGGGCAAGAATGGTGACGCCATGGGCCGCAGAACGCACATACGCAAATTAGCGGTCTGGATGAACGGGGAATTGACCGGGCATTGGACTCTGCCGGCGGGTAACGGAGCGATGGAGTTTGCCTATAGTCCGAAGTGGTTGGAGTCGCCATCAGCCAGGGCCATATCCCTATCAATGCCCCTTACGCCAACGGGTGGCACCTATAGGGAACCCGTGGGCCCATATTTCGATAACCTTTTGCCGGACAATCGTGCCATTCGTGAACGTATCCAAAGACGATTTCATACCGACTCGGTGGAACCCTTCGATTTGCTGTCCGAGATTGGGAGAGATTGCGTCGGCGCTATTCAGCTCCTTCCCGAGGGAGAGATTCCAGTCGGAATTCAAAAAATCGAGGGGGAGACGGTAACGCCAGTAGAGATCGGGCGTATTCTTTCGGGAATGCTTAGTTCCCCTATTGGCCGCGAACAGGCCAAGTACGACGACGCATTTAGAATCTCGCTTGCGGGAGCTCAAGAGAAGACCGCATTTCTTTGGCATGAAGGAGAGTGGCGGATTCCTCACGGCGCGACACCGTCGACGCACATCTTCAAGCTTCCGATTGGACTGAGCCGAGAGGGCATCGATTTAAGTACCTCCGTCGAAAACGAATGGCTTTGCTCCGAGATCATCAGAGAATTCAGGGTCGATGCGGCACGGTGTCGCATGGATTCTTTCGGCGATTTCAGGGTATTGATTGTGGAACGTTTTGACCGGCGTCTGGCTTCGAGCGGAGCTTGGTGGCTGCGGTTGCCGCAGGAGGACTTTTGCCAAGCGACCGGAACTTCGCCCGGCCTAAAATACGAGGCAGACGGAGGCCCGGGAATCCAGAAGATCATGGACCTTCTGTTGGGCTCTGAGCATGCGGAAAAGGACCGTTTGTTGTTTTTACGATCGCAAATCCTCTTTTGGCTCCTCGGAGCCATTGATGGCCACGCCAAAAATTTCAGCATCTTTCATGGGGCGGGTGGGGGCTATCGGCTCACACCCCTGTATGATATCCTTTCTGCCTACCCATTGATGGGTCGTGGTCGAGGGAAATTACCGCCGCAGAAAATAAGGATGGCAATGGCAGTATCTGGGTCGCGGCGGCACTATGAATGGTCGCAAATTGAACCGCGACATTGGATAGAGACCGGTCGTCGTTGCGGAATAGCGGAAAAGGAAACGCTGCGCCTTATCGAAGAGATCCGGGATGGAACCAGAAGTGCTTTGGAAAGAGTGGGCCGGCAGCTTTCGAATTCATTTCCTGAGGCAATCAGGGAATCCATCTTTTCAGGGATAGCAGCTTCTGCCGAGCGCTTATCAGTTTAGGCCGAAAGGGCACACCTGCTCAATCAGCGACAATACCTCAGGGCGGCGCTCACGCCAACTCTATCATCAAGAACTGTGACACTATTGTGACACTGATTCAGTAAAAGCTTAGAAATGATGATATAATAACGACTTAAGATTGGAGGCGCGGGTCGGAATCGAACCGACGCTTACATTAATGTTCGAATTCGGTGTGGCCTGCGCGTTCGCGGTCTGCATTGAAAATTGGCCTGCAGGGGCCCTTCTGAATGACGGCACTTGACGTGGTAAACCCATTGAGGTTTACCTTTCGGGTATGGATACGATCGCCACAAAGGTTTCTCGCGAGACCAAGGCCCGGGCGACGGCGGTGGCAAAGCGCCAGCGCCTGAGTCTTTCCAGTCTTTTGCGAAGAGCTCTCGAAAACGAGATCAGAATGGAAAAACCCCGAACCTGGGGTGAACGCTTCGCTCCTTTGGCGGGCGCGGTCAAGCACACCCCGGCCAATCTTTCCGAGATTGAAGGCTTCGATTGATACGGTTCTCGACACAGGTCCTTTGGTCGCTTGGCTTTGCCAATCCGACCAGCACCACGTTTGGTGCGCGAAAGTTTTTTCCCGATTGACCCTGCCGGTGGTGACCTGCGAATCGGTCGTGGCCGAGGCTGCGCACCGCCTGCGCAAATACGGTTCTGGCGTCGAAAGCTTATGCCTGTTGCTCGAATCGGGGGAACTCCGGGTCGATCCGGTTTCCGACCTGCCCGCAGTTGCCCGATTCATGCGAAAGTATGAGACGGATTTCGCGGACGCTTCAGTCGTTTGGTTGAGTGAGCAATACCCAAGCGCAAAGGTGTTCACAGTCGATTTCACGGATTTCAAGGTCTATCGCCGCTTCAAGAACCAAGCGATCCCGCTAATCGAACAACGCTAACCCATCATGACCGACACATAGGGAGGCAAGAAAAGGGCGGACCCGCTCACCCCGCTGCGACGTTGCACCCAGTGCGTTGCACAGGTGCTTCGGTGGACCAAGGCAAAGATCCAGCAGACACCACAGTTGGTGGCTTCGCAGGACCTAAAATAAAATATACCGGTGGTCTCGGTGCTATTGGTGCAATCGGAACATCTGAAACGACAACATACCCCCGGCGACAATTAGACCTCGCCGCCGGGAAACATCTGTCGTTGACGAAACATATGCAACTCCAGCTCTTTGGTAGATTTAAGAAATACCGACAGGTCCATCTGAAGGTAGTCGGAATCTTGCTTCGTATCTCTGGATGGGTATTCGTCTTTGGTGGATTTGTCCTCCTTGTTTGGAGCCTCCGGCTGATGGCCGATCCCCGGGCTACATTAGACATAGACGGGGTGCCAAATACGGATATTCATGAAAAGAGAAAAATGGCAGCATTCGCTTTGGTGTTCGTAGGTCTTGGAATATTGGCGTTATGCCTGCCCTACATTAAACGGCGGATCATGGCGCTATTTGGGGTTTCTGGCGGCAAACAGTAGCGGCGCCCATCACGTGCTTGCCAGGTTCAATGAAGTCCGGTAGGTCGTACAAATCTGCCTCGTTTGCATTGTGCGATCGAGTGGCAGGGTAGATAAAGGCGTCTTTGCTATTGCGACCTGATACTACCGGGAGCCTCAATTCCAAACCGGTGCGCCGTTGCAGGCATTATGTTTCACTGGCCGGTCCACAGCCCAAAGGGCAACGGTGTCCGTGGTCAGGCATCCACCATTTAGGAAGGGAATTCAGCCCGATAATCTGTGACACTTTTGTGACACCAGCCGAGATATATTACCTAACTGATTAGTAATAACGACATTAAGATTGGAGGCGCGGGTCGGAATCGAACCGACGCATAGAGGTTTTGCAGACCTCGGCCTTACCACTTGGCTACCGCGCCCAATCCTGATGTCAGATGAGGTTGGGTCGAAGATACGCCAAAGGTCTTGGCTTTTCAAAGGCCGCTTTCAACTGACGAGCCTTCGATCCAACGCCCTGCGCCCATTGGACGGCAAGCGTATTCCGCACCGCGACTCCGCCAGGGCCACCCGGAGTATTAGCGCGCCGTTGTGTGCACCGGGTCCTGGTTAAGGGCGTCGTGTAGGAAGGCATCAAAGTCAGCCTTGAACTTGATGCGCGAGGGCTTGTGCACGTAGAGCATGTGGCCCGACTCGTAGTAGGTGAAGCGAAGGTTCCCGCGCACGGAGGGATCGAGGTTAAGGTTGGCGATGACCGTCTCCGCCGCGTAGAACGGCGTCGCCAGGTCGTAATAGCTGCATGTCACCCAGACCTTAAGATAGGGATTGCGGGTCATCGCCTTTCGAAGGTCGTCAGCCGTGTTTGGGAAGCCGGCTTCGGCGTCACCATAATTCCAAGGGCTAACATCCGTGAGTGCCTCGTAGGGAATGTCGCTCTGGAACTTGAGCTCGCGGCGCACGTAGTCGTTGAAGACTGCGTTCATCGGTCCGGACGTCGCCTCGAAGGACGGGTCGTATTCGTCCAGAAAGTCATCGGTGTCCTTCTCGTAGCTCCTGCCGGTAAATCGGGAATCATAGCGGCCGACGAGCTTCCCTTCGCTCCGCAGCAGCTCGGTGAAGAAAGCAAAATCCCGGAGTCGCAGCTTGCGCTCAAGCCAGTAGGCCCGGCTAAAGCCGGTATACCGGCTCAGGACTCCGGCGATTCGCTGGGCCTCGGCCGCTGAAAGGGTGTCCCCTTTGGAGAGAGCCAGCAGGTAGTCGCCGCCGGCAAAGGCGCGCGCCTCGTTTGCAACCTGATCGACGGTCTTCGCCTCGAGGTCTGGGGGGAGCTTCCTGTGGTACCAAGCGGTCGTGGCGTAGCTTGGCAGAAAACCCACGTAGGGATCGTTGTTCTGCGGCACGAAGGAGCGCGCCTGGAAATTGAGCGTCGAGGAGACGAGCACGATTCCGTTCAGGTACATCCCGTACCTGTTTTGGAGATAGTCGGAAAGGCCAGCCGCCCGGGTGGTCCCGTAGCTCTCACCGAGGATCACCTTCGGGGAGATCCAGCGGGCATTGCGGGTCGTGTACAGGCGGATGAAATCGCCGATGCTGGCGATGTCCTCCTTGAGCCCGTGGAACTGATGGGGATCCTCCTTGGGGAGGGTCCGGCTGAAGCCGGTCGAGACGGGGTCTATGAACACCAAGTCCGTCTTGTCTAACCAGGTGGATTCATTGTCGACGGCCTCGTAGGGCGGAGGCGGGGCTTCGCCCTCGTCCGTGAGCTTCGCCCTGCGCGGGGCCAATGCGCCCATGTGCAGCCAAATCGAGGCCGAACCCGGGCCGCCGTTGAAGCAGAAGGTAAGGGGACGGGTAGAGGGGTCCGTCACGTCATCAAGCGTGTAGGCCACAAAGAATACCTTTGCCTTGGGTTTAATCCCATCCTTCGGCGCCTTGTCGTCATCCTTTCCAGGTGCCGTTCGCGGCGCGTCGGGAACCAGCGGCTTCCCCTCCTCTTCCTTGAGCACCATGTAGCCCGCCGTTGCATGGTACTTGAGCACCTTTCCGCCGACCGTGACCGAATGGGCCGTGACCGAAAGTACCGGCTCCTCAATCTTGGTAGCCTCCGACGGCTCCTCCGATTTGGCTTCAGGCTTAGGCTCGGCGTGAAGCACTCCCAATAGCCCAAAGGCGGTTGCAACGCCGAGGATCCTCTGCAGGCCGAATTTCAGCATCTGGGGATGGTGCTGGATGCCGGGTCCGCCTCAAGGCTCAAAAGCGCCTCCCGATTCCACCCCGGACCCTAGGGTGCCGGGGGCCCGCAAAGAGCGCTGCACCATGGGGTAATCCAAGCAAACGGGAAAGGGGGCCCCTCGCTCTAATACCTATCGCTTGACCCGCATCGGAGCTTCCTATTGCCGGCCTAGCGGAGTAGGTTCACAGAACGCTTATGGTGCTCGGCTCTCGAATGCTGATCCACAGCAGGGCCGATAATCCCTGTTCAGGGCCTGTGTGCCCGCGGGAGCGCTCGAAGGTCTAGCGCCCCGTAACCTCATGCCCCATCCAAGCATTATCCAGGGTGGAATGGGGGTCGCCGTCTCCAATTGGCGCCTGGCGCGCGCCGTAGCACAAACGGGCGGACTCGGAGTCGTGTCGGGCACCCTCCTCGCGGTCGTTCTTGCCAGACGGCTCGCCGACGGTGATCCCGAGGGGGACCTGCGGCGCGCCCTGGCGTCGTTTCCCGTTCCCGGAGTCGCGAAGCGGATCCTGGACGCCTATTTCATAGAGGGCGGAAAAGCGCCTGCCAAACCCTACAGGGGCGTCCCCATGCCCTCGCTTAAGCCGAGCCCGGCCCTCGTTGAGCTGACGGTGGCCGCAAACTTTGTCGAAGTGCGCCTTGCAAAGGAGGGCCACAGCGGAAAGGTCGGGATTAACCTCCTTGAGAAGATACAAGTGGCAACGCTTGCCTCGCTCTACGGCGCCATGCTGGCCGACGTCGACTACGTGCTCGTGGGTGCCGGCATCCCGAGATCGGTCCCCGGAATCCTGGACCTCTTTGCAGCCGGAGAGGGCGCGACCTTGAAGGTAGACGTGGACGGGGCGCTTCCCACAGAGGAATTCCTGTCCCGATTCGACCCGGCAGCCTTTTTTGGCGGCAGTGCCCCGAAGCTTAGGAGGCCCCATTTTCTTGCGATCGTCTCGTCGGCGACCTTGGCGATCACGCTCGCCAAGAAGTCCAACGGCAGGGTGGACGGGTTCGTGGTGGAAGGCGACACCGCGGGCGGCCACAACGCGCCGCCGCGCGGCCCGATGCAACTGGACGGGGGCGGCGAGCCGGTCTACGGCCCGCGGGATGTTCCCGAACTGGGCAAGATCCGCGACCTCGGCCTTCCCTTCTGGCTCGCCGGCGGCAAGGCCAGGCCTGAGAGGCTAGCCGAAGCGCTAACCCTCGGCGCTCGCGGAATCCAGGTTGGAACGGCGTTCGCGTTCTGCGAGGAGTCCGGAATCGAGCAATCACTCAAGGCGGCGGCGCTGCGCGCCAGCAGGGCGGGGACCGCCCGCGTGTTCACCGACCCCGCGGCCTCTCCCACGGGGTTTCCCTTCAAGATCGTGCAGCTGGAAGGGACGCTCTCGGAGTCCGGATGCTACGCCTCACGAGAGCGCGCCTGCGACCTGGGCTACCTGAGGCAGGCCTACCGGAAGGCGGATGGAGAAATAGGCTACCGCTGCGCGGGCGAGCCCGTGGACGCTTACATGGATAAGGGCGGCTCGGCGGACGACACCGTGGGCCGCAAGTGCCTCTGCAACGGGCTTGCCGCCACGGTGGGCCTGGGGCAGGTAAGGCACGGTGTCCCCGAGCCTTCGCTCGTGACGGCGGGCAACGAGGTGGCGGACCTCGCCCGGCTGGCGCCTGCAGGTGCTGAACGCTACTCGGCCGCGGACGTTGTCCGCTACCTTCAGGGCCAGCGGTCCTAGGCGGCGGCAAAGGGCGGCTTGACTCGCCAATTGCAGGGCCCCGTATTTCCCACGGATGGCAGCCGCACCCCAAGCCGATGAGCACGTCCTCCTGGTCGACTGCCCCGACCGCCCGGGCCTCGTGCATGCGATCACCGGAGTTCTCTTCCGCGCGGGGGCCAACGTGACCTCAAACCACGAGTTCGTGGACGCCGAGACCCAGCGGTTCTTCATGCGTACCGGCTGCCGCGGGTCCCTGGACGGCCCGGCTGTGACGGAGGCCATCGAGGCCCTGCTGCCTGCCGGCTCGCGCGTGCAGGTAAAGAAGGTGGCGCCCCGGAGGATCGTGGTCCTTGTCTCGCGCGAGCACCACTGCCTGGCCGACCTGCTTGTGCGGCACGCCTACGGGGAGCTCGGTGCTGAGCTCCTGGGGGTCGTGAGCAACCACGAGAACCTGAGGCCGCTCGCGGAGAAGTTTTCCGTGCCCTTCCATTTTGTGCCGCACGGGGAGGGGAGTCGGGAGGCGCACGAGGACGCGCTCCAGGCCGTCATTGCCCCGATCGGGCCCGACTACCTGGTCCTCGCGAAATACATGAGGATCCTTAGCCCCCGGTTTGTCTCCCGCTGGCCCAACAGGATCGTCAACATCCACCACTCTTTCCTTCCGGCCTTTGTGGGCGCCAAGCCCTACCACCAGGCGTTCTACCGGGGCGTGAAGGTGATCGGCGCCACCTCTCACTTTGTCTCTGACCAGCTCGACGAGGGCCCGATCATCATGCAGCAGGTGATCCCGATGGACCACTCGTACACGCCCCATGACCTGGCCAGGGCGGGGCGCGACATCGAGCGCACGGTCCTCTCGAACACGCTCAAGCTCCTGAACGAGGACCGCGTGTTCCTGTGCGCCAACCGGACGATCATCTTCGACTGAAGGGGCGACGCGCGCACGGGCTTTTTTAGTGGTGACAGGGCCGCCGGGTGAGACGAGCCTGCCCCGGATGCCCGACACGCGCAGGTCCATGTGCCCGCCCTTCCTTGGGGCCCTCCTCCTTGCCCTTGCGTTCGCCCCGCTCCTGCGTTCCCAGGTCACCGAGACGACCCAGACGATCGAGCCCGGGGGTATCCTGCTTAGGGTCGACGCGATCTCGCTCGGGATCAACCCGGACACCTCGGCCCCGAATCAGTACAAGGCCCTTGCCCTGGGGACCACGATCCTCTCGGCCGGCCTCAGCAACACGGTCGATTTGGAATTCGGGACCCAGTTCTTCCTGCGGGACACCTTCTCCCAGTCGGGCACCGACCAGACCGAGAGTGGAATAGGCGACGTGATGATCCGTCCCAAGTGGACGTTCTGGCGCGACCCCTCCTCGGGGCAGGCCGCGGCCATCATCCCCTTTGTCACGCTTCCCACCAACTCCAAGGCGGTGGGTAACGACTCCGTGGAGGGGGGCGTGATCCTGCCCTGGTCCATGGACATCGCCGCGGGCACCAAGGCGGCTGCGATGTTCGAATGGGATGAATTGAGGAATGTGGCCAACACCCGATACGACACGCGGTGGTACGGGAGCGCCTACCTGAAGTGGCAGCTTGGGACGACGCTCAGCGCCTATGCGGAGACGACGTTAAGCGACTCGACGGCGGGATCCTCGACCTTCGCCGGCACGGTGGGCGGGGGCGCGACCCTGGCCGTCTCGCATGCCTTTGAATGGGACCTTGAGGTGAGCAAGGTGCTCGGGCCGGGCCGCAACGCCTGGACCGAGGTGCTGCGCTTCCGCTGGAAGATCCTCTAGGCCTGAAGGGGGGCCGCCTTCCCGCCTCAGCTCTCCTCGAAGTCCGTGAGGATCGAGAAGCGGAAGGTCGAGCCTTCGTTGGGCCGGCTCTCGACGGAGATCGTGCCGCCCATAAGCTCGCACAGGCGCTTTGAGATGATGAGCCCGAGGCCCGTCCCGCCGCGGCGACGCGTGGAGGAGGTGTCGACCTGGCTAAAGGGCAGGAAGAGGTGGTCCAGCTTGTCCGTGGGGATGCCGATCCCGGTGTCCTTGACGGCGAAGAAGAGGCGGGCCACGCGGCGGTTTGAGCCGGGCTCCACCGGCTCCCCGCGGGCGCAGGAGACCTCAAGGGAGACCCCGCCCCGCTCCGTGAACTTGAGGGCGTTGCCGATCAGGTTTGTCAGGATCTGGCGTATCCTCGACTCGTCGCTGTTCACGATCTCCGGCACGCCGGCGTCGACCTTCGAGTCGAGCGCCAGGGCCAGCGAGCGGGCCTTGGGTGCAAAGAAGGCGCAGATGTCCTGCACGCACATCCGCAGCGAGAAGGGCGCGTGCTCGATGTCGATCTTTCCCGAGTCGATCTTCGAGAGGTTAAGGATGTCGGCG
>Ga0302319_10021740_pt1 | contig 11544 bp, 5 predicted proteins | sample Bog_T0_2_FD_203319 | JGI IMG/M metagenome (GOLD analysis project Ga0302319, IMG submission 203319) | Peat permafrost microbial communities from Stordalen Mire near Abisko, Sweden - Bog_T0_2 | ecosystem: Environmental > Terrestrial > Soil > Wetlands > Peat | place: Sweden: Abisko, Stordalen Mire...
CCGGAACGCTGGGTTATAGCTGGTGGAAGGATGACACCCAGATGCGCGGAAAAAACAACCCGAGTCTCTTGCTGGCCCAACCGGCGGTTTCGGACTCAGGGAATTATTTTGTCGTCGTTACCAATGCTTCCGGTTCCGTGACCAGCGCGCCGGCCGTGGTCACGGTGATCAGTGGGCCGCAGGCGGCCTTGAATGCGGCCTCAAACTATCTGGTGTCGGCCTTTCCCGGCACGCGTGGATACCAATACCAGGCCGATTGGACGGCCACGCTTCCCCCGGGTTCGTGGTTGAATTTCAACAGCTTATTTCCGGATTACGGGGGCATTCTGTGGCTCACCAATTCGACCCTGACCAACAACTGCCTGTTTCTACGCGTACATACGCCTTGATTATTGCAGCGCGATGTGTCAAATCCCTCCGCCTTGAGCAATATGAGCCAGCTGGAAAAAATCTCCTGCCTGATCGTGGACGACGATGCGGACTTTGTCACGATGCTGGCCAAAGCCATTCGTCAAGCGGGCGGTCGCGTCAGTCACTGTGGAGATTTGAAATCCGCGCAGCTGGCGCTGGATCGCGAAACCTTTCAACTCATCCTGCTCGACAATCGCCTGCCGGACGGGACGGGTTACGAGTTTTTTCCGCAATTGTCCCGTCGCTTTCCGGATACCGTCGTCGTGATGATGACGGGCGTACCGGAACTGGCCCAGGCGGTTGAGCTGACACGCAACGGACTGTTTGATTATTTGACCAAGCCGCTGAACGTGGCGGATGTGGTCGCGTGTCTCCACCGGGTTCAGTTGCGCCTGGATCATCCGGATGGCCTGAAGGTGGCCGGCGAGATCATCGGCCACGCCCCCGTGATGCGCGACCTGTTGAATTCGATCCGGCAGATCGCGCGGCACCCGGATGCCACGGTTTTGCTGACGGGCGAAACCGGCACGGGCAAGGACCTGGCCGCCCGTCTACTGCATCAGCTCACGCATTTGTCGAAGGCGGACAAATCGCCTTATGTGCCGTTAAACTGCTCCGCCGTGCCGGCCGAGATGTTTGAGTCAGAACTATTCGGCAGCGAAAAGGGCGCGTTCACCGGCGCCGATAAACGCCGCGAAGGCCTGATTGAGACGGCGGCAAACGGCACCCTGTTTCTCGACGAGATTACCGAGATGCCGCTGGCGCAACAGGCCAAGCTGTTGCGTTTTTTGGAATCACGCGAGTATCGTCCGCTGGGCACCAGCGCGCTGCAACGATTTTCCGGACGCATCATCACCGCCACCAACCGGTCGCTCGCCGAAGAGGTGAAACGAGGAAAGTTCCGCGAAGACCTGATGTATCGCCTGGCGGTCGCCACGGTCCATCTGCCGGCGCTCCGCGAACATCTGGCTGATCTGGATGCCCTGGTGGAGAGCCTGTTGGCACAACTCTGCGAAAAATACCGGCGCAAAAAGCCGTTTTTGAAACCAGAGGATATCGCGATGCTGCGGAAGTATCATTTCCCCGGCAACGTGCGTGAGCTAAGGAATCTGCTCGAACGCGCCCTCTTGCGGACGCCGGAGGAAGCGCATTGGTTGTTTTTTGATGCGGGGTGGTTGCAAGGGCTGCCGGAGGCGCCGAACGCATCCGTGGATAATGCTGCGGCACCGCCGGAGCGGGAATTGAACGCGATTGATTTACAGGAGTACCGGCTGATCCAGCAGGCCTTGCAGGCCGAAGGCGGCGGCATCCGGCGCGCAGCCACCCGGCTTGGCATTACCCACCAAGCGCTGCTGCGCCGGCTGGAAAAATGGCCGGAACTGCGCCTGATCGCTCCAGGCGGAAGCGGAGCCTGACGTGCCCGCCTCCGCCAAGCGGGTGGTTCGATAATGGACCACCAAGGTTACGGAGGTTCAAAAGCGGACCAGCCTCCCTGAAAAATGAAGCGAAATCTTCGCGGCATCGCTTCTGCTGATAAATAATTTTCTGACTCAGATGCCGCTTGCTCCTGCCAAAGTAAAAAACCGGGCTTTTGCACGGTTGCTGGCGGCGGTGTTTCTTTTGGCCGGAAGCGTTCCGGCGCAATCCACGCCGCCGGTGGCCGTGGAAACTTATTCCACCAGCCAGTTGGTCGCCTTCGCCGGCCGGGTGGAGATTACGAGCGCCAACACCAACGACTGGCAGGCAGCGCGGCTCAATGAAGTGCTGCGGCCCGGCGACCGGCTGCACACGGAAGCGGACAGCCGCGCCACCCTGCAGCTCTCCGACCGCAGCGTTATTCGCGTCGCGCCGAACACCCTCCTGGAGCTCCAGCCGCCGCAGCCTCCCGCGCAACATCGATTCAGTCTCAAACGCGGCCTGCTGTATTTTTTGGATCGTGAGCAACCGGCCGACGTTGAGTTTGAGACCCCGCTCACGACGGGGGCCATTCGCGGCACGGAATTCCTGCTTTCCGTCGCCGATGCCGACGCCACCTCGGGCCTCAGGATGTTTGACGGGGAGGTGAAATTGGCCACTTCAGGCTCTCAAATAACGCTGACCAACGGCCAGGAAATCATTTTATCACCGGCCCGGACCCCGAGAATTGCCACCGTGCCATACTCGGTTAACAGCATTCAATGGACTTTTTATTATCCCGCAGTGATGCATCCCGGGGACTTGTCGCTTTCCGGGCCGGATCAATTCGCGCTGGCAAAATCCCTCAAGGCGTATGGTCAGGGGGATTTATTGCAAGCCCTGGCCGCCGCGCCGCCGGAGCGGTCGATTGCATCGGACGCCGGTAAAATCTATCTGGCGACGCTCAAGCTGGCGGTCGGCCGGGTCGAAGCGGCCGAGAATCTGATTGCGGCCGCGGGTGAGCCAGCCGAACCGCTGCGTGAACTCATCGCGGCCGTAAAAGGTCAGCGCCTCCGGACGCTGGCCACGCCGTCAAACAGCAGCGGCTGGCTGGCGCGCTCGTATTATCTGCAGTCGCGGTCGCAATTGCCCGGGGCCCTGCAAGCCGCGCGGCAGGCGGCCGGCCTGGCCCCTGATTCCGGTTTTGCTTGGGCGCGCGTGGCCGAGCTGGAGTTCGATTTCCAAAATCTGCCGGCGGCGCGGGAGGCACTGGGGCGCGCGCAGACAATCGCCCCGCGTCTGGCTTCGGCCGTGGCTTTGGAGGGATTTATTTCGCTGGCGGCAAATCAAACACACGCGGCGCTCCGATGTTTTAACCAGGCGTTGGCCCTGGATGATTCACTCCCTCCAGCCTGGCTGGGCCGGGCGCTGGCCGAGGCGGCACTGGGCGATGATCAAGCGGCCCGGCGCCATCTGCAAATTGCGGCTATTTTGGAACCGCAACGGGGATTGTTCCGCAGTTATCTTGGCAAAGCCTGGAGCCAGACGGGCGACGACAGGCTGGCGGAAAAAGATTTTGACCTCGCCAAGCAACTTGACCCGGCGGATCCCACGGCCTGGCTTTATTCCGCATTGCACCGGTTTCAGACCCATCAGGTCAACGACGCGGTGCGCGATCTGGAACGGTCCGTTGAATTGAATGACAACCGCAGTATTTTTCGTTCCCGATTGTTGCTGGATCGCGACCGCGCCACGCGCAGCGCGGATCTCTCCTCCATTTACACTGCCGCCGGCCTGGATGAAGTGAGCCAGGCGGCGGCGGCGCGCGCCGTCGACGAATCGTATTCGGATTTTTCCGGGCATCTTTTTCTGGCGGACAGTTTGGCGGCCCGGGAAGACCCGCAGCACTACAACCTTCGCCTGGAAACGGCGCGCGAGAGCGAACAACTTGTCGCCAATCTGCTCGCGCCGACCGGGGGCGGAAATCTCTCGCAACTGCTGTCGCAGCAGGATCACCTCCAGAATTTTGCGGCCCGGCCATTTGGGGCCAGCACCTTGAGCGATTACGACAGTCGCGGTGACTGGAGTGAATCCGCCACCGCCTTCGGCCTGGTGAAAAACTTCAGCTACGCTTTCGACGCCCGGTATGCGGCGCAGGATGGCCAGGAGGCGAATAATGATTTGAAAACCGTTCAGTTTGCCTTTCACGCTCGCCAGCAAGTCACGCCGGCCGACAGCGCCTATTTTTCCGTGGATACCTTTGAGGGCAGCAGCGGGGATGTGGCGCAACATTATGATCCGGCGGATGCCGTCATCGGCCTGCACGCAAACGAAAATCAAAGCCCCAATCTGTTTTTGGGCTGGAACCACGAGTGGTCGCCCGGCAGCCATACGTTGCTCCTGGTTTCGCGGTTGATCGATCATTTGACGCTGACGAATCCGGAGCCGAGCGTGTTGTTCATCCAGCAGAGTGGATCGGGCATCGCCGGCGTGACCGCCGACCCTTATTTCAACCTGGAGCAGCAGGAGAATTTCACGCTTTATTCCGCTGAGGCCCAACAGATTTGGGAGACGGCGCATCAATCGTTCATCTTCGGCGGAAGGTTTCAGCATGGCTCGGTCGATTCGGCAACTTCGCTGACACGGTTGTTTGGCGCGAACACTTACCAGAGCGTTTCACCTTATTTGCAACGGCTCAATGGCTATGGCTATTATCAATGGCATCCGGTCGACCCGCTGTGGTTTACCGCCGGCCTGAGCTACGACCGGTTGACGTATCCGCGAAATGTTGATCTGCCACCGGTTACGGGTGACGAAGACCATCGCTCATTGCCGGGGCCCAAGGCCGGGTTCACCGCCCAACCCTGGAATGGCGGCTGGTTTCACGGCGGCTGGACACGCTCGTTGGGCGGACTTTTTTTCGACAATAGCATCCGGCTCGAGCCGGCGGAGGTGGACGGCTCAGTCAGTGCTTTTCGCAGTCTGATTCCGGAATCGGTCGAGGGTCCGGTTCCCGGCACGCGGTTTGACTCATGGTCGATCGGTTTTGACCAGGAGCTGCGCAGCCAGACTTATTTCGGGGCCGGGGCGGAACTCCTGACCTCCGACGGCATGCGCGAGGCCGGCGCATTTTCGAATTCAATCCCGTTCATCAACGTGCCCGATTCACCAACCCTCACGGCCCAGTCGCTCGAGTATCGCGAAAGAAACGCGTCGGCGTACTTTAACCAGCTCCTGGGCCGGGAATGCTCCATCGGAGCGCGCTATCGCATCAGCGAGGCGAGGTTGGAAACCTCGCTGGAGGGCCTCGCGGGAGTACCCGGCGCCGCTTCACTGGATCAGAACCAACGCGCGGTTTTGCAACACGGGCAAATATTTTTCATTTACAACCACCCGAACGGGTTTTTCGCCGAGTGGTCTTCGGATTGGTACCATCAAGCCAACCATGGCGACGACGCGGGGCTGCCGGGAGATGATTTCTGGCAGCAGAATGTTTTTGCCGGCTATGTTTTTTCGCACCGCCGCGCGGAATTGAGGTTCGGGCTGCTAAATCTCACCGGCCAGGACTACCGGCTTAATCCGCTGAATCTGCAATCGGAGCTTGCCCGCGGTCGCACCTTCACGGCATCGTTGCGACTGAACTATTGATTTCGTTTTGCGCCAAATTCTGCAAACCAAATCGGGACGATTTTGGGCCGCGGTGGTGGCCGGGGTGCTCTGGATCTGGAGCGCATGGCTGCTGTCGCCTGCCTCGCGCACCGGCGCTTCACTGGTGCGCGCAAGCTACGACTGGTCGCAGACCGCCGGGACGGCCGGGGTTTTTTCCAACGCGCCCGTCGTCATTGTTTATCTCGACCTGGACTCCTATTTGCGGGAGCGACAGAATCCCGCGCAACCGTGGAGCCGGACGTTGCACGCGCAACTCCTGCACCGACTCACCGCCGCCGGCGCCCAAGCCGTGGTTTTTGATATCATTTTTGGCGAGCCCGGCGATCCGGCTAGCGACCAGGAATTTGCACGGGCCATGCGGGAGAATGGGCACGTGGTGCTGGCGGCTGAAATCAGCCGTTCCAGCCGCAGCACGGCCGGGGAAGCAGGCTACAAGTCACTGCAACTTTCCATGCCGGATAAAACGTTCCTCGATGCCGCCGCGGCGTGGGGGGTGGCCAACGCCAGCATGGACGATGATTTTGTGGTGCGCCGGCAGTTTAACGGTTATCCCAAGTTGAACGAGCCAGCCATGGCGTTTGCCGCCCTGGAAATGCTCGGCCTCAACCCGGGCCGGCCGGCGGCGACGCGCTGGATGCACTACTACGGCAAGCCGTTGAGCGTGCCGCACGTCAGTTATAGCACCGCGCTAAGGGGGGACGAAGTGAGCGATGAATTTTTCCGGAACAAGATTGTTTTTATCGGTGCGCGGCCGATGGCGGGCACCATTCTGGAAAGGAAGGACGAATTTCGCAGCCCCCTTACCAGTTGGGGCGACCGTGAGCTTTTCATGCCCGCGGTCGAGGTTCATGCCACGCAGTTATTGAATCTTCTGCGGGGCGATTCGTTCAAACGTTTGTCGCCCTTGTCTGAATTGATGGTGCTCGCGCTCGCCGCAGTCGTGTGTGCCGGGCTGCTGTTTTCATTTCGTCCGCCGGCCGCCGCCGGGGTGGCCGTCCTCCTGGAACTCAGCGTATCCGCCGTGGCCATGCCGGCGTTAAGCCATGCCAACTTCTGGTTTCCCTGGCTCATTGTCAGCATGGTGCAAATTCCTGCCGCCCTGGGCAGTTCTGTGCTGTTCCAATCTCTGGAATGGTACCGGCAGAAAATGGGTTTTGAAAAGCGGCGGCGGGCGGATGAATCGAAAATCCGCCAGCAGGCGGCGCTGATTGAAAAGGCGCAGGACGCCATTTTCGTGGAGGACCTGGCCGGCCGGCTCAGCTACGCAAACCCCAGCGCGGAGAAGCTTTTTGGCTGGGATCAATCGGAAGAGCCCCGGGGTGCCGCGGGGCCAAACGCATTTGAAAACGAACCACAATTGATCGAAGCCAGGCGGTGCGCGCTCGCGCGGGGCGAATGGCTTGGCGAACTCATCCACATCACCCGCAACGGAAGCAAGGTGACGGTGGCGAGTCGCTGCACCTTGATTCGCGATGAACAGGGCGGCCCGGTCTCGTTTCTGTTCATCAACACCGACGTGACGGAAAAGCGAAAGCTTGAGCTGGAAGTCTTTCGGGCGCAGCGCATTGAAAGCATCGGCGTGATTGCCGGCGGCATGGCGCACGATTTGAACAATTCCCTGTCGCCGGTGCTGATGGGGCTCCAACTGCTTCAGCGGCAGCGCACGGACGAAGAGACGCGGCGAATGCTGGCCGTGATGGAGGAAAATACCCATCGCAGCGCAGACATGGTGCGGCAGGTGTTGTTGTTTTCGCGGGGGCGGGACAGTGAGAAAGCGTTGTTATCCTTAGGCGGACTGTTGCGCGAATTGGAGCGCATCGTTCGCCAGACTTTTCCGAAGCACATTAATCTTGCCGCGCTTGTGCCCGCGGACCTGTGGCCCGTCACGGGCAACCTCACGCAGTTGCATCAGGTGCTCCTGAATCTTTGTGTGAATGCCCGCGACGCGATGCCGCAGGGGGGTGAGCTGACGCTGGCGGCTGACAACGTGAATCTTGAGGCGGCGGAGGCTGCGCAAATCCCGAACGCGAGGCCCGGACGTTTTGTCATGCTGCTCGTCGCGGACACGGGTGTAGGCATTGCGCCCGAGATTTTGCCGCGGATCTTCGAGCCCTTTTTCACCACCAAGCCCGTCGGTCAGGGAACCGGACTCGGCCTGTCCACCACCTTGCGGATCATTGCCCAGCACGAGGGGTTCATGAATGTCAAAAGTGAAATTGGCGGGGGCTCCAGCTTTGAGTTTTATTTGCCGGCGGCGGCGATGGGCCCGGCGCCGCGGCGCCGGAGTGATTCTCCCGCCGCCGTGCCCGGGGGTAACGAGGAATTGATTCTGGTGGTGGATGACGAACAATCCGTGCGCGAAATGATTTCCCTGGCACTCACGACGCGAGGTTACCGCGTCGCGACCGCGGCGAACGGTGCGGAGGCCATCCTTTTGGCAGAACAACATGCGGGCGATTTGAAACTGGTGCTCCTGGATGATGACATGCCGGTAATGAATGGACGATCCGCGCTACCCTTGATCCGCGCCCGTTTTTCCGCGCTGAAAATCGTGCTGATGAGCGGTGAGGTCGAAGCATTCCCGGAAGTTGCGGGGGTGGGAAAACTATGCAAGCCGTTTCCACTGGATGAATTGCTAAAAATAGTCGCAGAAAATGTGGCCTGATCATTCGGGCTGCCGCGGGCGGTTGGTCCGGCTGATCCGGCCCGATTGCGGACCGACGCGGCGCCGGGTGCTCTGATATTGGCGTGGCCATGGCCTTCCTCATCCGCGAATGTTTGAAAGTTAAGCCAAAATCGATGCGGGGCTTGACGAATGTCCCTGGCATTACTTCTGCTAAGTTCAGCAGCTACAAGCTTGGAGCGACGCCGACTTTATCAACCCAATATCACCCGATTATGAAAACGAACCTTCCGGTTGTCTTTGGCCATTTGACTTGGTTGAAACAAGGTTGTGTTTGTTTCAGGGTGCGTGGCATTATTCGCAGCCTGGTGCTCGTCATCGTGGCCGGTCCGGCACTGCTATAAGCCCAATATTCAGAAACCAAGTTGGGCGAATACCTTCACTATGCGATCGTGGCTGCGAATGGCGGCGTTTATGCCGGATACGACAGCATCGGATTCGCCGGCGGCAGGAATGCCGCCTTAGGCGCGGATCCATTTCAAACCGGGGTTCAGAATATCCAGGTTTTTGCCTAGCTTGGGCCGTACCTAAATCCCAGCCTGGCCAGTCCGACAAAACTGGGTGCAGCGAGGCAATTGATTGCTCAAACCGGCCGGTCTCAGCGCCAGTAGCCGCGCTCGTAGTGCCAGCCGTAGCCGTCATGCCAGCGGCGGCCTTCTATCCAGATGGCGTGAGGGTGAGGCGGATAGCCCCAGTGTCCCCCGACCCAGACCCAGGTGACGCCGTTCCAATCCCATTCGCCGTCCACCCAGACGAAGTCCGGTCCGGGGGCAGACGCGACAACTTCCACGGGTGCCGGGGGCGGAGCTTGTTGGACGACAACGGTATTTGCCGCAGGAGCCGCGTCGAGATTTCCGACGGTGCTGGGAGTGTTAATCATGAAATTCACCACCTTGTCTGAAACCCCCGCATTGCGCAAACCGATGATGTCGGTTGCCTGAAGATGATAAACGGTATGGGAATTTTGAATCTGGGCGATGATCACATCGTCGCTGACCCCGGCTTTAACCAGGGCTTCGACGTCAGAGACTTGTAATGGCTGGCCCTGATCCACTTTGACATAGGTCTGGGGAGCTTGGGCGCGGAGCCGCGCATTTTGCTCCTGATCCATTGAATTACCAATTAACCCGCCGCCAATAGCGCCGGCCGCCGCGCCAATCAAGGCACCGACACCGCCGTTGCGTGGTCCGCCGATCGCCGCGCCCGTGAGGGCCCCGAAGGCGCCGCCGATTAAAGCACCGGAGCCGGTGTTATTTTGTGTTCCGTCCGGATTCTGGCATCCGGTCAACACCATTGCCATTCCGGCCATCAAAAGGACCACTGCTTTAAGCTTCATATTTTTCATTTATTTTAAACTCAATTTCAAACATTCGTTTCATTTAAGAAGACAATCCCTATCCCCCGTTGGTTCAAAAATGTTGGAGACGATTGCCGCACACGAATTAGTACTTACCAAAAAGGGATATCTTGCAATAAATCGACGGGTTGGCGAGGAATAATTTGCCCTCCAACCGGAACCGGCTTTTAATGTTCAAATGATTACGAAACGTGTCATTCCGTGTCTCGATGTCCACGACGGCAAGGTAACACGCGGGGTTCAATTTGGCAAAGCCGAGGCGGGGGAACTCCGTAACGTCGGGGATCCGGTCGAACTGGCACTGCGCTATAACGATCAAGGAGCGGACGAAATGGTGTTTTTTGACATCACTGCCAGTGCCCACGGTCGGGCGACCATGGTCGAGGTAATTGAACGTGCGGCAGACCAGTGTTTCATGCCCTTAACGGTCGGCGGTGGCATCAAGACCGTGGATGACATGTATACGATGTTGCGGGCCGGCGCGGACAAGATCAGCATTAATTCCAGCGCCCTGGCTGACCCTGAGTTGATCCGTCACGGTGCGGAAAAGTTTGGGAGTCAATGTATTGTGGTCTCCATTGATGCCAAGAAAATCGGTCCGGACCAATGGGGGGTATTTTCGCATGGCGGCCGTAAAGACACCGGCCGGGATGCGGTGGAATGGGCGAAAATGGCAGTGGGACTGGGGGCCGGGGAGGTGGTTTTGAACTCAATTGATGCGGACGGCACGAAAGCCGGGTTCGATCTGGTCATCACGCGCCGGGTAAGCGAAGCCGTGGGGGTGCCCGTGGTGGCCAGCGGTGGCGCCGGGAGTCTCGAGCACATGGCCGAGGTATTGCTGGCGGGCAAAGCGGACGCGGTTCTGGCTGCAAGTATTTTTCATTACGGAACTTATACCGTCAGCGATGTGAAGGCCTTTTTGTCCCAAAAGAATATTTCCGTGCGCCGTTAATGGAAAATCCGAACGAGTCTTCCGGCCCGGTATTTGTTTCAAATGCGTAACAATTCGTTTTGAGATACAAATTTCGTTGACACCTGCGTCGTGCCCGCGAACATGTGTTGACTCTTTTGTAAAAGTTAATGCTGGAAGAACATCATTCAAATTTGCTGCTGCATCCCGCAGATGGCAATTCCCCGCACCCGTCTCTTATTGTGAAAAACTATATCCTCGATACCAATGTCCTGCTCCATGACCCCAATTCACTCCTCAGTTTTGCGGATAACCATGTGCTGGTGCCGATCGAAGTGATTGAGGAAATTGACCGTTTCAAGCGTGAATCCACGGAGTTGGGGCGCAATGCCCGCAACGTCTCGCGCCTGCTGGACGGGTTCCGGGGCGACGGCAGCCTGAGCGCGGGCGTGGATTTGCCCACGGGCGGGAAACTGCAAATCGGGTTCCACAAAAACGGCGGCACTGAGGGCCAACTCAACAACAATTCCGTGGACAACCGCATCTTGTCCTATGCCGCCAGTATTCAAAAAGCCCAGCCGAAGAACCCCACGATCCTGGTCAGCAAAGACATCAATTTGCGCATCAAGGCCGACGCGCTCGGATTGTCGGCGGAGGATTACGAGACCGACCGGGTCTTTATCACCGATCTGTATACCGGCATGATTGAGATGCTGATCAGCCCGGAAAAAATGGCGAAATTCCGATCGGACGAGGAGTTGCTGATCAACGGCGGCAAAACTTATTTTCCGAATGAATACTGCACGCTGATCGACGAGTCCAATCCGAAGAAGACCGCGCTGACCAAAGTGGATGCGACCGGCACCAAATTGATTCCGATCATTGATTCGCGCGAAGGCGTGTGGGGGATCAAGCCGCGCAACCGCGAGCAAAACTTTGCGCTGGATGCCCTGCTGGATGATCGCGTGAAACTCGTCACGCTGATGGGCAAGGCGGGCACCGGCAAGACACTGCTGGCCATGGCGGCGGGCTTGAAAAAGACCGTGCTGGACCGGGAATTCCGGCGCCTGGTGGTGGCGCGGCCGACGATTTCCATGGGCAAGGAACTGGGTTTTTTGC
>Ga0302319_10021741_pt1 | contig 11544 bp, 14 predicted proteins | sample Bog_T0_2_FD_203319 | JGI IMG/M metagenome (GOLD analysis project Ga0302319, IMG submission 203319) | Peat permafrost microbial communities from Stordalen Mire near Abisko, Sweden - Bog_T0_2 | ecosystem: Environmental > Terrestrial > Soil > Wetlands > Peat | place: Sweden: Abisko, Stordalen Mire...
GCTCCATCCAGATCGCCCGCGTCGAGCAAGCCATTGATTCCGGAGATGTAATAAGGCACCGCCTCGTCGAAACGCTTCAGTTCCGCAAGAGCCTGGGCGACCTCGCACAGCAGGCGGGCTCGCGTACGCGCATCGGCATTGCCGGCCGGTCCATTCAGGGCCTCGCGTGCGATTTGGATGGCCTGATCGAACTGGCCCGTTTCGATGTAGAGGCTTGCCAGGTTATTCAGGGCGAACAGCAGCGGCCGCAACTGGTGCGTAGCCTCGGCAATTTCGCGTGCCCGGCGCAGTTCTTTTAGTGCTTCTCCGAATTGCATTGTGTGAAGGGAGCAGGAACCGGCGTTGCTCCAGTTCATGGCGGCACCGTAGTTGTCGTGTGCGCGGGATGCGGCGTTGGCGGCGGCGAGAAAAGACCCCTGGGCTTTCGAGTAATCGGCGGCCAGGAAAAAACGCTTGCCCGCATCGTGAAGGCGGGTTACCTCAGATGAGGCGTGTGTGTCCGACGAGTCGAAGCTTGCCGCGTTTCGATAGGAACCGCAGAGCAGGAGCGCAAAGAGAGTCGAGCCAATCAATGCGCAGACGGGTCTTAGCGGAATCAAATCATCTGATCCGAATGGTATAGCCCGTTACTTACGTATGGGCTACTACTAATTCTAACAATACTATTCTGTTTTGCGGCATGAGATAACTACCGAGCTTATTTCCGAGCAGTTTCGGTCGGGGAGATCGGTGATAGCCCCGACTGCCTCGGGGTATCACCGAATCTGCCCAAACTTTGCGTCGCGCCGGACGACTTGCCGGAAGAGCCGGTATATGAGTAGTGCCTTGCTTCAGGAGCGCATTTCCGAGGAACGATCCCTCGATTCGGTCGAGTTACCAACCTAACAGGAACAGAATGAAGTCGCCGATTCCACCAAGTGGCGTGCTGCCCATATCGTCTTCCTTTCCGACCGGGGTATTTTTCCCCTCCGGTCTTCCGGCCTCTTGACCGGTTTCGCGACTAAAGAATTGAATGGGGCCGTACAATACTATTTTTGTAGTATTTGTAAGTGGCTGAAAAAGAAGCAAATATAGGTGAAAGATTTTTGTGACTGAAGAAAATCGCCTTAGCCGGGCGGGTTGAAAAGGGTGAGTTCTGCCACCGTGTTCGGTCGCGCCCGATTACCTTCCGCCTGCGTCAGGATGCCGGACCCGCTGCGACAACAATTGCAATTTGACAGCGGGACAGTAATGTTTTGGAATATTATTCGAAGGACGCAGGCGCTCGCATGCGTTAGGAGGAATACTCCCGATGACACGCCGTCAACTGCTCCGCCTCGCCGTCGCGCTTCCCGCGTGCGGCATCTTCGACCAGTTCAACGCAATCGCCGCGCCGCTTCTCAAGCGCGTCAAAATCACCGATGTGCGCGCGATGGCTATCAAAAATATCGCCGGCAACTGCCTGATCCGCATCGATACCGACAGCGGCCTTGTGGGCTATGGCGAAGCGGGCGCGACCGGCCCAATGGCCCGCGCGCGCATGGCGACCATGAAGCCGATGCTGGTGGGCAAGGACCCTCTTGCCATCGAAGTCCATTTCCAGAACATGACATCGCTGATGCACACCTACATGGCGCACATCCCGACCATCAGCGGCATCGATATCGCTCTTTGGGATCTGGCCGGGAAGATCACGGGACTGCCAGTGTGCACACTGCTGGGCGGGCCGTTCCGCGAGTCGATCCGCATGTACTCGCACGGAGTCGGACTGAAGATGCTCGACAAGGCCTCCTGCCGCGATTTCGCCGCGCGCGTTAAGGCGATGCCGGAGGGCTTCAACGCCTTCAAGTGCTCAATCGACGAGCCGCTGGCAGTTCCTGCCGCCCGCTTCACTGGCACGCTGGATCAGGCGCAGTTGCGCACGGTGGCGCGCGCCTTCAATAACGCTCGGGAGGCGCTGGGCGACGAGATCGAAATCGCGGTGCATTGCCACGATGAGTTCGACGAACCGAGCGCGGTGGGCATCGCGAAGGCGGTGGAACCGATGAATCCGCTGTTTATCGAAGATCTGCTGAGTCCGGCATGGTCGCCCGCATGGCAATCGATCCGGCGGCAGATTCGCGTTCCGCTGCTCACCGGCGAGAAGCTCGAATTGCTGCACGGTTTTCAGCCGTTTATCGATAATCAGACGGTCGATATCGTCCATCCCGATCTTGCGTTCGCGGGCGGATTTACGGGGGTGAAGAAGATTGCGAACTACGCATACGATTACAAGATGCCGGTGGCGCTGCACAATGTCGGGTCGCTGGTGCTGACCTATGCGAACGCGCATTTCGGATCTTCGGTTCAGAACTTCTACCGCTCCGAAAGCCAACTGGGGCGAGAGGGGCACTACATCGAAGGTATGGCGGTGCACACGCCCGAGGTGAAGAACAGCCATCTCACGGTGCCGATGGAACCTGGGCTGGGACTCGAAATCAACCCGGAATTCCTGAAGCGCAACCTTGCGGACGGTGAAGAATATTGGGGATGATTAGGTCCGCAACGTGTTTTGCAACAGATGTTAGAGTGATTTCGTGACCGTTGGCGAGGCATTTCGAGACCTGACAGCGAAGCTGGCGTCAGGAAAGAGCGCCTATATTCTGGCCGAACTGAACGACCTGCTGACTGCGACCGGGGGTGATCAGTTCGATTTGCTGCCCGAGCCATTCATCGAAGACCCGTACCTGGCGAACTATGTAGCCGCGATTTCGAGCGTGCGGCTCATATGCGCAGAGTGTTCCCGCCACGGTGGACTGCCGACATCCCGCCGCTGTCCAAACCGGCGTTTGCGGTGCCGTGGCAGAGTCTTCGGGCGCACCTGCTGCTGGAGTCGCCGATACCGTTCCGGCGCAGGAACATCTTCATCAATGCCAGCATCGGCGCGAGAGTCTGATGCTGGCGGTCGAAAGAGTCCGGCCGCTCTTCGGCAGTCTGAACGATGAACTGACTCGGCGGGGCGTGCGGGTGAAGCCTACTTAGCAGGTGGTGCAGTCATGTGTCTGGTCTTCCATGCGCGGGAAGCCACCGCATCAGGGGCGGAGCCGGGCGGATGCTGAGCGCGCGGGTTGAAGCCTATTCCAGCGCGCGGTACGAGCTATCGAAAAAGATGAGCGGCTTTCCGGCGCGATACTCCGCGTGGCGCACCTCGCCGATCAGCACCGAATGGTCGCCCAATTCCATCACCTGCGTAACGGCGCATTCGATATATGCCAGCGCGCCTTCCAGCAACGGCACACCCGATTCAGCCGGATGCCAGTCCACGCCGTGAAACCGGTTTTCGGAAGCGCTCGAAAACCGTCGCGAAAGTTCCTGCTGATCCTCGGCCAGAATATTGACCGCAAAGTATGCCGAGGTCAGAAAGTGGCCGAGAATCGCATTCCGCAGATCGATACTGACGAGCACGAGGGGCGGATCGAGCGAAACCGACGTGAATGAATTCACCGTCATACCATGTGGGTGACCGTTTTCGTCGCGGGCCGTAATGACGGTGATGCCTGTGGAGAACTGAGCGCACACGCGGCGGTACAGGTCGGGGCCAATGCCGGACGAAATCCCTGGCGCCTTGCTTGACATCGAGATAACCCTAATTCTATCATCGGTTTGTCAGCATCAGCGTAAGTTCGAGGAGGGCTTTTTGATCAAGCTCGACATCATAAACGAAGTCGTGGGCAGAACAGGCATCACCAAGACCAAGGCCGAGATGGCCGTCGAAACGGTTTTTGAAAAGATGAAGCGCGCCCTCGAGCAGGGCGATCGCATCGAATTGCGCGGGTTCGGAGTGTTCACCGTGAAGCCCCGCAAGACGGGGATCGGGCGTAATCCGAGGACCGGAGCGGAAGTGTCCATCCCTCCCGGAAAGGCCGTCCGCTTCAAGCCCGGCAAGGAACTTCAGACGCTGCAATAGCCGAATCCCAAGAGCCCGGTTGCGGGGCCATGTGTGTTTCCAGAAGATTTAATTGAAAGCGCGGACCGAGGCTTCGAGGAGTCGCCCCGCCCGGTGTTCGGAGTGTCGCGGTTCGTGGCACCCGAACCCGAAATCTATTCGCCGCCGAAGCAGCGCCTGTGGCTGCACCTGCTTCTGCTGGTGCTGACGCTGTTCACCACCACGCTGGTGGGCGCGCACATGCAGTACAACTTCAGCCACAATCTGCCGTTCTTCGATATCGAACAGCTTTTTACGATCTTCACTGTGGGGCTGCAAAGCCCGTCGCGATTCCTCGCGGGGCTGCCGTTCTCGTTAACGCTGCTCACCATCCTGATGGCACATGAGCTGGGCCATTATCTGGCCTGCGTTTACTATGGCGTGGACGCGACGCTGCCGTATTTTCTGCCATCGCCCACGCCGGTGACCGGAACTTTTGGCGCGTTCATCAAGATCCGTTCCGCCATCCGGAACAAGCGGATTCTGTTCGATATCGGGGTGGCCGGCCCGCTTGCCGGCTTCATTTTTCTGCTGCCCGCGCTGGGAGTTGGCCTGGCATTTTCGAAAGTGCTGCCGGGGATTAACCATCAGGGGACGATTCAGCTGGGTGTTCCGGCCCTGCAATGGATCGCGCAGCACCTGATCTTTCCGGGCGTCCCCGCGCAGGATATTTATCTGCATCCGGTGGCGCGCGCCGCGTGGGTGGGGATGTTCGCGACGGCGCTGAATCTGCTGCCTGTGGGGCAACTCGACGGCGGCCACATCGTGTACGCGATTCTGGGGCGCTCGCAGAAGTGGGTCACAAACGTGTTCCTGGTGGCGCTGCTCCCGATGGGCAAGCTGTGGAGCGGTTGGTGGTTCTGGGCGGTGATGCTGTTCTTCTTTGCGCGCAAACATCCGCCACTTTACGATCAGAGCGAGATCGGCACCTCGCGCGTGCGGCTGGGCGTAGTGGCGCTCTGCATCTTCGTGCTCTGCTTTTCGCTCGCGCCGATCAGCGAGTAAATCGTGCGGATCAGCGCTACGGTCGTCACGCTCAACGAAGAGCGTAATATTGTGCGCGCGCTGGAGAGCCTGCGCTGCGTGGATGAGGTTGTGGTGGTCGACAGCGGCTCGACGGACCGCACGCGCGAGATCGCGGCTGGTATGGGTGCGCGCGTGGTGCAGGAGCCGTGGCGGGGCTATGCGGGGCAGAAGAACTTCGCGTCGGAATGCGCGGCGAACGACTGGATTCTTTCGATAGACGCCGATGAAGCGGTGTCCGAAGAACTCGAAGCGGAGATCCTGGAACTGAAGCGGGACGGGCCGAAGTTTCAGGCTTATTCTTTTCCGAGGCTTGCGCAGTATCTGGGGCGTTGGATCAATCACAGCGGCTGGTATCCCGACCGGAAGATCCGGCTGTTTCACCGCGGGTTCGGCGAATGGGCCGGCGATTACGTCCATGAAAGTGTGCGCACGCGGGGTGAGGAGGGTCGGCTGAACGGCAAGCTCTTGCACTTCACCTGCAATTCGCTTTCGGAGCATCTGCGGACTCTCGACAAATACACCACGCTTGCAGCCGCCGAAGTGCGGGCGCGCAGACAACCCGTTCCGATGCGCCGTCTGGCGGTCGATCCCGCATGGACCGTGTTCCGCACGTACGTGATCCGGCGCGGCTTCCTCGACGGGCCACAGGGAATTGCGATTGCGTGGATGGCGGGGCTTTATACGTTCCTCAAATACGCCAAAGCGAGACTGGGTTCGTGAGAATTCTGCACCTCGACACGGGCCGGGAAATGCGCGGCGGACAGTGGCAGGTGTTGCGGCTGCATCGCGGGCTGCTCGGTTGCGGCCACGAATCGCAGTTGCTGGCGCGCCAAGGTTCCCCGTTGCTTGAGCAGGGTGCGGACGTGCTGCATCCGGCGCGCCTGCCGCGGATTTCACGCCGGTTCGATATTGTGCATGCCCACGACGCGCGCAGCCATATGCTGGGGGCGCTTTTGTCGTGGGCTCCGCTCGTCGTTTCGAGGCGCGTGGCGTTTCCCGTTCGAACTTCGGCGGTCTCGCGCTGGAAATACCGTAAACCAGGGTTGTTTCTGGCGGTGTCGCATTTCGTCGCCGGGGAACTGACGCGCGCGGGGATCGGGGAACGCAGGATTGAGGTTGTTTACGACGGCGTGCCCATTCCGCCGGAACCGGCCGTAGGCGGGGCGATCCTGGTACCCGACACTATAGACCCCGCCAAAGGACTGGCGCTCGCGGAGGCGGCTGCGCGGCGGGCCGGCATCGCGCTGAAACGGAGTGCCAACCTGGAGGCGGATCTGCCCGGCGCGAAGGCGCTGGTGTATCTTTCCCGCTCCGAAGGACTCGGTTCGGGTATCCTGCTGGGAATGGCTTACGGGCTCACGGTAATTGCGAGCAATGTCGGGGGTATCCCGGAACTGATTCAGGATGGCGCGAACGGCATCCTCGTACCGAACGAGGAAGAGGCGATTGCGAGTGCATTCGCGCGCATCGACCCCGCCCTGGGCCGCGCCGCGCGCAAAACCGTGATGGCGCGGTTTACGGTGGACCACATGGTGCGCTCGACAATCACCGCGTACGCGCAGGTACTTGCCCGTGTTTGAACTGATCGCCGGCCTGTTCGGATTGCTGATCGGGAGCTTTCTGAATGTTTGCATCTACCGCTGGCCGCGCGATCTTTCGGTGGTGCAGCCGCGCTCGCGCTGTACCGCGTGCGGAAGCCAGATCGCGTGGTACGACAACGTTCCGGTGCTCAGCTATGCGTTACTGCGGGCGCGTTGCCGCCTGTGCGGCGAACGCATTCACTGGCGCTATCCGCTGGTGGAACTTCTGACGGCCATAAGCTTCACAGGGTTCGTCTGGTATTACGGAGTCACACCGGAGGCGGGCAAATACTGCGTGTTCGCGGCGCTGCTGATCGGGCTGATTTTCTCCGACCTGGATACGCTGATTCTGCCCGACGAGTTTACGATCGGCGGATTCTTCATCGGGCTGGCGTTTTCCCCGTTCGTTCGGGTTCCGGATTCCACCTTCGCGATCGTCGCGGAACTGGCGGGATTCCAGATGAGTCCGCGGGTGGCTTCCGTTGCGGAATCGACGTTTGGGGGGCTGTTCCCGGCTTTCGCGCTTTGGCTGCTGGGGTGGCTTTTCGAGAAGATCCGCCATAAGGAAGGCCTCGGCTTCGGCGACGTCAAGATGATCGCGATGATCGGTGCGTTTCTGGGTATCCGGGGCGCGCTTTTTACCGTGATCGTCGGATCGCTGCTCGGATCGGTAATCGGGATTGCGTGGATCAAGCTGACGCGCAAAGATGCCGCCACCTACCAGCTGCCGTTCGGGACTTTCCTGGGAGTGGCGGGATTTCTCGCTGCGATTGCGACCCGGGACCTGCCGCTTTATTGATGAGCCGGCGGTGCGACGTGAATCTTGCCGACGGAATAATCTTCATCCTGCACGTAGACGGTACCGTCGATATGGTCTCCGGTGTGCAGTTTTGCGAAATCTTCCTTCGTTCGAATCGGGTAATCCATGGTCATGGCACCCATCCACCCAACGATGGCCTTGTGTTTGATGGTGGCGGTCTGGTCCGCGGGATTCGTTTTGAGGATTTCGCCTTCGATCCGATACTCGTGGACCGGCCCCGCGGGAGTTTTCGTTTTGTTGCAGGCCCCCGTCCCCAATGCCAGCACCAGGAGCAATCCCGCCGCAAAGATTCGTCTCATGCCGATGTACTGACATGGTAACCCGCAACGGGCAGCCAGATTTCGGCGGTGGTGCCCGCGCCGGGACGGCTCCGAAGCCGCAGCATTCCACCGTGAGCCCGCACAATTCCGCGCACGGCGGGAAGCCCGAGGCCGCGTCCGGTGAACTTCGTGGTGTAGAACGGCTCGAAAGCCCTGGCGAGGACCTGCTCGGTCATTCCGGAACCGAAGTCTTCGACGACAATTGCCGCGCAGCCACCTGGTGGCAGACTGCCTTCCTCGAAATCCGCGATTCCGCGAGGCGGCTCCGGGGCAGAGCGGACCGAGACCACGACCTCGCCGCCGCCGCTGCCGTAGGATTCCGCGGCGTTTGATATCAAGGCCCAGAGCAGTGTTTCCACAGTTTCCCTGTCACTTTCGATTTCGACGGTCTCGGCGGCCGTTTTCACCTGGACGTTCGGCGTGAGGGGGCGGTTTGCAAGCAACCTGCCAAGAGCGGAATCGAGCCGCACGGTTTCGCGGGAATTTGATCTGTAACCCGAACTGGCCAGCATCATGCGCACCAGTTCCGCAGACCGGTCGCTGGCGGTTTCGATGGACTGCAGCAAGCCGTCAAGCGGATGGCCCTCGGGCAGAGTCTGCCGGGCGAGAGAGGCGTTTCCCAGAATTGAGGTCAGCAGGTTGTTGAAATCGTGCGCCACTCCTCCCGCAAGAACCCGCAGGCCCTCCCATTGCCGCGCCTCGGCCAGCCTGCGCTCGATGGCATTGCGTTCCGTAATGTCGCGGCCCGCGACGTGGATGATACTGGCGCCGGCGTCGGAGATCGCAGTGCAGCCGAGTTCTACGGCCGCAAGGGAGTGGTCGCCGCACTCGAAGAGAATTTCCGCTGGCCGAACTACCTCCGAACGGCAGCGCGCCAGCAAGTCCCTGAGGCGCGGGCGCTGCGATTCGGGCGTGAGCGATTCGATCGGCCTGCCGATCAGCTTTTCGGACGGAACGCCCAGTTGCGTGGATGCGGTCTGGTTCACGTACTGAATGGCGCCGGTTTCGTCGGTCAGGAAAATCCAGTCGCTCGCGCGGTCCACTACAAAACGAAGCCGGACCGACTCTTCGGTGAGCACGACGCTGCGGTCGCGCAAGAGTTTCAGCCTGCCAAAGCTCAGTACGAGACATGGAGCCACGATTCCAAGCCAGATCCAGTTGGCAGGCGCCGGGAATCCCGGAAAAAACATTGTAGTTATGGCAACGGCGAGAGCCACAGCAGCGAATCCGGGGAGAGTTCCGCCCAGAAACGATCCGAGCGCGATAGCGGGGTAGAAAACCAGGAAAGGCGCGACGATTCTGGCGGAGCCGTGCAGCAGCGAAACGCGCAGCGCTCCTGCCACCGCGACCAACCCGAGAGCCTGGCCATAGGCCCAAAGATCCGAGTTGCGGCGCTTCCGCACAACCAGCTTCATAGAAACGCCCCCTCGTGGCGAATCACCATTCTCTCTATGGTACTGGAAGTACCAGAAACTGCACCAAAAGAAGTAATAAAGGTCACGGGCCGTAAGGCGCACTATCAGAAACTCTCGTTCTAACGGAAAGTCCAACTATTTCGCCCGAGCCTCGTCGCACCACCCTATATAATTTGAGGAGTTGACAACTAGGCGAGTGGGCCGCTCTGGCAATGCTGGTTGAATTCGAGCTCATCCAGAGAGCTCAACAGGGCGATGCATCGGCGTTTAATCAGATCGTCTCGACGTACCGGCGGAGGATCCTCGGGACTATATCCCGGCTGATCGGTCGGCCCGAAGATGTCGAGGATGTCGCCCAAGAAGTATTCATGCGCCTGTACTTCTCGCTGGAACAGCTTCGTACCCCCGAAGTGTTCGAGCCATGGCTGTACCGGCTCACGGTGAATGCGTGCTACGACTACCTGCGCAAGAGCAAAAGGCGGCTGGAATCGCGGATGGCGGACTTATCCGAACAGCAGGTCATGATGGCGGACGCGGTGGCGGGGTCGAAGGTGCAGTCCGACGACGCGGAGAAGCGGCGCGTGCGCGACACCGTAAACAGTTTGCTTGCCTCAGTTTCGGAGGAAGACCGCATACTTCTGACCATGAAAGAAGTGGAGGGTCTGTCTTTGAAGGAACTCGAGAAGATCTACGGGGTTAATGAGAATGCGCTCAAGGTACGGCTGTTCCGCGCCCGTCAGCGTGTATTAAAAAATATGAAGGGAGTAACCCCGCGTCCTCCCGCATCCGCCAAGTCAGGTGAAGTGGAGTAATTCGGTATTATGATGTCGAACAGACTTATGGAAAACGAAGATCGGAATGCCGAGCTCAGCGAATGGCTTCTTGCCTATCGGACTGCTTGTCCGGAACCCGAAGCGAGCGTGAACTTCATGCCCGAAATGTGGGCGAAGATCGAGGCTCGCCAGGTTTCGACTAATCTCTTCGGCCGAATGGCAAAGGCACTGGTCACCGCCGCGCTGGCCGCCACTGTTATTCTGGGCATGATGGTTTCACGGGCCAGTCACCAGACTGAATCGACGTTTAACGGGACCTACCTGGAAGCGCTGTCGGCAGATCACGCATCGACGCTGGAGCCGCTCAGCCTGGATCGGATCTCCGAACTGGAGCAACAGTAGTCTTGATGCCCCGGACACGCATCAGCGCCGCTTTGTATCTGGTGCTGGTTTTTGCCAGCGGAATTCTGGTCGGCGTGGTCTCCCATCGCCTTTACGTGACGAGTACCGTAAGTGCGACAAACCCGCCGCGCACGATGGAGGAAGTTCGGAAGAACTACCTTGCCGAGATGCGGACCAAGGTTGGAATCAACCCGCAGCAACTGGACGCAGTTAACCGGATACTGGACGACACCAAGCGCAAGTACGACGATCTGAATGCGCGGGAGAAAACGATCCACGACCAGCTTCACCAGGAACAGATCGATGCAGTGAGCGCACTGCTCACTGCGCAGCAAAAGACCGCGTACGACAACTGGCGGGCAGAGCGCGCTCGCTTGCACGCTCAGGCCCAGAAAAAGCAGAAATAGTAGAATACGACAAAAAGGGGAGACACCCGGACGGGCGTCTCCCCTTTTTGTTGCTTCGTTTATTTCGTGGTTGCCAGGCGGTCGGCCTTTTCGGCGCGCTGACGGGCGTATTTCTTTTCGAAACGATCCACGCGACCAGCTGTGTCGATCAGTTTTTGCTTGCCCGTAAAGAACGGGTGGCAGCTTGAACAAATTTCGACGCGGATGTCGCCCTTGTGGGTCGACTGGGTCTTAAATGTGTGGCCGCACGCGCAGACCACATTGACCTCTTTGTAGGCGGGGTGAATTCCAGCTTTCATATTGATTCCTCGGGAATTCCCATCATAACACAGCAAAACCCCGTATGCCGTAGCGTGGCATACGGGGTTCTGAGCCTTCAATTACCTGAGGCTGTTACTACGCACGCAGCGAAGCGACCGGTCCACAGGAACTAGATTCCGCCACTGATCAGCGGAGATCGTCAGCTTTAGAACGGTCGACTCAACAGTCGGCCACCTCGCGCGGTCTACTACTGGAACTCATTCTGTCTGGACCACCTCCTTCTTCAGTGATAATTAAAAAATACGCCCGTTCCGACTGTCTGTCAAGTGCCTGTTTGAACTTCTTCTTTGTGCCGGGCTACAGCATGTAGTGGGCTTTGCGCACGAGGTCCTCTCAGATAGGGGCGCTATCGCCGGATCTTCAGTGTCGCTATAGAATCGTCAGCTTGACGTACGGTGTGCGTGAAGGAGGCGGGGTATGTTGGGGCATCTCGTCGGTGCCGGCGATTGCAGGCGCGATCATAATCCGCGGTTCGGCAGCCTTGTTCTATAGACCGCGCCGTTTACCCCCAGGGGGATCTGACGCACCCGGTTCGTC
>Ga0302319_10021744_pt1 | contig 11543 bp, 6 predicted proteins | sample Bog_T0_2_FD_203319 | JGI IMG/M metagenome (GOLD analysis project Ga0302319, IMG submission 203319) | Peat permafrost microbial communities from Stordalen Mire near Abisko, Sweden - Bog_T0_2 | ecosystem: Environmental > Terrestrial > Soil > Wetlands > Peat | place: Sweden: Abisko, Stordalen Mire...
CCGACGAGAAAGAGGGTTTGCGAGTGACCGTCCCAGGACTGCGTGAGCAGGCGGATGAGTTCGTACTGGCCGGTGGAGGTGTCCTGCATCTCGTCGACGAGCAGATGGCGGAGCTTGCCGCCGGCTGCTATGGCGAAATCTGTAATGCCGTCTCCGTCGACCAGCGCCTCGTGGGCGGTGAGGGCAAACTCTGTGAAGTCGCACTCGCCGCGCGCCGCGAAGAGAAGTTTGAGCTCAACGAGGGCATGGCGCAGAATGACGAAAAGGGACTTGGCGATGGCCCACTGCTCGTCGGAGTAGGCGGGCGAGGGAAGCGCAAGGACTGCCCGAAGCGCCGCGTGCAGCGGGTCGCTTTGGATCGAATCGAGAAAGAGTTTGAACTCGTCCCGCACCGGCCTCGGAGGCTTGAATCCGAGGGTGTTGACAGCAACGCGCACTCGCCACTCGCGATCCTTTGGCTTAAGTACCAGGTGGATGAGCGCGCGCCAGTGGTCCAGATGCCCCGCGACGGCGGATGGCGCTTCATGCTTGCCGGCGCATGCGGCAATGGGCGATGGCTTGCCGTTGTAGCCGGGCAGGCCGGCATGCACGTGGGCAAAGTGGGTCAGATATTCGAGAACGTGAGGAGGCGTAGCATCGAGGGCGTTTTGGAGGCCGCTGCATACTACAGCTTCGAGAGTCCGCTCCAGTTTCTGTCGCACCCTGGGATCGAGAGAGTCATCGTCGAGTACGCGGCTTCCGAGTGGAACCAACTCGCCCCACTGTTCGCGGGTATGCAACATTCCCGCGATAAGTTGTTCACAATCGCCGATGCTGCCGTCGCGATGCAACAGCAGGTCCTGAAGCGCGATGTGCAGAGCGCGGTCCTTGCCGCCGAGTTGCATGAGCGTGTTGCGAGCAGCCATGCGATAGAGCGGATAGGGAACGTCAACCGGTTTAAGCGGCCCGCTGTTCGTAAGTACCGGGCGTGAGTTGGCCAGCTCCATGCAGACGGACAGGATGCTGCGGATATTCAGGCGCTGCGGCTGCGCCAGCAGGTTCCACCCGAGGCTGTTGCTACGGGCAAGAGCGGCCTCGGCGAGCGAACGTGTCTCGCGGGCGAAGGCCGTGTCTTCGCTCAGCGCAGTTCCGGCCTTGGCAGCCTGGAGCTGTTCCAGAACACGCTCCAGCATCTCCGCCGTGGCTTTGCGGGTGAAGGTGATGGCGAGGATCTCCTCCGGCTGCTGCACATTTTCGTCGGCCAGCAGCTTGAGGAACCGCTGCACCAGCAGACCAGTCTTTCCGGAGCCGGCAGGCGCCTCAACAATGCAGGAGGAGTGGATATCCAGCACGGTCGCGCGGGCGGAGGCATCGGATTCTTGTGCCGCATCTGACGCTGTTTTCGGGAAGACGACGACTTTACTCATCCCAGGCCTCCTCTTCGTCGCCCGTCTCTTCGCCGGCTCCTTCGGGGGGCGCCAGCGTGGCCGGGTCAAGACGGCAGAGGATACGCTGTGGGCAGTGTTCGCAGGTACGTGGATAGAGACGGGGGGCGACATTGGCCCTGCCGTCAGCAAAGTCCTGGGCGAGTTGCGTGAGCGTAGCCCTCCACACCTCGACCGTTGCGGATAGATCGACGACCTCGTTCACCCTTGAAGGGGGTAGTATTCCGGGTTCGGTCTGATAACCCAGCCACTTCATCTTGCCGACGCGAACCTTGGCGAAGGCCAGTCCCTTAAGCTCATGTGGTTCATAGGGGAGGGCGTAGAGCGGAAGTTGCGGATCGTCAGGTCGAGGACCCTTCCACTGGTTGGGATGGCCGGATGCGCCGGTTTTATAGTCGACGAGGACGAAGCCGTCGTCGACCTTATCGATCCGGTCAAAGCGAACATCCAGCGTCAACGGGCCGACATGGATCGGCTGCATCTGCTCGCTCTCTCTGACTTTGAACGGCCCGCGCTGCAACTCTGTGTCCAGCCACTGTTGCAGGAGAGAGGTCAGCCGCTCTTTCTGCAGCGTGATGAAGGACACATCCCAGGCGTTGTGCGGATGCAGATGGCGCGCCATGGCCAGGTCCACGGCCTTGCGTATCTTTCGGTCGCGGTCGTCAGACGGCATGGATCGAAGAGCATCCTGCGTCTCGACCTCCTTCCAGAAGAGCTGCAATGCACCGTGCAACCGCCGTCCACTTTCCGCTGCGTCGAAGCCGAGGTCGATGGTTTCTAGTTCTTTAGCGTGGAGGCGGAACTCCGCGAAGGCACGGAAGCCGCAGGCCGCCTGTAGCTGAAGGACGCGAGCTCCGCCGGCTACTGTGTTGTGCGCTAGCGGTGGTAGCGGCGAGTCGTCTGCGACGGTTTCGAGGTTGATGCGTTGTCTGTGCGGAGGAGTGACGCAGAGCTGCTCCGGCGATAGTTGCGTTAGGCCCAGCTCGGCGATCAGTGGTGAGGGGCGTAGTTTGCCGTCGTCGTCCGCAGCGGAGGAAGTGAAGAGCACCGTTGCTGCGCGCTGCAACAGCGCTGTGGTGAAGGCCCTGGCGCGCTGAGCGGCGCGTGCGGCGTCGGCTCCGGGCATCGACAGCGAGCGTTGCAGCGCCAATGGCAGCAAGGGGTGAGCATGCTCGGGCGGGGGCCAGTTAGTGTCCGTAGAGCGGAGGAAGACGATGGCGTCGAAGAGGCAGCCTTCGGCCTCAGCGACGCGCATCACCTGCACGGGAGCGCGCGTGGCCGGCGGTGTGAAGAGTGTTCGGCTGGCCTGCATCCGCAACGCTTCGAGCGCATTGTCAAAGGGGACGCGGCGACCGCTGAAGTCAAGCGTGGCGACCAGATCGAGCACGCCGTCCCAGGCTCGGGTGGCTTCGTACTCAGTGGCCGTGAGCGTGTGCGATTCGGAGCCCGGCCAACGGGCCGCGGCGAGCAGAACGCGGATGTGCTCCATCCAGTCGGCGTAGGTTGCGACGCGGACGGACGCGGCGCGCTGTGCGAGTGAGTTCACGTTGTGCAGCCATGCAACGGGCGTGGGAGTATGCGGATCGCTCGAGGATAAAAGGCGGAGCACGCCGGGAAAGTCGATCTCAGGACGCAGCAGCGACTGGCGGCGAAGAGTTTTGGCGTCGAAGTGAGCGAGAGCATCGCGCTGCGAGCGGTCGCCGAGGTAGGGAGAGAGCAGCAGCGTTCCGGCGCTCTCGATGGAGAGCGGACCCAGTGTCCACTGCACAAGGTTGAGCGCGTCGGAGATGATTGCGAGCGACGCCAGGGGAATGGTGGAGGAGATCTCCCATGGCGCGGAGGAGAGATCAGCGGCGATGGACTGCAGCTCCGGCGCGAGCACCTCGCGTAGCACGCTGTCGAGCTCAGCGCGTTCTTCGGTGAGGTTGGGCACGAGGATTGCGACGCGTGGGCGGGATCCGCGATGTTCTTCGAGGTAGCCGCGAACCCAGCGCGCGGCGAGCTGAAGTTCATCGTGCGGGTGGGCGGCGATGACCGAAGCGCGCAGGGGCGGTGATGCCGAAGATGTAGTGAGGTCGTGCTTTGTGACCGTTGTGCCGCGTTTACGAAGTGCAGTGAGTAGGCCCTCTCGCGACGGCGTTAGATCGCCGAAGCCGGCGAGTTGCAGCGCTGCGGGAGCTGGGAGCGCGCCGAGTACGACATGCTGTGCGAGCGCATCGTCGAGCAGCGCAGTGGAGAGCAGGCAACGGTCGCCGCAGCGCTTGCGGAACTCCGCGGCCCACTGGCTGAAGATGCGGCTGTCAGGATTCAAAGCGTTCCATCGCGCGCCAGCAAAGAATTGTTCCAGGTATGCGGTGGCGCTATACGCGGCGGCGAGCTCCCAGGCGGATTGTGCGAGTTCGGCGAGCGAATCGGGGGAGCCGAGGGTGCGGTGGCCCCTGTCTTCGGCGACGATCTCGCGCCACAGGCTGTGCTCCTGCGCGGCGTTGAGCAGCAGGCGGATCTCGACGCCGGCGACGACGAGGTCGCTCCATAGCGAGGCTGTCCACTGCTGCCAGGAGAACACGGGTGCGGGTTCCCATGCGGTTAAGCCGAGGGCGCGTCGACTGGCGTCGAAGGCCGTGCGTAGCTCGCGGGCAGCACGGGAGCTGGGCATAACCAGAGGTTCGCCGGAGTCCAGCGAGTCCAGCAGATCCGCGAGGGTGAGGGCCAACGGCATCGTTCTACCGTTATATCGAACTTTCACCTAAAGTTCGCCTGTGCGAAACCGCGTTGGCTGTGAAGATGCTAAGTGCTAGCAGAGCCGTCGCCAACACGAACGGGACGGCCATGGCGATGCGGAGCGAGCCGCTGTGGGTGGAGACTATACCCATCATCCACGGAAACAACGCTGCACCGAGGCCGGAGACCGCCAGGATGAAGCCCGCCTGGCGTGCGGTAGGACGACGCGCCATGAGGATGGCAAAGGTCGAGGGGAAGAAGGGAGCGAGCGCCAAGCCGAGCAACAGGCAGTCCAGCGAGAGCAGAGCTCCGCTGCGAGTGGCAGTGAGCGCTGCGATGAACACAGCCGAGAGCGTCAGGCCGAGGCGTTGGACCACGGACTCAGAGACCCAGCGCATGGCTGCTGCAGACAAGGCTCGCCCAACGGTGAGTGACGACCAGAGCAGCACCAACGCCGACTGCCCGCCGAGCAGGCGGAGGTCAGAGAAGCGCAACGTGTAGGTGGTGAGCCAGCCGGTCATGCATGTTTCCAAGCCGCCGTAGAGAAAGAGCAGCAGCGCGAAGTGAACCAGTGCGCTGCGGGGTAGACTGACCGCTTCCGGAACAACATTATTGGCGGCGAGAGAAACGCTGCGCGTGGTGCCCAGTATGCCGCCGAGACCAGCAGCGAGGAAAATGCCGGCGAAGGTCAACATGGGAACGCGCAGACCCCAGCGCGGCAGTACGGCAGCGGCGATCAGGCCGCAGGCTACCGCGCCAAGCGACCAGAAGAAGTTGAGCGAGGCGAGTGCCGAGCCGGTATGGCTGCGGTAGCGTCGTCCAGCGAGAATGTTGGTGGAGGCAATGATCTGACCGAGGCCGAAGCCGCCGATGAAGAGCGCGAGGCATCCCGTGAGCAGGCCCGGGCTGAGCGCGAACCCGGCGAAGCCTGCACAGGAACACACCATGCCTCCGGCGATGCCGAAGCGCAGCCGACGCGGTACCGAGACTCCGCCAAGAAAGGAGCCGGCGAACTTGGCGGCGAGCAGCAGGCCGCTGTGCGCGTCGTCGATACGCCAGTCGCTTGCCAGCGTGGGCAGGATTGGGCCGAGCAGAACAGTTCCCAGCCCGGCAAGTAGAAATCCTGCTGCGAGCCAGAAGGCTGAGGGGCCCGGGTTTGTATCCTCTGCCGTGCAAGTTTGCTGCATCGTGCTCCGTTCGAAGGGGAAGTAGCCGCTATTCGGTCGGCTCTGCGTTCGAGGAGTTGTTCTTCCGTCGATGCTAGCACCGCGACGCACATTGGCGGCTTATCATAAGGCCATGAACCGGTTTTGGATTGCGGGGTTGGGCGCAGCGGTGCTGGTGGGCTGCCATGCTGCTCCTGAGGGGAAGAGGCCGGGTGGGAAGCAGTATCCGATCCGCGGCGTAGTGCAGAGGGTAGATGCATCGCATCAGGAGATTTCGCTGACGAACGAAGACATTCCTGGATTTATGGTGCCGATGACCATGGATTACAAGGTGGCGGACCCGGCTGCCATCGGGGAGTTGCACTCGGGCGACAAGATATCAGCGACGCTGTTGGACGACGGCCCATCGGACGCCAGCGGCACCATGCCGCTGATCAACGTGGTGATCCTGAGTCAGGCGAAGGCGGATTATCTGCCCAAGGTGCAGTATCACGTGCCCGCGCCGGGCGATGAGGTGCCGGACTTCGTCTTGTTGAATGAGATGGGGAAGAAGATGTCGCTGAGATCGTTGCGCGGCAAGGTCGTGGCACTGACGTTCATTTATACGCGGTGCCCGCTCTCAGACTACTGCCCGCGAATGAGCCATAACTTTGCCGTCATAGACAAGGCGCTAGCGGCCGATCCGAAGCTGTACCGCGAGACGCACTTGCTTAGCGTGAGCTTCGATCCGCAATATGACACGCCAAAGGTATTGAAGAGCTACGGCGCAGCGACGACAGGAAGGTATGCGAACGAGACTTTTGCGCACTGGGATTTTGCTGCACCACCGGTTGCGGAGTTGCCGAAGATGGAGCAGTTCTTTGACGTGGGCGTGACGCCCGGAGATAGCGGTACGTTGCAACACTCGCTTTCGACCGTGGTGATTGGAAAGGACGGCAAGGTGGTGGCGTTCTGGCCAACCAATGACTGGAGCGTAGATGAGTTGCTGACCAAAATGAAAGCGGCAAGCTAAGGGCGAAAGGCGAACGCGGAGGTGGCAAAGGACGCGGAGGTTCGCGGAGGAATGACAAGGAGCAAGCGATGGCGAAGTTGACGATGGTGTTCGGTGGTTTGCTTGTTGTGGTGAGTCTGGGGTTCTGGTTTGCGATGGGGCGGACGGAGTCCGCGGCGCTGCATCCGGCGGGACTGGGCGTTTTGCTGGTGCTTTGCGGGGCCCTGGCCAACACGGAGAGTTCCAGGCAGCGGATGTTGTGGATGCACATCGCGGTCACGGTCGGGCTGCTCGGCTTTCTGATTACGGGCATTAACGCAGCGGTGCAGATCGCCAAGGGCACGGTGACCGAGGGCAATCCGTTGAAGTTCGACGAGCGCGTCGCGGCGGCGCTGATCTGCCTGGTGTTCGTGGCGCTGTGCGTGCGCAGTTTCATTGCGGCGCGGAAGGCCCGTGCGGTTTAGATATGGCTATGCTTCGGCGTAGACTGGCGGTATGGCCGGAATACAAAGTGCAGGAATGAGTGGGGGCGCGATGCGCTCCGGGGACGCGCCGCTGCGGGGAGCAGGGCGCGCCATTACCGCGGAGTTGACGAAGAAGAACAAGCCGAAGTTCAAGGATGTTTGGCCGGAGATTCGGGCGCTGATCCTGCCGCGGCGGATGTTGTTGACCGGCTGTTTTTTCATCATGATGGTGAACCGCGCGTGTTCGCTGGTATTGCCGCTCTCTTTCAAACCCCTGATTGACCAGGTTTTCACGAACCATAGGATGGATCTGCTCCCATGGGTCGTCGGCGCCGTAGTGTCCGCAACGCTGATTCAGGGGGTGACATCCTATTCGCTGACACAGTTGCTCAGCAAGGAAGGCCAACGTCTGATAGCCGACCTTCGCAGGCAGGTGCAAGACCACATTGGCCGCTTGCCGGTGAAGTTTTATGACGAAAACAGGACGGGAACACTGGTCGCCCGCATCATGACCGATGTTGAAGGCGTACGCAATATCATCGGAACCGGCGTGGTGGACTTCGTCGGTGGCGTGCTCACGTCGATCTTCGCCTTTATCTACCTGATGAAGCAGAGCGTGAGCATGACGCTGGTAACGTGCACCGTCATGATTGCATTTGCTTTGGTTTTGCAGCGGGCATTCAAGACTATCCGCCCCATCTTTCGCGAGCGCGCCAAGATTAACGCTGAGGTGACCGGAAGGCTGACAGAGTCGCTGGGCGGCGTACGCGTGGTGAAGGGCTACCACGCAGAGGAGAGTGAAGCCAAGGTCTTTGCAGGCGGCGTGGAGCGGTTGCTGAACAACGTGATTAGCTCGCTGACCGCGCAGTCGCTCATGACGCTATCGTCCACGGTGATCCTTGGCGTGGTGGGCGCTGTGGTGATGTACATGGGCGCGCATCTGAATGCCGCCCACAAGATGACTGCAGGCGGCTACTTCGCTTACGTCATGGTTTTGGCGTTCATGACCGCACCGATTGTGCAGCTGGTGGCCATCGGGACGCAGCTAACGGAGGCGATGGCCGGGCTGGACCGTACGCGCGAGGTCTTCGCCGAGCAGCAGGAGGACGCCGACCCGGCGCGCTCCCTGGACCTGGGAACGATTCACGGCGATGTGCGATTTGTGGACGTCGGTTTCGCGTATGTTCCGGACAAGCCGGTGTTGCACGACATCAACTTTCAGGCGACGCCGGGGACGGTGACCGCGCTGGTGGGATCTAGCGGGTCGGGCAAGTCGACCATCATCTCGCTCATCTGCGGCTTTCACACCGCCCAGAGCGGTGCGGTGCTTGTCGATGATCACGACATGGCGGCGGTGAAGCTGAGCAGCTTCCGCAGCCAGCTGGGCGTAGTGCTACAGGAGACCTTCTTATTCGATGGAACCATTCGGGAGAATGTGCTGTTCTCGCGTCCGTGGGCGACCGAGGAAGAGTTCTTGAAAGCGTGTGCAATCGCGCGTGTGGATGAGTTCGCCGAGCGCTTTCCCGAGCAGTACGAGACCATCGTGGGCGAGCGTGGCGTGAAGCTGTCTGGTGGGCAGCGGCAGCGCATCTCGATCGCGCGCGCCATTCTGGCTGACCCACGGATTCTGATTCTCGATGAGGCGACCAGCTCGTTGGACTCCGAGTCCGAGGCGATGATCCAGCATGGGCTGAGCTTTCTAATGCAGGGACGCACGACGTTCGTCATCGCGCACCGGCTGTCAACGATCCGTCGCGCGGACCAGATTCTGGTGATTGAAGAGGGGCGGATTTTGGAGCGCGGAACGCACGAGGAGCTGTATGTGTTGAACGGCCGCTACCGCGACCTCTACGACCGCCAGCATGGTCTGGAGACGAATCTGTTTTTGGCTCCGGGCGAGGGCGATGTGGTGCCCGAGCCGACGGCCAGCTAGATCTTCTCCACTTCCAACTCTTGCAGCAGGAAGGCGTCGTCGAAGGCGATCTCCTTGAGGTAGTCGTAGCGACCAGAGGCGCCGCCGTGGCCGGCGTCCATGTTGATGTGCAGCAGCAACGGCGAGTCGCCGGTCTTGAGGGTGCGTAACTTGGCGACGTACTTCGCCGGCTCCCAGTACATAACCTGTGAGTCATTCAGGCTGGTCTTGACCAGCATCGCCGGGTACTCGCCCGGCTGAAGGTTGTCATAGGGCGAATAGCCAAGCATGTAGCGGAAGGCTTCCGCTTCGTTGGGGTTGCCCCACTCCTCGTACTCGGCCACGGTTAGAGGGAGTGATGCGTCGAGCATCGTATTCATCACGTCGACGAAGGGCACATGCGAGAGGACGGCGCGGAAGTGTGCGGGTTTGCCCTGCTCGAGCGCGAGATTGACGACCGCGCCCATCAACAGGCCGCCTGCACTGCCGCCCTCGATGGCGACGCGCTTCGGGTCGCCGTAGCCCTCGCCCAGCAGGAACTCGACGGCCTCAATGAAGTCGGTGAAGGTGTTGCGCTTGAGCATCATCTTGCCTGCGTCATGCCAGGGGTCTCCGAGTTCTCCTCCGCCACGGATGTGCGCAAAGGCGATGACGAAGCCGCGGTCGAGCAGCGCTAGGCGCGAGGCACTGAAGCCCAGCGGCAGGGGATAACCATAGGAGCCGTAGCCGTAAACGTAAAGCGGGGCGCTGCTGTCTTTATGGAACTTGTCGCGGCGATACACGAGTGAGACCGGGACCTGGGTACCGTCGTGCGCGGGAAACCAGAGACGGGCGGACTCGTAGTGCTCGGCGTTGAAGCCGCCGGGAACCTCCTGCTCTTTCAGCAGAGTGGACTCGCCGGTGTCGACGGTGAACTCGAAGACGGATGCAGGGCGGACGAGCGACTGGTAGGCATAGCGGTAGGTTGTGGTGTGGAAGTCGCGGTTGATCTCGCCGTAGACCTCGTAGGCGGGATCGGGGAAGCGGATCTCGCTGGATGCTCCTGGCAGGCCATCACCGCTGAGCGGAAAGACGCGCAGCACATCCAGTCCCCGTTCGCGGTAGTTGGCGACGAGGAAGTTGCGGAAGAGATCGAAGCCTTCGAGCGGAGCGTCGGGCTGCTCGGCGATGATCTCTCTCCAGTGTTCGCGGCCAGGCGTAATCGACGGTACGCGTACCAGGCGGAAGCGCTCGGCTGCGCGGTTGGTCTGGATGTAGAAGAATCCGTCGCGGTGGTCGACGCTGTACTCCTCGTCGTCGACGCGCGCGGCGATGAGGCGAAAGTCGGCGGTCGGCGTGGTCGAGTCGAGAAACCTGGTCTCGCTGGTGGTGTGGCTTCCGGCTTCGAGCAATAGAAACTGGCGGTCGCGAGTACGGCCGACTCCGAGGTTAAAGCGCTCATCCTCTTCATGGAAGACCTCCACTGGCGAGGAGCCCAGCGCGAGGCGGAAGAGGCGATCCTGACGCTTGGTCTGCTCATCTTCTGTCGTAAAAAACAGAGTCGTTGAATCTGCCGCCCAGGCCAGCGAACCGACACGTTGGGCCGAGTCCTGCAGCGTCTCACCGGTTCGTAGGTCGCGGATGAAGAGCGTGTACTGGCGGAATCCTGTGTCATCCGTGGTGTAGGCGAGCCTGTGTCCGTCCGGACTGACGCTGAGCGTGCCCACGGACATGAAGGGCTTGCTCTCCGCAAGAAGGTTCACGTCAAGGATGACCTGTTCGGGGGCGTCGGTTGTGGTCACGGAGCGGCGCAGGTAGCGTGGATACTGTAGCCCTTTGATGGTGCGGGTGAGGTAGAACCAGTTGCCGTCGCGATAAGGTACGGAGACGTCGTCCTCCTGGATGTGGGAAAGGATCTCGTCGTAGAGAGTCTTTTGTAACTCCTCAGTGCCACGCATGGCTTCGGCAGTGTAGGCGTTCTCGGCTTCGAGGTAGGCGCGGACGCGGGGCGAGTCTTTGTCGCGCAGCCAGGCGTAGTCGTCGTGCAACTCGGTCCCATGCAACTTGGTGGCGCGGGGTTCGCGTACGGCGACAGGAGGGATAAGGTTGTGCGGCGGCATAGGGCTCCAAAGACAGAATACAGAGGAGCTTATAGCTGGAACTTCTGGGGCCGGAGAAGCGTAAGATAGCCACGTGCTCACGATGCGGCGAATCCTCGCGTTTTCTCTGTTGCTGGCCTTTTCCGGGGCGCGGGCGGAGTCGCCAAACAAGCTGCCCAAGCCGACCAGCTACGTCAGCGACAACGCAGGGGTGATTGATCCGGAGTCGAGGCTGCAGATGGAGCAGCTTGCGGCCGAGGTGGAGAGCAAAGCGCACGCCACGATTGAAATGGTCACCATCAAGTCGCTGGACGGGCTGTCCATTGAGGAGTTCACTACCCGGCTGGAAGACAACTGGAAGGTGGGACCCAAGGGGACAGACAAAGGTGTGCTCATGGTCTTTGCGATACAGGACCACAAGCGGCGCATCGAGGTCGGGTACGGGCTCGAGGGCGCGCTGAACGACGCCAAGGTCGGCGACATTGGGCGCAGCATGGTGCCGCAGTTGAAGGCCAACGAGTATGGGCCGGCGATGTTGATGGGCATGGAGCAGGTCGCCGATGACATTGCGAACGATGCCGGTGTGACGCTCACCTCGCCCATCGACAGAATGAATCAGATTGAGCAAACGATGCCCGCACAGCCACGGCCTAAGCCTTCGCCATGGCGGATCGCATGGGGACTACTACGGCTGGTGTTCTTTATCCTCGTGTTCCTCACGGTGTTGCGCGGCGGCGGCGGCTGGGGAGTTCTCTGGCTTTTGCTGGGCAGCCGCCTAGGCCCCGGT
>Ga0302319_10021745_pt1 | contig 11543 bp, 9 predicted proteins | sample Bog_T0_2_FD_203319 | JGI IMG/M metagenome (GOLD analysis project Ga0302319, IMG submission 203319) | Peat permafrost microbial communities from Stordalen Mire near Abisko, Sweden - Bog_T0_2 | ecosystem: Environmental > Terrestrial > Soil > Wetlands > Peat | place: Sweden: Abisko, Stordalen Mire...
GCCAGCCGTTGTCGCGAGTATGGCAGTGGAGAACGATGCCACCCGCCCATCCCAAATACGCCGCAGCCGATCCCAAAAGAAGACCAGAAAAGCCAGGCCAAGGATGGCCACCGGAAGCCTCGGCGCGAGCTCCGGCCCGAGCCCCGCCTTGAATCCCGCCGCGATCATCCAGTAAAGCAGCGGCGGCTTCTCGAACCATGGTTCACCCCAGAGCCGAGGAGTAATCGGATCGCCCGTGCGAGCCATGGCGCGACCAATATCGGCATAGCGCGGCTCATCCTTGCTCACCAGACCCATCCCACTCAGATCCGCGAGATAAAGGGCGAAAAGCAACAGTGCCGCGGCACAGAGAAAAGCGTGGCGAACGCTGAGCGATTCAGTCCGCAAAAAGCTCGGCGAAGTCCATTTCGAGGGGAGGATCGGTCATCCGATATTTCCCGTCATCCACAGCAATGCGTTTTTCTGCGGTATAGATGTGGCCGTATCCGGTCTGTGGTTCGATGACCCACACGCAGCCAACTCCGAATCGCAGATAGTCGTCGATTTTCATTCCGACGCGGCTGGCCCGGTCTTCGGGCGAGAGAATTTCGACCACAAGAACAGGCGGTTCGGTGATCACACGGCCGGAGGGTTTACCTCCCCTTACAACGACCAAATCGGGAACTCGATATCGAGTGGGCGAGACGCGCATTCGCACCTCGACCAGAGGAAAGAGGCCTAATTGCTTTCTGCGATTGAAAAACCATACATGGATGAGGCTCTCTACGTGGCTGTGATCGATCTCGCCCATGGCCTTCTCCTCAAGAACACCATCCACATACTCCTGATCGCCATCTTCAAACGATGTCGCCAGGTATTCTTCCACTGGAATCAGAACTTGCGTGGGCATAATGGGCTACTGACCTAACATTCTACCTTCCACGGAATTCAGGCGGGCGGCCAGGTACTCGCGCTCGACAGGGTTTGTCACCAGTTCCAAAGCGCGCCGATAAGCGGCCGCCGCTTCGCTGTCGCGCTTGAGGCGGCGAAGCAGATCTGCACGGGCCGCGTGATACAGGTGATACTCGTCAAGACCTGATAACGCATCAATCAGGGCGAGCCCGGTTTCAAAGCCATCTGCCATCGCGATGGCAACCGCGCGATTCAATTCGATCACGGGCGAAGGAATCATTCTTGCCAGCTCGTTATACAGCCCCGCGATGCGCTGCCAATCGGTGTCCGCGGGCGTCGCGGCCGACGCGTGCGCTAAGGCGATGCGCGCTTCTATTCCGTAGCGTCCCGATGCCTCGCCGTTCAGCAGCCCCCGCGCTTCAAGAATCTGGTCGCGGTTCCAAAGCGACCGACTCTGGTGTTCAAGGGTAATGAGCTCGCCCTTCGGTCCGGTTCGCGCCGCGCGCCGCGAATCCTGAAGCAGCATCAGGGCAAGCAGTCCGCTATTCTCCAGTTCGCCAGGCATGAGTTCGCACAACACGCGCCCCAGCCGGATCGCCTCAGCACAGAGATCGCCGCGGATCAAACCGTCTCCAAAGGTTGCCGAATAACCTTCGTTGAAGATAAGGTAAATTACCGTTCGTACAGCTTCGAGGCGCTCCGGCAGCCGGTCAAGCCCCGGTACTTCATAGGGAATGCGCGCATCCCGAATCTTTTTCTTCGCCCGAACGAGACGCTGCGCGATGGCGGGTTCGGGCATCAGGAAGGACCGCGCAATTTCCGTCGTCGTGAGTCCGCCCAAAGTGCGCAGTGTAAGCGCGATCTGCGCCTCCTGGTTGAGCGCCGGATGGCAACAGGTGAAGATCAGGCTCAAACGATCGTCAGGCATTTCTTCCTCCTGCGTGATCGCCTCGGCCAGATATGCGATCTCCGGCGCTTTCTCACGGCGCGTCTTCTCCCGGCGTAATTCGTCGATCAGCTTGCGGCGCGCGGCAGCCGTGAGCCACGCGCCGGGGTTATCGGGAACGCCGGAGATTGGCCACGCCGCAATCGCCCTGGCCAGGGCGTCCTGCAGGGCTTCTTCGGCCAAATCGAAAGAGCCGGAGAACCGGATCAGCGAGGCGACGATCCGGCCCGACTCTTCGCGAAATACCCGCTCGATATGGGCGGCTAATTCCAAACGCTAATAATTGAATACAAGGATGGGGCGAATCTCGACACAGCCCCACGCCGCGCCAGGAATTTTCGCGGCGTATTCAATGGCCTCGTCGAGATCTTTGCAGTCGAGCAGGTAGAAGCCGCCCAGCTGCTCTTTCGTTTCGGCAAAGGGACCGTCGGTGGTTGTGGCTTTGCCGTCCCGCACCCGGACTGTTGTGGCATTCGAGACCGGCTGCAGCGGCTCGCCGCCCCGGTGGAGTTTCTTCTCGTTCACCTCAGCCGTAAAAGCGCCGTACTGCGCATGCATTTCTTTGAGTTGCTCGGGAGTGGCTTGAGCAACTTTGTTTTCGTCGCTGTAAATCAACATCGCGTATTTCATAGGGAAAATCCTTTCACCCCCACGACGCACGAGTTCGTGAAAATCGACAATGCGCGGAAAATAATTTAAAGAACCGCGACGAAGCCTTCCCAGGCTGCGGTCGTGTTCTCAAACTGCATTCGAGCGTCCTCGGCAATGCGCATCATCTGCTGATCGTCGTGAGCGGGGTCGTGATGGAAGAGGAATAACTGCCGCGCCTTCGCGTCGCGGGCCAACAGCACCGCGTTCTGCCACGTGCTGTGGCCCCAGCCCTTGTGCGACTCATACTCCGCCGGCGAATACTGCGAGTCGCAAACCAAAATATCCGCGCCGTCGGCATACTGCCGCAGAATGTCGTCGTATTTCGCCACCCCGTGCTCGAAATCGGTGGCATAGACAATTACCGCGCCTTCGTATTCGATGCGGTATCCGGTGGCCGTTTCGGGATGGTTCAGATGAAACGGAATCACCCTCATTCCGTGCGCGTCCACATGATCGCCGGGCTCAATGATGGTAAACGTCCGTTTGGCTGCGACCTGATCGAAATCGACCGGGAAATACGGCTTCGCCATCTGGCCTTCCAGAGTCTCCTGGAGGGGCCGTTCGTTCACCCCGGTAAAGAACTCGATGCTGTTCTTCGGGCTGTAAATGGGCGCGAAAAACGGGATGCCCTGGATGTGGTCCCAATGGAAATGCGTTAGGAACAGCTTGATGTCGATGGGGTTGCCGGCCGCCTCGCGCATCAGAGTCTGGCCCAGATTGCGGATGCCGCTGCCCGCGTCGAAGATGATGCTCTTGTTGTCCGCCGTGCGGATCTCGACGCACGAAGTGTTCCCGCCGAAAGTCAGGTTCTCAACCTGCGGGGTAGGCGTGGAGCCGCGTACGCCCCAGAACCTGAATCGGAGTCGCGTATTTGACATCAGAATGCCATTTTAGTGCGGAGTCGCTTTCGGTCTGAATTCTCTGATTCGAGCTTAAGGGCCGTCGCGTAGGCATCGCGCGATTCGGCGTTATGATTCAGGGATTTTTCCACGTCGCCGATCTGCTCCCAGAGTTGCGCGTTCTTGTCCTGAACCTTTACGGCAATGCGCAGTTGTTCCAGCGCGGCCTCAGGCTGTTTCGCTTTAATCAGCTGACTGGCCAGCGCTACGCGGGCGCCCAGATAATCGGGAGTTTGCGCGATTACCAGTCGATACTGGTCGATCGCTCCCGCCGCATCGTCGCGTTTGGCCAGAAGCTCGGCGAGCGCCAGGCGCGAAGGCAAATAGTCGCTGCTCGCCGCCAGGTTCTGTTTCCAAAGTTCGATGGCTTCGGGCTGGCGGTCTTTATTCGATGACAGCAGCACGCCCAGATTGTGCCGCGCCGGCAACAGGTTAGGATTTTTCTCAAGCGCCGAGCGATAAAGTTTTTCGGCCTCGGCCGACTTGCCTTCAGCCGATTTCAGAGTTCCCAAAGCATTCAAAGGCTCGGCCGAGGTAGGCGACAGCAAAGCCGCTTTCCGGTAGGAATCCTCAGCTTCTTTGCGGCGATTCAGCCGCTGATAAATCAGCCCAAGGTTATACGGAAGGTAGCCAAATGTCGGCGTGACTTTCATAGCCTGCTGGTAGCTCTGAATGGCTTCTTCCGCGCGTCCTGCTTCCACATAAGCCAGCGCCAGGTTGTGCAGCGGATAAGACCAGTTGGGCGCACGCTTAGCGGCATCGCGAAACGCCGGAATCGCTTTGGCGAAATCGGCCTGCTCTAAATACGCAATGCCCAGGGCGTTATAGCCATACGCCTCGCCCGGATCGATGCGAACCGAAGCTTCCAGCAAATCGGCGGCGCGCCCGAACTGCTTTTCAAACAGCAGCGCGCGGCCCAGGAAAAAGGAATCGCGGCCCAGCAGGTAGAGCGACTCGGGCGTTAATTTCATAGCCGCTTCCATGTATTGAGATCCGGCGTCGAACTCGTTCTTCGTCTGCGGATTCTGATCGCCCGCCAGATAGCGCAGCAGCACCTGCTGAGCCTGATCTTCGAGCGCCACACGCAGATTATTCTCCTGCAGGAACATCATCTGCGGACTTAGTTCGGCGCGCATTTTATCGACCAGCGGCCAGGGGCTTGCCGGATCGGTTGGCAGCAGATGCTTAGCCTTGATCGCGGCCTGGAAGGCGTCGATATCGCGCTGCGCTTCGGCCGATATCGGAGGCGCACCCGCCGCCTGCGCGAGCAGCAGCGGTTCGCCTGTACGCGAATCGTAAAGCGATTTGAACCGCGAGATATTGATACCGGCTTTCGAAACATCCACCACCGGCGTTTCGTTCGCCATACTGCCGAAATCGCGCGGATGCTGCTTATTTCCGGTCTCGGTCGCGACGTCGGTGCGAACGTAATCGCGCAGCCCGCCTGCCGTTACCTTGTTGGTCTTGTTCTGATCCGCCGCGCCTTCGAGGCCCTTAAGTATTGAATACGTGAACGCTCCGTGTCCGCCCCCGAACTGTGTGCCTTCCTGCGATACGCCCTGGCGGGAAGCCATCATCCCAAGCATTTCCCCGGGCGCCTGACCCAGCTTTTCGACGACACTTCCGATCCCGGATGCCCTGGTATTTCCAATGGTCGTCGCGTGGCAAAGGTCCGCCAGCAACACCACGCGGCCTACCTTCGAAAGCTCGTCCTCAACCAGCGTCTGGATCTCAGCCATCGGAATCGCAGTAGAAGAAAGATCCTGCGGATCGCTGTCATAGGTGACAATATAGCCGCCGCGCGTATCCACCGTGCCATGCGCGGCAAGCAGGATAAACACTGTATCTTTCTTGCCTGGACGCGCCTTCAAAAAAGTCTGGAACGCGTTGCGCAGCGCGGCTGTAGTGGCCTGCTCATCGGTCAGCACCAGCATCTGTTCGGCGGGAATTTTGGCGCCATCGGGGCTGGTCAGATATTTGCCGAAGGCAGTAGCATCCGCACCCGGATACTGCAGAAAAAGTTCCGGGGGCAGCTTCTCGTACTTCCCGATCCCCACCACCATCGCGTACGTCTTCGCATCGGGTGAAATCGCGGCGGCTTTGATAGCGGCTTCGGTAGCCAGAGCTTCTTCAAGCTCGAACATCCGGCCTTTGATCCAGACCGCATCGGGCCATTGCGCCGACGCTTTACGATACGTCGCCAACGCGTTGGCCTCGAGCTTGTCGCGATCGAAAGTGGCGGCTTCTTCAATTAGCGCCTGGGTATCGTTCGGATTCGCTTTCAGCGCGTTTTCGAACGGCGTGACCTCGGCCTTCACGTTCGCGGGAAGATCGTTAAACGCAATGGCCGCGTCATCCGGCTTCGCGAGACCGCGCGTCATGCTGACCCCGTAATGCTGCTGGCTGGCGACAGCCACACGCACCATCGTCGGCAGGAAGCAGGCGTTCACGGGTTTGGCCCCGCTGAGCTTGCCCGATTTGACTTTCAGCTGCTTCGAATCGAGCAGGACCTCGCCGCCCTGGTCGAGAGTTTGCGAAATCTTCGTCGGGCAATAAAGAAAACCAGATGCGCCGCCTCCTGACCGAAGCGAATCGCCCGCGAACAAGATATCGCCAGCCCGCGCCGCCAGCGGAGTCTCGGAACCCGCGCGCAGAACTTTGCCCTGACCAGGCAACAGAATGAGACCGACGGGTTCCTCGCGCGGCGCGTCTGCGAAGACGCTCATGCAGAAGATCGCAAGCAGGGAAAACGAAGCGATAAGGCCTTTAGAGTTCATACAGTTTGCTCAGCGGCGCGAATCTCGGCTATCCGCGCTTCATCCAGAAGAGAAGTCACGGTAAAAAGCTTCATCTTTTCCGTTTTACCTTTTACCGGCACCGACCCTAAGTAAATGGTGTCGATTTCCCCCCTCAACATTTCATTCGCTTCTTCACTCATTAATAATCGCGTTTTCTGATCCTTATTCAGGCTTTCCAGGCGCGAAGCGAGATTGACTGTATTGCCCAGCACCGTAAACTCCAGTTTATCCGAACTGCCGACGTTGCCGATGACGACTTCTCCGGTGTGATAGCCCGCGCCGGTACGGAATTCTCCGATCACCTCACTCACCATTTCGGCGGCGCAGCGAGTGGTGCGCAACGCATGGTCGCCTGGGATGGCGCCCGGATCGTCGTCCGAAAAGACCGCCAAAATGCCGTCGCCGATGAACTTATTGACGTGGCCGTGGTACTTCACAATGATCGAGACCATCTTCGACATATAGACGTTGAGAAGATCGACGACGACGGCGGGGTCTTTGGATTCACAAAAAGCGGTGAAACCGCGAATATCCGTAAAAAGAATCGTGACCATGCGTCTTTCGCCGGTCATGGAGATCTTTTCGGTGGTTTCGAGCGAGGTCGCGACTTCGCGGCCCACGAACAATGCCACGGCGGATTTGAAGAAGCTGCTCTTCTTCTCGGCGGTAGCGAATCGATAGACAACGCCGCCCAGGATCGCCCAAGCCATGGTGAACACGGAGTCTGAAGTCGAGAAAAACCAGCCCTGCAGAAAAGCGATGTGAGTTCCGGTAAGGACTAAAACCAGCACGCCGAGCGACCCAACCACGGCTCGGGAAACCGGGAAAGCGGCGACAATCGCGACGCAAGCGCCGGCGACGGCCAGAAGCCCGGCCGCCAGCACCCACAGCGGAACCCATTGCAGGTAGTTGCGTTTCAGCAGCGTCTCGATGGTATTGGCGTGGATCTCGAAGCCCGCGGTGGTCGTCTTTCCCGTCGAAAAGAACGTGTAAAAGGGAGTGTTGTAACGGTCGGCGATGTTATCCGGACCGAGGAGAACGATCTTGCCCTTCACCCAACCTTCGAGCGCCTTCACGTCGTTGCGTTTGACAGCCGCGTAAAAATCGGCGAGCGAGACGCGGGGAAACGTTCCGGGGGGACCGGCGAAATTGATTGTCATCGTGCGGTCTTCGCCGGGAATCCGCTCGCCGCCCAGATAAAGATCCTGACCTTTGACTTCCACTTCCTTGCCCAGAAACTTCTCCACCGCGAGCAACGCCATGGATCGCGTCAGAGGTTCACCGGGCTTCGGCTTTTCCACCAGTTCCTCAGAGCGAAGGAAATCGTCCGAGTCGGCGGTGAGGTTCGCAAAGGCCGCCGCGCCCATGGTGGAGGCCAGCATATTGAAGGGCACCGCGAAGCGGGCATCATGCTGCGCGCCCATCGCCTCGGGAACGAATGCCGCAACCACCGGCATTATGGGCGCCACTTCGAGAAAAGCCTGCGCCATCTCAGCATCCGCACCGGGCACGTACTGTTCCACCGGTACACCGAAAGTTATATCGAGCACGAACACCTTTGCCCTGCCCATCGCCGCGCCGCGCATGGCATCGGCATAGTAATGGTGCCAGAAGGCTGTCAGTTCGGGGAAAGTGTTGAGCGTCTTGTTATCGACGCCGATCAGGAAAACATCCTTCACCGGCACCTTGCCGCGGAAGACGAAGTGCGCGTCACGAGCTTTCAGGTTGAGGGTGTGAAACAGGCTGACGTCGCTGAGCGCCAGCGTCAGAATAACGCTCCCGACCGCGATCGCCGTGCAAATCAGCGCGCGTTTAAGTTTCCGGTTCATGGGCCAGTTTGCATATTACTACCGTTTCCTGCCCATTGGCCTCATCGGGGCAAATTGTACGATGAGATTTAGCCCAATCTCTCATGAGTCCAGCAGCAGCGGCAGGCCCCTCGAGTCGCACACAGGGGTTGTTCTCGGCCAACATTGTCAAAAAGGCCGTCATGGCCATCACCGGATTTATCCTGTTCGGCTTCGTCACCGGGCATTTGCTGGGCAACCTGCAGGTGTTTCTGGGACCCGACCGACTCAACGCCTATGCGGCGTTTCTGAAGTCGAACCTGGAGATTCTTTGGGGCGTTCGTATTGTGATGCTGATATCGGTTCTCGCACACATTATCGTGACCGTTCAGCTTTACAGTCTGAAGACGAAGGCCCGGCCAGTCGCTTACGTGAGGAAAGACAATGCGCATTCCACCGGGGCCTCCCGAAGCATGTACCTTACCGGCCCCATGATCGCCGCGTTCATTGTTTATCACCTTTTACATCTCACGGTCGGCGTGGTGCATCCTGAATTTTCAGAGACGGACGTTTATTCGAATGTGGTCACTGGCTTCCAGCAATGGCCGATTTCGCTTGCCTACGTGGTCGCAATCGGCCTGCTTTGCCTGCACCTGAGCCATGGGATTTCGAGTATGTTTCAGACTCTGGGAATTGCGCATCCTCGCCACACACCGCGCATTAAATTCGCCGCCCGCGCGATCGCGATTCTCTTCTTTATTGGCTACGTCTCCATCCCCGTCGCGGCGCTGACGGGTTTGCTGACGCCGGCCGGACCGATGCGGTTATAACCAACGATGCACCTCGATTCTAAAGTTCCTTCCGGCCCCATCGAATCAGCCTGGGAAAAGGCTAAGTTCGAAATGAAGCTGGTCAATCCGGCCAATAAGCGGAAGTTCAATGTGATTGTGGTGGGCTCCGGGTTGGCGGGCGGATCGGCCGCGGCTTCGCTCGGCGAACTCGGCTATAACGTGAAGTGCTTCTGCTTTCAGGACAGCCCTCGCCGCGCGCATTCGATAGCCGCGCAGGGCGGCATTAACGCGGCTAAGAATTATCAGAACGATGGCGACAGCGTCTACCGGTTGTTCTACGACACGGTGAAGGGCGGCGATTTCCGCGCTCGCGAGCATAACGTCTACCGGCTCGCGCAGATCAGCGTGAACATCATCGACCAGTGCGTGGCTCAGGGCGTTCCGTTTGCTCGCGAATACGGCGGTTTGCTGGCGAATCGGTCTTTCGGCGGTGCGCAGGTTTCTCGCACCTTTTATGCGCGCGGGCAGACCGGGCAGCAGCTTCTCCTCGGCGCTTATCAGGCTCTGGAAGCACAGGTAGATGCGGGGCGCGTCACCATGATCCCGCGTACCGAGATGCTCGATCTGGTCGTGATCAACGGGCGCGCTCGCGGGATCATCACGCGCAACCTGGTCACCGGCAAGCTTGAAACCCACGTAGCCGATGCCGTGATCCTGGCCACCGGCGGCTACGGCAACGTCTTCTATCTTTCGACCAACGCCAAGGGTTCCAACTGCACGGCAATCTGGCGCGCCTATAAGCGCGGCGCGGCCTTCGCCAACCCTTGTTTCACCCAGATCCATCCCACCTGTATTCCGGTTTCGGGCGACTATCAATCGAAGCTGACTCTGATGTCTGAATCGCTGAGAAATGACGGAAGAATATGGGTCCCGCAGCAGCCGGGTGACAAGCGCAATCCGGCGCAGATTCCCGAAGGCGAGCGCGATTATTATCTGGAGCGCAGGTATCCCAGCTTTGGCAACCTGGTGCCTCGCGATGTGGCTTCACGGGCGGCCAAAGCCGCATGCGACGAAGGCCGCGGAGTCGGCGAGACGGGCCTGGGTGTGTACCTCGATTTCGCGGACTCTATCAAGCGCCTGGGTCGCGACACGGTGGAAGAGCGCTACGGCAACCTCTTCGAAATGTATGAGCGCATCACCGGCGAGGATCCCTATAAGACCCCGATGCGCATCTACCCGGCCATCCATTACACGATGGGCGGCTTGTGGGTGGACTACCAGTTAATGAGCACCATCCCCGGATTGTTCGTGGTCGGCGAAGCGAATTTCTCGGACCATGGCGCGAATCGCTTGGGCGCGAGCGCTTTGATGCAGGGGCTATCGGACGGCTACTTCGTGATCCCTTACACCCTCGGTAACTACCTGGCTTCCACGAAGCTGGAGAAGGTCTCGGCCGATGCTCCCGAGTTCCGCGCCGTCACTGCCGACGTCGAAGACCGCGTCAGGCGGCTGCTTTCGATCAAAGGCAACCGCACCGTATCTTCGTTCCATCGCGAACTGGGCAAGGTGATCTGGGACTATTGCGGCATGTCGCGTAATGCCGACGGCCTCCGCACCGCCATCGATAAGGTGCGTACCCTGCGCGAAGAGTTCTGGACTAACGTCAACGTCCCCGGCTCGGGCGAGGACCTGAATCAGCAACTCGAAAACGCCGGCCGCGTGGCCGACTTCATGGAGCTCGGCGAGCTGATGTGCCTCGATGCGCTCGACCGCAACGAAAGCTGCGGCGGCCATTTCCGCGAGGAGTTCCAGACCGAAGACGGCGAGGCTCTTCGCGACGACGTCCATTATCAGTACGCCGCCGCCTGGGAGTTCACGGGTCCCGATTCCCCGCCTGTGCTCAACAAGGAGCAGCTTGAATTCGAGTACGTGCATCCCGCGCAACGGAGTTACAAGTGAACCTCAAACTTCATGTCTGGCGCCAGGCTAACGCGGCGAGCGCGGGCCGCATGGAAGCCTATGATGCCCCCGACGTCAATGCCGATATGTCGTTCCTCGAAATGCTCGATGTAGTCAACGAAGGGCTGATTGCACAGGGCAAGGAACCGATCGCCTTCGAGCACGATTGCCGCGAAGGCATCTGCGGATCGTGCGGCTTCATGGTGAATGGGATCGCCCACGGGCCCCAGCGCGGGACCACCATCTGCCAGCTGCACATGCGCCATTTCAAAGACGGCGACGAGCTGTATCTCGAACCCTGGCGAGCGCGGGCGTTCCCCGTAATCAAGGACCTTGTCGTCGACCGCGGGGCCTTCGACCGGATCATCAAGGCGGGCGGCTACATCAGCGCTCGTACCGGCAGCGCACCGGACGGGAATGCGATTCCCATCCCCAAAGAAGACTCCGATCTGGCCATGGATGCGGCGGCCTGCATCGGCTGCGGCGCCTGCGTCGCGGCATGTCCGAATGCTTCCGCGGCTCTGTTCACGGGAGCCAAGATCTCGCATCTGGGCTTGTTGCCCCAGGGTCAAGCCGAGCGGTCGCGACGGGCGCTGCGGATGGTGGCTCAGTACAACGACGAGCTCTTCGGCAGTTGCACCAACATCGGCGAGTGCGAGGCGGTTTGTCCCAAGGAAATAAAGATGGAGAACATCGCTCGGATGAACCGGGATTACCTCAAAGCGGCTCTGGAATCCCGAAAAGCATCTTGACATCTCCAGGGGAATACATCATGATGTCTATATGAGAACCACCCTCACCGTTGAAGAAGATCTTGGAGA